>Ga0187863_10001475_pt1 | contig 18676 bp, 19 predicted proteins | sample June2016WEW_11_1_FD_132975 | JGI IMG/M metagenome (GOLD analysis project Ga0187863, IMG submission 132975) | Peatland microbial communities from SPRUCE experiment site at the Marcell Experimental Forest, Minnesota, USA - June2016WEW_11_10 | ecosystem: Environmental > Terrestrial > Soil >... | reverse complement strand
TGAAAACCGATATGCAAAAATCGATACTTTTTACCTGGAAATGTCCAAATGCAAAATCAAAATTGACATTTAAGGGAAGTTTAAAGGGGGGTTAAAGACGGTTTAAAATTTGAGCGGTTGGCATAGGCAGGTAGCCGTCCACTTTACGAAAACCGGCTGCAACCTCGGTTAAACTTTCTTTGATGATCGTTTATTATTTTTAAGGAGCAGGTTACATTCGGGAAAATTCAAAGTTCAGACGTGATTTCTTTTCCTCCGTGTGATCAGTTTAACTTCTTGCAGGAGGCGGGCGGCACCTTATGCGGACTTTTGTGCGATGAGATACCTGGACACACGGGATTACACAGTAAAGAGCTTGATAGGTGGCTGAGGCATGGCAAACAAGGCAGGCACTATAGGTTATGAAAAGCGTAAATAATCTATCGTAGTAGTGCGTATTAATAATTGAGGAGTCAATTATGGCACGAACAGCTACAATCACCAACAATCAAATTCTTAAAGCCGCTCAAACCGAGTTTCTCGCTCATGGAATTCGCGCCACATCAGCAGCAATCGCCCTTCGTGCCGGCGTCTCATCGGGTATTCTCTTCCAGAGATTCGGTACAAAAGAAGCTCTTTTTGCCGCTGCGATGAATGCAGGAAATAATGCTGGAGAACAACCGCGACAATTTGACCCTCGTGAACGTGCCGGCAAGGGGTCTGTTCAAAAAACTCTTATTGAGATTGGTGAGATATTGCTGGATAGGTTTTTCATCATTGTTCCGAATCAGATGATGGCGTGGGCTAATCCAGGACCAGAGCGTGGAGAAAGCATGGCTGATCAGTATCGAGGAAGGGGCATCAGAGGTCAAAAAGTACTCGTTGAGTACCTGCAGGGGGAAGCTGCTCTGAAGAGGATCCGACTCATCGATCCATTTGTTGTCGCTCAGACGTTTGGAGGTGCACTTTGGTTCTTCGCATTCGAGCAGGTGACCGGCGCGAAGCTTCGGGAGACGGGCAAGCAGCTATCGCGAGGCGAGTTCGTGCGTCGGCTCGTTGCCATTCTCTGGAAGGGGTTGTGCCCGTGAAAAACACCCATTCTTGTTAAGTAAAAAAGCAAAATTATTATAGAAACGCGAAAAAGGAACAATGGTGAGAAAATTATTTATTGAGCGGATAATTGTTATTTCGTTGGCATTGGTTTTGCTTCATTTCTATTTGACATTCTTTGGAAAGGACCGCAGCCATGACAAGTCAAAGGAACAAAAAAACCTTTTTTTAAGCCAATTATTAATTGATCAATCAATTATTAATACTCTATTATTGTTTTTGATCTTTCCAATTCAGGCGAACGCCCTCCAGCCGCTTCACAATTTCCTCCAACATGCAACTCAGAGCAACTTCGATAATCAAGAAGCCCGAGCGACAGCAATACAGCGGGAGCATGAAGCCAGCCAGGCATGGGCGCGCCTCCTGCCGTCGGTGACCGCCCAGGCCGACTACATCGGCAACCAATACCTTGGCCAAGCAAATATTCCCACAGGGGCGCCGGCAGTCGGTGGCACCCTCCCTATCCGGAATGTCATCATCACTCCGGTCGATCAGCGAGACGCATCTTTCTCCGCGGCCCTCACGCTCATTGATGTTGCTGCATGGGACAACATCGGTGCCGCCAGAGCCAACCGTGAAGCACAGAAAGCACGCGTGGCAGCTACCATGCTCGAAGTTCAGAAGACGGTCGCGCAGACCTATTACCAGATCATCGGTGCAGGCGCGGTTGGGCGCGCGGCTCGGCGTACGTTGGCAGCCGCCCAGGACAACGCTCGTTTTATTGAAACACGTGCCAACGCCGGCCTGGCTTTGGAGCTGGATCTGAAACGGGCGCTCGCGGAGGTGGAGCGAGATCGACAAGCAATCCAGGATGCAGACTATACGACAATAACATTACAACGCTCGCTCGAAACCCTTACCGGGCTTGTTCCCGAAGGTGATCCGGGCAACGATTCGACGGCATTGCCGATGGATGATCTCCGTGACGAACAGCCACTCGCAGAATGGATCACCGTGGTCGATTCGTTACCATCGGTGAGAGCTGCATTGTACGACAGGCGCGCGGCAGAACTCACTGCAGCCGCTTCACAATCAGTGTTGTATCCTACTGTTTCCACTCAGGCCAGCGAGCGCGCGACGAACGCGACCGGATTCGGACAATCCCCCTACTACACTGTTGAGGCGCTTGCCACTTGGAAGCTTGTCGACTTCGCCAGCTTCCAGGCATCGCGTGCGCAACGGGCCGCAGCAGAAGTGTCATCTGTTCGCTATGACCGAGTTAGGGAATCGGCGTCGCAAACGATTTACGATGATTGGCACCAAGTTCATACTCAGATCGAAAAGAGCCGGGCGTCACGCAGCTCCCTTGAAGCCTCACGTTTAGCACTCTCTGTCGCGAGAGAGAAATACGCCTCCGGCAAGGCTACGCTCCTTGACGTGGTGCAGGCGGAACGGGACGCGTTTTCAGCCGAGGTCACCGATATCCAGGCAGAGGCGGATCTCGCGTCGGCAAGAGCTTCCCTTCGGTTAAGCTCCGGTCATTCCCTGGAGGCAAAATGAAAAACCAACGATTATCAAACGCCGCTGGCGCAACCGATGCTTTGGCAATGCATCGTCCGGCGCGCATTGTACGGTTGCGCACCATGCTACACGTCGGAATAAAGATGATGTTCCACGACAAACTAAAATTTGCCGGAACGCTTTTCGGCGTTTTCTTTGCCGTAGTGCTGGCCAACCAACAGCTCGGTGTGTTTCTCGGTCTTCTCTCGAAGAACACTATGTTCATCGATAACGCGGGTGCGAATCTGTGGATTGTGCCCGCCTCGACACAAACGTTGCAGCCAGGAAAGCCGGTAGCTATGACTGCGCTCTACGAGGCACGTACGACACCCGGCGTAGCATGGGCCGAGCCGCTTCTTTTTGGTGGTGGGTCAGTTTCACTACCCAGTGGAGGAAGTGAGCAGGTGACCATAGTCGGGACAAAAGCTCCCTATTGGCATGGCGGACCATGGAACATTGTTGCCGGTTCGGTTGATGTACTGCGCAATCCGGATGTCATGATCTTCGAAGATTCGGAGCGCGACAAACTGGGCGGCCTCAATCTCGGCAGCGTACGCGAGGTAAATGGATATCGCACTATCGTGGGCGGCTTTACCTGGGGACTATTGCCATTCGCCCCTTCGTATTCATTCGCTGAATACGACTATGCGCGAGTCCTTTTGGGTACTCCGTCAGACCAAACGAGTTTTGTTCTTGTTGGTGTTGCCCCTGGCAACAAGCCCGACTCGGTTGCCGCCGCCATACAGGCACGAACTCCCGATTATTTAGTTCTGAGCACCCATGAATTCCACAATCGGGTGCTGCACTATTTGCTCGTGAGTACCGGCATTGGTGCAACAACGGCTATGTCGACGGCGTTCGGGCTTATTGTCGGATTGGTCATTGTCTCATTGTCAATGTTTTCCGCCGTTGTTGACAATATCAGAGAGTTTGGTACGCTGAAAGCAATCGGCTGTCGTAATGGCGATCTGGCGCTGCTATTGCTCGTTCAATCGACATTTTATGGGCTTTTGGGTTCGCTTATCGGGCTTACGCAAATCTCGGGTATAGCCGGGTTCATGCGTTCGCCAAAATTGGCCTTGGTCCTGCCTTGGCAGACATATGCCAGTACTCCTTTGGTGATGGTCATCCTATGCGGGCTTGCTTCCCTGCTTGCCCTTTCACGCATTAGTAAACTTGAACCCGGGATGGTGTTCCGATGAAAAACACAAATGAACGCCCTCGCGTCGTTGATGTTAATGGGCTCAGCAAAGTGTATGGTTCGGGCGCAATCGCTTTCGAGGCTCTCAAGAAAGTCGACTTCCACGCTGACGCAGGAGAGTTTGTCATGATCTCCGGTCCGTCGGGCAGCGGCAAAACGACGCTCCTGTCGATCCTCGGGTGCGTGCTTCGTCCGACTGCAGGCCACGTAATCATCTTTGGCCATGATGTCAGCACGACACGTGAAAACGAACTGCCGTCGCTGCGGTTAAGCCTGATTGGCTTCGTGTTCCAGGGTTTCAATCTGATTGCGTCGCTATCCGCAAGCGAAAATATTGCTCTCGTTCTCAGGCTGCGCGGGTGGGCGCCTAAAGAGGCTCAAGGCGAGGCGGCAAAACTGCTCGCAGAGGTGGGAATTGCGGAAAAAGCCGACTCGCTGCCACGCGATCTTTCGGGTGGTCAGCGCCAGCGTGTCGCCATAGCGCGCGCACTCGCCGGTCATCCGCCGCTGCTGCTCGCCGATGAACCGACCGCAAACTTGGACGGTCAGACCGGCTTGCAGGTCACCGAGTTGCTGAAAGACCTCGCGCGCATCCACGGCTCAACCGTGGTTGTCGTCACCCACGATCCCCGTATTCACAACCTTGCAGATCGCATCGTACACCTTGAAGACGGACAAATAAGAAAGGAGTCGCTATGAAACGCAAGTCATGGGGAATCTACATTGGAATAGTGGGGCTTGTACTGATGATATCGTTCATTACTCGGTCGCTGTTGAGCGGACCTTCGACGGCGCCTCAAAAGAAGGATGTTGTCAAAGCCGAACGAACAAGTACCGTCGCAGGTACAGCCGATGAACGCATGGCAGTGCCTGGCCGAGGACTGATCGCCGGCAATGCAATCGTCGAGCCGCGCCAGCCATCTACCAAGGTTGCAGCCGCAGTCCCGGGACGAATCGCGATGATTGCGGTCCAGGAAGGTAATAAGGTAAAACGCGGGGCGGTGTTAGTACAACTTGATGATGCACCAGAACGAGCAGCGCTTAAGGCCGCCGCTGCCGATCTTGCTGCAGCGGAAGCGCGGGCACAGATGTCGGCGGAAGAGTTTCGCCGCACTGAGCAAATAGCAAAAGGCGGAGCCGCCACCGCTGACGAACTTGACAAGGCTCGGCAACAGTCGGAAATCGATCAACGCACTTTTGTGGCAACTGAAGCGCGTCGAGACCAGGCAAAAGCAAATCTTGATCAGCTGACAGTACGCACGCCCATTGATGGCGAAATCCTTCAAGTGAAATATCGTGTCGGCGAATATGTGACGCCCGGCGGCGACCCGGTTGTAGTGATGGGAGATATAAGCGCATTGCGGGTTCGCATTGACGTTGACGAGCGCGATATCGGCCACATTGCAGTCGGCGATTCGGCGTTTGCGGTGGCCGATGCGTACCCCGGGAAAAAATTCACCGGCAGAGTGGTCGAGATTGGCCGCATGATGGGGCGTAAGAACGCTCGAACCGACGATCCGACGGAGCGCATCGATACGAAAATTCTTGAGACAGTAATTGAGCTGGATGACCCTGATGGTCTCGTGCCGGGACAACTTGTAACCGGATATATCAAGGGAAACAAGTAGCCCGAATCTTTCAAGCATTACAAGGAAACGAAAGAGGATTCCTATGGACAAGAGAGAAATATTGGCTTTCATCAATAAAAATCCTGTGGCCTCTATGGCTACCATTGATATAAACGGCGGAAAACCTCATGTCCGTGCTATGAGGACATACTCGGCGGATGAAGACGGCATTGTCTTCAACATGGAAACGCCCAAGGACGTATACAAAGAGCTTTCCAAAAATCCCGAGGTCGAACTATGCTATTTCGCAGGTGGCACCCAGATTAGAATCAGCGGTCGAATGGAAGAACTGACTGATCCGGCGCTGAAAAGAAACCATGCGATAAACCGGCCTATTCTCCAACCAGGGGTGGCTAAGGAGGGGTTGGACTATGTTGGCATCTTCATTCTCCGGCACGGCAAAGCGACCGTTTTGAGGCCGCCTCTGCCTGTACCGGGATCACCGAAGGTCTACATTGACATGTAATTGCAAAACCTATTCAAGGGAATAATGAACACACTTTTAAAATTATTGTTTGTTGCCCTTGTGTCGTGGTCGTTCGTCGGTCGAGTAAACGCCTCGGACAGTTACTCAACCGTTTCTGGTATCTTGTGTCCAAATTCAATGGGTTAGCCGTGATACTATATATCAAGTTTTCTCGTGCCTAACCACTTCACCATTTCTGGATCACGGTGGTCGAAAAACATGCTTTTCTTTGTGTCAAGCGCTGCGATCGCGGCCATATTTTCACTACTAAGTTCAAAATCAAAGATGTTGAAATTCTCGATTATCCTTTCCTTGCGAACCGATTTCGGAATTGCAACGACACCTCTTTGCGTCAACCACCGCAAAATTACCTGTGCAACTGATTTCTTGTAATTTCCAGCGATGGAAACCAATAGCTCATTTTGGAAAATGTTGTTTTTGCCTTCCGCGAATGGCCCCCATGATTCAATCTGAATTTTGTTTTCCTGCAAAAATGCATGCGTTTCGATCTGTTGACAGAATGGATGAGTTTCGATCTGATTCACTGCTGGAACTACGTTATTATGAAGAATCAAATCCATAATCCGGTCTGGATAAAAGTTGCTGACGCCGATGGCTCTGATTCTGCCTTCGCGATACAACTCTTCCATCGCTCGCCAGGAGCCATAAATATCCCCGTAGGGTTGATGAATCAGATACAGGTCCAGATAATCCAATTGTAACCGCATGAGAGCTTTTTCAAATGCGGTCTTCGTTCTTTCATACCCAGTATCCTGAATCCAAAGCTTTGTGGTAATGAACAGGGTATCCCTTTCTACACCACTTCTTTTGATTGCTTTACCTACGGCGACCTCGTTTCCATAAGAAGCCGCGGTATCAATCAGACGATAGCCCGTACGTATCGCTTCAAATACGCCTTTTTCGCATTCATCTGCATCTGGTACCTGAAAAACGCCAAACCCTAATAGGGGCATTGCAACGCCATTGTTTAATAAAATCTTTTGCATAGGTTCCCTTTCGATTGGTTTTTATTCCGGCACGACTTCGTTCAGGCATCGTATGGCATTCAATGCTCGTGGATATCCAAACATACGGCAATAGCCGAGTGACAACGCTCCGCAAGACCTTCCTGTCGTTTCCTACGTTTACATTGCCCCGTATATGACTTTTCAACTGCGGCTCACATCCTCTTTATGCGTTTTTCCCCATCTCAAATGCTTGCTGCATAGCGTGGCTTCCTGTGATGTCGCCACTGTTCCAGGCGCCGACGCCATAAATGATCCCCTTCTCTTTTGCTCCGTCAAGGCACGACGTAAATGCCCTGAATCCTTCGAGCGTTCTTTCCATCGCCGGCTTGCTGGTATCAGCCGCAGTTATAATGAAATAAAATTCCTTGTTGTTCATTTCCGTATAGCGAGAACAGCACCTGTCGATCATGGTTTTCATTTGTCCGCACATGGTATAGAAGTAAACAGGCGTTGCCATCACTATCACATCGGCAGCGATCATTTTCTCCAGGATTTCGGCCATGTCGTCTTTCTGGGGACAGGGCTTTTTTCCATTCAGACACGTGCCGCATCCGGTGCAGTAATTGATTTTCCTGTCTTTGAGAAAGATTTTTTCAGCATGATGACCAGCCTCCTGCGCACCCAATATAACCTGGTCGCACAGCAAGTCGGAATTTCCTCCTCTTCGCGGACTTGACAACAGTATCAACACTTTTTTTTCCATTTCCAATTTCGATTCTGTTTTGTTTTTCAAATCACTGCTCCTTATATCGTTCGATCAGAGGCCCGTTCTTCGCTCCAGCTCTTCAGGGTATCTGGCGCCCCGCACCTCGATCTTTGCCGCGGCGTCCCCAATCTCCCGGAGGTCGCCGGGCGTCAGCTCGACGTCAGCCGCACTGATATTCTCATCGAGGCGGTTGGGCCTGGTTGTTCCCGGAATCGGAACGATCCACGGCTTCTGCGCAAGGAGCCAGGCGAGCGCTATTTGAGCGGACGTCGCCTTTTTCCGTTTCGCGATTGCGCCGAGCAGATCAACAAGAGATTGATTCGCCTTTCTATTCTCCGGCGTAAAGCGAGGGACGATGTTGCGGAAGTCGGACTTGGCGAACGTCGTGTTTTCGTCGATCTTCCCCGTTAGAAAACCTTTTCCAAGAGGGCTGAAGGGAACGAAGCCGATTCCAAGCTCTTCGAGCGTCGGCAACACGTCCTCTTCGGGCCGCCTCCACCACAGCGAGTATTCACTCTGGAGCGCGGTAAGCGGCTGAACCGCGTGAGCGCGACGGATGGTTTTCACCCCTGCTTCGGAAAGGCCAAAGTGCTTTACTTTGCCTTGCTGTATCAGCTCTTTCACGGCTCCCGCCACGTCTTCTATCGGCACACTGGTGTCAACGCGATGTTGATAGAAAAGGTCGATGGCATCAACCTTGAGTCGCTTCAGCGAGGCTTCAGCCACTTCCTTGATGTGCGCCGGCCGGCTGTCCTGGCCCGATTGCCCTCCCTGGGGGGTAAATTTGAAACCGAATTTGGTAGCGATGACCACGCGCCCGCGGAAAGGGGCGAGCGCTTCGCCCACAAGCTCCTCGTTGGTGAATGGCCCGTAGGCTTCAGCGGTATCGAAGAAGGTGACGCCGCGTTCGACGGCCTTCCGAATCAGCAAGATCATTTCCTTTTTGTCGGGGATAGGACCGTAGGCAAAGCTCATGCCCATGCATCCGAGCCCGATTGCCGAAACCTCCAGATGACGGTTTCCGAGTTTGCGTTTCTGCATAATTTCCTCCTCTTATAGTGGATGGGCCGTAAGGACGAGGTTCATCTCAGGTTAATAATATAAGCCCAAAAAAATATATTGGGTTTTATCAGGGTTTCGAATTTACTATCTTCAATTATTGCTTTAATTCTTCCATCTTTATCCCACAAAGCCCAACTGCTAAAAAATCCCAATTCGTTTTTAAACTATAGTAAATTAGAGTTCATAATTGATTATAACGGGTAAACTTGAAGTAATTGCCAATGCTGCGAATACGATTCATCGGGCGCAAGGACTCACGGGGCAGCTTCTCACATTTGCAAAAGGCGGCACTCCGATTCAAAAGATCGGTTCACTGTGTCCCTTCATTGAAGAGACAGCACGATTTGTTCTCAGCGGTACAAACATTAAGGGAAAAAATGTGTCTCCTTACGGATGAAACTTCCTTCCCTCGGCGAGCATCGTCAGAATCTGCTTCATCCTCCGTTCCCGTGTTTCGGGCTTTCGTGCGGTCTGGAGGCGGTAAGTAATCGAGTAGGTATTCGTTTTGTCCAGCGATCGAAAGAAGGCCGCGGCCTTCTTGTCTTTAGCGAGCTCTTTCAGGAAATCTTCCGGCACCGTGGCGTTGCCGAACGAATCGTATGCGGCGCTCCATCGGCCGTCGGCTTTCGCCGTCTTGATCTCCTTCAGGCCTGCGAGACTCATCTCCCCTGATTTGATCAACCTTTCCGCATGTCTGGTATTGATTTTCGACCAGCCGCCTTTCGGCCTTCGCGGCGTGAATTTTTGAACCCAGGATTGATGATCGTATGTTTTTTTCTGGCCGTCGATCCAACCGAAACAAAGAGCCTGGACGAGCGCCTCCGGATAGGAGATTGACGGCTCGGTTGAGCTTTTCTTATAGATACGGAGCCAGATGCCTTCGGCCTGTGCATGGTTCTTCTCAAGCCAGGCCCGGAAATCCTGCGCCGATTTAAAGGCTTTGGTGTCCATACACATGCCCCTGTCAACAAGCCCCGATCTCTTGACGAATCCCCCTTAAACCGGAATCCTCCATTTAGACCTGAAAAATAGAAATCCTGCTCAGGTCGTCTTGCTTTCCCTCGTGAATATAGGTCATTATCATCTTGCTGTCAAATAAAAATTGCCATCAAATTTGCTTCTGAAGTCATGACACATCTTCTTGATGCATGAATTGCAAAGTTTACCCGTTTTTGTCGACACCTCTCCCCTCAATGTTTAATTGTGCAATTCATTCTGAGCCAAACTCCATCGTCTCAGCGCCTCAATCTTGATCGAGTCGAGCCGGGCATCTTTATGGATGAGGAGATAGTTCGGTAGCGGCATCAGAGACGCGGAAGCGAGGGCGTAACACCGGTCGCGCATGGTGTCCTGTCTCGCTTTTGTATAGGTATCCCACCGGGAAAAGTTCAGGACCAGCCGCCCCTTTCTGACATCGGCTGCGACCAGCCAGGAGACCGGGGCAATATAACTGTAAAGCGGCCACCGGGTTTCATTGGAATGGCAGTCGTAGCAGGAAGTACGCAGGATCGTTGCCACGTTCGCCGGAGCACCCACATCCTGGGTCACCGGCGGATTTTTACGGTTTACAGGATATACTTGAATAATCGCCGCGAGGATAGCGACGGGAATGAGAATTCTGAGAGCTATTTTTTTCATGGTTCGTGTTCGGCTACCCATTATTACTCCCGCGATTAAACTATGATAAGGGAAAGCCACGTTTTTATGGAAAAAGCATGCTACCCTTTTACGGTATTTAATTTTTGGACTGATAATAATCCCACGGGAGTCATCCTGAATAGTTCTTACGCCCTTATAGTAACGACCAATAATTCTGCAATCACGAACATCTTTGCAATGCTCATGTCAACTGCGGTTCGGCGCCTCCCGGAACGTAGGGGTTATTGATGATTCAACTTGAAAAGCCGCTTAATCGTAAACCCGATCCGCAGCTGCTTGTCGAGGGTTCCCCGCATGAGGTTCTCGGCGCCTATCTCGGTCGCATTGCCGGCAAATATGAAAAACTGGTGACCGGCTGTGTTGATTTTGACGCCGAAAGAGAATGGATTCTGGATTGCCACGCTACCCTCTTCGAGGCTCGTACTTGGATTTTTGTCCACCCAGGGAAAGTATTCGCCGTAGAGATCGAACACCTCGGTCACTTTTACGTCAACGCCCGTTCCCAGTCCATAGCGGTTTATGTCGAAACTGTAGCCGGTATTGACCAAGAATACTACCCGGCCCGCCAAAGGATCGTTCTGCAGGCTGAGCTGGAGATAGGGCTTGGTGATCCGCTCGTTATCGCTATACCTGACATACGAAACGAACTGCCCGTCGAGCTGCGCTCCGAAGTAGAGGGGGTGGAAAAACGCGCCGTACGAACCGCCGAAGATATATTCCCCATATGTATAGCTCGGATATTGGTGCGTGTCATAGAAGGTGTAGAGCTGGGCTCCCGGTAGAATGGTCGCGCGGATGCCGAAATGAACATCTGCGCCATCGGCGACACCGAAGAAGTTTGATGCCGCCTGGAATTCATTGACCGTGCCCTGAAACTGGTGCTGGATCTCCGCCTCCAGCGCCGGGGATTCGATAAGCGTGGGAGCAGTGAGGTTGGGCATGCTCCACTCTTCGTAGGCGCAAATTGCCCCGGCGCATGCCGCGACCATACCCGCACTCGTCATCATCCGGCTTACGATACTCATGGAGCGCTCCGTTTGCAGGGCATGCCTGCGGTTAAGGCATGGTGAGACGACCGACCGGTTAGGCTTTTTTCTGGGTGATGGTAACGATGGACCCGTCCAGCACTGCGTCAAACCGGTAGAGATCGGTCTTCGCCGGCCCCTTGGTCACCTTGCCGGTCATATCAAAGGTTGATCCATGGCACGGACATATGATGATCCCGTTTTGCGGAAGCCCGACCTTGCAGCCGAGGTGAGGGCATATGACGGAAAATGCGGCAACGGTCGCCTCATCTATTCTTGTAACCATGATCGGTTTGTTTGGTGCCGCCGGGTTGGGAACCGTTATCGCGCCGCCGACAGCGGCGAGCGCCCGATACTCCGGCTTATTCAAGTCGAGAACGATTGGGTTCAAAAGGACGGGTATCGACTGGCTCATGGCATGAACACCAAAACCCGCCATAGGCGCCAGAAGAGCCGCTGCCAAAATCTTCTTGCCCGTATCTGCAACGAATTCGCGTCTTGAAATATGCTCGTAATCCATTATATCTCCTTGGTTGCACCCGAAGTTGCCTCATGGCAAAAATTACCGGAGCAGTGAAAGGGTTTGCGTTACCGTTGCCTCGTTGGCGATTAATTTCAGATGGTAGGAACCGCTCGGAAGGGCGGTCAGCGGAATGACATTGGCTCCGGCCTTGAGCCGCAGGCTGCCCAGGGACAGGACCTGCCGCCCGGCACTATTGAAAATCTTGAAGGAAACGATTCCAGCCTGCGGAAGGGTCAGCTGCAAGGAGAGCTTGCCTGAATGCGAGAGCGCCTGCACCGAAATGGAGTTTGCACCGTGGGGGGCAGCGGTGGTCGGTCGAACCGCGGACGCCGCGGTGACCGTGAAGAGGCCCACCATGCCGAGTGAAACATGAAAGGTACACTCATAGTGGTAGGTACCCGCCACCTTTATAACATAGCTGAAGGTAGTATCTGATGTCGATCCATAACTCCAGGGAGCCGCGCCCGCCGGAATCGACTCCGACGTGGTGTTGTGCATGGAAAAGTCTCCTTGCCAGGTTACCGTGTCGCCGACTTGGGCGGAAAATGAGTTGGGAGAAAAAAAATAGTCTCCAAAATGAACGATATGGGTTGTGGCAAACATCTGGACCGGCATCATGAAGAGCATTATGCCGCTTGCAATTGCCAGGTGCTTTTTCACCGAAAATGCGAAATGTTTAATCATACAAACAAATTTCCTCTCTATGAAAGTTATGAAATGCAATTTTTGTTCTTAGTGAGCAAACATCGTGCCATTATGCAGATATAGAAAAGACTTAAGGCAGGGCTTACAATAGCGGAGCTTTTGTGCAGATTAATAAGCTGTTTATGGCCTGCCGGCCTACCTGTCGCAGATATATGAGAAAGAAATTCTTATTTTAGCGAAAGCACCTATTTCTGATAAGAAAATATCTTCTCATGCTATATTTTTAAGCTGCAAAGGGGAGTAGCTTCCTGGGTGCGGGATCAACATACCGGCGTCAGCCTGCACGGGTGCCCTTATCGCGTGCCTTCTGGTCCCTTGTGGCCTGGATCTCCGATCCAGGTATCACCTCTCAGCTCTTGTGCATGAATCAAGGTTCTGACCGTTTCTCCCTTCACAATTTCTGCGCGTACGAATCCAGTATGCTTGAAACAAAGGTCTGGTATTTAATCCTTTTTTTGACCGCGAACCGTTTGTAACGTTCAACCGTGCTCTTCTTGAGCTTCATGGTGACGGGAACCGTCTTTTCCTTTTTCAACCCCGCGGCGATGCTTTCCGGCGATGGCAGAAAGTCCTTCACGGCAATGGAATTTTCACGTTCTTCAGCGATATCCACAGGGGCCCACGTATAACCCTTAGGTGCGCTCATAGATTTTTTTCCCATCTCGCCAGTATCCGGCGCCGATGATACGAACGGTGCTTCCTCTGACACTATTATTAACAAAAATATAAGAATAAAAAGGAAATGTGTTAAGGTGAGAACAACCTGATATAAATAACTGCTAATTAGGCAGTAATTATTTTCCTCTCTTGGTTCACCAGAAAGGGAGGGAAAAATGAAAACCTTAGAAGCAGTTGATAAGTTAATTGGACCTTGGTATAAGATTCTCTTTGTCCTTTATGTATTAAAGGGAATATTGGAATACATTATCAATTTTATTAAGAATGGAGGTCTCAATATGATACATATAACAGGCTTATCGACTTTTTTTATTGAGAATGTTGTTGGCCTGTTTTTTGTTTTGATACTTATTTATGGATGGTATAAAATCGCAGAGAGGAGTTATCATATAAAACCACTTGTTAAATCTATAATAGTATGTAAGAATCAAGGATTTATGAATATAGAATGGGCCAAAGCATTTCAAATTATTCTTGATAATATCCAAACCTTACCAAATCCACAAAAAATATTCAGAGGTGATTGCAAAAAAATTATACAGCTTGCCACCGAGCTTGATAGAAAACCTTGGCAAATTGGTGTTTACTATGATAATATGGAAACCGGCGAAGTAAATATTAATGTATTTCAGCGAAAATCTGTTGAATTACTTGGGCTTCTTAATAGGCAACTGTCAGTATTTTATAAGAAAGAGTCTTCCCAATGAGCCTAATATTGGATAGAAAGTCAACAATATCATTCCCTTTAAAGGAGGGTTAAAAACAGTTTAAAATCCGAAAGTTTAGCATAAGCAGGTAGCCTAGCCACTTCACGAAAGCCGACGGTAACCTCGGTTAAACTTTCTTTGATGAGCGTTTATTATTTTCAAAAAACAGGTTACATTCAGGAAAAAACAAGGTTCAGACTCTATTTCTTTTTCCCGGCGTGACCTGCTTAACTTCTGTATCAATGGTGGGAGGAAAGAGACCCATGAACCAAACCCTACCCTTAAAATTTGGTTATACAGAAATTAAATTAGATTCATGGCAGGAATTTTTCTCGATTTTCCTGAATGATAAGATTAGAGGCAGATTTATTTGGCGGGGGCAAAAAGATGCGAATTTTAATCTTATTTCAAGCTTTGATAGACTCTCTAATATGGATGATATTGTTCAAATTCATATACATATGGCAGATTATCTTGCTAAGTTCAAATCGTATTCAAGAGGCAAGGTATCAAAAATGCCTGATAATGATAATGAGTGGTGGGCGTTAGGACAACATTATGGATTATTAAGTCCGCTGTTAGATTGGTCGGAATCCCCATTTATTGCCTTGTATTTTGCCATGAGCGAAGCGGCTGGCAGTGAAGTCATTGATCGCGCTGTATATGCATTAAATGTGGAGGCTATAAAGGATATTTCAAGGAAGGTTGAAAATACTTTTGAATCGAAGAATATTGGTATTCAAAAAGAATTATTTGATAGCAATCCTGAATATTACCAAGAATATTTGAATCTTTCCCAGAGGCCTCCAATAGTTGAATTTATTTCGCCATTTACAGGAGATATAAGATTGCTTAGCCAAAGAGGCTTATTTACTATGGCGCCAACAGGGCAATGTATCAAAGAGTGGATTGAACGGAATGTGGAAGAAAATGATAATAGGCAGATATTAATTAAAATTATAATTCCTAATAGGATGTCTAATAAGTGTATTGAAGCTCTTGACCATATGAATATAAACCCGCTTACCATATTTCCTGATTTAATCGGGGCAACTAAATATGCTAATTATAATATCCAGCGTACAGTTCTTAACCATTGATGCTTTATAGGTGAAATGGATATCTTAAATATCTGCGCTTTTGAAGAGGGGAAATTATTATGCATAATTCGGGTAATACTCTGAATGGCCGAGGAGAAGGACGTAAAACTGTATATCTGAATTCAACATTATTATCACAGACGAAGGCTGCGGCAGCCTTGGCGGGAAAATGGATAGAATCGCTTGGGAAGGAATGATTATGAGCTTTTTGAAAAATTTTTCTATTATTGGCATACTTTTCTTTAGTATTCCTTGTATTGGAGAAGCAGAAAACGATAAAGCAGAACAACCTGAAGCTGTATCTCCTCAGCGTGATAAGCCATTAACCAAGGCTGAATATCATCGGCTTTCAATCGAATGGAAAGCCTTTTACAATAGGGATCATTCAGAAATAGCTTACTATAATTGGGTCAAGGCCGAATATTATTCCCATGGCGATAGTGTAATGGGGCTTATTAATAAGGGTCTAGAACAATTTCCAAGTTCATCGGATTTATATGCCTTAAAAGGGCTTTATATACATACCCACGGTGATTCTACTTATAATGGGTTCATTGTCGCTATACAATTTCTAGAGAAAGCTGTAAACATTAATCCTCACAATACTGAGGCTTGGTTATCGTTGGTCTTGTGCTATATGGCCGCTGACAATGCCGATGCTTACTCCAAAGCCTTACACGCTGTATATGATGAAAAATATTATTTACCTAATAGACTATCTGAGTTTCGAAAGGTGCTTGAATCTGTTGATGCAAATGGAGTAATATGTACTCTTGGGGATAACGATTATTATCCTTTCCTATTGTTGCAATCAGTAGAAAATGTAAGACCTTACATCAGAATAATTAATTTTTCATTGCTAAATTTACCTTGGTATGTAAAAATGATAAAACTCAATGAGCCAAAGGTAAATATATCATACTCCTTGCAGGAAATAGATGCGCTTCAATCTGTATTAAATCCGTTTGCCACAGCAACAACTGTTAAGTTGCCGATATCAAATATACAAGTGCGAATGCCATCAAAAAATGAGCAAGAAGTTCTACGGGTTCAAGATAGGGTGCTATTAAACTTGATTGATGCTAATAATTGGAAGAAGCCGCTCTATTTTACCGCAATAGATTCTTCTACATTTAACAACTTTGGCTTAATGCCATATGTAAAAGATTATGGTACAATGTATGTGTTAAAGAAACGATAGCCTATAAAAGCACATCAAAAAGGACATCCCTTAAATAAAAACCACACCCTTGAAAGGTGCTTTATGTCCGACTCTAAATGATCTTTTTAACCCTCGAACTCTCCAACCCCATTTACCTGAAATACTCCACCCCCGATTCAAACAGAAGCTGGTCCTTCACTCCCGGAACATTCTTCGACACATTCTCGCCCTTGCGCTCCGAGTGGCCCATTTTTCCCAGCACCCGCCCGTCCGGGCTCGTGATGCCTTCGATCGCGGCATGGGAGCCGTTCGGGTTGCCGTCCATATTATCGGCGAACCGGCCGTCGGCGTTGACGTAACGGGTCGCGACCTGGCCATTGGCGAAGAGTGAATGGATGCAGTCGTTGGGCGCCACGAAGCGCCCCTCGCCATGCGAAATAGGGATCGTATGCACGTCGCCGACCTGCGCCTTCAGGAACCAGGGCGATTTCACCGAGACGATTTTCGTATGCGCCATGCGCGAGATATGACGGCCGATGGTGTTGAAGGTGAGGGTGGGGCTCTCGGGCGTCGGGGTGCGGATCTCGCCCCACGGCACGAGGCCGAGCTTGATGATCGCCTGGAACCCGTTGCAGATGCCGAGCGCGAGTCCGTCGCGCTTGTCGAGCAGCGCCGCTATCGCCTCTTTCAGGCGCGGGTTGCAGAAGAAGGCGGCGATGAACTTGCCTGAGCCGTCCGGCTCGTCGCCCGCGCTGAAGCCGCCGGGGATCATGAGGATCTGCGCGTTCCGCAGCTGCCGCGCGGCCTCCTCGATCGAGTCGTCGATGTCGGCGGCGGTACGATTTCGTATGACAAGCGTCGTCACGCGCGCGCCGGCCCTTTCAAACGCCCGCGCCGAATCGTATTCGCAGTTCGTGCCCGGAAACACGGTGATGAGAACGCGCGGCGCGGCCGTCGTGACCGCCGGGCGCTTCGCGTTTCGCTCCCTGCATGGCGCGCCTTCAACGGTCAGGGGCACGATCGGCGTTGTCGCCGGAAAGACCGCGGCGAGCGGTTCGTCCCACGCCCGCTTGATCTCTTCCAAAGTCAATTGCAACCCGCCGATCGTCACCGAGAGCTCCCAGCACGTCCTACCGATGGCGACGCAGGCCGTATCGCCGAACAGCGCGCGCGGGTCGACGCCTTCGGCGATTTCCGCGACGATCGAGCCGATGTCCGGGGAGAAGAGCCGCGTCCGGTCGAAACCGTCCGCAAAGACAAAGCCGATGTTGTTGCCGAGGCACATTTTGCTGACGCACTCCGCGATGCCGCCGACCCCCACCGTATGGGCGGCGAGGACCGCTCCCTTGGTGATGGCGGCGTGCATCGCCGAAAACATGGCTTTTGCAGCCGCGAAATCCGGCATCTCCGCTGTATCGCGCGCAAAGGGGAGAAGCACTACCGTATGGGCGACTCCCTTGAACTCCGGCGAAATAACGGTCCGGACGTCAACGGCCGTGAGGGCGAATGCCACAAGGGTCGGGGGTACGGAAATGGAATGGAATGTCCCGGACATGCTGTCCTTGCCGCCGATGGCCGGAATGCCGAGGGCCTCCTGGGCGCGAAGCGCGCCGAGCAGGGCGGCAAACGGTTTGCCCCACCGCACCGGGTCGCTGCCGAGCTTCTCGAAGTACTCCTGCAAAGTCAGGCGGATGGTGCGGTAGTCGCCGCCGGTCGCGACGATCCGGGCGACCGCCTCGACGATGGCATAGACCGCGCCGTGAAACGGGCTCCACTTTGCGAGGCGGGGGACAAAGCCCCAGCTCATGGCCGTGCCGGTGAATGTTTCTCCTGTGGTAAGCGGCAGCTTCGCGACCATGCACTGCGCCGGGGTCGCCTGGTACTTGCCGCCGAAGGGCAGGAGCGTCGAGCCTGCGCCAATGGTGCCGTCGAACTGCTCGCCAAGTCCCTTCTGGCTGCAGACGTTGAGATCGCCGAGCATGGCGAGCCACTGTTCGCGCACCGAGCCGGCTGCCGCAATTGCGGGGAGCGGCGCCGCGAAGAAATCGGCCTGCGGGTCCGGCGCGGCAACCGTTACGCCGGTTTCCTGCGCCACACCGTTCGTGTCGATGAAGTCGCGGGAGAGGTCGACGATGGTTTTCCCGCGCCAGCGCGTGCGCAGCCGCCGCGAGGCGGTGACCCTGGCGACGACCGCCATTTCGAGGTTTTCCCCGGCGACGGCCGCCTCGAACGCGGGCAGGTCGGCTTGCTCGATCACAACGGCCATGCGCTCCTGCGACTCTGAAATGGCAAGTTCGGTCCCGTCAAGTCCTTCGTATTTTTTCGGCACTGCGTCGAGATCGATGTCGAGGCCGGCCGCCAGTTCGCCGATGGCGACCGACACGCCCCCTGCGCCGAAATCGTTGCACCGCTTGATGAGCCGGGCGACCTCCGCCTT
>Ga0187863_10001473_pt1 | contig 18681 bp, 13 predicted proteins | sample June2016WEW_11_1_FD_132975 | JGI IMG/M metagenome (GOLD analysis project Ga0187863, IMG submission 132975) | Peatland microbial communities from SPRUCE experiment site at the Marcell Experimental Forest, Minnesota, USA - June2016WEW_11_10 | ecosystem: Environmental > Terrestrial > Soil >... | reverse complement strand
TGCCATCACGTTGTTGGTTGACGGCCACCGGCTGAACGATGACATTTACGACGGGCTTCTGCTTGGTACGGATTTCCCGATTGACGTCGACCTGATTGACCGCGTCGAAGTCATCCGAGGGCCTAATTCCTCCCTGTATGTCGCGAGCGCCTTCCTGGGGGTCATCAACATCATCACGAAACGGGGACGGGATTTGCAAAAGGTGAGTGTAGTCGGCGAGGCGGGCAGTTACGGCACCTACCAGGGCCGCGTCAGCTACGGCAATAAGTTTGATGATGGCTTGGAACTGCTTCTTTCCGCCTCTTTCTATGATTCTCACGGGCAGGACCAGCTTTTCTTCAAGGAATTCGACAGTCCCGCCACCAACAACGGCATTGCGGTGAACGCTGACGACGACGAGTTTCACCAAATTTTTGCGAATGCTTCGTGGGGCCGTTTCACATTGCAAGGAGTGTTTGGATCCCGCGACAAGGGAATTCCCACCGCTTCCTTCGGAACGGTTTTCGACGTTACCGGAACCCGCACCATCGACGAGCGCGGCTATCTGGATCTGCGGTACGATCGCGTGCTTGGCCGCCGGTGGAACCTAGCCAACCGGACGTATTGCGACCTGTACAATAACGATGGCAATTATATCTACGATTACTCCGAGTCGGGCGGACCCTCCCGAGTATCGAACAAGAATTTCGCACACGGCAAATGGTGTGGTGATGAGGTAACGCTCTCCAAGCAGGTTTCCGAGACGCAACGATTGACGCTCGGCTCCGAATACCGGGACAACTTTCAGCAGAATCAGGGAAACTACGATCTGCAACCCTTTGTTCAGTATTTTACCGACAGCCGGACATCTAACGTATTTTCCGCTTACGCCCAGGATGAAATTCACCTTCGAAAGGATCTCGTATTGAATGCGGGCCTTCGGTATGACCATTATTCGACCTTTGGCGGCACGACGAACCCGCGCGCCGCTCTCATTTATAATCCGTGGTCCCAAACAACCTTTAAGTTTCTCTACGGTCAGTCCTTTCGTGCACCCAATATGTTTGAGCTTTTCTACGACGCACCTGGAAACGAAGCCAACCCATCTCTCCGGCCCGAGACAGTTAAGACCATGGAACTGGTATGGGAACAATATTTCGCCAACCATTTCCAGATGACCGTCTCGGGATTTTATTACCCTATTCGCAGCCTGATCGGAGAGCAAATTGATCCAGCAAACGGCAACGCTTTTTTCGCCAATGCTGGATCGCTGGACATGCGAGGTCTGGACTTTGGCTTATCCAGAAGCTTGCAGGATGGCCTCGAAGGGACAGTCAGTTATACTTTTCAGGATGCAGTAATTCCTCCCACTGGAATGGGCGTCACGAATTCTCCGAAACATCTCATTCAGGCGAGCCTGAGTGCTCCCCTCATGAAGCGAAAGGTTTTCGCGAGCATGGATATTCAGTACCTCAGTAATAGAGAAACACTCGCGGGCCATTATTCGGGAGCCTACACGGTCACCAACGTTAGCTTGTTCAATCGGAAGATTCTTAAGGGCTGGGAAGTCTCGGCCGGACTCTATAACGTCTTCAACGAGAAATATGCCGACCCCGGCGGCAACGGTCTTGCGGAGGACGTTCTCGTTCAGGATGGCCGAAATTTTAGAATCAAAATCGGATACCTCCACTAGAGTCCAATGTGATGAATATTCATCCAGGGAAAGACAAAGACAATGACCGAAAATCGAATTGGGATGGGTGTATCGCGGCCAGAGCTGGTTCGCGCCGAGCCCTTCGAGCTTTCAGCTTCCTTTTCGCCTGCTGCCTGTTCTTGAATGCTTCTCCGCAAGCCTATTCGATGAATCCAGAGACCGTGGAATACTCGCTCAAACTGGCTTTTCTGTATAATTTTACTAAGTTTGTCGAGTGGCCCCCTGATTCATACCATAGCCCGAGTGCGCCTCTGGTCATATGCATCGTCGGTGATGATCCATTCGGCCCCCGTCTTGAGGGGGCGCTGCGCACTCGCACCGCGGGGAACCATCCGATTGAGGTCACCACGCTGAAACCAAGCGACATCCTGAACATCTGCCACATGGTATTTGTCCCGGCCACAGCAGAAGACCAAGCCACCAGGATTGTGAGGGGCCTGAAGGGATCAAGCACTCTGACGGTTGGCGAAGCCGAGGGATTTGCTGTGCTGGGCGGAATCATCAACTTGACGCCCGAAGGAAACAAGCTTCGTTTTGAAGTCAACCTGCTTGCGGCAGAACGTGCCGGCCTGAAAATCAGTGCGAATATGCTCGCCTTGGCCAAAATCGTACACGACGGAGAGCATCCGACGGGGGACTGAAAGGCCTTGGTGAATAGAACTGTCGATCCGGTAGACGCTTCCAGGTATTGTCATAGTTACTTCTGATGCGACGGGACTTTGGAGGAAGCGCTCGGGAGTCGGGTTCCCTCATCCGTTTTCACCAGGCCTCGTATTCTCAACATTGCATACGATCGATGCCAATCGAGCGGATCATCGGTGTCTTTCGGTTATCGATTGGATGCCACGCGGGACCCGACGATCGATGGCATGCAGCATTTCGACCGAGACATTGAGCGGCTGAATCGGGGAAGGCGCCATCGATTTCGGCAGGGCCTCCATTCTGCAACAAACCCCGGAAACCTAAGACTGGAAATGGCGGATGGAAGGGGAAGAAACCGCAGTGGACCACGGCGCATTCGAAATGGAACGGTGAGCCTGCGCTCAAGGGACACTGTTGACTGTCTGGCGCCATACACGCCTAGGACGCCTGCAACCGTGCCAAGATGGGTATAGGGGATATAGGAGCCACGTATTATTGGGGCATTCCTTCACTTGGTCGGTATCTCCCTGGGAGTGCGCTTGAAGAGCACCTGCCGGATTATTGCCGTCCTGGGAACCCGCCCGGAGGCTATTAAGCTAGCCCTGGTCATTCATGAACTTCGCCGCAGGTCGGCTGATTTCCAGACCGCGGTAGTGCACACGGGCCAGCACCGCTCGATGCTGGACCACGCCCTTCAGCTCTTTAAGATCAAACCCGATTTCGATTTGGATGTAATGCGGCCCAATCAAACCCTAAGTTCGCTTACCGGACGCGTGATTGATACAGTCGAGAACGCCTGCCACCGCTTTGAACCCAATATGGTATTGGTGCAGGGTGACACAACGACCGCCTTCGCGTCGGCCTTGGCGGCCTACTACTGCAAGATTCCCATAGGACATATCGAGGCTGGGCTGCGAAGCCATGATCTCTACAATCCGTTCCCGGAAGAGGGCAACCGGCGATTGGTTTCCGTCCTAACTGAAATTCACTTTGCTCCCACCGCATTGTCGCGTGATTCGTTGCTGGCCGAAGGGATTCCAGCTTCAAAAATTGTTGTCACCGGGAATACGGTTGTGGACGCGCTTCGCGGACTCAGCCAACTGCCGCACTCTTGGGAGAACACACCGCTGGCAGACATCCCGACTGACAACTGCCGATTGGTGCTGGTCACATCTCATCGCCGGGAATCATTCGGAGAGGATCAGAAGAACATGTGCCTGGCGTTACGGGACCTGGTCCATCGCCATGCCGACATCCGCGTGGTCTATCCGGTCCATCTAAATCCCAACGTGCAGGTTACGGTGAATGCACTTCTGGGAGGGGTTGATCGAATCCACCTGACTGCCCCCCTCGACTACATCACCTTTGTGAGTTTGTTGCGCCGTTGTTTTCTGGTTCTCACCGATTCAGGCGGAATCCAGGAAGAGGCTCCGACTTTCTCCAAGCCGGTGCTGGTCATGCGCAAGGTCACGGAGCGTCCGGAAGCCTCGCAATTCGGTATGGCCAAGATCATTGGCATGTCCCGGGAACGAATTTTCCACGAAGCAGACCGCCTCCTCACCGACACCGAGGCATATCAGGATATGTCGGAGGGAGAGAATCCTTACGGCGATGGCAAAGCATCGGAGAGAATCGTAGAAGCCATATTGCGCTGGCACGAGGGAAAGAGCCCGCTACTCGAAGCAGGCAGGGAATTCAAACTTCCCCCGAGACCGCATCCACGGCGGCGGAAGATGGACCGGTCAGCCCGCGAGAAAACGGATCCGGAACTCGTAAAATCGTAGACGGGTATCGTGCAAAACGCGGAGCGAATGAACCCTGCTGGGAGTTCGGCGCTTGCTATGACGGGACATTATGATCTATCCACTGTTTGGCATCGTCCTGCTTATCTGCATTTATACGATGCGCCACTATCTGTTCACCCTGAACCGGCTCTTCGGATTTCAACGCCATCCTTACATTGATATCGACACTGCCGACTGGCCCCCTGTAACCGTGCTGGTGGCAGCTCACAACGAGGAAAAAGTCGTCGCGCATATCCTGACCGCGCTAATGAAGGTCAGCTACCCCGAAGAAAAGCTTCTGATCGTGCCGGTCAACGACCGTTCGACTGACCGCACACGCGAAATTATCGACACATTCGTCCAAGCCCACCCCGGCCGCATCCGCCCCTTCCACCGCACGGGAGGCAAAGGAGGCAAGGCCGCTGCCTTGAAGGACGCCATGGGGATGGTCGAGACCGAAGTGATCCTCATTTTTGACGCCGATTACATTCCCGGCACGGCTTTAGTCAAGCAGTTGGTTGCGCCTTTCTTTGATCCTGAAGTCGGCGGAGTGATGGGCCGCGTCGTGCCTCTCAATGTGGGGAGGAACCTTTTGACGCGCCTGCTGGACCTGGAACGTGCGGGTGGCTACCAAGTGGATCAGCAGGCGCGCATGAACCTGCGCCTTGTGCCTCAGCACGGCGGCACTGTCGCCGGAGTGAGACTGAGTGCGCTTCGGGAAATCGGCGGCTGGAATGAGAACTCGCTCACCGAGGATACCGACCTTACCTACCGTCTGCTATTGGCCGGGTGGAAAACGGTGTATCAAAACCGGTCGGAGTGTTACGAGGAGGTTCCCGAAACCTGGCCGGTACGCATCAAGCAGATCCAGCGTTGGGCAAAAGGCCATAACCAGGCGCTTGCGAACTACGGATTTCGCCTATTGTTTGGGAAGCATCTAGCTACATCTCGAGAGCGGGTTGACGGCTTCCTGTTGCTGGGTGTGTACATGATGGCGCCCATCACAATGCTCGCGTGGATTCTGGCCTTGGCCGTCTTTTATCAGGGAACCAGCCCTCTTCATGGGATTATCGCGGTGCTGTCGGTTACCGCCTACGCTGCGGTTGGAAACTTTGCGGCTTTTTTCGAAATTGCCGCGGCGGCCCGGCTTGATTCCACACCCGAGCGCATCCGGCTGTTGCCGCTGCTGATCTTCGCTTTTTTAGTAAGCATCGTCGCTGTTTCTCGCGCGGTTGTCTCCCAACTGACAGCTCCCCTCACGGGCGCGCAGTTTCATTGGGATAAAACCGAACGTTTTCGGTCCCCATCGTGAACCCGCTGCCCGCCACTGCATTCCTCGCGTTTGCCGCGGCCTTGTTGTTTGCGCTTCCCTTGCTTCCCGCGATTGCCGAATTGCGCAAGAAGCATGACGCACAGCCGTTGCGCGTAAATCCGGAATATGCGGGTGACATTCGCCACTTCGCGCGCGGCTTCCGAAGCTATGCCGACGCACTGCGGCAACCGTTGCAGGAATGCGTTGCTGCTCATTCGACAGCTACGGGCAAGCTTCATAACGGCGATCGGTACCTTGTGCTTGGAGACAGCGACAACAGGGTCCTGCTCCGGGAGGGGAACATGAGTGGAACGAGTTGCCCGTTGGTGGTTGTCGCAGGAATCGACCTTGCCCTTCCTCCTGGATTGACCTTTCTCAAGGAAATCTATGCGTGCGGCCAGTTCATCGGAGGAGCAGAAAGCACCTACCGCGCGATTTGCGGCGAAAAGGGGATCCACCTGCAGCATAACAGTAAGGTCACACGCTGGGTGCATGCCGCTGGCGACTTCGAGGCCGATCGCAACTGCGATCTGTACGGGCGAGCCTCGTCGGACGGGGAAATGTCATTGCACTCCGGCTGCTTTTTCCAGCGTTTGAATGCACCTCGCATTGCAACAGGGTCCGCGAGCGTCGCAACCGGGTCCCGTCTTTCAGCGGCATCCGATATTCCTACCGAGAAACCCGTCCCCGCAAAACCAAACAGCCGCAGGCTGATCGAAGGGGACTGGGAAATTCAGTCCGGCGCGGTCATCACGGAGAATATTGTGACCCGGGGCAGTCTCCGCATTGGATCCGGGGTCCGAATCGCGGGCAGCGCAAAGAGCAGCGGTGAGATGGTGGTGGGGCCTGACGTAGTGGTCGAGGGCAGCCTGATCAGCGCAGCAAGTATGCACATCGGCCCGCGCGGTTTGATCGGTGGCCCTGTAATCGCCGAGCGCGCGATGGTGATTGAATCAGGCACTCAGTGTGGCAGTGTCGGCTCCCCCACGACCGTCAGTGCACCCTTGATCGACGCGGAAGAAGAGTGCCTGTTTTTCGGAACGTTATGGGCTCGGGAACACGGGCACGTGGTCCCCAAGCCATGAAAAAGCGCTCGATCATAACCATCCTGGCAGCGGGTTTCTTGCTCATTCCGGCTGGAGTCATGGTGAGGCGTCAGTTCCATCGCGACCCGCTCATCCCGGAAGCGGACCGCCTACTGCTTTTGGTGCCCGACGGCACAAGCTTTTCTGATCCTCACGTAACGGTTTGGCTCGATGCTGGAAGCGAAGAAGGACTGCACGTGGTTCCGATGCACGACGCAAGCTTTCTGAGGCCTCTGTTCGGAAAACCAAAATGCGCAGGTGTGATCCTTCCCGATTCGATCCATCCGCAAGCAGGCGACCTACTCGTCGGCGCCATCAACGACTACGTCACCGACGGCGGGAAACTCATGCTTGTCTATGATGCTGGAACAAAATCTCAGGACGGGTTCTATCCGGCCGGCCGATCGAGATTCTCCACCCTGGCAGGAGTCGATTATGCCCTCTACGATTCACTCCGCAGCGGAATGATTCGCTCCGGGAGCGTCGGCGGCACGATTGCTGAGATGAATCGGTTGGGAGTGCCTCCCGGGAAATACTTCCCTCTTTCGGCTCCATCCGCCAAGAATGGGTCCGCCGGCGAAGACAACTTCGAGGTGGAGCTTCGCCGCTACAAGTATGGTGATCTGGAGTATCCGAGTTTTGTTACCTCGGGAGCGTATTCAGGACACGTCCTGCTTCGGTCGCAAGCAGGAATCGCAGCCGGATATCACGCGTACCGAAAAGGTTCCGTGCTCTTCGTGAATCTTCCGCTCGGTTATCTGGATGGCTACACCGACGGGCTTCCCTTGCACGGTTTCCTGAAGTATTTCGCGACGCAAGTACTCTCCCTGCCCTATCTCATGTCGGTGCCCGACGGGGTCGGCGGTCTGATCCTGAACTGGCACATCGATTCCAACGCTGCCATCCAGGCCCTGCAGAAGATGGACACCTGGAGCATCGTCAACCAAGGTCCCTATTCGATTGACATCACTGCCGGGCCGGATACCTACGCCTTCGGTGACCATCGAGGATTTGACGTCCTCCACAATCCGGTGAGCCAGTCTTTGATCCGCAAATACCTGGGGATGGGCAATGAAATCGGGAGCCACGGAGGATGGATTCACAACTACTTCGGCGAACACGTCGACTCTGACAATCCGAAAGACATGGAGCAATTTCTTCAGCTCAACAAGGACGCCCTGGAACATGTAACGGGGAGATCGGTGGTTGAGTATTCCGCCCCGGTTGGCAATCAACCTCAGTGGGTCACTCGGTGGCTAGAGGAACACCACTTTGTCGGCTACTACTTCACCGGCGACACGGGACTCGGCCCGACTCAGGGCTACCGCAACGGCCAGCGCGCCGGCCAGACAATCTGGGCCTTTCCCATTCTTCACCTGGATCGAGCCGCCTCCTTCGAGGAAATGGCTACTGAAGGCTACTCGAACGCCACGGCTCTGCAGTGGCTTGAGGCGGCTACCGACTTCACCGTGAGTCATCGCGAAGTGCGACTCATTTATTTTCACCCTCCGGGAATTCTGGCATACGAGGGCGTCGTGCGGGAATGGCTGGGCAAGACAGCTCAGCTGAGGTCGGCAGGGGCTTTCCGCTGGTACACCATGGCGCAGATGGGGACTTTCTTGAATTCGCGCAAGCAGGTGAAGTGGAAATTAACGGAGCAGAAAAAGCTCGCATCCCTGGAAGCCACCGCTACGCCCACGTTGATCCATGAGACCTGGTGGCTGCCCTCTCGGAGATTTGAACGCCCCCAGGTCGTCCAGGGGGACGCTACGGTCCTGGCGTGCAACAACGGCTGGCTCGTCATTGCGGGCCAAGGGAATTACGTAAGAGCGGAAGCAGGGTTGGTCGACCAATGAAAGTTACTCGTCTTGGCGTCTTTCACAGTATCTCCGCGATCGTTCTAGCGGGCTTTTCGTTCGCGGCAGCGGCAAGAGCCCAGCAAACCGGAAGTGCTGGTGATCCGCCTCCGTCGCCGTTGCAAGACACCCCTACGACAGCTCCCGAGGCACCGGTAGCGGACAAACTTCTCACGAACTTCGTCGAATCAGGAAGCAGTTACGAAGGACTGTCTAACAATTATGGCCAGTGGAACGGGGGCTATCTTCGCGGTGTTGTGACGAACGGAAACAATACCTGGAATGCCGAAGTTAACGGGCAGCGTGAATTCGGCGACGCGGGCGTGTATGGAGCCGCCGGTGATACCTATACTTTCAATTCCGACTGGTATGGTGCGGTGACGGTGGGGTCCAGCGTCGGTGGTTTCTTTTGGCCCCGTTTTCGAGTTGACAGCTTTCTGAACAGAAAGTGGGCGGCACGCCGGCAATTCATCACAACGCTCGGCGTCGGTTACGATGCGGCGAAGGACGTTCATCGTGATCACACGACCTTTCTCGGCACGACATACTATTTTGATAGGCCCTGGATCATCGAGGAGGGGGTGCACTTCAATGTCAGTAACCCGGGGAGAGCATTTTCCGCCTCCGGCTTCCTCGCTGTTACCGAAGGGCGGAATAAACAGCATTACATCACTGCCAATATCGGGTTCGGACAGGAAGCCTATCAGATCGTCGGCCCCGATACGGTGCTAACCCGCTTCCCCAGTCAGACCGCGTCGGCCACTTGGCGGCAGTGGGTCGGCAAAAATTGGGGATTCAATTTCGTCACGGATTTCTACCACAGCCCTTTCTACCATCGAGGTGGCGGCAGTTTTGGATTCTTTAGGGATTTCTAAGCAGGCGCCTTCTGGCAAGATCCCTGCACCGCGATTTGCCGACCGCACCCGTTTCCGCGGTCATCGCGGGGGTGTCATCTCCATGCACCGCTCGATGGCCACGTTCACCCTGGAACCGCCCAATATCATATTGTCCCTTTTGCTCGTTCTGCTTTGTTCTTCTGTTTGGCTGGCGTGTTTGCCCTGGGTCTGCCGATGCTGGCTGTATGTCTTTCAGGGCTGGTTCAAATTCTCGGGACTGAACATGGAGGTCGGCCTTCGGCAACATCACCTCACGCCGTTGCTCCCATTTGTGGTCCCCTACCCTCACCTACAGGATGTCGGGCCGGATGCCCGGACCTGGTGGATCACGGCGGTCGTCGTTTTAGTACTTTTCCTGGCGAGCTTGCTCTTGCCAAAGAAGCTGATTCCTTTGGCCTACCTTCTTCGCGGGCTCCTGTTTGTTCAGGCCAGCGCGTTGCTGTATTTTGCGTTGACTCCGGGCCAGTTCCCTCACACACCGGATAGCTACCTCGAAAGCTTGATGAACTCTGGGCTAGCACTGATCTCATTTGTGCCGGTCGTTTTTGGTCTGACCTACTATATTTTCAATTTTGGTTTGATTCGGAAAACTCTACTGACCGCTCTGACCATGATCCACCTTTCTTTGTTCTTTCCGCTGCAGGTACTTCTCCAGGCGATCATCTTGCAGAAGACCGTTTTGTTCATGCCGCTGCTCTACATCGTATTCGGGATGCCGCTCGATGTCACGATCATCATTGCATTCTACTCCTGGGGGATGAGCTGGCCGGCCCAGACCGAAAGCGGCATCTAGTTCACGCGATGCGGAAAAGCCCGGGCTCCCCACCCAAACGATGCCCGTCCCGTGTCAGTGAGCCAACCCTACGCCCGTTTGGCTGACTGTTGCGCCCCTGTCAACGATCACATCCGCGCGTAGCGAGCTTGCTGTTGGCCCGGCAAAGTTAAACGGGTTTGCAGCGGCGGCGATTTGGCCGTCGGGGGCATTGACCGTGATTGGGACGCTTCCACGCGGTTCCGCAGGTGTGACCGCCACAATCTGAGTCGGGCTAATGACCTGAACCGAGCAGGCCTGCGATCCACCGAACTGAACCTTAGCGCCCGGTTGGAAATTCTTTCCTGAAATCGTCACGAGGGTCCCACCATCGACTGAGCCTGACTGGGGAGCAACATCGGAGATGGCAGGAAGAGGACCGGGCGCAATTTGGAGCGACAGGGTGATCGACGATGAAGACGCTTTCGCATCCCGGACTCGGGTTGTGAAGGAAAAGGTTCCGGACGCGAACGGGATCCCCAGGATGGTTCCGGTAGAAGAACGGAGCGTCAGGCCGGGGGCAATCTGCCCGGTCGTGTCGCTCCAAGAGTAGGGGGGCACGCCGCCGGTTGCAACAAGCGTCGTGGCATAGCTAGTTCGCACGTTTCCAACAGGGAGAGCGGCAGTTGTGATTTGTAGAGGGGCGGGGCTTGACGGCGCCACCACCGAGGCGGCTGTGGGAGCCGGGCGGTCAGGGGAAAGTGCTTTCGCCGACTTTGCAATCGGAACCTCGGAGGGCGGAACGGCAACGATGGAACTCCCGCCGGGTTCTGCTGCAGGGATCGCCTGTATCTGGCTTGCAGCAACACTTGCCGTCATAGAGTCTTTGTGAATTGCAACCAGCCTATCGCAACCGATCACACAGACGACGGCAAGAAAGAGCAGGATGCTTGAAAATGGACGCGCGGGAAACACAAGGCAACATCTGTGCGCGCCGTCTTGGGGCGGCGGATGCTGCGATACACCACTTGAATGTGAACATCGTTTCATGGGCCAGCATCGGATGCCGCGCCGGTTGGCTCGGCGGTGATGCTTTCTTTGAAAGGTATGGGGGATCAAGAGCCGTCTCCGAGAATACGCCTCCAAGGGCCTTCCCGAATCTGAAGGACGAAGTCTAGGGGATTCGCAGGTAAGAAACGACTGGCCGCAAGACAGGAAAAGGTGCAGGGGACCTTCGCCCGTCCATCCGATCAGGTTCACGTGGGTACCTAATGTAGTTCGATGGTTCGATCGGGACGCGTCATCACCTCGACTTGGAGCAGGACCTGACATTTGTGGAGTGGCACCTTGATCAGGCGGGTTGATCGGGTGTTCGGCGCATGGCGCCGCCCGCCCGCCAGCGCCGGCCCAGAGCGGGAACAATCGCCCCTCCGATATTTGCCAGATTCAAATCGGGGAACGGGGGGCGTTCCGCCCCGGGATTGATTGACTGAATCCATACACTGAAAAACCGACCAAGCGCCCCCAGCTTCTCTTGAAACGAGTAGCGCGGCTTTTGGCCATTGGCCCGCACGGCGAGCACCGTGACGTCATCTTCGGATAAATTATCCGGATATCGCTCTGCGATCCCTGCCAGCAGCGTCTCAATCAGTCTTTGCGGCGCGACATCCCCCAGACGGCGCAAGATCCGGAGCAGGCCGGCCTCGCCCAGCATCTCGCCGTCCGCATCGCGGGATTCTATCAGCGCATCGGTGTAGCTGAGCAGGCAATCGCCGTACTCCAGCTGCAAATCAAACTGCTCGTACTCGGTGACGTCAAAGAGCCCTAGCGGAATATTGCGAGGCCCGGGCCGGTCGTCGGTTGTCTCGTAGCCGAGAAAGTTCCATTGCCGCTGCGCGGCCCGGTAGAGAAATGGCCGCGGGTGACCCGCGTTGCAGACGGTCAGACGCCGACTGGGAGCAAAGAAGGTAAAGACGACTGCCGTTGCGAAAGCCCCGCCCAGCGACAGCGCGGTGAACTGCTGATTGAGCAACCGGACGAATTCGGTCTGGTCCAGACGGTTGACGAACCGCCGCATGAGCGTACGCAGATCGGCCGCCGTCGCAGCCACGGAGTTTCCATGCCCGGCCACATCGGCGAGCAACAGGCGACTGATTCGGCCGGTGGCACAACTTGACGCGTAATAAACATCCCCGCCCTGCTTTGCCTGCCCAAAAGGCTTGCTGTAGACCCAGGCATCCAGCCCTCCCATTTCCACGCCGCGCGCCGTGATCTGGCTGCCGCCCCAGACTTCCATACACTGCATGTGTGGTGTCGACTCGTGACTCACGGCGCAGCCTTAGGTAGCATGGTTGGGTAGCAGACGACCCAAATACGAAGCAGAATATACCAACCCGCCCTACGCTTGTCCGATTTTTCGGGATAAATCCTTCCGGTCGAAACGCCAATCCAGCAGCTGATTCGCGACAGGTTTCCCGTTGGGGAGAGGACAGCTCCCTGGGGCGGTGCCTTCGTTCCGGACGGCACGAAGCTGCCGCCGGGGATTTCAGAACAGCGTCGCTCGCGATTCCGGCGTAAACGCGATCAATTCATCGAAACGCCCGCCGCCGACCTTGATAGGCCATGCAGGGTCGGCCAGCAGGGCACGGCCTACCGCGACCAGATCGAAATCGCCACGCTCAAACATCTCCATCAGGCGGCCCATTCCAGCAGCTCGCCCATATTCCTCGCCCGGCGGGCCCGGCGCTTTTTCCGGCATTCCGGATACCGCAGAGAGAAAGTCTACCTGCAGGGAGACGGTTCCCACGGTGATGGTGGGCTTGCCGGTGAGTTTCTTGGTCCAGCCGGCTAGATTGAGATCGCTGCCTGGAAATTCCGGTTCCCAAAACCGACGTTGCGAGCAGTGGAATGCATCCACACCGGCTTTCGCGAGTGGATCGAGGAACTGAGCGAGTTCTTCTGGCGTGGTAACGTTTTTCGCGGTGAAATCCTGCACCTTCCACTGGGAGAAGCGAAGCACGATGGGGAAGTGCGGGCCCGTGCGACGACGGCACTCCTGAATAATCTCGGCAGCGAAGCGGATGCGCGCTGGAAGACTGCCGCCGTAGTTGTCGGTGCGGTAGTTTGTGCCATTCCAAAAAAACTGATCGATGATATAGCCATGCGCACCGTGCAGCTCGATTCCGTCAAAGCCGACCCTTTGAGCCGTAGCGGCACCTTGGGCGAAAGCCTCAATGACCGCATCGATGTCGGTTTGTGTCATCGGTTCGCCAACTTTTTCGCCCGGTTTTCGAAAACCCGACGGGCTCACGGGTGGTGAGACCGGGTTCGGAAAAAAAGACGGATTGTGATTGGCTCCAAGATGCCAAAGCTGCATCATGATGTGGCCACCGGCGGACCGCACCTGCTCAACAACACGTGACCAGCCGGCAATGGCGGCCTCACCATAAATACGCGGTGTGTCGGGCTTATGCCCTGCCGCCCGATGGTCGATGATCGTGCCTTCGGTAACGATCAGGCCCACCCCGCCTTCGGCACGCCGGCGATAGTAGGCGGCGACATCAGGCCCAGGGACGCCGCCAGGTGAGAAGTTCCTGGTCATCGGGGCCATCACGATGCGATTCGGCAGCGCCAGTCCCTGCAGCGTAAAAGGTTCAAAAAGCTTGGTCATCGATAGCGGCATGCAAACCCTTTCTCTCCGCTGCAACCTGGCGGGCGTTCCGGCAGTTTTTAGTTGGTTTGGCTCTTTCTTATCCCCCACGCCATCGAAAGTCTTATCGGGAGTCCGGTCGCCGATCGATCCAGTCAGCCGCTGTGAGGGCGGAAGTGCCAGGGCGAATCTCTGCCCCGTTGTCCACTTCTGGAAATTATACTCTCCCGGACGAAGGAGAAGACGCCTCGCAAAGTGAAAGCGGAAGACGACAAATCTTCGCGCCAGTTGCAAATCAAGCAGCGCCGCTTCCAGCCTTGTATGGGCACCCCCAACGAAGCAGGTCCTTTTGCAAAAGCGGAAACTCTGCACACATTTCTACCGCAAGTGACGCGTGGAAGCCATCGCCCTGGTCTTTCCGGGTAAAAATGGGAATTGGCCGGAGCAAGAAGGATCCTCTGTATCAACTGTATCAACCGTATCAACCGGCCGGCGGCAACCTGATGCCCAGAACGTCACGCAGATAGTTGACGTTGTGCGCGATGTAATCGTCGATTGCAAGGTCGGTATTCCCGCCGATGGCGTCGAAGCCGTCGTCGCCCTTCCTTGGTTCGTCCAGGTCAAGAACCACCCAGCCCTTGAAGTGCCGGTCGCGCAGAACCTTGAAGACGGCCGGGAAGTCGACGCCGCCCCCGCCCAGATTGTGATAGACGCTCGCCACCCGGTGTCCCTCCTCGCTCGGGGTGGAGGTGTTGCCGCGATACTTGGCGTATGTGTCCTTCAGATGCACTTCGGCGATGCGCGGGAAATAGTCGCTGATGATTTGGGCCGGATCGCCGCCGCCTAAGACCAAGTGCCCGGTGTCGGCGGTCATCCACACATATCGGGGGTCGGTAAGATCCATGGCCCGGCGCATGTCTTTCTCGCGCTCCATAGGCCCCCAGATATGGGGATGCGGCGCCAGCCTGATGCCCGTGGCAATGGTTTGCCGGCCGATCTCGTTGAGGGTGTCGGCAAGCCTCTTGAGCTGTTCGTCGCTGGGACCGCCGGGCGGACGCCGGCCCATGTTGATCTTCCAATGGTCGCAGCCAAGCGGTTGGAGGAAATCACGCGCGAAGGACACATGATCGGCAATGGTCTTGGGGATCTGCTCCGGATCGATGAAATCTGTCGACTGACCTTTCTCACCATTGGACGCGTCGATGAATGTAAGGCCGGCATCATCGAAAATCTTTTTGAGTTCCAGCGGATTGGTCCGATACCGCTCGATGCCATCCGGGTATGGCTCAATGCCCTGCAGTCCCAGGGCGGAGATCCTTTTGACCGCCCACACGGTGTCATGCACCGGGCGCCAGAGGGAGCTGGTGGTCCCGAAAAGCATGTCCGGGTTAATGGGGTCAAGCGACTGATGTGCAACTGCGCCCCACATCCAGGATGGCGCCACGGCGCTCACAGCGGCCGTCATGCCCGACAATGCCAGCGCGGAAGACACAAACTCCCGCCTGTTAAGCACGTGCTTGGTAGCTCTCGCAGACATAGGCACTTCCTTCGTGGGAAATTGCTTCTTGGCCGGGGAACCTGTGATGCTGGCGGCCATTGTACGCGCGAGTGATGGCCAGTACCAAATAGAAATGTTCTATAAAAGGGGAAGTCAAGAAGAAACACCACCCCGATGGCGGGCGTTCTTCTCGCTTCGCAGCCCACTTAATTGAGCGAGAGCTGTTGTGACCTACCGCACCATGTGCTCGATTGCGGGACGATGCGACCCCGCGGTTGGGGTTTTCACTACCAGCGGTTTTCATCGCTTTTTCGCGACGAAGCCTGTCAGTTCCGAAACCAGCAAAGCAGAACGGCGCTTACGTGGCGACCATGGTTCTATTTGAGACTTGTAGCCTATAGCTTTTTCGGGTTATCCGAGAGGGCCTAGGGTCCATAGTGAGACTGGTGCCCGAAGCACACAGCGCCTAAGATTTCTACTGAGACTCGCTCTCGAACCCGAGTGTCTCGAGAACCCGACGGCCACCGCCAGAGAAAATCCCCCGGATGGTGCGGACTCGGTCAGAGACACTCAAGCTGTTTGTGGTTTCAGATGTTGGGCGTCGAAGCACGCTCCTCTCTTCCACACGATCAACACGATAGTGGCAATCTTCCTGGCCAAGGTCAGACGCGCCATCTCCGGCCGGATGCCTTTGGTCAGCAAAGCTGTATAGAACTCCCGAAACGGACCAGGTTTGCTAGAAGCAACGACGGCCGCACCCTTAAACACATTCTTTAGATCGTGATTGCAGTTCCGGTTGAGTCCGAGAATGGAGATCTGTTTCTTCGCTCGTTGCAGCTGCCCTCCGACAGAACGATGATCGGCACTGCTTTGTGTCTCGATGCCAAATCCGCAGTACGTCCATAGCTGCCGCTTGGTGCGGAAACGGTGCGGGGTCTGAAGAATGCCAAGCAGTACGGCTGCCCGGATCGGACCGATCGAGGGAATCTGGCAGAGCCGTTTCCAGACCTCGTGTTTCTTGCCCTCCGCCAACAGATCCCGCCGCACTTGCTGACGCACCGTTCGCAGCGCATCGAGTTGTTGGTAGTAGAATTCGGCTCTGCGGCGCACTCCCGGTTCCGTGATCTTCCCAAGCCACTCGGCACGATGGCGCGGTGCATAGACCTGCTTGCCGGCACAAGGAATGGCCCAACTGCGATAGATCGCCTTCACCCGCGACATGACCCGTCCGAAATCTTTGGTGATGGTGAGATAACTGCGTACCAGTTCCTTCAAACTTCGTAGGCCGTGTTCACCGTGATAGACGGGGTTGAGATGATTCATGCGCAGCAACTCGGCCAGCCGACGTGCGTCGATCTTGTCACTCTTGTTGCCCTCTTTCATGGAGGCGTTCTTTCGCGGATCGCACACCACCAATTTCGTGACGTGCGGTTTCAGCAAGTCATACAACCAGGCAGCTGAGGTTCCTTCTTCAAACGTGACGTGCAAATCTCCGCGCAACCCATCGAAAAACTGCAAAATCATGCTGGCTTTCGTCTCGATGACGCAATCCATCACGATCTTTCCCGCACCATTCATCACCGCCATCGAAATGCTTTCCTTATGCACATCCATGCCGATATACTTTTTGCTATCCATTGAGGGCGTTCCTTTCCGTCGGGATTGAGGCAAGCACCCAAACCCTACTCCAAAAGGGGCGCCCTTTTATATTGCGTCCCCTTGCTTACCTCAATAGAAGTGTCCCCTTTTTTGTTTTTGTTTTGTTGTTTGTTGATCGTTGGCCTTGCCGCAACTGCCGTTGTCTTGGCGCTGTCAAGATTTCCGTGTAAACGGTTTTAAGCCCTCTGTTGTTGGGTAAAAACAACCGCCCGCTGGAGCTGTGAAAATGTGGGAATCTCCGGTTTGAGGAGATTTCCAAGGAGCTGTGGAAAGCATGGTGTTGCCTTTTCAGGCTTTCCACAGCTCCGCCATTTTCACAGCTCTCTTCGGGGCGTTGCCGGGCAAATCTGGCCCGGTGTCTTCGCCCCTCGCCTCTGCATCTCCCGCCGCATCGCTTCTCGCCAGGGATGATCCGCAGGCGGTATCCACTTCCGCTTCGCCTGCTGCTCGCTAGGACGCTCCCCTGTAGGTTTCACCTCGCACACCTTCGGCCGGGCGGGTGCCGCAATCTCCCGATACCGCAGCCCGCGCCCTCGATATTCGATGGTGATGCTGCCGTGTCGCCCTTCGCAAACCAACACTTTGCCCTCCGCTGGCGCATAAGGGCCGCTCTCGAGTTGGAAAAATCGGTTCTCGTACCGCACCACCCAGTCCTCGCTGATCGTGCGCTTCCTCTCCAATCGGAAAATCCGCTCCAGTTCAGACGTGCGTGGCGCCCGCCGGTGATAGTCCTCCGACTTCGCCGCCACCCTCGCAAACCTTCGGTTGTGTTCCCGCAGATAGTCCCTCTCCAGGTACACGTTGGCTTGTTCGTGACTGCTGATCTGCTTCCGTCGCAGTTTCTTCACCAGTCGGTCCTGATGGGTCCCGTGAATCCGTTCCACTCGTCCCTTCGCTTGCGGCGAGCTGGCCGCGATCAGCTCGATTCCCAACTTCGCGCACATGCGCCCAAACTGCGTCACCGGCTCCTCCCCTCGCAGCTGCTCTTTCGGTGTCGCTCTCCGCTTGTACAGGTTCTTCCAATCCACGTAGAGCGCCAGTGGCACTCCGTAGCGTTCGATCCAGCACCGCAGCCCATCTGCCACCGCCCAGATCGTCTCTTGCTCACCCAGGTGTGCCCAGGTCGTATTGGTTGCATCGTCGACCATGTCGATCAAGCAGCCTTCGGCGCCACGGTCCTCCAGCCACCGGTGAAAGCTCCCGTCCATCTGCACCATCTCCCCAAAGTGCTCCTTACGCTCGCGCCGTCGACGGTGCCGCCGCCTCTTCCGCTCCCGACTCCACAAACCCTCTGCCAGCATCCAACGTCGCAGCGTTTCCGCATCGATTGGCAGCCCATCCTCCGCAGCCAAGTGTTCCGCAGCCAGTGTCGGACCGAAACGCTCCCCCACCGGCCCACCGTACTTCTCCCGCACCAATTGCAGCACCTTGTTCCGAAACTTCCACTCACGAGCATGGTTCGAGCGCCGTCCCGCACTGCGGTGCTTTAAACCTGCCGCTCCTTGCTCCCGATAGCGCTTCCATAACCGTTTCGCCTGCCGGTAGCTGACCCGCATCAGTCGGCTCGCATCTACGATCCGCAGTTGCTTGCTCCGAATCCGTGCCAGCACTTCTACTCGTCCCAACTCCCTCTTGCTCATCTCCGTCCGCACCAATCTGATCTCCTTTCGGAGATCTATTTAAGGGGACATTTCTATCGAGGACAAAAGGGGACATTATCACTGAGGTACAACACCACAGATCGATTCTTTACTGGAGAGGCTCGTGTTGGCCGGGAATTCACAACCTCCCTACAGCAATTCAAATCGATCCTGCCGGGGAGTTGTGTGCGTTTGCCCAGGGCAAGACGGACCGTG
>Ga0187863_10001471_pt1 | contig 18697 bp, 18 predicted proteins | sample June2016WEW_11_1_FD_132975 | JGI IMG/M metagenome (GOLD analysis project Ga0187863, IMG submission 132975) | Peatland microbial communities from SPRUCE experiment site at the Marcell Experimental Forest, Minnesota, USA - June2016WEW_11_10 | ecosystem: Environmental > Terrestrial > Soil >... | reverse complement strand
GTTGTCGTTGGTCTGGACGGCGAGGCGGTACTCGTTGACGGCGCGGTCGCGCTGGCCGGTGATGTCGAAGATGCGGCCGATGGCGATGTGGCTCCAGACCTCGGTCCAGGCGGGCTCGTCGTCTCCACGGAGGGCGTCGCGGAAGGAGTTGACGCTGGCCTGGTAGTTGCGCTGGGTGAAGAGCACTTCGCCGATGCGGTAGCTGGCGAGCGAGCTTTGCGGATTGGCGGTGAGGGCTTTCTGATATTCGGTCAACGCGCCCGCGAGATCGTTCTGGGCGACGAGCTGCTGGCCTTTGAGGATGGAGATGCGCACCTGGAGGTCCGGTGAGGATTTGAGCACCCAGTCGCCGGGATCGATGGCGATGCGGCGGGGGCGGCCGAAGGTGTCGACGACGAATTGCGAGTCGGTGCCGACGACGTCGATCTTCTGATTGACGGTTTTGCCGTCAGTCTCGACGCGAAGGTCGACCGGCATGCGAAAGAGGTCGAGGTCCTGATTGATGAAGCCGATGGTGCGGAAGCCTTTGTTATTGCCGAGACGGTAAACGGTGTATTTGTCAGTGAAAGTGGGGGCACCGGTGCCGTCGATCCACTGGGCGAAGAATGGCGTGAGCTGCTGTTGGCTCTGCGCTTCGGCGACCTTCTCGAAATCGCTGGCACGGATGGGTTTGTCAGTGTACTCGCTGAGGACTCCTTTGAGCGTGGCGAGGAATGTCTTGTCGCCGATTTCGCCGCGCAGCATGTGGAAGATCATGGCGCCCTTTTCGAGGGTCATCGACTGGAATTCGGGCGAGAAAGGGCTCATGCGGCCGACGCTCGAGAGAGGCACAGTGTCGTAGGCGAGAGCTCCGGCGGAGACGTCCTGCAGGGCGTTGTGGAGGGCGCTGTGGCCGCTTTCGTCTTCGAGATACATCAGCTCGCCGTAGCGGGCCATGCCGTTGGTGATCCAGGCATCGTTGAGAGTGCGCGGACTGACTTCAGAACCCCACCACTGATGGGCAATGGTGTTGGCAAGCAGGCGTACGCCGGATTTGTCGGCGATGCGCGAACCCATGATGCCGGCGAGTTCGGGAGCCCATGCGGCGGGGAGGGTGTCATCGGGCATTTCGACGACGGTGAGGTGCGGAGTTTCAGGCGAGCCGAAGCTGTCGGTGAAGAAGTCGTATTCCTTGGCAGCGGTTTCGGCGACCTGGTTGCCGGAGGCCTGGTGGCTGACGGTGAGATAGACCTTGACGTTGCCTGGGCCGGCGGTGAAGGGGCCGAGATAGCGTCCGGCGATGACGGTGCCCGGGAATCCGGGTTTGTCCCAGTTGAAGTCGAACTCATCGCCTGGTTTGCCGCTGGCGAGCGTAACGGATTGGGATGTCCCCTGGGCGCCGCTGGCGAAAACTTTCATGCCCTGCGGGACCTTGATGTGCAGTTGCGCGGTGAAGCGATCGGTCATGAAGCCGGTGGTGGGGAACCAGCGTGCCGGGTAGAGCAGATATGTGATCGGCTCCTGAATCGCAGCGAGCTTGAGGCCTTCGACCGGGCCGTCCTCATTGCCGGTGATAACGCCTTCGTAGTCGAATGTCCAGTGGTTGGCCTGGCCAGCGGCGAAGGGTTTGGAGGGGGCGACGCGAATGGTGCCGTCGGCGAGACGCTCACCGGTGAGCAGCTTGCCGGCGTCGTCGGTAATTTTGTTGATCTTGAGAGCGGGATGAAAGCCGAAGCTGACCTCGTCGGCGCTTTCGGGCGCGGTGAAGGTGACCTGGGCCTTGGCAGCGATGTGATGGGTGGCCGCGTCAAGCTCGGCGTCGATGACGTAGCCGGTGATATCGAGTGTGGCGCGCTCAGCGCGCTGAGCCGAGAGGGACACGGCGGCGAGCAGGGCGGCGACCAGGGCCAAACATACGTTCCAGAAGCGACGGGTTGGAAAATCGAGCAGAATCATTGGCTTTCTGAATTGCATATCGTTTTTTTGATCACTCGCAGATTTGGCTGGCGCGGATTTATTTCTCCCGATCAGGATTGCACGGATTCGGCGACAGGGAAAGGAATGCCAAGGTAACTGAGTGCGATGGCGGCCACCCTGTCGATGGCTCCATGCGCATCCCCTTCGCCAGCCGGGCCGTTTTTGCCGGTCGGGTCAGTACTGAGCAACCCCCGAACGCGCTCAAGCTCCTGCATCATGGACTGCCGAGGGGGCCCGTCGGGTAGCAGCGGCTCAAGTTGTTGGACGATATTTGCCGCAGTGAAATCGTTTTGAATGAGCTCGGGAACTATCCGTTTGCCGGCGATGAGGTTGGCCATGGCGACATGGGGCACGGTGACAACCCGTTTTGCAATGGCGTAGGTGATGGGCGAGACGCGGTAGACCACGACGAAGGGATTGCCGATCAGGGCGGCTTCGACGGTGGCAGTGCCGCTGGCGACGATGGAGGCGCGGGCGTGAAAAAGGGCGCCTGAGGCTCGGCCAACTGCGCCTGCGGCGCGGCTGTCTCTTAGGAGGCGGATGGTAAGGCTCTGCTTAAGATTGCCCACCATGTTCTCTACTTTGTGGCGCTGTTGGACGGTGAGAGTCGGGGCGAGCGGAATCACGAACTGTGGCTCTGGATTACCTTGCTGGAGGTAGTTGTGGAACAAGAGTGTCGCAGCATGGATCATCTCGGGGAGATTGTCGTGGATCTCTTTGGCGCGGCTGCCGGGCAGCAGGGCGATCCAGGTTTTTTCCGGATCGAGATTGTTTTCGGCGGCAAACTGTTCTCGGCTGATCGAAGGCAGGGGCATATCGGCGAGGGGGTGGCCGACGAATTCCGCTTTCACGCCGCGTTCGCGATAGAACTGTTCTTCGAAGGGGAAGATGACGAGCATGCGGTCGACGTACTTCTGGACCAATTTGATGCGGCGTTTTTTCCAGGCCCATAGTTGTGGACTGACAAAGAAGAGGACGGGGATGCCGAGGCGGTGCAACTCCTCGGCGAGCTTGAAGTGGATATCGGGGAAATCGATGAGGATGGCAAGGGAGGGACGGCGTTCCCTGATGGCTTGTTTCAGACGGCGGAATTCGCGATAGATGCGGGGCAGGTGGCGGACGACCTCAGTAATGCCCATGACGGCCATGTCTTCCGCACGCACGACGCGCTCGAGGCCGGCATCGACCATGCGCTGACCGCCCATGCCGAAGAAGGCGGCTCGCCGCCCTTGAACTTCCAGGCGCTTCTTGAGCGCGGAAAGAAGCAGCGCGCCGTAGGCTTCGCCGCTGGCTTCTCCCGCGGAGATGAAGACGGTTTTGGGATCGGACATCGAAGCGCCGGCTCGCGAGGCGCTGAGAACCATGATAGCGGGTTTGCATCTGGCCGCTGGTGCCGGCCAGATGAGCCTCTCGCGCAAGAAGGCCACGATATCAACAGGCTGGTCAATCTTCTACGGCTTAAGTCACGGCGTAGGAAGTTTCCCTTGTGTTACATAAATGCTGTGAATGCTAAGCGCGGAGCGAATGGAGTACAACCTTTTAGTGATCTCGTTTTCCGGCGATTTGTGGTCTTCTGGCAGATGTAACTAAAAAGAACAACCATCACAACAAACAAAAAAGGAGGTTGTTCAAGTGAACCTCTTCGATCTCAGAATTATTCAATTCTTTGATCAATTTGCGCAAAGGTCCATTCATCTAGACAACTTGATAGGATCCATATCCAACGAATTGATCTTCCAAGGCGGATTCCTTCTAGCTTTCTTCTGGTGGGCCTGGTTCCGTAATCGCGAAACCCAATCGCGCGACAGAGAGATTGCCATTTCAGGCATTGCCGCTTCCATGGTGGCGCTGGTTGTGGCAAGAGGGCTGGCTCCCGTATTGCCGTTTCGCATTCGGCCGCGTTATGTTCCAATGCTCCACTTTCGTGTGCCGTTCGGGTCTGACGGGGATAGTTTGCTGGGATGGAGTTCCTTGCCAAGCGATCATGCGGTCTTCTATTTTCCTTTGGCGACCAGCATCTTCCTTATATCGCGACGTGCCGGGCTCTTCGCCTATTGTCACGCCTTATTTTTCGTGTGCTTGCCGCGCATCTATTCCGGTGTTCACTATCCAACCGACATCCTGGTTGGCGCGCTTCTGGGCATAGGAATCGGCTGCATTTCGCTCATGCCAATGTTCCGGAAATCGGTTGCCAGCCTGCCACTGCGCTGGCTGAAGGAATCTCCTTCGTTTTTCTATCCCTGCTTCTTTCTGACCTCGATTCTCCTGGCGACGGAATTCAATCCGGTGAGGACTCCCGTCGTGGTTGCATGGCGGATCGATCGGATGGGAACGAGCGGCGGAGATCAGAACCAGGATGGAAAACAACGGGGTGACCGTTCTTGTCGAGTACGGTGACGTCGAGAAACACCAGGTTCGAGGTTACGGTGAGAGTGGGCGCGCCGGGGGACGGGTGTTGTGCGCTGGCCGAGATATTAAGGGCGGGAAGACCCTTCAGCAGGGCCGTACACAACAGTGAGCGGAGAACACTCATCGTCGACCTCGCCATGAATGTACTCCCAGGGCGTAGACCCTGCAATCCCTGAACTCGCCGAACTCCTTGTTCAATTGACGAAGGTTTTTTGTGCCTGACCAATTTCTGTCTTAGGTTGGACGGGTCGGGTGACCGATGCCCTGGATCGCACGATTCCTCGCTTGGTTGGGTCCGAGCGGCCTCGGATATGTATCCGCATGACGCGAGAGCGCACATAGTATCTAATCGGCAAGACTCCGATGCCGCGCCCGCGGCCAATGCAAGCGACCCGGTGGGGGAATCGGCTTCGGTTTACGCCGGAGTTACCCGGCTCGCGTTACTGGTGCGGCAGTGGGAAGGAACGAAAGCCGCATTGCGCTGCAGCGCGAAAACGGCGACAACATAAGCATGCCTCCGTGCAGAAGGGGATTTGAGAAGGGGGATCTCGAAGCCCACACTGCGTTACGTTGCGGCTCTGCGCGGAGGCTAAAGGTTTCCCGCCGGTTTGGCGGAAGTGGATTGCTTTGCCGTTTTCATCTTGGCCAATGCGCGATTGACCCGGCCCCTGAAGGCGCTCTCGTCATCATTGCCAGTGAAGCCCATTTTGATTTGCAGCTCACATCCGTTGCCCTGGGGTTTCAGGAAGAGGGCGTTGATTCCCGGATACAGTGCCCCGACGACGATGAAGGAAGCTTTCATCGAATCCTCATCGGTCGCAACGATCTTGTAGTTGCCTGCGTTGCCGAGCGTGTCGGTCACAGCGCTCCAGAGATCGCTACAGGGTACCGGATAGGGTTTGGCGAAGGCCTGAGTTGTAAGAACCAGCAGAAGAATGAAGACGAAAGATCGTGTCATGCGTGCCTCGTTCCGCGGTTATGCATCGCAGAGAGCGGAAGAAAGATTGCGAATGCATTACCGTGATTCGGGTGGAATTATACGCCGGGCCAGACGTCGTTACGGTGAGCGAAAGCACTCTGAATGCACACTTTTGTTGTAGGCGGAACAGCGCATTTGGGCTGAGCCGCAGACAACTTATCCGATGAACCGATGCGAAGATGATCTCCATGCATGACTTGTTGGCGAGTTTTCTCTTTGCCGCTCCGAATCATCGCCTGGCGGCGTATGGATTTGTGCTGGTGGCTGTGCCGCTGCTCGGCCTGATGGCCGTCGATATGCGGCGCGCGTCGAGGGCCGCAGCGCAAAAGAAAGACACGTCGATGAAGTTCATGTCGCGCTATCGAGATGAGAATGGCATGCCGATTTTCTTTGAGGCGGGAGAAGATCCTTCGGCGCGTGCGGCGCACCGGGTGTTGACGCAGATGCGGCGTGCGGACCGGAGCGGCGAGGGGCGCGAGTAGATCGAGGGCGCTGCGATTCTGCACTGCATGGGCTGGCCTCCCTTGAAGTCAACTGGCCAACTTCCTATCTTTTCTCGATCATGACGGGGCCACGCATTTCCATGCGTTTTGCCTTGCGAATCACTTCAACAATCTAGCTGTTTCCGGCTCGCGGCAACGGAGAGGGTTTGCAGAGCCATGTCACCGAATTGGATCGCTCAGGCTTGCGCGTGAGTGATACACTCGCCGCAACCTGCCACGGGACGACAAGTGCAGCTTCCCCATGGATGCCCTTCCCCAAAAGCAAGGTAAGACATGGAGGTCGATGATGGAGAACCACGCGGAAGCCCCGCTGAATCCGGGGATCGTGTTTGAGATGGTGCAGGCGCACCAGCGCACGGCGGCATTGAAAGCTGCCATTGAACTGGATGTTTTCCGGGCCGTGGGCGAAGGTCCGGGGGATGTGGGGTCCATCGCGCGGCATTGTGCGGCATCGGAACGCGGGATTCGTATTCTTTGCGATTTTCTGGTGATCAATGGCGTGCTCAGCAAGCACGATGACCACTATCATCACACTCCTTCGAGTGCGGCGTTTCTCGATCCGCGATCGCCGGCATGCATGGCGTCGGTGGCGCATTTCCTGTCGCGGCCGGAAGTGACCGAACCGCTGGCACACCTGGCGGAAGTTGTTCGGGCCGGACGCACGACCATGCCTGGTCAAGGCACGGTAGAGCCGGAGAATCCAGTGTGGGTGGAGTTCGCGGAGAAGATGGCGCCCATGATGGGACCGATGGCCGGCCCTCTGGGAGCAGTGGTCCTGGAAGGGGACGAAGGGCCGATGCGGGTGCTGGATATCGCAGCGGGGCATGGATTGTTCGGCATCGAAATTGCGAAGCAGAACAAGCAGGCACATGTCACTGGACTGGACTGGGCGCCGGTGCTGCGCGTGGCACGGAAAAATGCGGAGAAAGCCGGCGTGCACGATCGCTATGACATGTTGCCGGGGAGCGCGTTCGAAGTGGAGTTTGGCGGACCGTATGACGCCGTGTTGCTGACAAATTTTCTGCACCACTTCGACAAGCCGACGTGTGTGGGTCTGCTCGAGAAGGTACGCAAATCGCTCAAGCCGGGTGGACGGGCAGCCACGCTGGAGTTTGTGCCGAACGACGATCGCGTGTCGCCGCCCATGCCCGCGGCCTTCAGCATGACGATGCTAACGACGACAGCGTCGGGCGATGCTTACACTTTCAGAGAATTAAGTGCGATGTATACGGACGCTGGATTTGGAGGCGTACGCGCCCATCCGATTCCGATGAGCCCGCACACGATTGTGATGGGGCAGGCCTGACGGAGCTGACTATCGGAAGATTCTGTTCCTTCTCACAGTGTAAAAGAGCCCGGTTGGGATTCGTGGTTTCCCACCCTTTCGCTAGAAGCAAAGCGAAAGGATGGGGCACGGATGCTCGTGTTGATCTCGCCCGCGCACGCGGCCGCAGAATCGCTCCTGCTTAGGCGCCGAAGGTTCCACCTACTCTGCGGCGAGATCGGACGGCGGCGGCTAACTCCGCGAGCAGCTTGCCGGTTTCGGGCCAATCGATGCAGGCATCGGTGATGCTCTGGCCGTAGACAAGCTTGTCCAGGGTTTGGCCCGGGACAAGCTTCTGCGCGCCCGCGACGAGATTGCTTTCGATCATGACGCCAATGATGTTGCGATTGCCTGCGGCGATCTGAGCGGCGACGTCGTGGCAGACGAGCGCTTGCCGGGTGTAGTCCTTGAGACTATTGGCGTGGCTGCAATCGATCATGATGCGAGGTTGAATGCCGGCCTTTACCATTTGGCCGGTTGTATCCGCGACAGAATCAGCGGTGTAGTTGACCGATTTGCGGCCACCGCGCAGGATGATGTGGCAATCAGGATTGCCAGTGGTGACGAAGATCGCGGACTGTCCGTGCTTTGTGTGGCCGAGAAACGTGTGCGAGTGCAAGGCAGAGAGCACGGCGTCGATGGCTACCTGGACGTCGCCTGAGGTAGCGTTCTTGAATCCGACCGGACAGGAGATACCGGAGACGAGCTCACGGTGTACCTGGCTCTCGGTAGTGCGCGCGCCGATGGCTCCCCAACTGACGAGGCCGGCGATGTACTGCGGCGAGATCATGTCGAGGAATTCGGTTCCGGTGGGCACACCGCGCTCGGCCAGGTCGAGCAGAAGATTGCGCGCCAGGCGCAGGCCGTCATTGATCTTGTAGGAGCCGTCCAGATGCGGGTCATTGATGAGGCCCTTCCATCCCACGGTGGTGCGGGGTTTCTCAAAATAGACACGCATGACGATGCGCAGATCCTGGGAGAATTCAGCGATCGCTGATTCCAGGATAGCTGCGTATTCGCGCGCGGCTTTCGTGTCGTGGATGGAACAGGGCCCTACGAGGACGAGCAGGCGCGGGTCGCGCTGGGCGAGGATGCGCGCGATGTCGAGACGCGCATTGAATATGGTGGCGGTGGCGGTTTCGCTGATGGGGCGCTCTTCTTCAAGAAAGACAGGCGGAAGGACGACAGTTGTCCTTTGAATGCGGATGTCTTCAATGGTGAGGGGCATGGTTCGATCCTGGCTGTGTGCATCCCGGCCCAAGAAAGAGCGTTCACAGATGAGATTGACACACCGTTTCTTAAAATCTATCAGGACGGAGCGGGGCGCGGGGAGAGATGAAAGGCGCGGGATGGCGACAGTGCAACGCCTTCCGAGCCATTCTCTATTGCCGAAGCACGTCTGCGCGCGGTCAAAGGGGTAGACTTCCAACGAGAAGTCGGGAAGGAATCCGTTGGATTGAGTACCATGCGCAAAATGGGACATTTTCATTCTTCTCTTTTGCCATGTTTTCTCCTGACGGCTTTTTGCTGTTTGATATCCGCGCAACAGGCTGAACCACCCAATCCTGTACTCAACCCGCGGCCACCTGCGAAGCCTGCGTCGGCCCCGAGTGCGATTGAGGCAGAGGGACGAGTTCGGTTGGACATGGTTGTGACGGACGCGGCAGGGGCGCCTGTAGCTGGGCTCGAACCGTGGGATTTTTCTCTGCTCGACAACGACAAACCGCGCAAGATCCTTACGTTTCGCTCATTCGATGGCACGACGGTGAAGCCGGAACCGCCGGTTGAAGTCATTCTGCTGATTGACATGGCGAATCTGTCTTTTCCGCAGGTGGCCTTTGTTCGCCAGCAGGTTGAGGAATTCCTGCGCAAGAATGGCGGCCATCTCAAGCAACCGGTTTCGTTAATTGTGCTCACGAGTGCAGGCATTCGCGTGCAGCCGCGGCCCTCAATGGATGGCAACGCGGTGGCGAGTGTGGTGCAAAAGCTGAAGGGAAACATCAGCACCATTAATCCAGCGATGGGCGGGGAAGGCTTGCTTGAGCGCTATCAATTGTCGGTGCGGCAACTGGCTACAATTGCGGAAAACCAAGCGCGGAAGCCGGGAAGAAAATTGCTGATCTGGATTGGGCCTGGTTGGCCGATGCTGAACAGGCCGACAGATCGATATTCAGAAAGAGACCAACGGCGCACCTTCGAGAACATCGTTGAACTTTCAACTCGATTGAGAGAGGCACGGATGGTGCTCTACAGCGTGCAACCTGCGGATGCATCGACTGAGGGCGGGAGATATGACTTGCTTTACCAGGAATTCCTGGATCCGGTATCTTCGCCGAAGCAGACGCAACCGGGCAATCTTGGGCTGAAGGTACTTGTAACGCAAACCGGCGGAGTAATTCTGGGGCCGGATAACGATCTCGCTGGGCAGATCGATCGCTGCGTGGCCGAGGCAAGCGTGTTTTACACGATTTCATTCAATCCCGCACGGGCGGAGCACCCCGATGAATATCACCAGCTGAAGTTAGCGGTGGATAAGCGCGGCTTCACCGTACGGACGAACAGAAGTTATTACAACGAGCCGTAGTGGGTAACATACGTCGGCAAGCAGTTAGTTCAAGCGAGTTATGAAAAAAACGGATGATAGCTTTATTTTTGTGCCAATTGAACGGAGGGGGTGTCGTTGCATCGGGTGGATCGCACGGGGCGTAGGTAATTGGGCGCGGTGCCGATGCTCTTCCATGACTGGCATAGCGGTACCCTAGAGCGGTTCGGGCTGAGGCTACCGTAGAATGCCGAAGCAGGAGCGCCTTGCGATGACAAGATTTAGGAGATTGGCTGGGGCTGGGTTGCTTTCGCTTATCGTATTGCATGCGGACGTGGGGAGTGCGCGCGGCGCCGATACGGCAAAGCGAGATGCTGCGGCGGCAGGGCCGATTTTGACGAACATTTGCCTGATCACCGACGATGTGAAGCGGCTGACCAAGTTCTATGAGGTGGTTTTAGAGACCCAGGCGAGCTGGTCTGGACCGGATTATGCGGAACTGACGACTGGTTCCAGCATTCTGGCGATCTTCTCATTCGAAGCGCAGCAAAAGTACATCCCGGACGTGACTGAAGCAGCGAGCAACAAGAGCATGATCCTGGAGTTTAGGGTTTCTGACCCCGATCGTGAATACGGTCGGCTACAGGGCATTGTGACAAGCTGGGTCAAACCGCCCACCACGCAGCCATGGGGAACGCGTTCGATCTACTTTCGAGACCCGGACGGGAACCTCGTCAACTTCTTCACGCGAATCAAGAAGCAATGAGCTTGCGAGCTAATTGGGGACGGTGCCGGCGCTCTTCCAGTCGAGGCGGAGGAGGCCAGGTAGGCGTTCCAGTTCGGTGAGTACTTCGGGGATGTCTGCGTTGCCGTCGGAGGAAGGCCAGCGCACCTGGCAATCGTAGGTCTTGCAGTGTTCGCTCAGATCCTGCAGCACGGAGATGGACTTGATGCGGAACCTGGCCTGTTCGAGGCGCGCGCGCAGATCGCGCGGGCTGAGTTGATTTCCGGCGATTGTGAGGCTGAGATCGGCGAGCTGATAGTGCTCGATGCTCCTCTCGAAGCGACGCATTCCGTGCAGAACCATAATGCCGAGTGCCGTACTAACCGAGCCGAGGATAAGTTGGCCGCCGCCGAGGCATAGTCCCACCACGGTGGCGAACCAAAGGGTTGCGGCGGCTGTGATGCCGAGGATCATTTCGTTTTTACGCAGAATCGCGCCCGCGCCGATGAAGCCGACGCCGGTGAGAATGCCGAGCGGCAGACGCATCAGATCCATGACGGCATAGGAGTCCTGCGGCTTGCCGTTGGTCTGGATGAGGAGATTCATCTGGATCATCGAGACGGATGCGGCCAGTGTGACGAGAAGCGTGGTACGAAGGCCGGCGAAGTGGCCAGACTTGCTTCGCTCCATGCCAAGCAGGCCGCCGGCGAGGACGGTCAGAGCGAGCCGAAACGCAATCTGCTGCCAGTGAGTCTCGGGCGACATGGTCAGGCGGCCTTTCGCGCTTTCTGGATCATGCGCAATGCGGCTGCGCTGTTTTTGCATCCCAGGAGCTTGTACTTCTTGCCTTCGAGACCGTGGTAATTGACGAAGAATTCCTCGAGCTCGTGAAGAAAACGGCTGGGGAGATCGCGGACACGGCGGACGTTGGCGTACTGATGGTTGGCCTCGGCGACGGCGAGGAGGCGATCGTTGCGGATCTTCTTTTTGCCGTCCAGCTGCTCGCCTTCAATGATGCCGATCAGGCGGGCGCGCACCGCGATGCCGGGAAATGCGGGTTCGTCCATGAGCAGCAGTACATCGAGGGGGTCGCCGTCGGGTGCAATGGTGCGAGGCAGAAAACCGAAATCGTAGGGAAAACTCATGCCTGCGGGAAGTACCGTTTTGACCGCAAAGATCTTCTGATCGGGATCGAAGGCAAATTTGTTGCGGCTGCCCTTCGGAGTTTCGATGATGACCTGGAGAATGCCGTCTTGCTTGTCCAGCGGTTTCAATTGCGTGGGGTCGGCCAGGCTTTTGGACGAGTTCTTTGCCACTGAGGGGCTCCTGCTGATCGAAGAATTAGGGGTGAAGCCGCAGACGAAGTCGATCGTCTAAATACATGAGAGAGCGAGGGATGCGGTTCGGTTGCTTGGAGATGCGCTGGCCGTGTTTGCGGCTTGACTTTGCGCTTCGCAACTCTCTACAATTAAAGAGGATTTCTCCATCCTTTTTCGGCCGTATGCATCTGATGAAATAGAGGTTATCGGATTCAGGGTCCGATACCTCGATCATCGATACGGTGATGGAACACGGCTCAAGGGGAGCCGCAGAGATGCCTGATATGCGCGTCAGTCCGCGCGAGCGGCTGGTGCTTACAACGATTATTGAGCTCTACATCGCCACTGGCGAACCTGTAGCTTCCCAGGCGGTTGCGCGGGAGTTCGCCGATCGCGATGGATTGAGCTCTGCAACAATTCGGAATGTGATGGCAACGCTTTCCGAAGCAGGGCTGTTGGAGCAACCGCATACTTCTGCGGGACGGGTGCCGACGCCGGCGGCATTTCGTTATTACGTGGAACAGATTACGCGGGTTGATCCTCAATTAGGCCGAATGGGCTTTGCGGGGCTGGACGGCGCGGCCCATGCTTCAACTTTGAGCGAGCAGAGGCGCGGACAGATTGAAGATGAATTCACCGGAGTGACCAGCAGCACCGAGTATCTGGAACGGACCTCGCATGTGCTGGCACTGATTTCGAGCGGGTTGGGTGTGGCGCTGGCGAGTTCGACCGCGGCCCAGGTTCTGGAACATATTCATTTTTCCCGGCTTTCGACGGGGCGAGTGCTGGCTGTCCTGGTGACGCAAGCGGGCGCGGTGCTGGATCGCGTGCTTACCCTGGACCGTGAATTAACGCATTTGGAGCTGGAGACTGCAGCTCGCTATTTGAACGAGAACTTCCATGGATGGCCGATAGAACGCATCCGCACAGAAGTGGCGCGGCGCGTGGAAGCTGAACGCGAGGCGTACCAGCAGATGCTGGCCTCGGTCGAAGAGCTTTGCCGCAAGGGAGCCCTGATTTCGGGCGAGACAGTGCCAGCGCTTTTCGTAGATGGCATGGCGAACCTGATTGCCGCTGAACTGGATCGGGAACGGCTGCGGCAGATGCTGATTGCGCTGGAGGCCAAGCAGCGGCTGGTGGAATTGCTCACGGCTTATGTGGATGGACGGCAGCAGGAAGTGCGGGTGGTGGTGGGACTTGACCAGGCTTCCCCGGCGATGCAGGATCTGGTGCTGATTGGCGCGTCGGCCCGGCTGGGCGGCGGCAACATTGGAACCGTGGCATTGATTGCGCCCACGCGGATTCAATACCAGGAGATGATCCAAGCCGTGCGGTACGTCGCGCGACTCTCGGAGCGTATCCTCGAGGTCCCGGCGGAGTAAGGACCGTTCGCCGGGCGGGCCATCCGCTCATGAGGGGCGAGCAATTTTGAACGAAGCGCAGGATGACGAAGGGCAAAGGACGGCACAATTGCGCCGCGGAATTTATCATTGAAGAAGACGATTGGAGAAGTATTGGGGAGATTTCGTAGAAGTATGCCAGAACAAGAGACAGAGTTGAGGGCGCAGGAAGCTGCTGAGGGTGTGGCCCCGGAAGGCGTCTCGGCAGCCGCGGCAGGTGCAGGTTTGCCAGGTGAAGAAGAAGAGGTAACTGTGCGCCGCGCGGATTTGGAGAAACAGAAAGCCGAGTTAGAGCAGCTGAAGACCGAGCGGGACCAGTTGCTGGACCGGCTGGCACGGCTGCAGGCCGAGTTCGAAAACGCGCGTAAACGGGCGGAACGCGAGCGGCAGGAATTTCGCGATTATGCAGTGGGAAATGTAGTGGAGCAGTTTCTGCCGGTGCTCGATAATTTTGAACTGGCGCTGAAGGCGACGGGATCGGCGGAGCAACTGCGCTCGGGTGTGGAACTGATTGTGAAGCAGATGGAAGAGATTTTGCGCCAGCTCCAAGTGCAAGCTGTGCCGGCGGTAGGCGCGGAATTTGACCCTCGGCACCACGAGGCATTGGGTACGGTGGAGCGCGAAGACTTGCCCGACCAGCATGTGGCCGAGGAAGTGCGCCGCGGTTATAAGCTGCGCGATCGACTGCTGCGTCCCGCATTGGTACGGGTGGCGTCGAATCCGAAGCAGACAAGCGAGTGACTTTGGAACTGCCTGCCGCGCCGAAGTTTTAAGCGCGTGAGGCCGATATTGTCTTTACAACCGTGCACTCGGGAGTTGCAAGCCGATCTGCCGGGCTGAACAGAAACAAAGAGACGGGTTTGAATACACGAGTGAGCAAAGCAGATTACTACGAGGTTCTGGGAGTTTCGCGCGAGGCGAGCGACCAGGAGTTGAAGAGCGCCTACCGCAAGCAGGCGATGAAGTATCACCCTGACCGCAATCCGGGCGACACCAGTGCAGAAGAGAAGTTCAAGGAAGCGAGCGAAGCGTACCAGGTGCTGAGCGATGCGGATAAGCGCGCCGCGTATGACCGGTTTGGGCACGCGGGCGTGAGCGCGGCGGGCGGCAGCGGATTCGGCGGCTTCTCAAGCACCGTCGACCTGGGGGACATTTTTGGCGATTTGTTTGGCGAGATGTTTAATATGTCCGGTGGCCAGCAGCGCCAGACCCGACAGAGGCGCGGCGAGGACCTGCGCTACGATCTAGCCATCGAATTTGAGGATGCAATCTTCGGCAAGGAAACGGAGATCAGGATTCGGCGCTTCGAGGCGTGCGCGACCTGTCACGGAAGTGGCAGTGCTTCCGGCCGCGGGCCTAGTGTCTGTCCCCAATGCCAGGGACGTGGGCAGATTCGCTATCAGCAGGGATTCTTCTCCGTGGCTCGGACGTGCAGTGCGTGCGGCGGCGCCGGGTCGATTGTGAGCGATCCGTGCGCGACATGTCATGGCGAGACGCGGGTTGCGAAAGAGGTCAAGCTCAACGTGAAGGTTCCGCCGGGCGTGGAAGAAGGAACGCGGATCCGCTACAGCGGTGAAGGCGATACAGGACGGTCAGGCGGACCGAGCGGCGATTTATACGTCGTGCTTTCGATCCGAGCGCATGACTTCTTTCAGCGCGAAGGCTACGATTTGCATTGCGTGATCCCGATCAGCTTTCCGCAGGCGGCGCTTGGCGCGGAGATCGAGATTCCGGCGATCGATGGCGCTGTAACCTTGAAGGTTCCTGAAGGCGCGCAGAGTGGAAAAGAGCTGCACGTGCGCGGGCGCGGCATTCCCTACCTGAACGAAAAAGGGCGCGGTGACCTGGTGGTTCGTGTGGTTGTGCAGATTCCAAAGAAGCTGACGCGGGCGCAACGGGAACTGGTGACGCAACTGTCGGAGTCGATGACGGTGGAGAACAAGCCGGCTTCGCCGGGATTGTTGGATAAGGTGAAGGACCTGTTCAGTTAAAAAGCAGGGACTAGGGAACCAACACCTCATTGGCTTTGAGAAATCTGATTTTTGAGACGCGCTCGAGAGGGACGATTCTCTCGGGCGCTTTGTTTTGCGCTTGAAGAGAATCGAAGCCGGACGGGATTGTTCAGCCGCGACGCAGAATCATCGAGGTGATTTCGGGCGGGCAGTTGAGGCGGAAGGGAACCCCGACCGTGCCGATGCCGCGGTTGACATAGAGCTGCAATCCTTCGAGTTGAAAGATTCCTTCGACATACTTCTTCCCCAGATAAGGAAGATTCAGGGGGCCGACAAAGGGCAAACGGACCTGACCTCCATGCGTGTGGCCGCTGAGCATGAGCTGAACCGCAGAGCCTGCCGGGTGCTTGAGAAGGCTATCTGCGAAGTCCGGCGCGTGGCATAGGAAGAAGATCGGCTCACCTGCGCGATTGCGGATGAACTCGGGAATGGCGAGGTCAATGTTTGGATGGCCTTCGAGAGGGTCGTCGACTCCTGCGAGCCAAATCCGGGAAGGGCCGCGCTCAAGCGCGACGAACGAATTTCTGAGAACGGTGATCTTGCTGGCGGCGAGCGCTTCGGCCACTGCCGACGCACTCACGGCGACATCGTGATTGCCGAGCACGGCATAGCGCTGCGTGCACTCGAGATCGCCGAGGATGCCGGCGCATTTCCATGCGACGGGGATCGACCATTGGTGCGGCAACATTTCGTGGGTAACAAAGTCACCGGTGAGGAAGACTGCATCGGGGCGCAGGCGATTGATGCGGTCCACGGCTTCACGAAGGAAAAACGGCTCAGTAAACCCGACCAGGTGAATGTCGCTGAGCTGGGCAATGTGGAAGCCATCGAACGCCTGGGGCAGATTGGGGAGACGGATTTCGGGTCGTGTGATTTCAATGACGTGGCGCGCAATCTCGCCGGAATAAAGCGCGAGGCCTGCGGCGCTGGCGATTCCTGCGGTCAGGAAGCGGCGGCGGGTGAGTGAAAAAGCTGAAGAAAAGCGTAAAGAGGCCACACTTCATGATATCGGGAGAAGCTGGCAAGGACGCACGTGGTTCCTTCGTGCGTTGCATTGAGAAGCTTGAGCTGGTGGAGGATTTTGGGTGAGATTTGGTGGAGCTGAGCGGGATCGAACCGCTGGCCTCCTCGTTGCGAACGAGGCGCTCTCCCAGCTGAGCTACAGCCCCACGACTTAACTATCTTAACAGCGGGGGGCGTTCAGGGAAAGGTCAGGCGGCACGAGGGTTTGAATCGGGTTTACGAGAGTCGCGCGCGTGAAGGCCCGGACAGATTGCTTGTGTTAGTCAACGCGAATACGAGAATGTGCCGCAGAGATCAGTTGAGTTCCTGAGGGCATCGAAGGTAAACAGGGGCGGTTCAGAACCTGAAAAGAAGGCGACCTGCAGGCTGCGGCCAATCGCATAGGTTGCCATCCAGTGTGTGTCTTCGGAGCCGCAGAGGGTGTTGTGATGCACAAAGTGCCTGGATGCCGGCACATTCAGCCGGTAAAGGGCGCCCTTGACGCCGGCGTTGACGTCCGCATCGAAAGCGGCGCTGACTTCCGCCGGTGCGAGGTCGCGCACCCGCTGCATAGGGACCGCGTTGAAGTTGATCTTGATCGTGTCATTCGAGAGAGCGATATCGCTGGTGATGGATTGCGCCGTGGAACTCGCGGCATACCAGTATCCCCTGTCCTGGGCGGCGCAGGAGAGAGAGATGGCCAGGGCAGAGATCGCGACGATAAGGCAGAGTCTGTGGGGATTCACTCTTTGAGGATGACAGCTGGGAGAGGATGTGGGCAAACGGGGAAGGCAGCTCACCGACGTTCAATCACCGAAGACTGGAGTGAGGAGTCACACCTTGTCGGGAAAGGCCTGTTGCGCCTCTCTGTCGAGAGGGTTATCCCAACAAACACTCCAGTTTTGACTAAGTACTTTCCACTCCGGCGATCTGGGATAGAACTTGATTAGTGGACCTTCTTGCCAGGTCTCGACGGACAAAAAGAGGCCAAGCAACATTACCTGGTGACCGATCTGATAGAACACCCCAAATGGCATTGTGTCGCATTGCTTGATCTCCAGCGAGCCCTTGCGTCCCATTGTCTCTTTCGCTATGTCCTGAAAGGTTTTGAACTGATCTCGTAGTGTGTCTTGCGCTTTCAGCGGGGGATTTTGCTTGTAACTTGTTCTTAACCTGAATCGGCTCCTGACTAGGCCTTCATTTTCGGGGTTCATCATCAAGATCTGAATCTTAAACGCCCTCATCAATAAGCCTTCGTACAATGTTGTCCATTTGTTGTAAATCGACAAAAAACGTGATCCATATCCTCACTTCATCACCGGCTGTAGTGCTTTCCAGCAAACTTTGAACAGTCTTTAGGTCCCATTGGCCTACTTGAAGTACTTCTGCTCCGATTCGTGCCTCAAGAAGAGAAAGAGATTTTTTCAATTCATCGACGGTATTAAGACGAGCATGGACATCCAGCAAGAGTCCCGCCGCGCAAAAGACTGCTGCAACGGAAATGTTAATGACAAACCACACCAGTGACGATGCCAGGCTGTCAGAAGCTAATCCGTAAAGACTTGCTCGCGCAATGTAGACTGCGACAAAAAAGGAGAGCGCGGCGACCGTGTAGGCCGCGTAGCGATACCATCTTTGCCTCTTCTCCTCTATTTCTTTTTCAGTATCTCTCATACGATGAAATGACTTGATAGCACGTCACGGATTGCGTTGCCGCCGAATTGTGTGGAAAACCTTGGAGACTTTGTACTATAGCTGAACAGGATGGTCTCATGGCGCGATTGCATTTCTGTGACACAGCGAAAGGAGCTTCATTGTGCGATCCGATATCGTCCCCGGCGCGCTCTTTCCCGACTACGAACTCACCGATCACACTGCCAAACGCCGCAAACTCTCGGCACTACAGGGCCAGCATCCCATGGTGCTCGTACTTAGCAGAGGAGGTTATTGTCCCAAGGACCGTCGCCAGGCCGAACTTCTGGTCCAGTTTCACCGCGAGATGGAAGTTGGCTATTGCCATCTCGTTACGATAAGCACAGACAATATCACTCTCACGAACGAATACCGTTCGGGCGTTGGCGCCCACTGGCCGTTCCTTTCGGATGCGAGCCGAAGCGTTCAGAAAGATCTCGACATTGCCGAATATACCGATCCGGACCACAATCCGATGATTCCGCACGTCATCGTTCTGCAGCCGGGCCTCATCGTATACAAGGTCTACAACGGCTATTGGTTCTTTGGCCGCCCGACGCTTGAAGATCTGCGTCAGGATCTCCGCGCCCTTACGCAAAAATGCCGGCCCGATTGGGATATCACAACGCAAGAGATGAGGTCCGCATGGAAGGGAGGACGTAAAGAGCTTTTTTTATCCATATGGCAAAACCTATGCTCAAACCCTCGGTGAGCAGGATTAGAGTGACGTCGATCCAGCTCCCGTGACGTCCCGTATGCGGTAAGTTCAATCGTCTGTGCGCTCCGAGTCATTCGTCGACGCAGTTCGCGATCTTGCGGCGGCAATCCACACCAG
>Ga0187863_10001468_pt1 | contig 18718 bp, 19 predicted proteins | sample June2016WEW_11_1_FD_132975 | JGI IMG/M metagenome (GOLD analysis project Ga0187863, IMG submission 132975) | Peatland microbial communities from SPRUCE experiment site at the Marcell Experimental Forest, Minnesota, USA - June2016WEW_11_10 | ecosystem: Environmental > Terrestrial > Soil >... | reverse complement strand
CGCGCGTGATCACCGAAGAGTTGATGCCGGTGCTCAACAAGGAATTCAACATATCAAAGGACCCGGAGATGCACGGAATCGGGGGATCCAGCTCCGGGGCAATTGCCGCGTTCACGGTCGCGTGGCAGCGCCCGAACGATTTTCGCAAGGTGTTGAGCAACGTAGGCAGCTTTGTGAACCTGAAGGGAGGTTACGTGTATCCCGAACTCGTGCGAGCGAGTGAGAAGAAGCCCATCCGCGTGTTTCTGTGCGACGGGCGCAACGATCACCGGGGGTATGGCCGCACCGGCGCATATCATGAGGAGGACGATTGGTTCTTTCAGAATGTGCGTCTGATGAAGGCCCTCACGCAGAAGGGCTATGACGTGAATTACACCTGGGGCATGAATTTGCACGGCGGGAAATTCGGCGGAGCCGTCCTGCCGGACATGATGCGATGGCTGTGGCGCGACGGGCCGGTGTCTACCGATCCGACCGATATGGTAGAGCGGGGATTCCGCCAGCCCGCAACCAAGCAGAATTAAAGCTGCAGGGATCACGGGTCGTGAGATCTGAAAACCTATCGATGAATTCCAGACGCGAGTTTCCGGCGGGCGGCCTGGGGCTCGCGTCTGCTGCATCATCAGCCTGCCCGATGCGCTCACACTTTGGAACCCAGTGTCCTGTTGCTGCGACTTCCTATCGACGCGGGCTTCTGAAGGACAGCCCGAAAAGAAACCCTAAATAAGGGCAATAGGGCTCTGCGCACCGGGCGGCTCGGTCTGTACCGGCGTCGGCAAAAGCGCAAGGACTTGATTGGCTGCGCTATTTTTCTGGGGGGGGGGTGACGTTGAGCAGCATCCCTGGGATGTTGCCACCGGCCTGAACCTGTGGCACCGCGCCGTTCCATCGCGTGATCGAGCGGTCGGTGACGGCGGGCTTCTGCCATTCGATTTGCGGGCTAATGGAAGCCGCCCGCAGACGGTTTGATTCCGCCTCGTCTTGCCTTTGCCTGTCCCTCTGCGGCGGCAACCTGTTTAGCGGCGTCCGCTTGAGTCTGGAGCAGTTGGTTCTGCTTCTGCTGCGCGATGTAGTTAGCCTGTTGCGCGGCATGGATGGCGGCGGCGCTTTCGGGCGGCCGCGGCGATCCGATGAATCCGAACTGCTCGATCACAATCACAACGCTGATGTCCTTACCTGCCGACTGGAGTTCCTCGCGCGAGCGCTGTTCCATTTCGGGTTTCTTCTCGCCCATGATGTCTTCCACCGTGTAGGTGGCAGCGAAGCGGTTCATCGAGTCACGGGCGACATAGCGAAGAAACCCGTGCCTGAATTGAGTGATGTCGTCGCTGCGGAACTTCACGCAAAACGCAGGGACCTGGGCCGGATCCAGGTGGTAGGACAGTGAGGTGTTGCCCTAAACGGTCAAGACTTGGAGGGTGCTAAACGGGTTAGCTCGTTTCGATCGATTTGGCGAACAGAGTCGCATAGATTGCACCTCCCAGTGCCCCGCCGATTAATGGCGCCACCCAGAAGAGCCAAAGCTGGTGGATCGCCCAGCCGCCCACAAATACCGCGGGTCCCGTGCTGCGGGCGGGATTCACGGAGAGGTTGGTGACCGGGATGCCAATCAAATGAATGAGTGTGAGGCCGAGGCCAATCGCGATGGGGGCGAAGCCCTGCAGAGCACGGCGGTCCGTCGAGCTACGAAGCGGCAGGATAGTATCACTTCGATTGCGAATGACGACTCAATGTACGGAGACGGGGGAGACGGCTGGATGGCTCCAGGGAGCGGGAACAATTCGCATAAAAGGCCTGCATCACTGAAACAGAGCCCTTAGGGGAACAATGGAGCTTACGAAAAATTTATCGCTCACTTATGCGCCCTTGATGCGCTTTTTCCTACACTTCAAATCGTGGTGCACGTGAGCTCGCTGGTTTGGGAGGGTCACATGGTACCGATCGCTTTCAGTATCCTAAGTGCTGCGGCCTGTGTGTTTCTGGTCTACGTGCTCGCGCAATTTCACCGTGAGCTCGCGCGGGTCAGAAAAAGCTCCGCTGGGGCAACAAGGCTGGCGCAGACGGGCAGACGCCACATCGAGGTTGCCCTGAGGTCGGCAAGGGAGTTTTCCCGCGGGGGAGAGTGGCAGCGGACGAAGAATGAAGCAGTAATGCGAAAAGAGGTGGTCACCAGCGCGATCGTTGGCCTGGTGGGACTCTTGGCGCCATTCATCTTTGTCTTGCTGCTCAACTCGCCCTGGCTGAGATAATCCCAGGGCAAGACGCGGAGCGACGGCTGCGCCAGCCCTGGATTTAACGCTTGCGGCACGGCTGGAAGCCGAGCCCCTGCGGAAAGCCCATCCACATCAGGCTGGTTCCCCTGGTTCCCCTCTCCAATAAAGGGCGCGTCCGGGCTATGTGCTATCCTCCCCTTTTAAGCCTGGGGGACGGGGTGACAGAACGGCTCTACTACAACGACTCCTTCTTGCGTGAATTTGACGCGCAGGTCATCTCGTGTGAACAGGAGGGCGAGCGCTGGAAGGTGATCCTCGACCGGACGGCGTTCTATCCCACGTCGGGCGGACAGCCGCACGATTTGGGGACGCTGGGCGGCGCGCCCGTGGTTGATGTCGCCGACGCGGAAGACAAGGTGGTCCACTACACGACTGCCGCAGTGGAGCTTGGTCCGGCTCACGGCAAAATCGACTGGGTGCGGCGCACCGACCACATGCAGCAGCACACGGGGCAACATTTGCTGTCCGCCGCTTTTATTGAACTGTTCAATTTCTCCACCGTGTCTTTCCACCTGGGAAGGGAAGCCTGCACCATCGATCTGAACGCGCCTTCGCTCCTGCCGCGTCACCTGGACGAGGCCGAGCGGCGAACGAATGAGGTCATTTTCGAGGATCGTGTCGTCGCGGTGCGCTATGGCACCGCGCAGGAGCTGGCTGAGGCAGGTATTCGCAAGCGGGTGGGCCGAGAGGGTATTCTGCGCGCCGTGGAAGTGGAACGATTCGACCGCCAGCCGTGCGGTGGCACGCATCTCGCGCGCACCGGGCAAGCCGGTATGCTGCTCACGCGGAAGCTGGAGCGCCGGCGGGATTCTTGGCGGCTTGAGTTTGTCTGCGGATTTCGCGCTCTCTCGACCGCACGAGGCGATTACGCGACGCTGACGCAAGCGGCGGCGTTGCTGAGTTGCGGGCTCCCCGAGGTGCCGTCCGTTCTCACTAAAATGATCGAAGAGCGTCGCGCGCAACACAGCGCTTTGCGGCGCCTCGAGGAGCGGCTGGCCGGACATGAGGCCCGTTCGCTGCTGGCCGAGCACCCAGCCGCATCGCCGGATAGTCCTCGCGTGATCGTGCAGGTGCTCGATGAAGCCACGCCTGAGTATCTTCGGCTTCTGGCCGCGACGCTGGTAGCTGAGAGCAAGGCAATTGTCTTGCTCGCGAGCCGATCCAGCGGCCATGTGGCTTTGGCGCAAACCAAAGGTGTCGCGGCCGGCGACATGGGTGTCATTCTCCGCGAAGCGCTCCGGGAATTTCAGGGCAAGGGCGGGGGCACAAAGGACTTTTCGCAGGGCAGTCTCGCGAATCCGGCACAGGCCGAAGCTTTACTGAAGCGCGCGAAAGATCTGCTGGTCTTCTAAATTCGAAAACGTAATAACGTTCTCTTGTAACATCACACTCGTGAAAACCTTGGAGCTACTCGGCCAGGCGCTTTCCCGGTATGGGACCGTCGTGAAGTTGGTTCGCCGCAGCGAGGAATACATCATCCTTGCCAACGGGAAGAGCCTTATGTCGAGCCGCATGCACGGTTCGGAGGAGGCGCTGGCGACGCTGGCGTGCCGGTGGGCGCGGAAGCTCGAGCAGCCCCGCGTGCTCGTTGGCGGTCTCGGTATGGGTTTCACGCTGCGGGCGACGCTCGATTTGCTTCCACAGGACGCAATCGTCGTCGTGGCCGAGATGGTGCCCGAGGTGGTGGAGTGGAATCGGGGTGCGCTCGGACCGCTGGCCCGATACCCGCTCAATGATCCGCGCGTGCGGGTCGAGATCGATGACGTCGCCGTGATCCTCAGTTCACGCCGTGGCCAGTTCGATGCCGTGCTGCTCGACGTGGACAACGGCCCGGCCGCTTTTACCGCCTCGAACAATGCCGGGCTCTATGACGACCGTGGAATCTCGGCCGCTTTCGCAGCTCTCAAGATGGGCGGGGTGTTGGCCGTCTGGTCGGCGCGAGAGGATGTAAAATTCGAGCAGCGCTTGCGCCATGGCAGGTTCGAGGTCCAAGTGGAGCGCGTGCGTGGCCGCCTGACAAAAGGTGGCCCACGCCACACGATCTTTCTGGGTCACAAGTCTCCGGGAAGGTAGGAGCGCTTGGCCCACTTCTTTGATTTGGAAGGGTCTTTTGAAATCTTCGGCGCCACGATGAGGGAGACCCCCCCACCCTCGAAACCCGCTGGGTCAAAAGCTGCATCGGGGCTCGCGGCATATGCCATCTGCGAAGAATCGGCGGGTCTCGGGCCTATTCCGCAACGCGACTTGTCGGCTACAATCGCGCTCCTATTTGAACGAAGCGCCAACAGACGGCCCCAAGAGCTTGCATTGGCCAGCCCCGACCCCTCGCCGGAAGGCTTTAGAGAAGCGCGGGCGTCAGCAGCGACCGACGACTACTTCCCCACCGATCAACCCAGTTTCTTTCCCAACGGCGTTCCCCCCTGCCATGCGGCGTTCTACCAATGGGTGAGAGAACCGTCCGGCCGCGTATAGAGTCGCGTCGACGAGTTGGGTGTTGTGACCTCGCTGATCATTTTCAGCTGCGCCATATCGGCGGTGACACCCAGGCCGGGCCGGTCGTTGGTATACAGCTTGCCGTTCTTGAAGTCCATGCACTGTGGAAGATGTGGAATCACCCGATCGCCGTAGTTGTATTCAAACAGCACGGGTTTGGAATACGTGGACAGAACATTCACCAGCGAAGCGGTGGACAGCGGGCCGGTGAAGTGCGGGATGATGCCGATGGCGTGGGTCTCACAGAGCGCTAGAATCTTCACCATTTCCGTGATACCGCCCACATTGGGCAAAGTCACGCGGACATAGTCGAGGTCGTGATTCTCGACGAGCGTGTTGAAGTCCCACCGCTGGCCCCACTCCTCGCCCGCCGTGAGCGGGACGGTGGTCATCTGGCGGAGCCTGGGGATGTCCTGGTGAAACTGCTCGTCGCGGACGGGGTCTTCGACGAAATAGGGTTCGTAATCTTCGATCAGCTTGCAGCAGCGCACCGCGTCGGGGTAGTCGAACTTTTGGTGAAGGTCGAGGGCCCAGTCGCCGTTGGGGCCGACGCCCTCGCGGATTTCCTTGCACGCGGCCACCACCTCATGCACGCGCTGGTGCGTGTTGTAGACATCGTTGACGATGGGTGTTCCGACCGTAGGGCTGATCGAGGCGTCGACGCGGTAGCAGCGGTAGCCGTCCGCCATCGCTTTCGCTGCGCGGTCCTTCAGGCTCGTGGTCTTGTCGGCCGCACTCGGGCCGCTGGTCTGGTAGCATTCGCAGTAGTTTCTTACCGTGCCGCCCAGGATTTCATGCACTGGCAGACCGAGCGCCTTGCCCTTGATGTCCCACAGTGCGAGGTCAAGGGCGCCCTGCGCGTGAATTTTCTCGCGCCCCGGTGGGTAGAACCGGTCGCTGTACATCTTCTGCCACAGTTTCTCGATCTGAAACGGATTCTCACCGATGAGGCTGGAGGCGCACTGTTCGAGGGTGTCCTTCACGCCGCCTTCGCCGATGCCGGTGAGCCCGGCGTCGGTTTCGATCGTCACGATCATGTCGCTCTGGTTGAAGGTCTGGTTCAGCCTGGGAGGCAGGTAGATCCGCACGCGGGTGATCTTTGCTTTTGGGAGCGATGCGCTTGTAAGTCTTGGCCATGCGAGTGAGGCAGCAGAGACAACCGCGAGCGACTTCAAAAACGATCTGCGTTCCATGGTGTATCGTCCCCTTGCGACGAACTGCGTTTCGTCCGGCGCTAACTCCCTGAATCGTCGAGACAGTACACCAAATCGCTCGCATCTGACAACCAATTGGAAGGCCATATTTGTTGGTCATCCCGGGTTTGTTAGAATACACAGCGCGGTGGGCGGTTCGCACAAATCAATACCGTCCATTTGAGCCACTCTTCGTCCTTCTGATAGTCCCCAATTGCCCCTTTGCGTTGGGTTGTTGGACGATCAGATAGGTGTTGTCGGTCCGTAGCCTCCAGCAGTCTTTTTTGACCATCTTCGTGTGCGTATTGGGATGCTGACGAAACCGACCAAGACCTATGCGTTAGCAGTCATCAGTCTCCGGACCAAGCAGGCTCCAAAGCCTAGGTTGGTCATTCACGCAAGCCAAACGCAAAAAAGGGCACTACCCGAAGCAATGACAACTCACTGCTTGCCGTCAACCTGGTAGATCGCCGGTGCTGCGACGATCTCTGCTCCGAGGTGTTTCCACAACAGCGCGCCCGAGTCGGCATAGCCGGGATGCGCGTTCCCGTGCCTCCCGTTCTCATTTTGGCTTTACCATTGCCCTAAATATCCCGTAAGGTACCCAGATTTAGAACCAAGCGCTTATCAGAGCGTGCCGGGTTAAGCCGGCCTGTTGTGAGCAATGAAAGAGTCCCACAGATTGTCCCAACCGCGTCACTTACTACAGTTCCTGTCCTCACACGAACCTCAGCCTATTGCCGGGAAGGAACCTGTTCTGCTTAGTACAGTCCTGAACCTTAGGTAGTTTCTACGATAACAGTCTCAAAGTGGACCGAAAGGCATTGCGATCCAAGCGTGAACCGCGAGAACACGGTTTTCCGTTGTTGATAACCTGACGTTCTCGAGTGCGGCTGCCGTGAGAAGAAACGTTGCCGGGCACAAGAAAAGCGCAGCGCTTTTCACTTAAGGTCATGCTTCCCAGGAAGCCCAATATATTCAACAGGGCGGTATAAAGACGATGGGTGATCCGGGAAGGCGGAAAGAAGTCGTTATTACGATCTAGGGCCGAGCCTGTTTCGGGGAAAGGACCAGACAAACCATGCTCCAGAAAAACTCCGTCTGCAAAGAAGCTCTGCAATCGAGGACCGCTCACTTTGTTGTTCCTTTACCCGCGCCGGCTGTTCCCCGAGAGCTCGGGACATTCGCTCGCGCGATTGTCGTTGAGGCCCCAGGCTACGCCGAGCGGCGAGCGGCCCATTCCGCGTTGTCGCTTGCCGTTCACGTGGCGATAATCCTAGCCATCGTATGGTTCTTGCCGCTCGCCTTTCCGCAAAAGCCCTACGTTTTCGTGATGAGCCGGCAATTTGCGACCCTGTCTCTCGCTGCGCCACAGAGCTTCGCTCGCACGAAGGTTTCGTTCGCGAGTGGAGCGTTGAATAATCCGTTTCTATCGATGAAGCTCACTGCACCCGTGACGCGATTTGCCAAACGGATAACCGCCGTAACGCCCCCCGAAGAAATCCTTCCATCCTCGCCGCTGCCGGTTACAGGGGGCCTCGGTGCAGTGCTGGGAGGCGTTGTGAACGACGCGTCGCGGCCCGTGGTTATCTCTGCGCTTCCGCTTGATATCCCGCCGGATGCTCAGGTTTTTCGCGCGGGTGGAGACATTAAGGCGCCGCGGCTGATCGAAAGGATTTCGTTCGATTACCCCGAAATCGCCAAGATGGCCCACATTTTCGGAAGGGTCGTAATCGCGGCAGTCATCGACGAGACAGGAAAAGTGACGCAAGCGCACTTGGTCAGCGGGCCCGGGCTGCTCGCGTCCGCCGCAATGGAAGCTTTGTCCCGCGAGCGATTTCAACCCACCATACTCAACGGCCAGCCCACGAAATGTGAACTGACGGTGCGGGTCACATTTCGTTTGGCGGGCTGGGGGGATTACGATGGGCAGTGGTGAGTCCCCTTTGTAACCTCCCTCGTGCCCTTGTCAGCCTTTACATTCAATGAGTTGGGAGGAAACGCATTGGGTGAGTCATGAAGTAAAGGGGAAGTCGTGATGCGTGTCTTGGTCACCGGTGCTACATGCTTTATCGCTTCTGCCATTGTCTAGGAACTGATTAACGCCGGCCATCAGGTGCTCGAAGTGCTCGGACTGGCGCGCTCCGAGCAGATGTGGGCGCCAGATCTCTTATCGCCGCTGGCGATCGGGAAAGCCTGGAGGTCCTGCGCCGTGGCGCAGCCGCCTCAGATGGCGTGATCCACACCAACTTTGCCCACGACTTCTCGAGGCTCGCGGCGAACCGTGAGATAGGCGCGGGCCGGTAACCCGAGATGACTGAGTGAGGAACTTCTGGAAATCGAACGGGGAGCAGAAACAGATGCTTTTGGCTCTTTCAAAACCGACCACGATCTTTCACTGGGAATCTTCCGCGCAGTTCATAGCCGCGCTCCGGACTGCGGTAACCTATAAGGAACCTGTGCGAAAGCGAACATAATGCTCTTCGGCTGCCCGATTAGCCTTGAATGAAATGGGTAACCAAGGGCGCCTTATCGCAGGAGAGGTTTTCTCTCGTGCGACGGATTACCACGGGTCATGCCATCGAGCAGTCCGTGCCATCGTGCTCGTGACAATCCTTTTTTGTGTGGCCCTTCCAGCTTGGTCACAACAAGACGCGGACGATCTCACGGGCCTAAGTATAGAAGATCTGATGAAGATCCACGTGACATCCGTCTCAAAAACAGAACAGACACTTTCGCGAACCGCCTCGGCAGTTTTTGTCATCTCACCAGACGAAATACGTCGCTCGGGGGCCACAAATATTCCAGACCTACTTCGCATGGTGCCGGGTATGGATGTTTCACAAATTAATGCCAATACATGGGCCATCAGCGCGCGCGGGTTCAATGCCCGGTTCAGCAACGAACTGCTGGTGCTGGTTGACGGCCGACCCGTATACACACAGTCCTTCGGCGGCGTTTTCTGGGATGTTTTGGATTTCCCATTGGAAGACATCAAGAGGATCGAAGTGATCCGCGGTCCGGGTGGGTCGGTTTGGGGTGCGAACGCCGTCAATGGCGTCATCAACATCATTAAGAAAAAAGCGTCTGACACCCACGGGGGATTGTTGGTTGCAGAAGCCAGCAACATTGGTCAGGGGTTTGGAACCGTTCAATATGGCGGGAAAGCAGGGGGCAATACCGACTATCGCGTTTACACGAAATACCTCAATGAGGATCAATTGCCCGGTTCTGCTGGTAACGGTGGAGGAGATGGCTGGCACATGCTCCGGAGTGGTTTTCGCACCGACAGTGTCCTCTCTTCGAAAGATACGCTGATGCTCCAGGGCGATATCTTCACAGCTCGAGAGGGCATCCCGACCAAAAGTTTTCCGTCCGTTACCGCCGCCGCCCCCCTGAACGTCGAGCAGCTAGGGAACCTGTCAGGAGGTTTCATTCAAGGCGTCTGGAACCACACATCATCTCTTCGCTCGGACACAACTTTACAAGTTTCCTACGATAGGTACGAACGCGACGATATTCTCCGCGAGAGTCGCGGCACTCTCGATCTCGATTTCCAGCATCACTTCACCGGGTGGGCGCGGCAGAACATCGTCTGGGGACTGACGTATCGATATTCGACTTCGAATTCCGACGGGAATCTGACTGCATCCTTTGTCCCCGCTGACCTCAACACTCAGCTGTTCGGTTCATTTGTCCAGGACGAAATCGCCATCATCCCGGACCGGCTCTTCCTCACCATAGGCACTAAGCTGGAGCACAGCTACTACACGGGCTTGGGCCTCATGCCCAACATTCGTGTCGCATGGCGGCCTAGCCCGCACCACATGCTATGGGCAGCCGTCTCCAAGGCGGAACGAACGCCAAGCGAAATCGACGCCTCCGCACGTTCAACCCTTAGTGGATTTCCGGGTCCGGGAGGGATTCCCGTCCTGGTAACTTTTATCGGCAATCCGAACGTCAAAAACGAAGATCTGATCGCCTACGAAGCGGGTTATCGAATGACGGTTCTAAAACAACTATCGATAGACTTCACCGCCTACTACAATAACTACAGCAATCAAAAAACAACCGAGCCACTGACCCCCTTTATAGAGAACACGCCACCACCGCCGCACCTTATCGCGCCCGTTACATACGAAAATCTCATGCACGGAGAAGCACACGGAATCGAGGTCGCCGTGAATTGGCAGGCGACCCACCGCTGGACCCTCAGCCCCGGATATGCCTTTGAGGAACTCCACATGCACCTGGCGCCCACGAGTCAGGATACGACATCCGTTGATGGAGCAGAGGGAAGCAGCCCGAATCATTCCGCTCAGCTGCGGTCAAACTTGCTCCTCTGGCACGGCCTAACTTGGGATACATCTGCATATTTCGTTGGCCGCCTCACCGACCCGAGCGAGCTCTCTTATACGAGACTCGACACTCAACTGTCCTGGTATTTCAGGGAACGCTCCTCTCTGAGTTTCGTCGGCCAGAATCTCCTGAGGGAGCACCACGAGGAATTCGTGGATTCCACGGGAACCGCGAGAACTACCCAGGTCACGCGCAGCGCGTATGTCAAACTGAGCTGGCAATTCTGAGGTGGGGCCTAGGTCAGTGAAGCCCGCACACGGAACACGACAAAGGCTGGGGAAGGGGCGATGGGGCGTCTTCTCGGGCGAGGGCCGATGCGCCCGCAAGCGGATTATCGCGGCGATTCTAGTAGCGATCGTCATGTTCAGCCCGTCGCCGATGGCCCGGGCACAAGCAAATCCTCCCAGCGAATACGGGCTTAAGGCGGCTTTCCTCTTCAATTTCGCCAAGTTTGTGGAATGGCCCCAAGGCAATTCTCAGTCCTTTTTCTCGGTTTGCATACTTGGCAAAGACCCCTTTGGTCCTCTTTTAGATCACGCACTCTCGAACAAAAGGATTGCAGATCGCCCTGTTGTAATCGAACGCCTTAAAGACAAAAGCGAAGCACGGGGCTGCCAGATGGTTTTTGTTAGTTCCCAAGAAAGCACGCCGCTCGCCGAAATCCTTGAAAACCTGCGGGGAGCAAACGTACTGCTCGTTGGAGAGACAAATGGCTTTGCCTCCTCGGGAGGAACGATCGAATTCACTCTCGACGAGGACAACCAGGTGCGATTTACGATCAACACCGACGCGGTTAGTCGAGCCGGCTTGACGTTCAGTTCAAATCTGCTCGCCTTAGCCAAGATCGTACACGACCAAAGGCATTCGAAAGGAGGTTGAGAGGCGGCGCCTGGCGGTTCGCACCATAAATTTTCGCTGTCTTGAATTTGTGCGATGCTGACAATAGAATTCTCCGCGTCGCTCCACAGTTGCAGACCGCGTGGAGCTTTTTCGGCGGGAGCGCATCGCTAGAATGCAAAGCGTAGCGCGGTGGGCGGCTAGCACAAATCAATCACATTGATCGGGCGTCGCTTACGGTCGATTTAAACCGCTTTTCGGCCTTCTGATAGTCCCACATTAGTCCCAAAATGGCCCCTTGCCGTGGGCCCGCTGGACGGTCAGCTCGGCACCGCCGGTCGGAAGTCTTCAGGAGCCTTTGGGGACATCTTGGCGTGCCATCTGGCGGTTGACCGTGGACGTTTTCAGCCTGCCGACAATCGTCGATGAAGGCGGGCGCCAACAGAATCGGGATCCGCAAGGCCAATCTATCTCTTCCGTCGAGGATTTCTCTCACCGATCACCAAGGCGTGATCTGGGCGCTACGTTTTTAACCTTGGGAAGCTCGGCCCTATTACCGTCAGAGGCTGAAGGTATCAGTTACGATTGGCATTGGGTAGCCGCACTCGTGACGATCCCCCGTCTTCAAGCCTCGCGGCTGCCCACATTCCTACTTTCTTGAGCAACCGGACCAGTTCTGCCCGTTCGCCGGACCTCAATATGGCCATGGTCTCTTCCATATGTAGCGCATGTTCTTGGAAGGCTCGTTTGATTAGATGCCGGCCTGTCTCGGTCAGTTGAACAATCTGGCTTCGACGGTCCTTCGGGTTGGATGTCCTCCGGATTAGTTCTCTCGTCTCGAGGCGATCGACGGCAGCAGTGATTGAACCGCTGGCGAGCAGCACCTTTTTCCCGATGATATTCACCGGCTGCGGTCCCTTATGCAAAAGCACTTCCAGCACGGCGAAGTCGGAACGGCCGAGACCCAACGCAGACACGCTACGAATTGCATTTTTCTCTACGGCGCGAGCCGCTTTCCACAATACAAGCCAGACACGGGTCGCAGGCTCACGGTGCGAATTTGAAACGGGGATCGTCAACGTAGCTGCCTCTCTTTCAACAACGAGAGTAAGCTAGAGAATACTCGATATCGAGTTATGTTGTAATATAAACCGTTAATCTTTACTATGAATCCTGACAACCATGTTGTGCATCTATCTTGATATCGAGGTAACTGACGCTTGCGCAGGAGGTGAAAATGGTTCGTCGGCTCTTCGCCACAGATGACAGCATAGCGGTATTGATTCTCAGACTGGTGCTGGGCTTGGTCTTTTTCGCGCACGGCGCGCAGAAGATGTTGGGTTGGTTTGGAGGCTTCGGGTTCACGGGTACGATGCATTTTTTCGCTGGAGTGATGCATATTCCCGCTCCATTGGCCTTCTTGGCGATCGCGGCAGAGTTCTTCGGGGGGATAGGGCTCATATTCGGATTCCTAACGCGAATCGCAGCGCTTGGAATCGGCGTGAACATGCTAGTTGCAATTATGACTGTGCATCATGCCTTCGGCTTCTTTATGAACTGGACCGGCACTCAAAAAGGTGAAGGGTTTGAGTTTCACCTGCTGGTGCTCGCGATCGTGGCTTTTCTAATGATCCGGGGAGCCGGGGCCTTTTCTGTTGATCGCCTCCTCAGTACGTCGGTGTGGCAGGGGGAAGGCCCGGTGCGTTGATGGGGGGTAGAAGCTGATTGGCGAAGCGATCGATGAATTCCTGAAGCGCCGAAGTAAGCGGGACGCCAAGCGGTTGCAGTCGCTAGACACCGCTGACCATAACAAAGGAGATTTGAGCCATGGCTATTGAAACGCTATCACCTTGAACAATTCCCCCAAAAGGGAAGTCGAAGCGCGCCGTCGTCTACACGCGCGTGTCCACGATCGACCAGCATCCCGAGACTCAACTGTATGACCTGCGGGAAATGGCGAAGCAGCGTGGCTGCGAAGTGGTTCGCGAATGCACGGACAAGATTTCCGGTGCTAAGCAGCAACGCCCTGGCCTCGATCAATTGCTAGCCGACGCCCGCCGGCACAAGTTCGATGTCGTGCTCGTCTGCGCATTGGATCGGATGGCCCGTTCAGTGCGACATTTCCTCGAAATGCTGGATGCTTCAAGAATTCGGGCCCGTGCTTTCTATTACTTGCAGACATCGAGCAAACACCCCTTTGGTACAACTGCGTTGTACACGATCTGTTGGGCGTTCAAGTCGCTACTCAGCAGAAGATCATTGGGGGGCGTTCCCGATGGTTCTGGGTGGCCTGGCACTCTTGCCGGCCCTACCTCTAGGCGGCCAAGCCCGACGCTGGAGGTTGCTGCGAATCGCTCGAAAGTTCCTTCATTAACCGGCACACAGTAGCCCTGGACACCCGGTGTTTCTTTGCGGCCTGACTTAATGACATGACAGAACGGCGGTCATCGATTAACTGTGTTCGATCGATCTTTAGCGGGGAGCGCCCAATCTGCCGCCCTCGCAGTTTAGCCCGACGCATTCCTGCCCGAACTCGCTCGACGATGAGATTCTTTTCCAACTCTGCGATTGCCCCGACGATTACGATCATTGCCCGACCGAGCGGGCCTCCAGTGGCGATATTTTCGCGGAAACCGACGAACTCGATGCCCAGGTGACTGAGTTCCTCAATTCTGCCTTAGTGGGCTCGCTCAATGCGAGAGCGAACCGATAGGGTGCTAACCATGGACATAACGGAAGGCACATAAGGGAAGAGGCTTGACATCAATCCGGGTGCAGTGTAGGTTGAGTTTCTGATGACGCAGAAGATCCGAAGGATAACGTTTTGCCAGTGCCGCTGTACGTGCTGCGCACATTTGTCCTTTGGCATAGGGACGCTGGGAGCAGCAATCTAAGAGCTGAATACTAGCTTAGCAATCCATCAACCCACTGCCAGAAGACGAACTGGCCAGTGGGTTTTTTGCTTTTAGGCAAGTTTGAGGACAAATCGATGACGAACAACGGTACAAAAACCCAGGAGTCACTCGCTTCCTCACCTGGGATCGCGAGCGATTCCACCAGTGCGGAACTGGAAGCCGCGTTAATGAAGAGCGGACCAGAAGCCATTCGCGAGTTGATTCATGGACTGCAGACGATCCGCTACGGCTCGATTGTGTTGACTGTTCACGACGGACGCCTGGTTGAGATAACCAAGACGATGAAGGTTCGGCCGAGCCAGCCGAACGACGAATAGTGCCAACCTTTGCCAATGGCAGCAGAGTCCTTTGGGCGAACCAACCAGTGACTGGCCGCTGCTGGCCCAGGGGAATCTCAACGGTGAGTCACAGTGCTGCACCGAATCCACAAGATGCGGGCACATATAGTTACTTCTTAGGGATACGGCCAGTCTGCTTGGGCTCAATGATTCGGCCGGTAACAATGGCAGAAAGGACGATGGAGGTGGTTGTCGCAACGTAGGGCGTCATGCGGTCGATCAGCGTCTGTAACTCATCTACAGATCCCACGGCGACCTTCATGATGAATGAGTCGGAACCTGTCACGCGATGGCACTCAAGGACTTCCTGCTCCTCCTGTGCGACCCGCATGATGCGCGGCATGAAATCGCCGACGACGCTGACGCGGATGAAGGCAAGGATCCGGTAGCCGATCTTCTCGTAGTTCAGGTCCGCTCGATATCCTGTAATGATGTCGGCGTCCTCCATCCGGTGGATGCGCTCCATCACGGCAGGTGTGGAGAGGCCCACTCTACGGCCGAGTTCGGCAAACGGAATGCGGGCGTTACACTGGAGTTCCCCTAAAATGTTCCAACCGATGGAATCAAGAAGCTTTGAAGCAGCTTCTGTAGAAGAGGTCTTTTCCTTTATGATCTTCGGCATAAGCCACATAATACCGCACATTGTCCATTCAGTTCGTCTATTACGTTCGTTATTCTCATCTCGTAACATGCGTGGGACGCTGGCGGTGGAGCCACGAGCTGAGCCTCCCATATTCGCGGAATCAGAATTCCAATGGAAGTCAATTTCACCTTAGGAAGAGGATGATCTGATGGCTGAAAATACGGCACACCATGCGCTAGGCGATCGCGCAGCGTTTCAACTTGCGAATGTCACCAAGACTGCTCCCCAGTATGGGGCAATTACGCCGCGGTGGCTGGTTCGTCTCCTGGACTGGAAACCCCTGGAGGCCGGCACATTCCGGGTGAACCGGGTCGTGAACCAAGAGGCCGTCGAGGTCGCCTGCGGCACCCAGGATGAGAAGGCGCTGCCGGACACTTTCGTCGACTACGAGGAAAAGCCGCGCGAATATACATTGTGTGCCATCTCGACGGTGCTCAACGTCCACACGCGCGTGTCCGATCTCTACAGCAATCCGTACGATCAGATTCGTGAGCAGCTGCGGCTCACCATCGAAAACGTCAAGGAACGGCAAGAGAGCGAGCTGATCAATAACGAAGACTATGGACTGTTGAAGAACGTTCCTTCCTCGCAGAGGATCAAGACGCGGAGAGGCTCCCCCACGCCTGATGATCTGGATGAGTTGCTTACCAAAGTCTGGAAGGAGCCCTCTTTCTTTCTAGCACACCCGCGTGCCATCGCTGCTTTCGGGCGTGAATGCACGTTGCGGGGCGTTCCGCCTCCGACCGTGAATCTTTTCGGTTCCCCGTTTCTCACGTGGCGCGGCGTTCCGATCTTTCCGACAGAGAAGCTCGGTGTGGATGCCCGCAAGAATCCCAAAGGGCCGGGGGGCAAGACAAACATTCTTCTACTACGCGTCGGCGAGAAAAAGCAGGGTGTGATCGGTCTGTTTCAGCCCGGACTGCCAGGGGAGCAAACGCCAGGCCTTTCCGTCCGATTCATGGGCATCAACACGAACGCGCTGGCTTCCTACCTGATTTCTCTCTATTGCTCAGCGGCAGTCCTTACAGAGGACGCCATCGCAGCGCTGGAAGACGTCGAAGTGGGAAACTACCATGAGTACAAGTGAACGCTCAGAGCAAGTATCGGTAGATAAACCCGGTGAAATGTTGCCGGACTCCTGGGATGCCGGCAAAGCGCCCGCGGGGTTCCCGGAGCCTACGGTGCTGGCTCGTATGGCAAACGAGTTTTTCACAGCATGGCCTGCGCTCAAAGGACAAGACGGAAGTCGTGCCGCCGCGGATTCACAACCGCCGTCTTCTCTCGCGAGTGCCCAATCTGTTTCGAATACTTCCAATGTGGCGCAACTTGCGGCTCCCGATGAGTTCGGCGTCACCGAGGCCGGTCTGCGCACACTGCCTTCCTATCTCGGGGCGCCTGCCCTACCAGCATTCCCGCCAGTTTCGAATCTGCCGGAGTCGGTTCCCGCGATCCCGGGAGACCTGGGTTCGACTTTTTCTGCCGTTCCATCATTTTCCTTTCTCGAAGAAGCAAGGCCGCTCTTTTCGACGATTCCTGCGTCCCCGTTATCATCGGCGTCTCCGGCCGCAGTGACCGATTCTCCCGAGAGAGTCTTTGGTGGCTTTCCGCAGCTGCTTCCGGATCTTTCCGCGATTTCTGGTTCTTCTCCCGTGTCGGCACCGGCTGTTCCAGGCGCATGGACACGGCTGAAGGCAACAGAGGCGGGACGGTCGTTCCAGTTCCTGGACGAAATCCGGCAGCTATCAACCGCAGAGGTTGTAGCTACGCCGGAGCCCATCAGCGCGCCACCGATTGGGCTGCCCGAATTGGGTTTTTCATCGCGGGCTTTCGAGGTGGGAGCGATCCGGCGAGACTTTCCGATTCTGCAAGAGCGCGTAAACGGACGCCAGCTCGTGTGGCTCGACAACGCTGCGACGACACAAAAACCTCAGTCGGTGATCGAGCGGTTAAATTATTTCTACGCGCACGAGAATTCCAACGTACACCGCGCCGCTCATGAATTAGCGGCGCGGGCGACCGACGCTTACGAAGCAGCGCGGGAAAAAGTCAGGCATTTCCTGAACGCTTCGAGTTCCCGCGAGATCATATTTGTCCGGGGCGCGACGGAGGGAATCAACCTGGTTGCGCAAAGCTGGGGATGGCAGAACCTAGGAAAGGGCGACGAGATCGTCATAACCTGGCTTGAGCATCATGCGAACATCGTGCCTTGGCAGATGCTGTGCGCCGACAAGGGTGCGCAGCTCCGCGTGGCGCCGGTAGATGATCGCGGCGAAATCCTGCTCGATGAATATCAGAAGCTTCTGGGGCCGCGCACGCGCCTGGTAGCCTTGCCGCAGGTCTCGAATGCCCTTGGCACAGTCACCCCCGCACAGAGAATGATCGAAATGGCCCACCGCTACGACGCGAAGGTGCTCCTCGACGGGGCTCAGGCCGTATCTCACATGCCTGTCAACGTGCAGCTGCTCGACTGCGATTTCTACGTGTTCTCGGGCCACAAGGTATTTGCTCCCACAGGCATCGGTGTCGTGTACGGGAAGTCTGCCGTGCTCGACCAGACACCTCCGTGGCAGGGCGGCGGCAACATGATCACCGACGTGACTTTCGAGAAGACCTCCTACCAAGTACCTCCGGGGCGATTTGAGGCCGGTACTGGTAATATCGCCGACGCGGTAGGTCTTGGTGCGGCCATCGATTATGTCGAGCGCGTGGGGATGGCCAACATCGAACGTTACGAGCACGCACTGCTCCAATACGCGCTCGAATCCCTCCGGAGCATTCCTGGACTTCACCTGGTTGGGTCACCAAAAGAACAGGCGGGCGTAATCTCTTTTGTGCTGGATGGCTTCCGAACCGAAGACCTAGGTGCAGCGCTCAACCGCGAGGGCATTGCCGTGCGTTCAGGGCATCATTGTGCGCAGCCAATCCTCCGACGGTTCGGGCTAGAGGCCAGCGTGAGGGCATCGCTTGCGCTCTACAACACCTGCGAAGAAATAGACGCTCTTGTTGCCGCGATATGGAACCTTAAACAAGGGCGCGCCCCGGGCTTGCTCTAATCGGGGACCGCCCAGTCTGAACGGTTCAGATCACAATTAAAACGGAAACCGAACGGTAAAGATGTACTTGTGGTTGTAGGTGTGAAACTGAGTCGTCGCGATTTGCACGCCCGCACCTACAGTCAATCCCAGCCGGTGCCACAAAGGAAATTTCCCAAACTCCGCTCCGGGAGTTAAAAACATTTGTTTCTCGGGACAATCCGAAACCATTACGTTGGTAGGGATGGGTCTACTTCCCGCGACCAAGCGAGAATACCGCCCTTGAGGTTCCATATATTGCGAAAGCCCGCCTTACGCAATAATTCAGAGGCTTCCGCAGAACGCTTGCCACCGCGGCAATGAGCCACGATCTCGCGGGACCGGTCGAGTTCGTTCACACGGCTCGAAAGTTCTCCAAGAGGGATCAAGTGTCCGCCGATATTACAGACTTGATACTCGTGCGGCTCGCGCACGTCGAGGATGTAAATGTCGTCGCCTCGGTCGAGCCGGGATTTCAACTCGCGCGGAGTGATCTCGGGAACTGTTGCGGGCCGAGTTGCGCCGCCTGCAATTGAGGGCACGATGCTCACGACATCGTCTTCACGAACAGGCGTCTGGTCCCTCTGCAGATATCG
>Ga0187863_10001467_pt1 | contig 18722 bp, 18 predicted proteins | sample June2016WEW_11_1_FD_132975 | JGI IMG/M metagenome (GOLD analysis project Ga0187863, IMG submission 132975) | Peatland microbial communities from SPRUCE experiment site at the Marcell Experimental Forest, Minnesota, USA - June2016WEW_11_10 | ecosystem: Environmental > Terrestrial > Soil >... | reverse complement strand
ATCACCCCGATCTCGAACCTACGCTGTAAGCTTCCCAATGCTTCCGCCGACTTCCCTCCAATCAACGAGTTCGTCGCATCCCGGTAGTGCTTCGACATCTGCGTCAGCAATCGCCCGGTGTCAACCGTTCCCATCTCCATCTTGGCGAACACACCCTTGGCATGCTCCGTGGCGAAGTCCTTATCAACGACCTTGACCCCGGCAGCCATCGCCGCTCCCTGCCATTCCTCGGCGAGGATGTTCAGGTTGTTCTCACTCAGCGCCTGATCTTGCGCATCAAGCATAATATTCTTTTGAAGATCACCGAACTTCGCTTGCATCTGCCGTTCAGTTTCATCCGCGATGACCTTCGAAAGATGTTCATTTGCCGAAAGATTCCCTTTGTCTTTGTTGTATTCAACCAACTTCTCTATCATCGCATCGCCAGAGGTGAACCCAACCATCTTGGCGACACCATCAACCGGCAGTCCGTCCGCGGAATAGTAGTGCCTTGGGAGCCCGGCCTTTTGCTCCGGGGTTAGGTCCTCTGCTCGCAAGGGATACCTCTGCCGAAGCTTCTTCCCGGCGAACTCCCCGGAGCCAACAAGCATATCCGCCATCACGTCTGGTCGCTGCCGGATTGTCCCTTCGACTTCCTTCGCGAGATCTTTCGACGCTTCTTTCCACTCCTTGGTCTGGGTTCTCTTTTGATCCGCCTCGGCCCGACGAAGGCTAGCATCGAGGTCCTCCTTGAATCGAGTTTGAATTAGCTTCTGCATACGTTCGAAGGTTTTGGAATCAAGTCCGGCGGCACCTGCTCGGAGGTTGTCGAGCTTGGCCTTGTCGTCCAAGGCAAACGCAGGACTTGCCGCCGAGCGGGGTTCCCCGTCCCGCCCGGCGACCTCACCGGACTCGACCTTTTTAAAGAGTTCGTCCGGAGAGAGCTCCCGGCCGAAGATCTCCTTCAACCGAGTTTGTATGTTTTCCCAAAGCTGGCGAATCTTTTCGAAAGCCTGCGTCACTAAGGTCGTTGGCTGTTCGACTTCGTCCCGATGTGTGGCCCAATCTCGATAGGCCTCGGCAATGGATTCTTCATATTGTCCGCGGATGTCGAGATCAGGATACCGGTCCTTGATCCCGTAGCGATCGAGCCAGCCCTCGCTCCGCGCAGCGTTGATCAACCCGGTCCATTCCTCCGGAGCAAAGAACCCCTGCCGATAGAGATGATGTATCGCCTCATGCCGGCCGTAGCCGATCGGGTCCTCGGAATACAAATCCACAAGAATCCGCCCGGTGTCGGGGAAGTAAACTCCAGTCGGCCGGCTACCTTGAGCAGTATAGATCCCTCCGGTTATCTCCGGAGCTACCCCCGAGATCTTCTGAACTTCCTCGTGGATCGCCGCGGCAACCTCAGCTTGCCGCGGTTCGTGGAAATCCGCTGGTTCGGAATAAACCCCATGGCCTTGAGCTTTAAGGTAACCACTCTCAAGCATGTCATGGAAGTCGTTGAAACCTTCGTAGGTCTCAGCTTCATCTAAGGCCAGCTTCACCACTGGATGGGCCGAAGGCTCTTCCCAAGTTCCGGCTTCTTCCCTCGCCCCGCTGACCCGGTGCCCAGTGATCGTCTCGTAGTCCGGATAGATCTCTTTCAGTTGTCTCTTGAGATCGCGAACAAGGCTAGGCCCAAAACTATTAGAATAAAGCCCAGCAAGACCATTGATATTTGCGACATAGAGTTGCTTCTTTGCTTCATCGGGGAGGATCTCTAACCTACCTACTAAACTACCATCCTGATCTAACATATGATAATCATGAAACTGCTCAAATCCCTCCATTGCTACATCGCGCTGCAGGGTTAGCTTCTTGTCCCCAATCGCAAAAACAGGCTCAAGGCCACCAGCCTCCCGAGTCTGTGCAATTGGGCTCTCGACAACTGGCTTCGGCGCCCAAGGTTCCTTAGCCTCATTCGCCGTGATTCCGCCGGGCCAAACCCGAAGGTCATCGTGAAGGTCCTTGGCAATTGCGGGGTCAACTCTAGTCATCCAATCTGCAAGAGGAACATGAACATCTTCGCCCAGGCGAGCGGCTTCCATCTTGCTCTCTATCCCCGGAACCCACCCAAGAAGTCCGTCGTCAGGAGTAGGTAGCTTATCGCCATAAAGTTCGACAACACGATCGCCAGAAATGCCAATCGTAGAATCACCATAGTGCTGCTCAGCGAACTTTTGGAAGAGCTCGGGATCGCGTTCGCGAGTGAGTGAGGCTTGAGCGTCTTTAAGGTTTGCATCGAGTTGCTCCAAGTAGGTTGAATTAAGTTCGGCCTTAGCAGCGTCAATGTCGGGATGGACGCCCCTTGGCGGTTCCTTCCCTGCATCGATCCAAGGTTTTGCCGCCGCGATTGCATCGGCCTTGGCAGCTTCAAATGGCCGGGGACCTTCATGCTCCCCCGTCCGCATCATCTCAGATTCGACAATCCCACGGACTTCTCGTCCAGCACGTTCGACCTGAACATCGTCTGCGCCAACTTCCCGAGCGGTTTGCTTCGCGGCTTCGGCAGCACCACCGGAGATAGCTCCGCCAAATGCGTTCATCAACCTCCCGGCGATGTCCCCAGCGGAGTAGACAAGTTGCTGAGCCTTGCCGGCCTTCATATAGGCTTCAATATCCGAAGGTTCATACGGTGCCGTGAGTGCTTCCTTGGCGCCTTGGTAGGCCCCGGAGATGCCAGCAGAGGCAACACTAACCAAGGGCTTGATCGCTCGCGGAACACTCCGCGAGAAAGTATCCAGGTTCCCATAATCGTCGTTGGAAACTACATCTGCAAGGGTGTTCCCCCGAATGTATTCCGCAAGGGCAGAGTTGTTCCGGATCAAGCCTGCCGCAAGGTTCGCTCGATGCTCCTGTTGGAACCCATCGAGATCGCCGTAGACCACCTTCGGGGCAACGCCTGTGGCCCGAGACAATTGCAGGGCCTTCGCTCCATCGTCAGGGTTGTCATCGAGCGAAGTCGTCGCAAGGCTTGGCGCGACGGAATCGAAGCTTCGGATGTATGGATCGTAGTCGGTCATTTCTCTGACTTCTGTTTCGTGTAGAATTGATTATACACTGCCGCTGCGTAGATCTGTTGGATTTCCTTATCGGTCGGCGGAAAGCCCTTGGCGGATTGATAGCGGGCGATGATCTTGGGCCTCTCGTCCTCGGGAACTTCGGACTTATATGCCGGTTCCTTCGAATCCCAAAGCCAGCCCTTGACGGTCTGTTGCCGCAGCAGCCCAGCGCCGATGGTCTTGATGTCCTCGTCCTTTGGAAGTTTCCCTTCATCTTCGATCTTCTGTTGCATCACCGTATGCAGCGTCCCGAGGAATTGGTAGTAATCCTCGGCGTTCTTCTTGTTGATCCCCGCGTCGCTTAGCATTGGCCCGAGGACCTCCATCGCGTGGCCAAGCGCCGGGTTCTTCTGTGCGTTCGCGAAGAGCTTCTTCTGACCTTCCATAAGCATCTTTCGATCCGACCAAGGCATTGGCATCGTGGCGAACTCTTGATCGAGGGCTTTCTTTCGGTCGTCATCGGACGCCTGCGGATCATTGATCCTTCCCCACCACTGCCGGAAGTCGGCTTGGTTCTGTGGAGTCGCCGCGTAGTCGCCTTTGGCATTCTGCGCAAGGACTCGAGAATACTTTGCTCGATCCTGATCTGAGAGCTTGTTCCAAGCGTCGTGAACCGCTGGGTCTTTGACTTCATCGATCGAGGTCACCAGCTTGCCATCAGGCCCAGGAGCAATCGCTCCGGCGATGGTATTCCTTCGATCGTTTTCTTCCTGATTAAACAGTTGCTTGGCCTTACTGTGTTCGGCCTGAACGTGGTATTGAAAATGAAGTTGAAATTCAGAATCATTCGGGATAAGTTCGTTGGCGCGTTTCGATGAGATCGCATCGAGGTCAGAGGAACTGGCGTTCCGTGCAAGGTGGGAATTAAGCCTCTGGAGATACTGCCCGGCGGTCGAGCCTCCATCGGACGCAGAAAGGTCTGCGTTTGGATTCCCGGTGAACCACTTCAATGCGGCCTTGTTCGCAGAGCCAGTTTGGTCTTGATATTGATTGAGTTTGAACTTCACCAATTGATCTTGTGCTGCGTGGTCATGGATGAATTCATCCTCGCTCATCGCCGGCATCCCGGCTTCCTTGAGCCAAGGTTGAAGATTGCTCTGCATCACCCCACCAATGCCTAAGGCATGCTCAGTGATCTTTTGTCCATTGACTATGTGGGTCACATTTGGATGTGGTGGATCATAGTTCCCGCCGCCTTCATTCTTTGTGATTGCATCGTATAGTCTATCGACAGAGACCTTCCCTTCGCCGAAGTGATAGCCTTCGCCGTTCAACATCGCTGAGGATTGAACCCTGGAAGTGACATTGATGTTATGGTTCCGGATGAAGTCCCCTGCGCGACCAGCATCCTCTCCGGTGATCTTGCCGTCTTTGACAGCGGCATCGAGGATCTTTCTGGCCTGAACTGGATCGCTCCGCGCTAGGGCCTGGGCTCGATCAAAAACCAGCCCTGAGTTCGCCTTGGTCTCAAAGTCGTCCCGCTGTTCCTTGGTCCAACCATGAAGCGCTTGAAGATCGTCGGCCTTAGTCGCGTTGGTTTTAAGCTGTTGATTGTAAAGGTCGTCGTCCTCTGGATTGCTCGCAACGGACTTGCGTCCTGAGTCGATCACCGCTTGAGCCGTCCCGATCTGATACTTTTTAAACTGATCCCCTGCGTGGATGCCAGCGCCGATCACGGCTCGAGATTGGATGTTCCGGGATTCCTGAAGGTAAACCCTCTGCGAATAGGGATCGCCTAGGTTGGACCCAATGTCCTGACGGATCTTATCGATGTCTTCCTTGTATTGAGGATACCCGTCAACTGCGGCCTTACCTTCCTTGGATCGATATTGAACATCCAAGTCCCCGACCTTATCAGTGAAGTTCGCCACTGCATTCGCCGCGGCTGCCTGCCGATCGAGCTCTTGCATTGCGATAGCACGGGAGTAGAGTTCATTCCCGACTTCCTGTCCAGTTCGACCTGCGCGCTCCGTTGCCGCTGCGACTGCCCCGCCGAATGCCGCGAGTGGCGCATCGATGTGTTCTGTTGGAGTTGGCGCAAGGTTCGGCTGGACCTGCGGAACGCCAGTGTAAGGGACTTGTGCCATGGTTAGGATCCAAACACGCTGCCAAAGGCCGAAGATACACTTGAACCGACGTTGCTGAACAGCCCCATTTGGCTACCTTGGAGCCATTTCTGAGCCACGCTCCCTGCTCCACCAACGAGACTCGATGCTACGTTAAGCTGGGTTGCCTTCTGAATGTTCTGGCTTCCCATCACGTCCTCGGCGGCTTGGGACTTGAATTGATTCGCTTGGGTTTCGTAATCATAAGCTGTCTTCGTCGCGTTCATCCGGATGGTGTCCATGTCCATCGTCGAAACGGTGTGCTGGGATTCCTGAACTGACTTCGCGGACCCGGACTTAACGTCAAGTCCCGAAGCGGCTTCCCCTGCGACGATGTGACCTTCGGTTGCCCGGGCGCCAACTCCGTATTTCGCCGCTTGGAGCTCACCACTCTGCGAAGCATAGTTCGCGTTCTGTTGGGAGATCTGAGAATTAAGCGCGGCTACACCAGCTTGATACATCATCTGCTGGGACTGGGCCGCGCCGGTTTGTTGCGCTCCGGCCGCACCGAGTAAGCTCCCAAAGATACTGGCGCCAATTCCGGCTGCGCCTAGTGCTGGATTGGCCATCAGCCCCTCCGGAATTCGAATTCAATCTCGGACAAGAACACCGCGCCGAGAGATAGCAGCCATTTCGCAGATCGGGCCTCGAAGCAATGGCCAACGATTCGCTGATACTTTAAAAGCATAGTTGTTACAAAGGCCTTACTATATCGGGCGATCAAGATCCTATGCCCCTGACCGTAGTTTGTTACAATCATCCAGGCATATGCGGTATCCGAAAGCAATGTCCTTGGCGCAAGGCCAATAAAGCAGACCGCCCGACCATCATACATTCCGACGATGATCTCCGTGGACAGCGCCGCGGACTTCATGATAAGTTCCGTGTCCTCAGGCGGATAGGAGTCCATCATAACAAGGAACTGGCAAAGCGAGATCTGATAGATTTCTCCGTTCATCTCCTGTCCTCCGTGACGAACTGTGGGAACACGCCAAGGATCGTCGCCGGCCAAGGAAGGGACTGTTGGAAGCAATACTGCCCAGGGACAGTGTAGGTCGGATCGAGGAAGGTTCTCGCGTCTCCAGAAACAAGGCCCGACACGATCTGGTTCGGCTGGCCCGTAAGCGCCGAGGAAACATTCCCGAAGACAAGGTCCTTCATTGGGACCAACGTTGAGAAACTGCTCCCGATGGACAGGCCAAGAGTGTCCTTGACACGAATATCAACACAGGTGATCTTCTTAACCTTCCCTTGGATCGAGGGTTCACCGATTTCAAGCGGCAGGGTCTGGAGTTGACAAACGAATCCGAGACCTATTGTGACTACCGTGTAACCCGTCGCGCCGTTGGTCGGTGTGGGGAGGGTGAAGATTCCATTTACCGGCATGACGAACGGAGTGATTACACTCACGTTGCCAAGGCTATCGGTTGCAACTCCAGTAACTGTGGTTCCGGCGAGGGATTCCGCACCAACGAAGGTGAGTTGACTCGCGCCGGAATACTGCAATCCCGAGTCCACCGACCAAGCGCTGGACATTCCGTTCGGGAAGCTCCGTTCCACAAATCTCTCGATGTATTGAACGCTGGCTCCGTTGATGGTTCGTTGAACTACGGTGTAGGCCGCATCGACGGAGGAACCATTGGACAGGATCTCCGTCACTGCGCAGACGGAATTGAAAGCACCTTGAGTAATGTGATGCGACCAGCCGATGAACTGTTGTTCTTTTTGAAAGGTCAGCGAAAGCAAGGTTCCGTCGGATCGAACCGCAAGCGCGATGTAATATGGTTGCTCTGCCCAAGCCCATTCCTCGATGGTGTAGCCAAAGAACAAGTGCGAAGAAATGACCGAGATGTCCTCGCCGGTGAAGACTTGGAAATAGAAGTTATAGGAAAGGTCTCGAACTGCAGAGCCCTTCGCTTGGACGAAGAGAATGTCATAGTTCGCCACGATTGGTGGGACATCGCTAGCGCCGATGTAGGACTGTGGATTGGCAACGGCCGACGACGGAGTGATCGCGGTTCCGGCCCCGCCTCCATTTACGACCCAAGCGGCCTTGTCAGTAAGAATGATCATTCCGGCGAACGAGCCAATGATCGACTTGATCGTGTTTAGCGTTCCGGAGACAAGCGTTCCGGTCACTGCATCGCTGGCGATCGTCGGATCGGAGATATTGAAGTTAAAGTAACTTCCCGGTTGGGACATATAGAACGTCGCCGGTGCACCGGTTTGACCCGCCATGACCATGCGCTGTTGGACGAACCCAGGGCAGGTTGGATTGCCATTGACCGAGCCAAGGCTCGCAGTCGCCGCGGCGGCACCAGAGGAGAAGCTCAGCGTCGGGGCAGTTAGGAATCCGGCTCCGCCATAGGTCACAAGGACCGCAACGACGCCCCAAGTGGTATTGTCGATATTGCAACCGGCTCCGTGGCCAGTGGACGAAATCGAAGTGAGGTAGGTTCCACCTAAACCTGGAAGGGTTCCCGAAGTGATCTGGCCCTGTTGGACAATGGACATTGCCGTGACATTGCCAGTGCCGCCGACAGCAGTGACCTTAAGCAGGATTCCATTTCCGAAGTTTAGGATGTCGCCGATGGCATTGTTGTTTCCACTCGTGGGGATGTTCCAGTTGAGTATCCCCATCGCCACGATAAGTGTTGGTGAAGCGGTGTAACTCCCGGAGATGTAGATTATTGGAATCGAAGTATATCCGGAGCCTTCATTGGTGACAGAGACGTTGGTGATCCCCGCGCCGATGAATGGACTCTGCGGAATCGGTGGGGTTTGCGTGAAGTCCGGGGCGATGTTGGAATCAATGAAGGTCGTTCCCTTACAGGTCCCAATGAAGCCGAACTCGACTCCGGATGGAACCGTGCCAAATGCTGAGATTGTTGCTTCGTAAACGTTGTAGGCAACTGCCCCAGGCGCTGCCACCCAAGTGATCTGGTTCGATCCAGCAGTGGTGCGGATGTTCCCGTTGTTCATCGTGCCGACATTCGACATCGCGGACTCTTGGCCATTGACATCGATCGAGGTGACCGCGTAGGCGTAGTTCCAGCCGCTTCCGCCGAGGGTGGAAGTAACCGAGGATATTCCCGGTGGGTTGACGGTAGCGCCGATCACCACCGGGACAAATGTCCAGTTGTTTGGCGCGACCAAGGTCAAGGCATATGGAGGATAGTTCGGATGGCAAATGATCATCTGTCCAACAGATTGGGCGAACTTAAGCAATCGGAGGTTATCAGCGGAAGTATATGGGGTTGGGACAGTGTAGATCCTCGCGGCGGTTCCACCAGAGGCATAGGCACCGTAGGCGGTTGAGTCCAGGTTCGCCCCGGAGAGATACCCAATCGTGATGAAGTTCCCGGAGACCCCAATGACCTGGAAGTATCTCCCGTTTAGCTGCGTCATTCCCACGACGGAGTTGACCGCGATCCAATCGCCGACGGAATAGTTGTTCCCCGGGATGTTGAGAACGCAGGGATTGGCCTGGGTGGCGCCGGTGATTGCGAAGCTGGTCTCGACAATAGGCGCTCCATCGTAGTAAAACCGGATATACCCTCCAGAGAGCCCATAGGTCCCGAACTCAAGGACGTAACCCGCTGCGAAGCTTGCTTGGAATGGAATAACCCGGACCGGATTCTGAGACTGATAGGCTTGGAGGACATACTTGGTCCCAGGCCGAGAGCTTGCTCCACCTCGATAGTCCACGAAGAAGTTCTGGAGCAATGCTGCGCCAGAGCGATACTTCTGCATGTCCACGCGTGCGTATAGGTTCGGGGACCACTCCCCGGAATTAAAGCTTGCTTGGACCGCTACATCAGCCATAGGTCACCCAAAGCTCGGCCAGAGGCTTCCCCAATCATATCCGATCTCGGGGCCTCCGTAGTTCTGTGGGAAGTCCACTCCGCGGATACGGATGAAGTCCGGAGTCACATCATTGATGATGAGTTCCTCGTTCGCGTCCGCAGTGCGGGCTTGAACGATAAGCATGTTTGCTTCTTGAATAGCGCCGTTGGCAAGTTTCTTGTCCCCGGTCAGGGGAAGAGTCAGGACCGCCCCAAGGACCTTAACGAAGGCTTCCTGGAATAGATCGTCCATAAGGTTCGGGTCAATGATATCTTGGCAATAGACCAATGTCGAGAACTCTTGATTGCAAAGGATCACGCGTTGCGGAGCGGCAGGACCTTGGACAATGTTGAAGCTGGCCCCGATTCCGGAGCCGGAAGTCGACCCTTGAGCAATTGGGTTGGATTGGACAGCGAAGTAACTGCCGCCAACCGGAGTGGACTCCGCGGGAAGGACCGAGACCACGCTGACGCTGGTGATGGTTCCACCTCCACCTATCCCAGTCACGAGAAGTTGCACCGGAGCGCCAATCGGCGGGGTGCCCTGAGCATACCCTGCAAGGGTGATGATGTCGCCAATGGCATGTCCGGAACCGCCTGCGGCCGGCGAGGCTGCGGACACTCCATAGAACGTATCCGTCATCACCCGGAACTTAATCGGCGGTCCAGCCCAGAAACTTGGCGCTCCACCAGTAACTGCGGTGGTAACCGGGACGCCGCCGGCATAGCCAGTCTGTGTCGCAGGAATGATCCAACAGGCTCGAAGGCAATCCACCGGATAGGAATACTCATATGCCCACGGTGGAGTCGGCTGTCCTGGGCCCCAAAGCAACGTCGCCGCAGAAGTGTTCTCCGGAGTCCCTGGGGCCGAGGTAATATAGACTAGGTTCGCGGTTTTAAGCGCGCAGTTCCATGGGGCCATCCGGAGAAGTTGCCTCCGAACCGGGACCAAGGCAAGGTTCGCTTGGATTGCTTCGTTGGAGGAATTGTTCGCAAGTTCCGTTGCCGACACCGACGTCCGGGTCCCCGGAACTTGCAAGGCACGGTTGACGATGTCGACAAGGGCTGTCATGTGAAGGCCTCGATACGTTGCTTGAGGACAGTGTTATACCCGAGCATGTAGTGAAGCTGTTCGCGCAGGCGATCTTGTTCGCGCTCGGGAAGCTGGGGGAAGATAGGATCGACAAGAACATTCCTGAGTCTTGTGATCTTATCTTCAAGCTCCCTTTGTTCATCGATCATCTTATCCAGCATTAGTGCTTCCCCTGCGTTCCGCAGCAGCCATGGTTGGTCCCGCCGCCGAGGCCCGGGCCCTGTTGGTGCTGATGCTTCGGACCAACCGGCGTGGAATACGGAAGCGGCTTGACTTCCATCTTTCCACCATTGGTCGCCCGAGGTCCGGACTTAACCTCCGGGCCGAACTGTCCATGAATGTCCTTGCTCATATCATTCTCCTTCCATTGTCGGGGCGGGCGCCGAAGGGCTCAGGGCGGTCTTTGAGCTCGTGTTCGCGCTCGCGCTCGGCTTCATGTTCGTGTTCATGCTCCAAGCGATCGGCTTCGAGCTTTGCCATGTGTTCGGCTTCGGCCTTGGCTTCGGCTGCCTTACGCTCGGCCAAGATCTTGACGAACTCTTCGTTGCGCTCGCGAAGTTGGAACAAGGCTTCGTTCCGAGCGAGTTCAGCCTCAGGGATGCCCTGAGACTTATGGATGATGTCGAGTAGTAGCCAGTGCTCTTTCCAGTCCATTAGTGCCTCCCTTGGCTTCCACCCTTGTGCGATTTGGTCGACACAGGGGCTGGTGCTTCATATCCGCGACCTTTCACAAGGTCTTTACTCTGCGGCGTGGTTCGGATCTGTTGCAATCCGATGTTCGAGACTTTGTCGACCGAAACGGCGTGCGCCTTCGGTTCGACCTTACCGGCGGAGGCGGTTGTCCGGCCGGGGTGCTTCTGGTTCATGAGGAGCTTCCTTCTTCATTAGTTGATGGGACCAGTCCCAACGATTGTCAGATTCCTTTGCCATTTCCCTACGGACCTTCTCGAACGCCCCGAGGTCGGAATGCATCTGTTTAAGTAGATGCCGCAGCCGATCGTCACAGCGTTCGACCTCACGCATGACATGGTCCGGGACTGGAAGACCATGTTCATCGTAGAGATTCTTGATGTCGTGGATGTCATGCATATACATGATAAACCGCCGCATCATCTCCGGGACTTCGGATTCGGCCTCGACGATATAGTTGAGGACCTTGCCGAGTTGCTCCCGGATGATCTTCATATCACCGGCGATGCGTTCGAGATAGACTTCTGAAGAGAACTTTGGATCTGTCATAGTCCTGTGCTTCCGCCTGTGAGTTTGACGCTACCGGTTCCTGAGAGCGAGCTTGTTCCAGATACCCCAGCAATGCCAAACATTGTTCCAACTTGCGTGTATGATGGATAGCCATAGCCATTTGCATTGCTTTCTTGCACGAGATAGTTAATCGCCGATCCAGCAATGGTGAAGGTATTGTTGTTCACGTATGTGTGAGTAACAGCGGTTCCATTTAAGAAAATGGCAGGGGTGCTAGCTATGTTGTCTACGTTTGGTGTGTAAATAGTGTTCCCGGTTATGTTTGTGTAGATGAACGAAGGTGTCGCTCCACCATATTGACCAACAGCGATGGCGCTTATACCGCAGCTTTCGAGGACATTGTTGGCGATTACGTTATCTGCTTGAGCCACATTAGGAATGATTTGATCCGCAGCCGAAATACAATAGTCAATGCCATAGGTCCCAGGGTAGGCGTAGTTGTTTAATATCTGATTGTCGTTTGCAAACCCGCCAATGGAGTATGACTCCCGTAGGGAGTCAATAGATGTGTTGCCAATCACGCGATTATTGTTTGACGAATTGGTTGTGGTGCCAAGCACAGTGATGCCAAAGGTTTCGCCTCCAGTGATGGTATTTCCTTCCGCGATGTCGTTGCTGGAATTCTTTATCATAATCGCATAGGCATATGGGGGCTCCGCACCACCTGGATAGATATAGTTCCCCCGGAACACATTACTGGTTCCGCCGAGTTCTGTTATGGCATCGTTATACCATGTCACGATGGTATTGTCAGAGACAACACACGCTGAGTCGCCGGTGAGGAATAGCGCAGTCTGTCCGGATAAGGAGTTTCCCGCGACACGACAGTTCGTTGTCGATGCGATCTCAAGGCCATTTCCATTGCCAACAGTTACTGGCGTGCTTGTTAGGCCAGTCACAGAGAATCCAGCTGGCATCCCTGTGCCAAAGAGAGTATATCCAGACGAGCTCCAACCTTGAAATATTGTAGCGGCTTCGCCTGCACCAGAGAACGAGCCGAGGGTTGTCGGGAAGGTTATGTTCTCAACGTTGTAGGTCCCTGCGGGGATGCTGGCAGAGGAAGCACTTGTGAGGTAAGTGTTCAGCGCCGCGGTGTCGTCATGGCGGACATAGGCGCCGCTGGCAGCGTTGGTCGGGGCTGCCGCGAGGGTCAGGTTCGTTGTGCCACCACCAGAGGAAATCGTGGTGACTAGGCGATCGTTGAGCGCTGAGGCTGGCGGTGTCGCGGGGATGAACGGAATCGTGACCTGCGGCATACCAGCGTCGTCGATTTCAGGGCTATAAGTTGCCACCGGACAGCATGTGAATATTTGAGCCGCATTGCTAAAGACACCGAGGAGTTGGTAGCCAGCGCCGGCTCGGTTTCGCCAGACGGCAACGCCCGGACAGGACGAAGTCCAAGTGACCGCGTTATAGGCGATCTGTCGCGAGGACTGAGTGATGGTCCCAAGCGTGGCATTGCCATTGGTGATAGTGACCGCAGTTAGGGCCGCACCGACACCGCCACCAGCGTCTACGCAGGCAATCTGGTAAGCGTAGGTCGTCGAGCCAGTTGGACCTTGACCAAAGCTCGCTTCTGAATTCGCGGACACAGCAAATGCTGTTGGGGCTGCTCCAGAGAAGGTTGCGCCACAGTGTTCAAGCGCGATCCCTTGACCGTTTACGAAGTCCTGAGCGGCTCCAAGGGAAATCACAGGGTTCCCAGAAGCACAGGTGGTCGTGGTGGTTTTGTTCGATCCGGAGAGATTGGCGATGCCAGCGATCGAGTTGGAGATAGTGTAGTTCGGCCATGAGCCAGAGAGGGAGATCCCTATGCCAGCAGAGAGCAACGGAGACGACGTGCCGTTGCCACCGTTGAGGATCGATAGCGGAAGGGTCAGCCCCGAGCCATTCTGTTGGACGAACGCAGTGCTAGCGCAGGCGTTGGTGTTGTCGCCAAATGGCCGCGTGGGGCAGGTTGGGTTCTGCGCATGGGCCGCAGACAGCCACAGGAGAAGTGCGAGAATCTGTATCATATGTGATCCACTGTCACAGTTAAGGGATTGCCAGAGCCGGTCGCAGAGAATGCTTGCCAAGCTTTCTGGCATTCGCCAAGGATGACCAAGGTTCCGCCATTGGCGAAGATTCGAAAACATCCGCCGAGGGCCGAGGGAGTTGGGGCTAGCGCCACGTCCGAGCCGGAGTTCTGAACAAACACCGGCCCGAAAAAGGCGTCCACACCACCTGGATTGTGGACGGTGATTTTGGTTCGCTGCGGATCCACAGGGAGAACTTGCTGTGGGGAGGTTGAGAGATTATTGAACGCAAGGACGTTTCCACCACTGGCGGCGGAGACTGTCCCAGGTGAGCCGACGCCAGTACTGATCATCACATCCTCCGATCAAGGAGCTTGCCGATGGCCTCGGTTTGCTTAAGCATCGCCGCGGTGAGTTCAGTGAGTCCGGCGACCTCAGCGGGTTTGGAGCGCATCTCTGCCATCTCGATCTGGAACTTATCCACGATCGATTGAGAATGGCTCACCGAGGCTTCTTCGGGTTTATATTGCCAATGACGTTCGAAGCTAGCGGAAAGGGCCTTGGCCTCGTCGTCAACCGGGATCATGTCCGGAGTTGGATCGCCGAAGAAAACAATGTCTCCGGATTGGCCCTTGCCCTCATGGCAGACAATGATCTCGCCCTCGGCCGTGCCGGCTTGGGTGTCGCCACCAAGCTTGGTTGTCCAGCAGCACGGATCGTTGATGTCAAGGAGCCTCGGAACCGGGAACTTGGTTCGTTTCATGCGCCCGGTCTTTCGGTCGGTTTCTTGATATTCCCATTCCTCGTCGAGGACGTTGAGGTAATGGGACGTGACTAGTTTCCAGCGCATAGCGCCCTCCTAGAACTGTGAATAGTAAACAAGGCCGGAGATTCCGGCGTTGCTCGGGGTGATGCAGACAGCTTGGCTTAGATTGGTTCCAAGCACTCCGAAGTCAACGTGGTCTGCTGATGGTGCGGTTAGGGTCACGTTAAGCGCCGGAGTGAAGGTGATGGTGCCTGTATCGCAGGGGGTGGTGGTTTGGGTCCCTGCGGTAATGGAGAATGTCGTGGAGGTCGCCGAGGTCGAAGTGACGTGCCAACCACAGACGATGATCCGTTGGTTGGTTACCGCCGAGATCAGAACTGTGTTTGCGGACAGGCCTGAGAAGGTTGCTGCCTTGTTACACAAGATCTGATTCGGCGGACCAACTTGTCCTTGGGCCAGGGCCGCACCGGCGAGACCTAGCCAAAGAAATAGTGCGACCCAGAGCCTTTTCATATTACTCCTCCGTCCAGGTGATGGAGCCATTCAAGGCCCCGGCCGTGATCGAGACAGCGTTGAAGTTCACGCAGATCTGTTGGGCTGCGCCACGAAGCGTGGGGACCTGAACGTTGTTCTCGATGTCACGCGACCAATCGAAGATTGTCATCTGCGGATTGGACGCAGCGGCGGTGGTATTGAGTGTCATCAGCGCCGAGTCGAGATAAACCGGCGCTGTGTCGTTGATAGTGGGGACCGCGGTGTAGGAAACCAAGGTCGCCACAGGTGCGGTGTTCGGGGACTGACCCGTATCGCGAGATGCAATCTGGGTTGTGATGCCCGGGTTGGCTGTGGTTAGAGCGGCGGTGCCACCGGTATCGAGAGCGGCTCGACGAACCACCGTGACCGGAAGTGAGACCAAGGTAGTTGCGGTTCCGCCGATCACAATGCGATCAATCCGGATCACTTTGGTTGCCGAACCGGCGATGCAGAGTTCGTCGGTTGCGGATGCTGGAGGCACGAGCCCGAAGAACGCGGAGGAATAAGTGTTCTTCGCGTAGTAGCCACTGGTGAGTCCAAACTGCGGGGTGACGTTGACTTGTGACGCCGCGACCCCGCAAAGGGCCGCGATCGCAACGCCGGCGAGGAGAAGCTTACGCATGGACCCCTCCTCAGTTCGCGATAGTGATGCCGGCGGGATAGCCGGATTGATTGCCAGCGGTCCCCATGATCTGGTCATCACGATCGATGACGATCTGAGCTTCGACCGTTCCAGTAGTGTTGGCAGTGCCGCCCTGGACGAAGGTCAAGGATAGAAACCTCGGGAGAACCTGACCAGGGAGGACTCTTGGAACGTCGACGTTGGCGAGTTGGAACCCCGCAGCGCACTGAGCAGCAGTGTAGGCCGCAGAAGTCCACATCGTCGTATAGGCCCCGGGGGCGCCAGAACCATTGTCCGGAGCGCCCTGGAGTTGGAGTTGAAGCGTGCCGCCGGCGGTCAGGGCAACAATCATGATCGCCGAAAGCTTGAGCATAGGATCGTCGCCGACACCCATGTCACGGGCGCCGCCGCCGGAAGCCGACGAGGGAACACCGGAAGCAACGCCAAGGTCAATGACGTTGGTCGCAGACGTGGTGCCAGTCGTCGGTTTGTCGGTGTAGGCAGTGGCAGTGATACCACCGGAGGTTCCGTTGCCGGAGCCAGTGAAGGTGAGAAGACCATCGAGAATCATAACACACTCCTTAGACCACCTGGGCCTCGTTGGAGAGAATCGCGTCAACCGTCCGCACAGGAAGTCCGCGGAAGGTGGTGATGACCTTGCCGTCGAATTCTTCAAGCCGCAGCAACACATTAGTTTTATTCATGGCCTGGAGATCGAGGTAGGTTCGAACCACGCGGTTGGCGTAGAGGACAACCCGCCCCATGTTCGCGCGGACTTCCGGGGCATCGGAGGTCTGAACCGCGGTCGCTTGAGCAGGGGTGGTCGGCAGGCGATAGAGCGCGCGAACGAGAAGGTTGATAAGGTTCGCGGCCGAGACGCCTGTGAGCTGCGTCACGTCGATATTGGCGATCCGGAAAGCATAGCGCCAATCCCGGAGGACCATCCCAATCTCCCACTTGAAGTGATCGCGGTAGGCTTGGTAGGTGTTCCCCGAGGCGTCCGTCACCGGCCACTCACCCATATCGCGGTGCTGGAGCCCGGTGAGCTTGCCCTTCGGGAACGTGGCGTGGAGCGTGTCGTTGCCCCAAGTCACGCCCCAGATCGAGGTGTTGGTGTTCGAGGTTCCACCACCGTCGAGGACGTTGTTCGCGGTCTGGGAGTTGGCGGTGTTCTTGGTCGAGTAACGCGGGGCGAGACCGGTGAAGCGCTCCGGGTTGGTATGCTGGTTGCCGTAGATGATAGTCGCGGCGACCTGTTGGGACATACCTTCGAGGAAGGCCTTGACCTCGGAGAGTCGGAACTCCGCGGTGTTGCCGTTGAGGTCCGCGATGTCCTTGTCGATAACCGCGTAGGTTTCAAGGTTGCCGCAGGTATCGACGATCTGAGCGGTGGTCGACTTCGCGTTCGGGACGCCAGTGTTGAGCAAGCGCCACGTAGCCTGGGGCAAGCCCGTGCGAATCGTGGTTTTGTGCCCGGTCGGAAGGTTTCCCTCGACGACAAGCATATCGTCAAGGATCTCGTTGGTCTGGGACAGGAGCTCAATGATGGTGGCGACACGATAGCCGTCATCCATTCTCTTGGCCCAGTCACCGTAGGTAAGTGCAAGACTACCGATAGTGGCCATGATTATGTTTCCTTAGAGTTTGGATCCCGGCTGGTCTGGCTTCAGCGTTCATCCCTCATAGGGCCCAGTTACGGAAGGTTCGGATACAAGGCTTTCGCTCCTGACGGAGTGGCGACCTTGCCACCGGGGGCTTGCCCATGTGGGCTTGGACCTCCGCCGGCAACGTGCTTCCCTTCATTCACGAGCTTAGCCAACTCATACATCGCGCGGAACACCGCGGGATGATCTCCTGCGCCGGTGAAGTCCATGGCCTTGTTGAAGGCTTCACGAACATCCGACGGAAGTAGGTCCTTGGCCCGGCCGATTTCGACCTGAGCCTCGGAGATCTTGGAACCAACGACGGGGTCGCGAGAGACCTGTTCGCGCCAATCGGTTCGCATGGTTTCGACAGCTTTGACAAGGTCCTTTTGGGAGCCGCCAGTGGACTTGGAATAGAAGTCAACGAGGCGCTGCGCGCTCGCTTGGTCCAGCTTGAGTTCTTTGAAGATCGGAGTCGCCTCATCGAGGAGCTTCTGATCGTAGGTCACGCCTTCGGGAGGTTTGAATTCATAGGTTTCTGGAGGGCTCGAGGCCCCAGTAGCGCCCGCAGGCGAAGGCTCTGCTGCACCGGTGGCTCCAGCAAGCGACGGGTCCTGTGGTTGGAGATTACTCTGATCCTTGATCTCCCCCGTCTCCGTCCGGCTCTCCGGGGAATTCGCCATCGGAGGGTTCTGTTCGTCTGTCATAGGTTTGCTCCTGGATTGTTGCTTCCTTCATCATCATGACGAAGTAGTCGGGACAGTTGGTGACGATGTCAAGGTAGATCGAGAGGCCGATATTTCGCTCACCTTTCGAATAGGCTTCGAGCAAGGCCTCCCCTGTAAAGGGATCAGAAAATATGTGACACCGAGCCAGAAGCTCATGGAAGTAGGTTCGTCCGGCCACGGTGGACATTGCGGCAACGACGAAGTTGATCCGAGCAAGCTCTCGTTCTGCGGAGATCTTTTCATATTTCCGAACCTCTTTGCGTTGGGCGGCGTTTCTCATTGCGGACCCCCGGCCATATGCTGGAGAAGGTTCTGTCCACCACCCATGTCAGCACCAGCAAGGTTCTTGGCGCCCTGAGATAGTTTCTGGGCGATGTCGGCTTGCTGAGCAGCCTGAGCCTGCTTGGCCCGATCTGCGCGAATCTTCGCAAGTGCGTCCGGAGAACGGATCATCTTCGGATCGTTGTTGAGGAGGGACGAGAGCTTGTCAAGGGAATAGTCCACATCGATGTTGTCCATGGCCTCGGGGACCACCCCGACGATGTTGCCCGCGAGAGTAAGGACTCGCTCGATGGATTGGGCGCGGGTGGCCTGCTGGGCCTGGGCGAGCATCGAGACAAAGTCAATCGTCATCATTTGGCCTTGGAGCTCTGGCGGCGCTGGCGGGATGATCCCGGCGCGTTGGGCCACGGCGAAGACTCGCTCGATGATCGGGCGAAGGACCTCATTATCGATACGTTCAAGAGCAGGACCGAGCATGACGAGGGATTCGGACTTGCGGAGATCCCATTCGACTGCGGTGACGTTGGAGCGGGTTTCATATTGTGAAGCCGTGCGAAGGACATCGTTGAAGAAGATCTGGGAGAGCCGGGACTTGACTTCCATCAGATCGGCGGTGATCTCTTGGACCGGGAACTTAGTGTCGTAGACCGAGGCGAACCCAGGCTTGCCCGAAGCGGTGTAGCCAGCGACGAAGGTGATGCCACCTGGAGTCAAGTTCGCTGGTTGGTTTTTGAGTTGGATGT
>Ga0187863_10001466_pt1 | contig 18725 bp, 11 predicted proteins | sample June2016WEW_11_1_FD_132975 | JGI IMG/M metagenome (GOLD analysis project Ga0187863, IMG submission 132975) | Peatland microbial communities from SPRUCE experiment site at the Marcell Experimental Forest, Minnesota, USA - June2016WEW_11_10 | ecosystem: Environmental > Terrestrial > Soil >... | reverse complement strand
TCGACTGGCGCAGCTTGTCGCCCAGTTCGGGCTCGTTGCTCATCACCTGGCTGTAGAACCACAGGAAGTGGCGCATCTGGTCGAGCGCCTTGCACAGAGTCTGGATGGCTTCGGTCTCCGGCAGCGCGCTCAGGGCTTCCATTAGTTCCGGATCGCTGGGCGCTTGCATGGCAGCGCAGTTCAGCTCCCTCTGGATCACGCGCAGATCTTCGGCAACTCGCATCATTCTGGTATGAAGGTCGTCCATCTGTGGATCGATTCCCGTGGCCATTGTGTGGGGTAGATTCGTATCGTTTGAAGATCTCATCGGCAGCGGCAAGCGGATAGATGTCCCACGATCATGCGCTTTGGTAATTCAAGCAATTACTTTGGTCTAGCGAGTAACCAGCAGCGCGTGATCACGCCAAACGCAGCCACTGGCAAGGCTTTTCACGCCACCGTCCAGCTGGCCTGCGGCACGCGCACAACCTTCGTTCCGCGCGCAGCTCTTCACCGCAGCCAACAGTGCACTCGCGATTTGCTCCAAGGTCACCAAAGATCGGGTAGAGACAGTCGCCCATTCGACTTCGTTCAGAACCTGCCTTGGGCTTGCCGGAGGGCGAGCGAAGCGCGGCGCCCCTCCGCGACGGTGTCCCAGCAACGTTCATTTGTGATAAAAACGCACGTTAATGGAACTCGTCACAGCAAACCCGCCCCGCCACGAACTCCTCCGCGCCATCGGCCGCTGGAGCCTGGTTGCGCTGGTGGTGAACTCAATCATCGGCAGCGGAGTCTTCGGACTGCCTTCCACCGTCGCCGCGCTCATCGGCGCCTACAGCCCCTACGCCGTCCTCGGCGCCGGCGCAGGCATGAGCGTGATCATCGCCTGCTTCGCCGAGGTCGCCTCGCGTTTTCAGCAAGCCGGTGGACCTTATCTCTACGCCCGCGTCGCCTTCGGACGCCTCATGGGCATTCAAACCGCCTGGATGCTCTGGCTCGGCCAGGTCGCCGCACCCGCCGCTAACGCCAACTTATTTGTGATTTACCTGGGCGAGTTCTTCCCCCACGCCAAAGATCCCGTGCCCCGGGCCGTCATTCTCACTCTGCTGGTAGGCCTTCTGACTTTCATCAACATTCGCGGCGTGCGCGCCGGAGCGCAAGTCAGCAATTTGTTCACCGCCGCTAAACTAATCCCGCTCTTTGCCGTGATCGTCTTGGGAATGTTCGTGCTTCAGCACCATCACTGGGCGATTGCGACCGCATCCATCGCGTCCCCCAGTACCAGCCAATGGCTGAAAGCCATGCTGCTTCTGGTCTTCGCCTACGGCGGATTCGAAACCGCGCTCGCGCCCATGAGCGAAGCGAAAGATCCCCGGCGCGACGCTCCTTTCGCGCTTTTCACCGCTCTCGTGGTTTGCACTGTGATCTACGCACTTATCCAGTGGGTGGTCGTCGGAGTCCTGCCCGACGCAGCCCACAGCCAGCGCCCCCTTGCCGACGTGGCGCGCATCGCGGTTGGTCCTATCGGCGCAGCGTTAGTTGCCGTGGGCGCGCTCATCTCTTTCTACGGATACCTCAGCGCAAAGATTCTCGCCATGCCCCGCGTCCCCTTCGCGCTCGCCGAGCAGGGAGACTTTCCCAAAGCCTTCGCCACCGTGCATCGACGCTTTCACACCCCATATGTCTCGATCCTCGTTTTCGCAGCCATGGTCTGGGGATTAGCCCTGATCGGCGACTTCAAATGGAACGTAACTCTCTCCGCTGTGGCCCGCCTCCTCTACTACGGAGTAGGCTGCGCCGCTTTACCCATCCTACGCCGCAGGAATCCCGAAGGTGCGGGAGCCATGTTCCGCCTCCCGGCGGGAAACTTCTTCGCAGTACTGGGCGTGATCCTGTGCATAGTCCTTGTAACTCAAGTGGACTTTCGCCAATCCCTGATCCTGGTTGCGACCATCGCGCTGGCGTTCGTGAACTGGGCAGTGGTAGCGCGGCGGAAAGCCGTCGGTTGACCGGAGTTGACGTTGAACTGTTCTGGTAGAGACGTTGCGTGGCAACGTTCCGAACGGTGGCAGGCATCCTGAAGCCCGACGGCTGGAGCCCGAAGCCGGGTTCTCACACGCCCCTCTGCTCCATCTCCAGCAGCGTCTTCTTGCGCTCCAGGCCCCAGCGATAGCCGCTGACGTTGCCATCTTCGCGGACCACGCGATGGCACGGAATCGCCACCGCAACCGGGTTCGTCGCGCAGGCGCGCGCCACGGCTCGGCTGGCAGTGGGTTGGCCAATCGCCCTCGCTACCTGGCTGTAAGACCGCGTCGCACCGAACGGAATCGACTGCAGGTAAGTCCACACGCGCCGCTGAAATGCCGTAGCGCGGATGTCCAACGGCAACTCTGCATTCAATTCGCGGCCAGTCATCTTCGAAAGCAAAGCTTCGATCCACACTTTCAATCCGCCTTCGTCGGGCTTGCGCACGGCAAACGGAAACTCGCGCTTCAGGCCTTCGATCAACTCGCCATCGGAACCCGCGAACTGAATGGCACACACGCCCTGGTCCGTGGCCGCGATGAGCATGCGTCCCAGCGGCGAATCGGCGCAGGCGTAACGAATGGCGGCGGCGATGGCACCGCGGCGATATTTGTCGGGCGTCATGCCGAGTTGTGACGCAGTCTTCTCGTAGAGACGGCTGCTGGAGCCGTATCCAGCGTCATACATGGCGCGGGTCACATTGTCTCCCGCCTGCAGGTTGCGCTTGAGCAGGCGCAGCCGGCAGGAATCGGCATACTCCCGCGGCGTGATCCCAAGCGCGGCCTTGAAGCGCCGCTGCAGATGGAACGGGCTTTGCCGGAAGACCTTGCCCAGGCGCTCGAGCGTGATCGGCTCATCGAGATGCTGCTCGATGTAGCGGCAGACCTCTTTCGCCGAGTCGGACTGCGCATTGCCGCTAACCGACCGAGGGCGGCAACGCAGGCAAGCGCGAAAGCCAGCTTTCTCGGCCTGCTCGGGACGCGGGAAGAAGGTGACATTCTCGCGCCGTGGACGGCGAGCCGGGCACGATGGCCGGCAATAGACCCCGGTAGTGGAGACGGCGAACACGAACTCTGCGTCGTGCGCCGAATCGCGCGCCACCACCGCGTTCCAACGCCGATCTTCGCCCGCATGATCGCGCTCTGGCTGATCGTTACTCGGCCGCGCTTGGGTTGCCTTCGTCGAGTTGGAGTGTGCGACCCGCATTTCGCTCGGGGAATCCTCTGCGAGTATGGCATTCGCGGTCGCCGTTGGGGAAGTCATGTGAGTGAGTGTCATGGTAGGGATAGCGTACGGCGAGGAAAACGCGCGGACTATCCGAATCTTGCGGGCAAAGCGAATCAGGCGTTGGCTCAAGCATTTCGCGATGCTCGGCACGCAGCGCTCGACGCCCATCCGATTTGCGCCCGCCGCCGGAAAGGGTTAGATTCCCCTTAGCTTACCCAGACTCATTCTGATCGAGGGACAAACTCATGAAGAACACTCGTTTCGCAGCGATTGGGGCGCTTATCGCCATACTCTTGACCTCAGGCCTGGCACAAAAGGGGGCGCAGCACCTGCTCAGCGCCGACGAACTCAAGAGCGTGGTGCCTGCGGAGTTTTTCTTCCGCGGACAGAAGGCGCCCACACAGTTGCGGAACTCGACTGGATTTCAAACCGCCGCCGGCAAAATTACGGTTGGCGCCCTGGTCGATACCGCGGGATATTCCACGGCGGTCCAGCAGAAATACCAGGGCCTGCTCATCACCGAGTCCAAGCTGAACATTGGCGGGTCAGAGCTAGGGCCAGGAGAATACGGCTTCGGGTTCGTCGATGACAAATTCGTGGTCATGAATGTGGCGAATGAAGAGGCGCTCAGCGTGCCCTCTCAGACGGACGCGTCATTGAAGCGGGCCATGCCCCTGAAGATGGTTGAGGACGGGGCGGGATACAAGCTGTACGCGGGAAAGAAGTGGGTCGCGGTGAAGCCGGAATAAACTGGTTATCTTGCAGATGGCTTCCCGAGCATTTAAGAAGCACAACGGAACATCCTAATTATCGAGCGGCTGGAACGGCCCGATCACGTTCGCGACGCCGGAGCGTTTGCGCAATTCGCCGATCAGGGCGGCGGCGGCGTTCGTATAGGTCTTGGTGGGGTCGGAAGGATCGGCCCACACGGCATCGTAGATAAGCTGCGCCGCTTCTTTCAGATCGATGTGCAGAGCGGCTTCCAACACGTCCACACGCTCCTGCAGGCGGTCATAACAGAGCTTGCAGATTGAGGCCGCCTCGGCGCCTTGAATGTGGTGTTCTCCCAGAGTGCAAATGGCGGGCGCAATGGAGACCTCCGCATGCGCCGCGAACAGCTGGGACTTGAACTCCTTCAGGAACGCTTCTCTCTCTTTCTCTACGACGGCGTTTTCAGGAACGGGCTCAGCAGCGGCCTGCGCTTTCGGAATGGGCGGAACCGCCTTGGCGGAAACCCTCTCTTTGCTGTTGCAGGCGGGGCAGGTGTCGAGGTTGGCGGGATAATAGAGACGGCAGTTGGCGCAAGGCATGCCGAAGCCCGAGGACCGGTGCGCAGCGTCGGCGTTGTTGCGGACAGCGTTCCGAAGATTGCTTCGGACCTGACTCCGGACACCGATCGTGTTTTCCGGCTGGGGCATGGAAGACTGTGCAGGTTTGGTGGCTGCGGCGGAACTGGATTGCGTCAGGTCCATCATCAATCTCCCAACAAACGTGGTGAGCGCGGTGTAGCGCTTAGCCTTGGGCTAGTTGCCGGCCCCACTTTTTAGTGTAAGCAGTCCCGCGGTCCGGCTAAATATGCCGGGAGTACACTGCCTGGTACTGTCCTCGTGGCGCTCGGCTACCGGGAATTCGTTTCTTTTATCTGCATCAGTTTCAGCAGTTCGTCGCGGCGGGCACGATAGAGGGTGCGCTCGGGATCGAGCCGTGCAGCGGTCTCGAGTTCTGCCAACGCTTCCTCGTAACGGTCCATGGTCATCAGGCAAGCGGCAAGAGAGTAGTGGTTGTCAGGGGAAGCATTGAGGCGAATGGCTTCGCGGAACTCTTTTTCCGCCGCCGCCAGTTTTTGCTGCTGGAACAGCGCCGCACCGAGAGCGTGGTGGGCAGTGTCGGAATCGGGATTGAGCGTGACGGCCAGGTGCAGCTCGCGCGCGCCTTCTTCCAGCTTGTCATCGAGCAACAGGGCTTCGCCGAGAATGCGATGTTCGGCGGAACTGGTGGGATTTTGGCGGATCGCCAGTTCCAACTCATCGATGGCATTTCCGTAGTTCTTCTTCGACATGTAGGCGCGGGCCAAGCAGCCGTGTCCCTGCTCCCACTCGGGATGCTGGCGGTAAAGCTCGCGCAGTTCGAGCATGGCCGCGTCAAAGTCGCCCTTGTCGCAATAAGTGTTGCCCAGGTTGTTGCGAACGGAAGCTTCCTCAGGAGCGAGACGCTTGGCCTCACGATATTCGGCGATGGCCTCCTCGAGCTTATTCTGTTCGTGCAGGATCAACGCAAGGTTGGAATGGGCTTCCCAGAAGGCTCCGTTCAGACGAATGGCATGGCGATAAGCGCCAATGGCGGCAGGGAGGTTACCACTGGCATGCAAGGTGATGCCCAGGTCGTAGTAAACATCGGGATTGTCGGCCTCGCGAGCCAGTGATTCATCGAAAGCGTGTACCGCCGCGCCATATTGCCCATCGGAGAACAGAGCGAGGCCGAGAAACTGGTAGGCCTCCGCGTTCTGTGGATCCATGCTGAGCGCGGTGCGGGCTTCGGCGATGGCATCGGCTGGGTCATCCTGGCGATAAAAGATGTAAGCGAGGGTACTGTGATTCTCGGGGAAATCCGGCATAAGCTGGGCGGAAAGCGTGATCTCGTCGATGGCATCGTCCCACCGCTCCTGCTGGCGGAGCATCGCACCCAGCGCGAAGTGCAGCGCGGCATTTTGGGGGTCGGAGGCTAGACCACAGCGCAGAGCGAGTTCGGCTTGGTGGAAGCGCTGAGCGTGGGCATCGGCGGCGGCCTGGAGCAGGAATGCTGGAATCTCGGAGGCTGTGGGACCGGGAGCAGCGGACGGTTTCAAATCGGCGTTGATCAGAGTGCGGACCAGACTGGCATCGGCGCCGGCGGATTGAAGTTGGCGAATCTGCTCCGGGCCGGGGCGGTTCGCGATTCCGCGCCCCTGAACAAGGCGGACGAGGCGGCCGCTGGGCACACCGGCCGCGAGCCAAGCCATCAGTTGAGTGGCGCTGACGGGCTGGGTTTCACTCGATGCGGCAGCGAAAGCCACTCCAAGCAGAAACAGAAAAGCTGAAAGAACTTTGCGCTTCACTCGACTCTCCGGCGACGGTTTGGCTGGCTGGTGGAGCGGTTTCGGTGGTTAGGAACCGCCTGATCCCACATTAGTCCGACGGGGGAGCCAAAGGTAAGGTCACGGAAGTAATGGGTTGGTGCGACGAAGTCGTGGGTACTGTCCGGCCCGTAGCGATGCATGCCCTCGAGGATGATTACGCAAGTCACGGCGTGCCGTGATTTTGATCACGGCGCGCTTTCTCCTCGGATGTCAAACTGCCAGAGTAGCGATGGAATCAAGGCTTCGCTCCCATGGTTAAGCCAGCGGTAAATGGGCTTTGGAGCGAAGATCTGGACTCCGTCTTCTTGCAGCAGTTTGTTTGAGACACTACTGGCGGCCAGGGTTTGACTTCCCTGTAACCGTCCGGTAGCGTATAGGAAGTAGTGTTGTGCCTTGGAGGTTCTTATGCTTGAGGGTTTGTTTCAACCGATGCACCTGATCATCATTTTTGCCATCGCTTTGCTGGTTTTCGGCCCCAAGAAGTTACCTGAACTCGGCAAGGGTCTGGGCGAGGGGATTCGCGCCCTGAAAGAAGGCATGAAGGATACCCCTCCGGCGCAGGCTTCGACCGAGCAGAATAAGACCCCCGAGTCGAAAGAAACCAAGGGCTGACCGAGTTCCCTTTCGGGGAGCTTCGGTTGATTGTATCTTCTAGATTTAAGTGCCGCTTCGTCGTTGTTGCTTGTCCCGTTCCAAGTAATTCCTGGGTCTACTCATTCGGTTCGTTCCATTGCATTTGAGTTGCGAAACTGACTCTAAAATCTGGAGGTAGGAGTGTTGCGGAAAGTCGAGTTTGTTGCCCTGGTAGTGTTCCTGGGATTGGCATCGGCGGTTTACGCCGATCAGATCACGTTGAAGAATGGCGATCACCTGAGCGGCACGGTGGTGAAGTCCGACGGCAAGACGCTGGTGCTGCACACGGAGTTCGCAGGAGACGTCACGATCCAGTTCGCGGCGATCACAGAGATCAAAACCGATAAGGCGCTGCACGTAGCCTTGTCGAACGGCCAGACCGTGGTGGGGCCGATCACGACCAGCGACGGGAAGATCGAGATTGCCAGCAAAAGCGGCACTCCGGTGGAGACACCGAAGGAAAGTGTGGTGGCGATCCGAAACGATGCCGACCAAGTGGCCTATGAGAAGGCGCTGCATCCGGGCCTGCTGGAAGGTTGGAATGGTGGGGCGAACGTGGGCTTTTCGTTGACCCGTGGCAACAGCCAGACGGAGAACTTGTCCCTGGCTTTCAACGCCGCACGGACTACTAAGGCCGACAAGCTTAGCCTGTACACGAATGCGGTGTACGGGACGAATCAATTGGCCACTCCCAGTACGACAGCCAACACGGAGGCAGGCGGGATTCGCTACGACCGCAATCTCAATCCGAAAATGTTTGGGTTTGTGAGCGCCGATTTCACGAGCAATGCGCTGCAGGAGCTGAATCTGCGCTCGGTGGGAAGCTTGGGTTTTGGATACCATGCCATCAAGAGCGACCGAACCGTGCTCGACTTCCTGGCCGGCGGCAACTTTACGGATGAGAACTACACGGAGACGGTGGTGACGGACGCTACGACGATCCCGCCAACAACCGCTACGTTCAAGGTGGTGCACAATTACGGCGCGCTCACTTTGGGCGAGGAACTGATGCATAAGCTGGGCAAGAGCACCGTGCTCACGGAGAAACTGTATTTCTTTCCAAACCTGACGGAGACGGGCGAGTACCGGGGCACGTTTGACCTGGGACTGGTGACGAAGATCAGCAAGTGGCTGGGCTGGCAGAACGGATTCAGCGACGTCTACGTGTCGAACCCGCCGGACGGGACGAGGAAGAATGACGTGGTCCTGACGACCGGTCTGAATTTCTCGTTTGCGCACTAGACATTCGCGCCTTGGGAAAACGATCCGTCAGGCTGAGAATGCGGAAGCCGCTCGCGAGAGCGGCTTCTCCATTTGAAGATTCGTTATTTGAAGATTCATTGGCCGGCGTCCAGAACCCGATTCCCTGCTCTCCTAGCCTTTCTGCTTGCTCACCAACACTTGAACAACACGTCTACTACCGGGTACAGTACTGTTTCCCGTTTTCCGGGTTCTTTAAGTCCCTCATCCACAGGAGTCTGCTCGATGCGTCACGCCGTGATTGTGCTGATTGCTGTCTGCTGCAGCGGTGCGTTTTCCTCCGCGCAAACCGCGGACGAACTGATTGCTAAGAACATCCAGGCCAGAGGCGGCTTGGAAAAGATGAAGGCCATCAAGAACATCCGCATGACGGGCAAGTTCGAAGGTGGCGGAGGGTTCACCGCTTCCGTGGGCCAGGAGAACGAGCGGCCCAACTTGATCCGGGAGACATTCTTGTTGCAGGGGATGACGGCCATCCAGGCTTACGACGGGACGACCGGCTGGCAGATTCAGCCCTTTGGCGGGAAGAAGGATCCCGAGTTGATGGGCGAGGACGACCTGCGCGATCTGCTGCTGGACGCCGACTTTGACGGTCCCCTGGTGGATTACAAAGAAAAGGGCAGCACGGTGGAATATCTGGGCCACGATGTGGTCGATGGCGACGACGCGCTGCGGCTGAAGGTGACGCTGAAGAACGGCGACATTATCTATGACTACCTCGATCCCGATACTTTTATCGAGATTCGCAAGGAGATCCAGCAGTTTGTTCGGGGTTCGGTGCGGGAGCACGTGGTGGGGTACGGCTCGTATAAGCCGGTAGCGGGGGTGATGTATCCCTTCTCGATCTCGAGCGGATCGAAGAACAATCCCGAGGCGCAGACCAGCACGGTGCAGAAGATGGAAGTGAATGTAACCATCGATCCGGCGGACTTTGCCCTTCCCGCATCGTTGAAGACTGAGGAAAAGAAGTCTGGGTTGCTCGGGATTCATTGATTCGCTGGGATGAATTCGCTTGGCCGACGACTAAACTCATTTGCCTGGAAGAGGACTGTTAAACATGAAAGCATCCGCTCGCAATTCCTGGAGAGTGATTGTGCTGTTCGCCGGAGCTTCGCTGGGCGTGGGCGTGCAGGCGGCCGCGCAGGCTCCGTATCGCTTCGACGCAGCGACGGTGTCGGGATTGCCGGCGCGGAACATTGGCTCGGCCACCATGAGCGGGCGTATTGCCGCGCTGGATGCGGTGGAAGAGAACGGCCGCATCACCGTGTTTGTGGGCGCGGCGAGCGGCGGCGTGTGGAAGTCGGTGAACGGCGGCACCACGTACAAGCCGGTGTTCGACCGGGAAGATGTGCAGTCGATTGGCGCGGTGACGATCGATCCGTCGAACTCGAAGATCGTGTGGGTGGGCACCGGCGAAGCCTGGTTGCGAAATAGTGTGTCGGTGGGCGACGGCGTTTACAAGTCGACGGATGGCGGCGAGAACTGGACCAACGTTGGCCTGAAGGACAGCGAACACATCGCGAAGATTCTGGTAAACCCTTCCGACAGCAATAACGTGCTGGCCTGCGCCACCGGGCATCTGTGGGACGACAACGACGAGCGCGGAGTTTTTCAGACGACCGACGGCGGTAAGACCTGGAATAAAGTTCTGGCGGGAGTGAATGGTTCGAGTGGCTGCGCGATGATCGCGCGGAGCACGCTGGAACCGAAGACTATCTACGCTGCGATGTGGGATTTCCGGCGGCAGGGGTGGACATTCCGCTCAGGCGGTCCGGGCAGCGGACTGTTCAAGTCGACCGACGGCGGCGCGCACTGGAGCGAAGTCAGCAACGCAAAAGGATTGCCGGCGAAACCGTGGGGCCGCGTGGCCGTGCAAGTGGCGCCCTCGAAGGCGCAGGTCGTGTATGCCAACATCGAGGCGGAAAAAGGAAGAGGACTCTACCGTTCCGACGACAGCGGGGCGACGTGGACAAAGCTGGATGCCAGCAACTTCATGGTGTGGCGTCCATTTTATTTCGGCAACCTGATTGTCGATCCTAAAGATGAGAACAAGATTTTCAAACCCGATCTCATTCTGCTGCTCAGCAACGATGGAGGAAAGACTTTCAACGTAGTCTCAAGCGCCGCGCACGGCGACTTTCACGATGTGTGGATTAACCCCAAGAATCCGAACATCGTAATAGCCGGCGATGATGGCGGCTTGTGGCGCAGCGAAGACGGCGGCAATCGCTGGAAGCATCAGATGAACTTGCCGGTTTCACAGTTCTATCACGTGAGCACCGACAATTCGGACCCGTATCACGTGTACGGCGGCCTGCAGGACAACAGTTCGTGGGTTGGCGATTCGTCATTTCCCGGCGGTGTTGCTAACGCAAACTGGGAAAACATGTACGGCGGCGATGGCTTTTGGATGTTCGAGGACACTTCCGATCCAGACTACCTTTACGCCGAGGCGCAGGGCGGCGAGATTGGCCGCGTGAATCGGCACACGCATGAGACTCGTGACATCCATCCCTGGCCGAATTATGGCGAGAAGAAGCTGCGCTTCAACTGGAACACACCGATTCACATGAGTCCCAATGAGAAGGGGACGATTTACATCGGAGCGCAGTATCTATTCCGGTCGCGCGATCATGGACAGTCCTGGGATCGGATTTCTCCCGATCTTACGACCAACGATCCGGAGAAGCAGAAGCAGGAAGAATCCGGCGGGGTGACGATTGACAATTCTTCGGCAGAGATGCACACCACGATCTACTCGATTTCGGAGTCCCCGAAGAATGGGCAGATCATCTGGGTGGGCACCGACGATGGGAATGTGCAGATCACGCGCGATGGAGCGAAGACCTGGACGAACGTGGTGGGGAACATCAGCGGACTGGGAAAGAATTCTTGGGTCTCGACCATCGAGGCCAGCCGCTTCGACGAAGGCACGGCATACGCCACGTTCGACCGGCACACTTTCGGCGACATGAAGCCCTATGTTTACAAGACGACCGACTACGGGCAGACGTGGACGGCTCTTCCGGCGCAGGAGAGCGGAGTACGCGGGTTCGCCCACGTTATCAAGGAAGACACGGTCAGCCGCAGCGTGCTCTTCCTGGGCACGGAGTTTGGGCTGTGGATTTCGGTGGATGGCGGACAGCGCTGGGCGCAATACAAGGGAACGAACTTCCCGGCGGCGCCAGTGGATGACATTGCAGTGCAGGCGCGGGAGTCTGACCTGGTGCTGGCGACGCATGGGCGCGGAATCTGGATCGTGGACGATATCTCGCCGCTGCGCGCGCTCACGCCGGAGGTCATGACGAAAGAGGCGACGCTGCTTCCGGGCCGGCCGGCGATCCAGTACTTTGACGTGAGCGGAGGCTGGCCCGAGGGCGACGAGACTTTCCATGGGCGGAATCGGCCGGCGGATGCGCAGATCACGTATTACCAGAAGGGCCGGCACATCTTCGGCGATTTGAAGATCGAGATTTTCGATCAGGACGGCAAGCTGGTGGACACGGTGGCCGGCAGCAAGCATCGGGGACTGAACCGCGCCGGCTGGGGAATGCGAGTGAGGCCGCCGGCGGTCGCTCCGGCGGCCTCGGCGCTGTTTGAAGCGGCGCAGGGGCCACGCGTTCTGCCGGGCACTTACACGGTGAAGCTCACTAAAGGAGACCAAACCTACACCGAGCAATTGAATGTTGCCATCGATCCCCGAGCCAAGTATTCGCTGGAGGAGCGCAAGGCGCAATTCGATCTCTCCATGAAAGTCTACAAAGAGCTTGAGCACATGACGTATGGAGTGGAGGCGATCGAGGGAGTGCGCAACGCGGCTAACGCGCGGGCGGCCGAGGTTCCGGAGAAGGATTCACTTCACAAGCAACTGCAATCACTCGCCGAAGAATGCGACAAGCTGCGCTCGAAGATCGTAGCCACGAAGGAAGGCGGCATGGTTACCGGCGAAGAACGCATCCGCGAACTGCTGGGACAACTTTATGGCGCAGTAACGGGATACGACGGCAAACCTACCGATTATCAGGTGGCGCGGACCGAGTCGCTGGGCCATGAGTTGCAGGATGTGATCGATGACTTCCAGAAATTGACGCAAAAAGATCTGCCTGGAATCAACGCGGGATTGAAGAAGAAGAAACTGGAAGGCATCACGGTGCTGGCTGAGGCAGACTGGCAGAAGAAGAAGGCGGAGTCCTCGGCTGCTGCGGGCGCGGGAATGCGGGCGGCCGAGGGTCAAGTGTGGGAGAAGGATTAGAATAGGAATTGTGCGGAGGTCACTCTTGTCTGAGCAACCACAGTTTGACCATTTGTGTCAGCAAGTGACTTCGACCCTGACGGCTGTGGGCCTGAAGCGAGAGGACCTGCTGGCAACACTTCCCGCGGCGCGCAAGCGCGTTTATGCTCGTCGCTATGGCAAGGAGCCTGCTGAAAATGCAGGGAGCCAAAGTTCGAGCGATCATCGCGGGAAGTGACCAGAACTTCGGACTTCGTCCGGCGGACAGCGAGCGCGGCGCCCCACAAAATTTCGCTTTAGTGCCCAGCCTGTTGGGCGATCAGTTGGGCCACCTTGGAGTTCGGGTTGACCGGCTCGACACCCAGAATCTGATTGGGATTGATATACATGCGGTCGGGCTGGTACAAGTCTTCCACTTTGTCGAGCTTGAACAATCCCTTGCTGGTTTGCTTGGTGTCGGGATTGGTCTGGGTGACGATTACGTAGACGTCCGTCAACACCGGCCGAGGCGTACCGTATCCTTCCAGCTTGCCGTAGTAGGCCACGCCGTTGGTCATCAAGACCGCCTGGTACGGCGTGGTAAAGGCCACCGGTGGACCGGGGCGGGTGTCCTTCACGAACAAGAATGCGGCAACGATCACAACGATGCCCGCCAGAGCCCACACCGCTTGAACCGCGGCACTGCCTTGCTGATTCCTGGTCCTCATCATAAGACGATCATCCTTCTGTGTTAGAAATTGTTCTTAGCCCGCTTTCTAAGCCATGGCCAAGCTGCTTGTGCTGCTCATTTCAGTCGTGTTGCCGGCAGTCGCGTTGCCGCAGATTACGCCCGGCTACCGCGCCCAACAAATGAACGCCGCGGGAATTCGCCTGATGCAGGAAAACCATCCTGCGGAAGCGGAGTTGCAATTCCGCCAAGCGATCCAGGCCGATCCATCCAACATCGAAGCGGTAACGAACCTCGGTGTGGCGATATTCAAACAAGGGAGATTCGCAGAAAGCATACCATTTTTCGAGCAGGGAGTCGTCAGCCGTCCCCAGGAGGCGGGGCTCCATAACGAACTGGCGCAAGCTTACGTGCGGGTGGGGCGTCCGCATGACGCAGCTGCGGAAATGGCGCGAGCTTGCGACCTTGAGCCTAAGAACCCGGACTTCCACAGGTTTCTGGGCGACATGCTTTCGGAGGCAGGCGATCAGCGGGCAGCGGAGAAGCAGCTTCGGCTGGCGGTAAAGCTGGCTCCCAGGAGTGCCGATAACTGGTTGTCGCTGGCCAAGCTGCTCACGCGAGCGGATCGCAGGGACGAAGCCACCAAGGCCTACCTTACATCGCTTGGGTTGAACAGCCGTCAGCCAGACGCGTTGCGGGAGTTGGGAGAGCTCTATGCATTCATGGGCGACTTTGCGAAAGCGGAAGCAGAATTTCGCAAGGCAATCACAATTGATCCGAAGAATGCAGTCTTATACCAGGACCTCGGGAGCACGCTGCTGAAAGCAGGAGAGCTGGACAAAGCTGAAGCAGAACTGAGACAGGCAGTGCGGTTGGATGCCGGTCTGGGTGCCGCGCACCGCGATCTCGGCCTGGTGCGGCGCGAAAAAGGAGATTCCGAAGAGGCAGTGCAGGAGTTGCGGCGGGCAGCGGCCTTGCTGCCGGACGACAGCGCCGTTCACTATCAACTGAGCCGTGCCCTGCGGCGGGCTGGGAAAACGGAAGAAGCCACGAAGGAAGCAAACCTTAGCCAGCAGCTTGGCCAGAAGGTCAAAGAAGGCCAGCAAGTGATGGCGCTGTCCAGCGAAGGGCTGATGCTGGTGCAGCAGGGACACGCGCAGGAAGGACTGGCCAAGATCAGAGAGGCGCTGCAGCTTGATCCCGAGAACCTGACGGCGCACTTCGACTTTGCTCTGGCGTTGCGCCATCTGGGCCGCTATGACGAGTCGATCGCGCAGCTACAGAAAGTATTGCGCTTGCAGCCCGACATGCCTGCCGCCCACTATCAGCTCGGGTGCGATTACTTCAAGAAAAAGCAATATCAGGACGCAGTGGTTTCTTTCCGTAGAGCGGCTGGGCTTATTCCCGGGACGGCGGTGGTGCACAACGGTCTGGGAGTGGCTTTGGCCAAGTCGGGGGATGCCTCCGGAGCCGCAGCGGAACTCGCGCTGGCTCGAAAGCTGGAACCGAAAACAACGCTTTACGAAAGGAATCTTCATTGTCTGCAAGACCCCACACCCCGGTGCGCACTGACCCCGTGATAGAGTCCGCCGGCTTGACGCAGAGTGAGTGAAGGAATTTGCAGCAAGCGCGCAGCGCGAAGAATTCCTAACGAAAGACTCTAGTGTTTTTGTGCTGCGTTTGATATTGTGCATGACGCGTAGCTCGAGCTTGAGGATAACTGCGCCGGCTTCTATCGTCACGTCTCCTCCCCCAGCGGAGATGGATAGAACCTGTCCCCCTGATTTCCATTCGTGGCATTTCAAACTGTGAATCACGCTGGCCGGCCGCTGGCCGCTGGAGACGTCGCATGAAGGCAACACTCGCCACGAAGATGGCTGGGATTCTGCTCGTCCTGATGAGCGTGGGTGGGGTCGGCTCGCAGGCGCAAACCGCGGTCAACTGGACCGGAGGCACGGGCAATTGGAATCTTGGTTCCAACTGGAGCGGGGGAGTGGTTCCCAATAACGGCGGCGGAAAAACTTACAATGTCACCGTTGGAAGTGGCAGCACTGCGGAAACGGTGACGCTCAATCTCGGGGTAACCATCAGCGACCTGACGTTGGGCACTACCTCGGGAAACGGAGTGACGCTACAAAGTGTAGCAGGCGATTCCCTGACCATCGCCAGCGGAGGATCGCTCAACATCGCCAACAGTGGCACGCTGCTGTTCGACACGGCGGGCAGCAACATAACCGTCGCCAGCGGGGGAACGCTCACCAACAAAGGCTCGCTCGACCTGGAGGCGGCCGGGGAGACTCTAAGCGTAACCGGAACCGCAACGAATGCCTCGGGCGCCGGCATGACCATCGAGGGCGGAAGCTCCGCTACCTTTACCGGCAATGTGAACAATTCCGGAACCTTTGCCACCGGCTTTTCCGGCGGTACGAATACGGTGAATGTCAGCGGAACATTCACGAACGCGGCCGGCGCTTTGATGATCCTGTATGGAACCCACGACACGGTGAACGTGAGTGCGTTAAGTAATTCTGGAACTCTGCAGATCGGAAACACCCCCGGCAGTGGGGCGACAGTCACCATCACCGGCGGAGGTGAGGGGATCACCGACGTAGTTGCGGGATCGACGATTGATCTTTACGGGAGCTTGAATGTCACGAACGGTTCTGCCGTTACCAGTGGTTTAGGAAACCTGACCAGCGTGGAAGGCACGCTGAACCTGGATAACAACCAAACCACATCGATTACGCCCAATGCCGGCACGCTGACCGTCGCCAGTGGTGCCAATCTCGAGGTTTCGGGTAGTTTCGCTTCCACCACGACGCTCTCCATTGCCGGCAACGTGAATAACTCCGGGAGCTTCAGCACGGGCTATGCGGGGGGCACGAATACGCTCACCGTGAGTGGTACGTTCACCAACAACTCCGCCGGCAGCCTTGTGATCTATGGTGGCAGCGGCGACGCCGCAGGCACAGACTCGGTGAGTATGGGCACGTTGAGCAACTCAGGCACGGTGAGCCTGGGAGGCACTGGATCGACGCTGGACATTACCGGCACCGGTACCCTAAGCAACTCTGGCACCTTCAATCTCACTGCCGGAGTTTTGAAGTTCAACAGTTCGAGTGCAACCCTGACCGGCGGCGGCACATTGACACTGGGCAATTCCAGCGGCACTGAAACCGGTGTTATTCAGGTGGGATCCAGCGACACTGGCACCCTCACCAATTCCAGCGGCACGATCACGGGCTATGGGAATGTGGGCAATGGAACGCTGACCCTGGTCAACCAGGGCACGATCAGCGCCAACGGAAATGTCAGCTCGGGCGCCCTGACCGTCCAGCCCGGCAGTGCCGGCATGACCAACTCCGGTACCCTGCAAGCCACGAACCAGGCCACTCTGGTGCTGGAGGGAACGTTCAACAACGCCGGCGGCACGATCGAGGCGCTGGGTGAGAATGATGGAACCGTCAGTGCAACGGTGCAACTGGCTGCGGGAACCGTGATTAACGGCGGGACGCTGACCACGACAACTGTCGGCTCGAATACCGGCGTGATCGAGAACTTGGGTGCGGTCACCTTGAACGGCGTGACCAACACCGGGACTTACACAGATACCATTGGCACGACTACGACGATCGAAGGAACCGTCACCAACTCGGGCAGTATCACGCTGAGCGGAAGCACTCTGTCTCTGGGCAACAGCGTAACTCTGAACGGCAAAGGCACGGTGGTCCTGTCGAACAGCGCGACCAATCTGATTACCGCCGCCACCAGCGGGCTCACGTTGACCAATGCCAACACGATCGAAGGTGCGGGCACGATCCAAAACATGGGAATCGTAAACACCGGCACGATCTCGGCGAACCAGAGCGCTCCACTTATCGTTCTTCCCAGCTCGGCCGGGGTGAATAACAAAGGTACGCTGAGCGTTTGGACGGGTGACACGATGGAGATCGGCACCGCAACCGGTGGCGCGCTGCTGAACTTCTCGGGCACAACTTTGACCGGAGGAACTTACACGGTCAACGGGACTCTGGAATTTGGAGCCAGTGGCACGAGCGTGGTAACCGATGCGGCTAACATCACGCTCAGCGGGTCAGGTGCGAAGATCATCGACTTCGCTGGTCAGAATGTGCTCACTGACTTGGCGACCATCACCTCGGAGGGCAGTTTCGCCATCGGCAGCGGCGCCAACTTCCTCACCGCAGGAAATTTTACTAACGACGGCAAGCTCACTGTGAATAGCGGCAGCACGCTCAAGGTAACCGGTTCACTCAGCAACTTCAACAGCTCCACCAACACGCTTACCGGAGGCACTTACACGGTAGGTGGCAAACTGGAGTTTGCCGGCGCCAATATCGTCACCGACGCGGCCAGCATCACGCTGGATGGCACGGGTGAAGTTGTGGATTCAACCGACAGCAGTAATGGATTGACGAACCTGGCAACCATCACCTCGGCCGGCAGCTTCACGCTGGCGAGCAGAGCAAACTTCACGACCGCGGGCAACTTGACCAACGATGGCAAGCTGACGGTCAGCAGCGGCAGCACGCTGACCGTAACCGGCCACCTCACGAACTTCAATGGCTCGACCGACACTCTCGCCAGCGGCACTTACACGGTGGGCGGAACGCTGGAGTTCACCGGCGCCGATATCGTGAACAACGCGGCGAATCTGACGATCTCCGGAACTTCCGCGAAAATCCTGAACGGAACCGCGAACGGACTGGCCGACTTCGCAAACAATACCGGCTCTTTCACGGTAACGGCCGACGGGAACTTCACCACGGGTGTGGGCAACTTTACCAACTCGAACAAGGTAACCGTAGCCGCCGGCAGCAGTATGACCGTGGGAGGCGGCTATGCCTACAGCCAGTCTGCGGGAACAACCACAATCGATGGCACGCTAACGGCATCCAGCGGAATCAACGTAACTGGCGGGACGATTGAGGGCGCAGGCACGTTAAGCGGCAATGTCTCGGTCGGCGGCAGCGGAACAACTCCGGCGCTAAACATTGGAGACAGCGGCAAGGCTGGCCTGCTCGTCATCACTGGCGCCTATACGCAACTCGCTACCGCTTCCGTGAACGCCTTCATCGGTGGAACGACCGTGGGAACTGGATACAGCCAATTGCAGGTTAGCGGAACCGCGACTCTGGCGGGAACGCTCACCGTGGCATTGGCGAGCGGATTCACGCCGACTGTTGGTTCGACCTTTACCGTGCTGACCGCGTCGAGCATCAGTGGCTCGTTCTCTAACTCAACGATTGCGATCAACGGCTCGGAGCATTTTAACGTCTCGTATACTTCGACCGGCGTGATTCTGACGGTCGCGTCCGGCGCCGCTCCGTTGTCGAGCCCGTTGCAGCCGCCCCTCGTGCCTGCTAGGCCTCGCAGACAGCCCGTTGTCGCAAGCAGTGGATTGCGGCATTGGATTGGCGGGGCTCTGAACAGCGGGGACCACAGTTTCGCCGGGGAAATGGGAAGCAGTCGAACGCGGTCCCGTATAGTCGTCGCTGGCAGTGAAGGTTTACGCAGGGATGAAGGTCTGGAAGCGGTTTCGGAACTTTCCCACATCCTCGCGCCGGTGG
>Ga0187863_10001463_pt1 | contig 18764 bp, 8 predicted proteins | sample June2016WEW_11_1_FD_132975 | JGI IMG/M metagenome (GOLD analysis project Ga0187863, IMG submission 132975) | Peatland microbial communities from SPRUCE experiment site at the Marcell Experimental Forest, Minnesota, USA - June2016WEW_11_10 | ecosystem: Environmental > Terrestrial > Soil >... | reverse complement strand
CTGCTTGCGCTCACCCAGCGGGTCGTAGAGATACGTGCTCGCGCCCCACGCCGCATTCTGGGCCGCAATCAAGCGGTTCTCCACGTCGTAGCTGAGCGTATTGTAGCCGTCGTAGGTCAGGTTGAGGTTGCCGTCGTAGGTCATCGAAGCACCGCCCGCCGTCGTCAGCCCGTTGTCCGCGTTGGCCGCGCCGTAGCTCACGGTGCTCGCCTGCGGCACGTACTGGAAGAGCGGGTTGTTGACGCCTGCCGAGTTGAGCTGGTGGTTCATCAACCAGGTGTAGTTGAAGGTTACGCTGCTATTGGAGCCATTGTAGGTTTGGGTCAGCGTTTGCAGGTTGTCGCCGGCGTCGTACTGCGAGTAGGCGTCGCTGGTCCCGTCGCCGTAGGCAATGCTCTGCGCGCGCGAGAGCGCGTCCCAACTGTACTGCGCCAGCAGGTTGCTGGTCCCGCCCTCGTTGACATACTGCATGCGGTTCATCGCGTCGTATTTGTAGCTGACCGAATAGGAGCCCGCGCCGCTGGTTCCCGCCGGCCACGTGACCTGCGTCTGGTTGCCGTCTCCATCGTACGCCACCTGCGTGTTGCGGCCAAGCTGGTCCGTGAAGCTGTTGGCCCGGCCCGCCGTATCGTAGCCGATTTCGTAGGGCGTCGCGCTGGAGCCATCCGAAGCCTGGAGCATCCGGCCGGAATAGTCATAGCCATAGGTAACGGTTCCCGCTGCCTCGCCCTGCGGGGTCTTGGTCTGCACCCGGTTGAGGGCGTCATAACTTGAGCTGATGGTCTGGCCGGAGCGAGTGGTCTTCTGCGTGACGTTGTTGTTGGCGTCATACTGAAACTGCTCGGTGGTCGAGTCGGGGTAGATGGTGCTGCTCAGGCGGTCGAAGCCGTCGTACGTCATACCGGTGAGGTTGTTGTTGGCGTCGGTAATGCTCTTTTGCCTGCCGTTGAGCGTATAGGCATACGTCGCCTGCACCGCGGCCGCGGCCACCGCCGCGGAGGTGCTCGCTCCGCGGCCCACGCTGACCTGGTAGGGGCGGCTGAGAATATCGTATGTGCTGACATTTACCTGGTACTGTCCAGACGACACCGGCTGCGTGACCGTGTACACCCTGTCCGCTCCGTCATACGCCGTGGTCGTGGTGTTGCCCAGAGGATCGGCGACCTGATAGACCTTGTTGGACGGCGTGTAGGTATAGGTGGTCGTCTCCCAGATTGGGGAAGCTTCTGTCGAATTCGTGGTGCAGGTCGCAGGGGAGGTAACGCTGGGCGTGTTCTGCTCCCGATAGACATCGTGGAGTTGCCCGTTGGGATAATAGTCGTACCTGGTGATGCTGAGCGCATTCGGAGCATCTTCCTCCGTCACGCGCCCCAGCGCATCGTGTACCGTGGTGGTGAGATTGTTATTCGGGTCGGTCACCGTACATACGTCTCCGTAGTTGTCGTAGGTGTACTGTGTAACGTAGTTGAGACGGCCGTAGTCGACGGTCGTCTTCTGCACCTGGTCCGCATTGCCCGGGAAATAGTCGTAGCGGGTGACACGGCCTTCGGGATCGGTTGCCGTCTGCACCATGCCGATGGACGTGTAGGTGTAGAGCGAAATGGGCTGCGCGGCGGGGGCGCCTGGCTTCGGTACAGCAGGCTGATCGATCTCTATGACGTTTCCATCGCTGTCGTATTTGTAGGTCGTGACGTTCCCCTTCGCATCCGTTACCTGGTATGGGGCTTCGGAATTCGGCAGCGCCGGCACGGGCTGGATATAGCTGATCGTTTGCTGCACCGCGGAGAGTCCGGATCCCGGTTTTGGATATTGAGTGATGGTCAAGGGATTGAACAGCGAGTCGTAGGTGTAAGTTGTGGAATTGCCCTCCGGCATGGTTTTCGAAACCAGCAGGCTCTGCGCGTTGTAGACATTGACCGTGGTGGCATTCAGGTGAGAGGCATTGCCGTAATCCTGAATCTCTTCGAGCACGTTGCCAAGCGGATCGTTGTAGTAGACGTGCCGATTGCCGGCCGCATCGTCGATCTCCATGCGCGCTCCGGCGGCGAACACCTGAGAGGTATTCTGGTTGGCGTCCTGCTGTTTCCACACGTGTCCCATGCCATCATAGTAATTGGTGACAAAAGCATTTGTTGGATTCGACGGATAAAAGATCTGCGTGAGGTGTCCCGCGGAATCGTACGCGCCGGAGGTGTCGTAGGAATAAGTCGTATTTTGTTGCTGAGCATCGGTAAACTGGGTGAGGTTGCCGCCCGAGATCGTGTAAGAGACCGAGCGTCCCGCGTTGTCCGACACGGACGAAATCTGGCTGCCGTTATAGTTGATGGCGAGCGAGCGTCCCGTCGCGGAATTCGATACGCCGGTCAGGTTCCCGCCCGAGTAACTGAAATTCACCGAAGCGCCTCCGGCGCTCGTCAAGCTCGCAATATATACAGGGCCGCTGGTGGCCGTAGGATTGCCGTTAAAGGTCATTGTCACGCCGGATTTCGTCCGGTAGCGTAGGTTCCCTCCGTTGACATCGAGAATCGTCGCCGATCCGACAGGGGACGAATAACTCCCGTTCGGCATCAGCACGAACTCTTCGGTATTCCAGCCTTGCTGCACGGTGACGATGCTGCTGGTCACCTGGTCGGTGAACCAGCGGTCCACAATCGCTTCGACCACGTAGTTTTCAAGGTTCGTCTGGCCATTGATCGCCTGGCCGTTCATGAGGTCGGAAGACACATACAGCGCCGCGATCGATCCGGCAGCGTTGAGCGCCCCCCCCTGGCCCATACCCGTGAATCCGTCGCTGTTGACGGATGCCGAAATCGCATAGTTATGCGTCCAGCCATTTCCTAGCGGCCCTGCCGTTCCTTGAGCGTTCGAGTCATAAATTCTTTGGAAATTAAGGCCGTATGGGAATCCTTTCGCTCCCACATCCAGATCGTCGTGTTGGTATTGGGAGGATCCCTTTTGTAGACTGATAGGATCGCCGCCGGTGGCTCCCGAGCCTGGGCTCGTATTATCCGGTTGAATCGTTATGGTAACAGTTGGGGGCAACTCCGCTCGTAGAGTGTTAAGAGACAACTGACTAGTCGTATCAAGGATTCCAGCGAAGCCGCCGTTCATCTGGCCAGAAATAAGCTCCCCATAGCTGCCCGAGGATCCTGAAGAATTCAGAGTTGTGTATCCCACGCCGGTCCACTTCCCGATAGCAATCTTCCCATTGCTGGGTGCAATCACACGGTATCCATTGTTGACATAATAGTCGAAATTAGTTAAGTCGGAGGAGTTGTAGTTGGGCGCCAAGATAGGCCTTATGGTGCTCCAATTGTTGCCCGTGGCGCTGTTGTTGATGTCATAGATAGTGTTGCCGTTTTGTACAGCAGTATCTAGAAGTTTTATGGCCGACGCGGCGACAAAGCCCGGAACCCGAGCCTGCGTCTGCTCCAGCGTGGCCGATTCGAACGAACTGCCGACTGCCGCCGTATCAGCAAGGGCCGCTAGCGAGTTGGCGGTTGGTGTGCTTGCTCCATTGATTCGCGCAGGCGTGTCGATGAAGTTCATTGGCAAATCCACATAAGGTCCAACAATGGAAGTGCCGACCGCCTCCCCGACAATACCGCCTCCGTAGAAGTACTCGGTAGTTGTGCCTAGAAGACGATCCGCGATCTGCTGCTGCGCGGCGCATTCCGCCAGCCAAGTCAGGCCCAGCATTTCAAGACTCTCGCCCAGCACCAATTCCGAGTTGGAAGCCGCACCGCTCGCAATCGCCTGATTGAGCAGGCTGCGGTGCTTCTCGATCATGCCGCGCCCCACCTGGTCCCAGCCGGTTTGAATAACATATCCGCCGCTGCCGCCACCCTGATTGGTCTGTGCGCTGATGTTCTGAGTTTGCGTGTAGCTCGCCCAAGTCGCCCATGGAATCGTGATGGCGAGTTGAATGCCCACCTGTGCACCCTTGGTCGACGCCGAGCCGCTGGTGACCGCGGTTCCATCCAGATAAAGCGTGGGGACGTAGGTCGAGCTAAAGAAGATCGACAACCGATGTCCGTAGATGTCGCTAGAATTGTAAGTTTGAGCTGTTGCGCCCGGAACAGTGATAGAGATTGTCGCATCGTATTGGCTCGGGATCGCAGTCCAGTCGGTCGGCGAGCCGGATTGATTGGGATTTGAAGTCTGGCGCAAAGTCTGCCCGTTGGAGAGCGGAGTTGGAACGATGACGCCTCCACCGATGATGTCGCTTACCCCGGCGGTCGGATAGTTGTTTTGAATATAGGATGTGAGATTATTTGCGTACCCCGTCAGATCGCTCCTCAACTGCGTACGGTTTATGCCCTGTATGGATGTGGATGTTAATAACACTGGATTGGCATCCGCGAGAAACTGCGACTCGGAGTAGTCCATAGCGGAGGCCAGGCTTCCCACAACTCCCGGTTTCCACGAGTGCGCCTTAAAGGCGGGATCGAATACATACGGGGTCCCGTTAATGCTGACTTTCACCCATACATGCCCCATCCCTGTGACATTCCCGCTGCCGTCGACTGCGGCGGGAATACCGCCCTGACCAAGGACGCCGCCCACTGAATTCCGGTTACTGTCAACGCCCAACCACCCTTGAAGTTGAGCACTGCTCAAATTCAACTGTCCGAACTCGAACAGCACGTTCGAAATCGATGGATTGCTGAGGCTTGCCTGATTCAGCAACGCAACCATCAATGCTGCTTGATCGAAGGAATCGCCTCGCCCGTCGAGGAGCGTGCCGACAGGGCCCTTGAGGGCGCCGAAGAGTGGGCTGAACTCAATATTGTCGTGAACGTACTGATAGATAAGATCCGGATCGTTATTCAGGCCATTAGCAAGCGCCACAATCTCAGGAGCTGCGCTCACCCCGGCGCTTTCCATAGCCATCGCGCGAATAGTGTTTGCTTTCGGAAGATTTGTTGTGGATTCGACGTTCTGACGCATCTGCTCGAAAGATACGGGCGTCGTGGTGAAATGAGTGCGAATGTTCGGCTCCAATGACGGAGTCGCTGAAGTGGATGAAGCCGCTGAGGAGTCCGTGGTGCTTTGTGAGGGTGTTGCCGCCACACTCGACTCTGCCGTAGTGCCCGTGGCCGAACCAGCGGCGGTGTCGCTCGTCGAGTTGCTTCCGGAAGAACCAATGGCGCCGGTAGCAGTGCTTTCCGTAGTGGAAAACGCAACTTTTGTATCTGCTAGTTGCTGACCCGAGTTGTCGACGGCTCCCGAAATATCCAGCGTGTAGTTCGATCCGGTTTCCAATGTAGTCAAAGGTTGAACGAAAGCGAGCATTCCGCCCTCAGCAGGGATCACGCTCGCAGAGACGGCGCCGCTAGGCCCGGTCAAAACAAGGGTGGTGCTGTTTAAAGAAGCCATCTGGAGCGGTTTGGAAAACCGCAGTGCAATCATCACATTTATCGCAACGTTGCTTGCGTCATCGGCCGGAATCGAAACTGCCAACTGAGGCGGTTGAGGATCCCTCGCCGGGAGTTCAATCATGCTCTGCTGGTACGAGGTGAGGTTTTGAGGATCGATCACTTCGCCGAAAGACACGGGGTTTCCATACGCATCGACCCCGCCCCAAATCAATACGGAACCGTTTGGAAGAAGTGCAGCTTCGTGTTCACTGCGGGAGGTCTGAAGCTGAATCGGCAGTTTTGAACACATTCCAGTCCGAAGGTCCCAGACCTCAAGCGAGTTCAGCGTTGCTCCGTTACCATCCACGCCGCCCGCAAAGAGGATAGTTCCATCGGTCAACAATGTCGCGGTATGGTGTGCGCGAGGAGTAAGCGTTCCTGTGTTTATAAGCCGGATTGACCCGTTTATGAGATCGATACGTTCTGCATCGGGAACAACTTTGTTTCCCGTGCCAGTGCCGCCAAAAACCAGTACGCTGCCATCCGGAAGCAACGTGGCTGTGTGAAACGCTCGATGAGACGCGAGGCTAATCGGGAGCGTTGTCACTGCCCCTGTCTGCGGATTCTCGACCGATATGAGCCCGCTCATTTCGCCTGCGCTCTGTCCACCGACTAATAGAATATTTCCGCTTGGCAAGAGTGTGGCGCTCCGGCCAGGCAACTCTCTGAGGCTCGCGATCGAGCGCACCGTGGTCACCGGCGCTTCTTGCATCCGCGAGCCGGCCATGGCATTGGTGCACTGCATCACTGCATAGAGAGCAAATACGCCAAACTGTACCGCGCTTCGATCGAACTTCATCGTCTTCTTCATAAGTCTTCTCCGGCGGGAAAAATCATCTCAGGCTCGCCTGCTGTCTGGTCTGTTCATTGCGTAACGACACTGGTCCGGTTTCCAGCACTGTCATAGGAATAGGTAACAGTGATTGTGCCGCTTGACGTTGAATATTGGGCCTGATATACGCGCCCCAGGTTATCGTAGGTGTAGGTCACGCTAGTTGATGGGGCCGGTGACTCAATCGGGTCTACGGTGACCGCCACCGATCCGGTAGCGCTGCTGTAATCTGTTGTATCGGAAGGCGTGAACGTCATGCTTTCTGTGGGAGCGCCTACAGGCGGAATGGTACCGGGCGCGGTCCACGCGAAGGTTCCGCTCACCGCTGCGGAGCCGCCAATTAACTGGGAAGAGGCCAGCGTTTGCCCGAAGGTAATGTCGCTCGGCCACGGCCAGGAGTAGACTGCCGGCGTGTTCTGGACCGTTTGCAGGACAGGGCTGGAAGTCATGGGAGGGTACGTTGGGTTTCCCGGCCACGACGCGGTGATGGAATGGGTGCCGACCGCCAGGCTGCTGGTCTTATAGATCGCTGTCGTCCCGGTGATCGTGCCTGCCCCAATCTGGGTACCGCTGTCGGTGAAAGTCACTGGGCCAGTAAGCCCACTAGTAGAGAATGTGGCCGCGAAGATGACGGAACCACCATAGCTCGAAGGGTTCGCCGAACTAGTTAGCGTGACCGTCAGGACCGTGAAGGCTACGCCGGTGGATGCGACCCCGCCCGCCGTCACCACCACATTGCCCGTCGTCGCGCCTGTCGGCACTGACGTTAGAATTGAAGTGTCGGTCCAATTGGTAATCGTCGCCGGGGTCCCGTTGAATGTCACTGCACCCTGCGTCGTGCCGAAGTTCGTCCCCGTGATCGTCACCGGAGTACTCACCTCTCCCGAGGTCACAGACAGGTTCGTGATGCCCGGGGCAACCGTAAACGACACTCCGTTGCTCGCAACGCCGCCCGCCGTCACCACCACATTGCCCGTCGTCGCGCCCGTCGGAACTTGCGCCAAGATCGATCCTGTAGCCCAACCGGTGATCGACGTTGCTGGCGTCCCGTTGAAAGTGACTGTGCCTTGCGCCGTGCCGAAGTTCGACCCAGAGATCGTCACCCACGCGCCCACCGCGCCCGAAGTTGGCGACAGCGTCGTGATGCTCGGAGCGACGACCACCGTAAACGACAGTCCGTTGCTCGCAACCCCTCCCGCCGTCACCACCACATTGCCCGTCGTCGCGCCTGTGGGCACTGACGTCTGAATCGAAGTGTCGGTCCAATTGGCGATCATCGTCGCTGGGGTCCCGTTGAACGTCACCGTACCCATCGTTGTGCCGAAGCTCGTCCCAGTGATCGTCACCGGAGTGTTCACCGCTCCCAAGGTCACAGACAGGCTCGCAATGCTAGGCGTCGCAAGTACCGTGAACCAGCTGCCGTTGCTCGCCAAGCCGCCGACGGTAACCACCACATTGCCTGTCGTCGCGCCTGTCGGAACTACCGCAACAAATGAGATCGCGCTCCAGTTCGAGATCGAGGTGGCCGCGGTGCCGTTGAACGCGACCGTGCTCGTCCCCTGCGTCGCGCCGAAGTTCGTGCCTGTGATAGTTACAGAGGTTCCAGGAGCTTCAGAGGAAGGCGTTATCACGTTTATCCCTGGCGTTACTGTAAACGTGAACGCGCCGACGCCCGATTGACCTCCGACAGTCACTACAACGCTTTGAGGGCCAATTCCAAGACCGTTCGGGACTTGCGCTTGGATTTGCGTGTCACTCCATTGCGTCGCAACCGCACTGATCCCACCGATCGTCACGCTGTTGGTTCCTTGGGCGCTCCCGAAACCCATTCCCGTGATGGTGACCAATGTCCCTGTGGGTCCGATGAGTGGTGAGATTGCGGAGACAATATCGGCCACTGTCATTAGTGGCGTTGTAGCAGACACGCTGGCGGCGAAGCTTGCGTTGCCAGTGCTGCCGCCACCGTAGCTGGCATCGACGTTATGCGTTCCACTGCCCACGGGTGCAATGCCAGTAGCCGTGGCCGTCGCAGTCTCCAGGCTGGTTTGCAGGATGGATAAAGTGTTGTTCGAGACGTTGGCAACGGCCAGGTCTGGAATCCCGTCTCCGTTGAAGTCGGCCGCTGCGATATATCCCGGGCTGAAGCTCAGGGATATCCCGCCGTCGTTGTTAGTTACACCAAAGGCTCCCGTGCCGTCGCCAGGCAAGATTGAGACGGCATTGTAGTAGGTGCCAAAGAAGTAATAACCGAGCCCCACAGCCAAGTCCGGGATGCCGTCCTCGTTGAAGTCGCCCACCGCAAAGGAGCCAACGGGGACACTACTGGTACCCACAATAGTGGCCGGGGGCTGGAAGGTTCCGTCGCCGTTGCCGAGCAGGATCGCGACGGTGTAAGAGTTCAAGGTAACCAGGTCGAGCTTTCCGATCCCGCGAGAATCGACCAATGCAATTGGGCGGGGTCCGTTCCCTACAGTGACAGGACTATACGGCGCTTCTGTGAAGGTTCCGTCGCCGTTGCCCAGCAAGATGGATACGGTGCCATCGTGATAGTTTGCAACAGCTAAATCCGGCTTACCGTCCCCGTTGAAGTCACCCACCGCAGCGGAATCCGGAAGGTTCCCCAACGTGGCAGAACTAGTGGCCGCCGGTGTGAAAGATCCGTCGCCGTTGCCCAGCAGGACCGTCACAGTGTTTCCATTGGGGACGATCAGATCCAATTTGCCGTCTCCGTTGAAGTCGCCCACCACAACGCAGAAAGAACTAACGCCGGTGATTGGGCTATTTGGCGCAGCCCTAAAGGTTCCGTCGCCGTTGCCCAACAGGATCGCAACAGTGTTGTCTGTGCTGTTTACCACTGCGAGGTCAGGGATGCCGTCTCCGTTGAAGTCGCCCACTGCCACTGAGATAGTACCGCGCCCCACGGTGATCGGGCTGTTGGGCGCTGGCTGAAAGGCTCCGCCGCCGGTACCTAGCAAAATCGTGACGGTGGAGTCGTATAGGTTGATGACGGCCAGGTCGGGGATGCCGTCTCCGTTGAAGTCGCCCACTGCCACGAAGTAGGGAAAGTTGCCTGTTCCAGGGGTAGAAGCATTGGCAAGAGCGAGCGCTGCAGTTGCGCCGGACAGCGACGCCGTGCCCAAGACAACGTTCGCGTTGCTTGTATCCACGATTGACACTGTTCCCGTCGGAGCAACGGTGTTGTCGCCCATTGCCGCCACCTGAGCAGTCAGCGTGTAATCGCCTGCTGAGCCGCTGGTCCCCAGAATCGTTGTCGTAGTGGGGTAGCTGCCCGTGACCGTCAGCTGACTAAGGCTTGACGAGCTGGTCTCGTAGCTCGACGTCCCAACGAACTTCGCGATGTAGCTGTGGCTGCCAATACCCGGCTGGAGGTTGATCGCCGCCGTGCCCGCGCTGGTCAACTGCGCCGTGCCCAGCAGATGGATGCCCGTGCAGTATGTTGCAGTGGCGTCGCAGAAGTTCACAGTGCCTGTTGTGACCGCCGTTGTACCTGAGGTGACTGTCGCCGTCAGCTTCACCACGCTGGGCCAGTTCACAGAGGTCACCGGGCTTCCACCTGAGGTCACCGCCAGTGTCGTCATGGAGTTCGCGATCGGCGGGAGCGTATATGTAGCCGTTGCAACCGAAGACGATGTTCCTGCAGATACCGCCACTGCCTCTAGAGTCTCAGATGAGCTGATTGTTAGCGCACCACCTGTGTAGACATTCGACGAGGTCCCCGGCGTTGTGCCGGGATTACCGAGCGTGTAATAGATTGTTGCGGCAGCGTTCGTATCACTAATGGTCACTATTTGTGCGGTTGGATAGTTGCCTGCCGCGAGAGAAAAGGTGGGCGTGGGAGTGGTCGCAACGATCACCGTCTGGGTGATGGGGCTGGACGTGACGGCGTTGTAGTTGGTGTTACCTGCCCACTTAACGGTAATGCTGTGAGATCCAACCGCTAGCGATGCTGTTGTCAACGTCGCCGTGGTCCCGCTGATGGTACCTGTGCCGAGCGACGTGCTGCCGTCATAGAAGGTCAACGAGAGACCCGTCAGTCCGCTGGAGATCGTGGCAGTGAAGGTCACGGAATCACCGTAGTTCGACGGGTTTTTCGAGGACGCCACACTTAGCGTCGGCGTCGCCTTGATGACTGTTACTTTTCCGGAAACATAGCTGATGGAGTAGTTCGCGTCCACTGCACCGGAGCAGCTCGTTGATGGCGATGAACCCACGGCGCTGGTCGGCGTGTATGTCGTTGTGCAAGTCGGCTGCGTTGTCAGGGAAGAAGGGGTGTCCCCGTTCACCCAGCCGCTGTAACCCGGAGTGATCCCTGGAACCGGGCTGCCGTAAGGCACAGTCGGGCTGGATGCCGTGATCGTCAGCGCCGCCTTATTGACCGTCTGTGTGACGATGCTAGACGTGACGGCGCTGTAGTTGGTGTTCCCTCCCCAATTAGCGGTGATGCTGTGAGATCCGGCTGCAAGCGACGTCGTTGTCAACGCTGCCGTAGTCCCGCTGAGGTTGATTGAACCGAGTGACGTGCTGCCGTCGAAAAAGGTCACAGAGCCAGTTGGCCCGCTGGAGATCGTGGCTGTAAGGGTCACAGAACCGCCGTAGGTGGACGGATTCTTCGAAGACGCCACGCTCAGCGTCGGCGTTGCTTTATTGACAGTCTGGGTGATGGCGCTGGATGTGACTGCGCTGTAGTTGGTATTCCCCCCCCAGTTAGCTGTGATGCTGTGAGTTCCTCCTGCCAACGATGTTGTTGACAACGTTGCTGTGGTCCCGCTGATAGTGCCTGTGCCGAGCGACGTACTGCCGTCGAAGAAGGTCACCGAGCCCGTTGGCCCGCTGGAGATCGTGGCTGTGAAGGTCACAGAACCACCGTATGTGGACGGATTCTTCGAAGACGCCACGCTCAGTGTCGGCGTCGCCTTCAGGGTCAATGTCGCCGTTCCCTTGACGGACGTATTTGCTTGGCTTGTAGCTGTAATCGTCACCGTTTGCGGCGTGGTGACCGTCGCCGGCGCCGTGTACAACCCCGATGTTGTGTTGATCGATCCTGCTCCGGTCGTGGGACTCAGCGACCAGGTCACCGCGGTATTTGTGCTCCCAACTACCGTGGCTGTGAACTGCTGTGTCCCACCCGCGCCTACGCCAACCGTGGCCGGGGAAACCGTCACTGAGAGTGGGATGGTGTACGTTGCCGAGGCCACAGCAGAGTTGGTGGCGCCATTCAATACAGCGAGTGCCTTTATCGTTTCTGTCACTGGCACCGAGATGGCGCTAGTGTACTGGGTCGAGCCTGTGGTCGGCGTATTGCCATTGGTTGTGTAATAGATAGTCGCGCCCGTGGTTGCGTCGCTGAGGCTCACAGACTGTGTGCTGGTATAGGTTCCGGCGGCCGGACTGAAAGTCGGAGTGGAAACGGTGATCGTGTACGCCGCCGAGGCGACAGCAGAGTTGGTGTCGCCAGTGAGCTCGGCAATCGCCTTGATGGTCTCCGACGTGGATACAGAGATGGCGCCGGTGTACCTGGTCGAACTGCTGCTCGGGGTCGAGCCATTCGTCGTGTAGTAAATGCTCGCGCCCGAAGTGGCGTCGCTGAGGGTGACTGACTGCGTGCCGACATAGCTTCCAGCGGCCAGACCGAAGGTAGGCGTGGGCACGGTGATCGTGTACGCCGCCGAGGCCACGGCGGAGTTGGTGTCCCCGCTGAGTTCCGCTATCGCCTCGATGGTCTCCGACGTGGATACCGAGATGGCGGCGGTGTACTTGGTCGAGCTGCTGGTCGGCGTCGTGCCATTGGTGGTGTAGTAGATGGTCGCGCCCGAAGTCGCGTCGCTGAGGGTGACCGACTGTGTGCCAACGTAGCTACCGGCAGCCTTGCCAAACGTCGGCGTTGCCACCGTAGTCGCTGCCCAGCCCGCAACCGGCACGCAGACAATTGCAAGAAGCATCAGGAAGTAGGACAGCGAGCGACAGACGCGAGACGTGCGGTTCATGCGATAACCTTTCTACTCAGTTCATCAACTCTTGTGAAGTAAAGATTCATGGGGATGCACTTCTGCAACGCATGCATACCTGTGAGACCGGCTGTTCCCTGCTACGTCGAACCCAGTGCCATGCCGTAGGCAATGGCCGTCGAGTTGCCCATGTGGTGACCGGCTTCGACTCGCTCATCGTCAAAGCGACGTTTGGCCTCAACAGTGTTGTGGCTGATCGCGTCGATGGGCGTAGACCGTGGGAATCGCATCTGACCCCCCGTTTCAACGCCATCACAAACGCGCGAATCAACAACTGCCCCAAGACTTGCGCGCTCCGACTGCGTGCCCGCAATCTGAAACGCGCGGTCAGCCGAAGAACCGAGGACGTAGAGGCGCGCACCTGGCGGCGGTGTGGTAGCCAAGGCCATGAACCTATCTGTTTGAAAGAGGAATGCGGCTAGAAACAGAAACGCAACGCGGGCGGCAGGGGAGACTTTCATTCGATCCTCGTAAACTCGGTGCTGGGAAAAAGGCAGATCATTAGTAGCGGTAGCAGAAAACACCGCCCAAGCAGAGCAATACACCTGCCTGCGGGATTCTGATCTGATTTCCGTAGCCGGCGGAATTGCTTATCCGCCTTAATACGGTCACTCGTAGAATGAAGTTTCTCGGGGCCGATCCAACAAAAAGGGTTCTTTCCATGGAGAGACATAGCAGAGGCCCATCTCACCGCCGACCCAAATCTGAATCATATTTTTGGAAAGAAAATGGCGCGTCCTTTATTTCATGAGCTGGATCAAGAAGTCAACCAAAATCTTTCTGTGTGATGCTTGTCACACGAGGGTAACCTGGAGGGGTGACTCTCAAGTAAACATGCCGCCGTTAGACCAACGGCATTGAAGTCGCTGCTCAGTTCCCGCGGGAATGCACGGCCCTTGGGCGCATTTTCGGAAAATGTCCAGTCAGGTCATGCAGATGCGAGAGCGCCAGGATGAAAGCGCGCCTTCCATTCGGCACTGGGGTCAAGGACGCTGGGAGATCCGGCGCAGAAAGCCTTCGCAGAGTACCGCAACACAACCTCCCAGCCATTGGCAACCTCAACTCCACCCCCAACCCGCATTGCCGACGCCTGTGACGCTGCCGCGAATCCCTCGTCAGTTTCTTTTTTCTCCATCCCCCTCACGGTTCGTTTTGTTAAGATTCATTCGGCTTGAATCCCTCGCCTCTTCATGCAATGAACCCGCCACATTTCCCGGTGCCCCCTTCACGAGAACTCCTTTGGTTACTATCGGTTAGCGCATGGCCTTCCAAACGCATATACGTATGCTGTAAGATACATCACAACGAGGAAACCACATGCCCACCGCGAAGAAGGCCACAACCCGATCGAAGCGCAGGGTCGTTTCTCCCGCGGAGAAGCGCACTCAGCTCCGGCTCACCGTCGATTCCAAATTCACCAAGAGCCATTTCAGCCAACTCTTTGCCGTGCTGAAAATCCGGAGAAAGAACGCCCTGGCCGAACACATCATCATGAGTTTCAAGAGCAAGGCCGCTCAAGCGCAGCTAGTTGCGTTCTACAACAACCAGTGGCTGAACATTCCATTTCAGAGTATCGACACCGCATTCGTTTTTCCTTTGACCTACGAGATTGCCGACGAACTGGAAAGAGTTGGCGGAGAGGTTCTTGGCGGTGTGAATCGGTCCAAGGCATTTCGCGTGATGGTGGCCTATTTCGCAGCCGTCCATAAACTCAAGACTCCGGTTCAATCCATATTCATATAGTCTCGTCTGGACATCGTGCTGACGACGACCGCATATCCGCGATCATGAGCTACCTGCCGCCTCTTTCCTGTTGGCGTTGGCGGGGATTCGCCAAACGTTGAAGAAGACGCAGAACGTGTTGCATCTCCGGGTCAGTGAATTGGACGGAGATTCCTTGTTGCGCCGCAACCTTCGTGACCATCCGCTTCCACTCCACGCTGCCGTCACACGCGATGCGTGATCCGTATTTCTGGACGGCCATCTCCAATCCAAAGAGGACGGCAGCCTTATCCTGGTTGAGAACGGTGACGATGCGTCCGCGGTCGATGACGGAAACTTGCCCGTTGAGTGCGTAGGACACGTCGCCGGTCCTGCGGTCAATTTGCCAGATGCGCGTCGCGGCGATCTGGTTGGCAAGGGCCTGTTGCTTTTGTTGGGCCGCAAAACGTTGTTGCGCAAGGTCGGCCCAGTCTGTGCTGCTGTCATGATCGGGCGGTGGACCGATGTGCATCGCGTTCGCTTCCAGCCTTGCATCGAGCCGCCGCTGGTTTCGCTGATCCGCGTAGCGCCAGCCACGCAATTGTGCCGCTGCCCGCGCATCGCCCTCGGCGGCGCGTTCGGCAACCCATGTGCGCAGGTTTTTGGGAAATGCTTCTTGCCGCCGCTGTTGAACGGCCAGCTTCAGAGCGCGTATTTCGATAACAGTTTGGGCAGCAGCCTGGGAGAGCAGGACTTTTTTGTCTGGCCATGACAGAGCCGACGCGCGAATTTCCTTCTTCTTCTGCCTGATCGACACCATTAGATGTTGACGCGCCTCTCTGCCCTCTGCTGTGAGGCCCTTGCACACGGCCCGTTGCTGGTTCCGGTACTGGTTAAAATCGGCCATCAGAGAGCTACGGTCGGCGTGTCGCTGTGCTTTCCGTTCTTCTCTCAGTGCGCTATTACGAGCATCATGTTGAACGCTATGTTGTGCGGCATGTTGATCGGCCTCATAGCCGGATGTTGAGGCAGGTGTCCATCCCCCAAGAGCCGCCTCGGTGTTCTGACGATTGATCCTTCCTGCAAAGTTGTTGCGGAACACATCGGATGCCTTCACCCGGATGTCATGGTCAACTGCGAGGACTGTATATCCGCCCGACTCACCTTTTTCAAGTCTGAGATGAGCCTTCGATAGAAGGCGATGGAGGTCAACCCATTTGACATTCCGTCGGGTAAGCAGTTTGCAAACGCGCGGAGCAATCTCCCGTCGCACATAGGATTGGAATGATTCCTGATCCTGATAATGTTCAAATTGTGCAGCGGCTCCACTCGGATGTTGTTGGACAGATCGAAGCGCAATGCGTTCGGATCGTGACATAGGTACGGCCTGTTTATATTCCTCATCCCATCGTGTCATGCCGGGCGTATGAGTCCAACCATGCTTTGCTTCGAGGAAACGTGCTGCGGCATCGAGAGCGAGCCAGTTGTGATATGGTGTACGTGCCCTGAGAGTTTCCGGATGAACCTTGTTGAGCATGATGTGGATGTGAAAATGTTTCTTGTCGTCGTGCGCGGCGATCATGAATTGATGGCCTTCATATCCGAGCGCCTTCAATGTGTGCAACGCGCAATCTACCCATTGTGTTCGAGTCGGACGTTCTCCTGGTGGCCATGCCAGTTCATAATGGCATAGCGCATCCTTGCAACGATCATTGAGAGATGCAACCCCTTGCATTTCTCCTGCCGCTGTGTCGAAGCTCAGAAGATTCTCCGACATGACTACATCTCCTCGCAGAAGAAGCTCTCCCGTGTCGGCGTCACGCTCCTGCGTAAGGTATTCACGAAGTCGCTTGAAGCTGCTGGAGTGTTTGCGAGATGGTTGCATCTTGACGATCATGTTTACTTCACCTCGACGGTGTTGAGCGTCTTCACTGCGCTTAGAACAGCGGACAACGTCGAATTCAGTCCCTTCCGCAGACCTCCCTCATCCGGAAGACCTTTGATCTGCCCGAGCAGGTGCTTCTGAAGTCCACCGATTCTTGCAAGCTCTCCTAAAGCCTTCTGGTCCGTCTTCGAAACGACTCGCTTGTTGAGCGATGTCCTTCGCACATACTCGCTCATGGTCAGGCCGGCTCTCTTGGCCTGGGTTGTGATGATCGCCTTCTCTGCATCGGCGATCCTGACGAAGAGCCGTAGTGTGGCGCCGTTAGTTTGCTTGGGTATTCGCATTGTCTTCTCCTTTTCTGTGGGGTCTCGGGGCGTAAGCCCTGAGCAAGATGCGCAACCATTTCTCCGAGTAGCCGCAGGCGGATTGGGGAAATGGTGGTGGGCGCGCGGAACCCCGAAGGGGTTTCGTACGCACAGCGCATTTCTTGCCATTCACCGTTTAGCCTTCCAGCCATTCACCGTTTAGCCAACTGTCTTTTCACCATCCAGGGTTCGTACTCCAAGATAAGTATACGATAGAACTGGTGTATTATCTACATGAACTGTGATAATATCTGTTCATGCGTCTATGGAGTGCGGTGAGGAGGAAGAGCGATGGGAACAGAGGGGCGTCGTAAGGTGCAGGTTTTTTCTTCGGAGATTGTGGAGGATGCTCGTATGTTGTTGACTCAAAGGACTTCAGAACCCGTGCCGAAACCCGGTTCGTTCATGATGGGGGCAGTGATACGGACGCTTTTGCCTCTTCTCGTGGAGTTGCGAAGAAAAGGCTATTCATTGACTATGCTGACTCATTTGCTGGGGGAGAAGGGGATAAAGATCAGTCCAACTGCTCTCTCGGGGTACATGGCGAAATTGAGTAGGCCGGTTGAGGAGGCTCCGGTAAGGGCACGGAGAGAGAGGTCGCAAACACCGACAAGCGCCTCGCAGACACGTGGAACTTTTGTGATGAAGCCGGATGTGACGCTGTAAGAACGATGCGATGTATGGCTCGAATTCTCTTTGCGACGGGCAGTGCTGGTGGGGTAGGGATTTGGAATCTGCAACACTGGATTGCCTTGCGGAAATCGAATGGCGGTTCACGAAGTGTTCTCAACACATCTTCGACCAGGTCTGTGAAGGTGATCGCGGCAACCATATGGAGGAACCTCGTTCGTTTCCGGCTCAAGACACGACATAACCGTCCACGCAACCTCCGGCTTCCTGCGTTGCCGGAACGAGAAAACCTCAACATGCACGGTACACGCGGTCGCCGTGAGCACTTAAAGCGCCGCAATCCTCTTTATGCACGAACAGAATGCGATTTGTTTTTATGAATTCCGTTGGAAGCGGACAATTCAGGATGCGGGATGCATCCAGGAATAGGTTGACATGGAAACCGAATGGCTTACCGCAAATGAGGCTGCCCAGTACCTGAAGGTGAAGCCGCGCACGCTGCTCCAGTGGGTACGCGAAAGAAAGATTCCCGCGCACCGGCTATCCGGCGTGTGGCGGTGTGTCTGGAGATTCCGCAAGCATGAGCTGGATGCTATTCTGTGTTCGTCATCCGCTGACCCTGCTGAGGGGAGGAAGCAATGAGGGTCCAGCGACACGCAAGCGGGTCTGTGCGCTATGACAAACGGCGCAAGACCTGGAATTACCTCTGGTATGACGGCCCAACTCGGCGGTCAAAGCGAATTGGGACGAAGCAAGAATTTCCAACCAAGGCAGCCGCATGGAAGGAAGTCGAGAGCCTTGAAATTCAGGCGAAACCACGGGACGGAGACAAGGGAGACACGGTGCGGAGCGTGATTACACGGTACGAAGCGGAGCGGATGCCCTCACGTCAATCGACGGCGCGGGTGTATCGCTCTTTCCTGAATAACCACGTTCTGCCAAAGTGGGGCGATACGCGGATTCAAGACGTACAGCCTCGCCTGGTTGAATTGTGGCTCCGTGAGCTACCCTTATCGCCGAAATCCAAGACGCACGTGCGGTCACTCATGCACGGGCTTGTGGAATTTGCGATGTGGTCCGGCCTGCTGGACATCAGCCGCAATCCAATCTCTCTCGTCCAGAACATCGGAGCAACGCGAAGGGTACGCAAGGCGCGTAGCCTCACGGCGGAGCAGTTCCAAGCCCTGCTGAAAGAGCTGCACGAACCATTCGCAACGATGGCCCTGCTCTGCGTCTGCTTGGGTCTTCGCATCAGTGAAGCTCTGGCGCTCCGGTGGGCTGACGTGGATTGGCTAGGCTCACGGCTGAGTGTCCGGCGCGGCATTGTGGAACAAGTTGTGGCCGATGTGAAGACGGAAGGCTCCGCCCGGACCTTCTATCTCACGGGCGAAATGCTGGAGCGCCTGAAGTCGTGCAAGCAGCGGTCCAACTTTTCGGGATCTGAGGACTGGATTTTCGCAAGCCCCATCAAACTCGGCAGGCTCCCGTACTCCTATACGGGCGTGTGGCGGGAACTTGAGCGGGCGGCGGAGGTCGCGAAGATCGGGCACCTCGGGACGCACTCTTTCCGGCACACTCACCGCTCATGGCTGGACGCTGTGGGCACCTCAGTGGCCGTCCAGCAAAAAATGATGCGCCATGCGGACATCAGAACCACAATGAACATTTACGGGGACGTTGTAACGGATGAGATGGCTACCGCAGGAATCAAAGTCGCTCAACTGGCTTTTCAGGGAAACGGAGCGCAAGCAGAGCGCAAACAGAGCTAAGTTGTTGATTTATTGGCTCCTCAGGTAGGACTCGAACCTACAACCCTTCGGTTAACAGCAACCAACCCGGCTGATGCCGGGGCAATGCGGTAAGGAACTTGGCTTGAGCGGGATGTTCGGCGGCCTCCTTTATAGG
>Ga0187863_10001457_pt1 | contig 18794 bp, 15 predicted proteins | sample June2016WEW_11_1_FD_132975 | JGI IMG/M metagenome (GOLD analysis project Ga0187863, IMG submission 132975) | Peatland microbial communities from SPRUCE experiment site at the Marcell Experimental Forest, Minnesota, USA - June2016WEW_11_10 | ecosystem: Environmental > Terrestrial > Soil >... | reverse complement strand
CAGGCGGCTTCCGGCGGGTTAAACGACCTGCCGGACATACGAAAATGCGCTGATTTCATGCCCTTGCAGAAAAATACCGGCGACGGACTCTTCTAACTCGGCGCTTTTCAGAGGTTCCTTAGATTTCGGCTTGAGCCGCTGCGGGATTGCAAATTGCTGAAAGACAACCGCCGGGGCTAAAGCCCAACATCATTTTGTTGCTTGTTCGGCACGACTGAAGTCGTGCCCTGACGCTTTTTGCAGTCTCAATGGAGTTTTGCAAGAGGCCTATACGGTTGGATTTTGGAGACAGCTGTGACAGGGAAACTGGAACTGATCGTTGGACCCATGCGGAGCAACAAGACCGCCGAGTTGCTGCGGAGAATTGAGATACGCCGGCAGTACGCCAAGCAATATGTCCTGCTTTTGAAACCGAGCGACGATACCAAGGCGGCGGCCGGACTGGTGGAAAGCCGGAACCAGAACGGCTGCGGCAAGATGGAGGCTGTGGAATTCCGTTCCGCCGATCCCTGGACGGTTCTGCCGATTCTGGAGGCCACGGAACAGCAGATCGGCAAGCGCGTCGAATGTATAGCTATCGACGAGGGCCAGTTTGTCAAGGACCTCTTCCTGTTCACCAAGCGCCTGCTTGAGTCGGGCTACGACGTGATGGTTTCGGGCCTCGAACTCGATTTTCGCGGCCTGCCGTTCGGCGAAATGATCGAGATCTCCTGGCTGGTGCGCACCTACTCAGGAAATATCACCGAGCTGGTGGCGTATTGCAGTTGCGGGGCCAAGGCGATCTACCCGCAGCGGCTGATCGATGGCAAACCGGCTCCCTACAACAGCCCCATCATCATGGCCGGCGACTTCTACGAGCCACGCTGCGCGGAGCATTTTGTCCTGCCCGGCCGGCCGCACTAGCGGGAGGCTCTGGGAGGATTGGATTGCCGGCATCCGGCCGGAACGGGGAAATGCCCGCGGACAGAGTGGGTGAGTGAACCGGGCTGTTGCGCCAACTGAGGCGAGATTCCGCGAATCGCTCGGGCTACTCCAAACACGACGCGCGCTGAACATTGCGCCAAAGCAAAACCTATTTTGTCTTGAACTCCACGGTGTAGCTTTCGAGCGGATAGCCATCCGGCGTAGCGAACGCATAGGGCGTCAGCACAAAACTGTATGCCTGGTTCGGTTTCAACTGCACCGGCAGAAGAATCCGCAGCCCTCCATCTCCGAACCTCGCCTCACCCTTGATGGGGAAATGTTCGCTGCCGCCTGGCCCGTAGTTGATGGAATATCCCGCGCCCGGATCGAGCGGCTTGTCCACGACAATCTCGATCGTCTGGACCGAGGCGTCCGCGTCCTGCGAATGGTTGGCAAACGGCTCCATGTGCACCACGTGCGCGGGCTTGGCGCTGAAGGCCGCGGCCTCCGCGGCTGCGCGCGGCGCAAGGTTGCGGTAGAACAAAGCGATTTGAGGCATATAGGAAGAGAACGTCGGGTACTGCGCACGCTGCGCTTTGTACTGTTTCAACATATCGACCAGCGCGTCCATCCAAAAGAATCCGTTCTGCTGCTCCTCGCGGATGCGCTTCAGATTCTTGCGGCTGTCCTCGCCGGCATCCTGGAAGTAGACGATCACCGCGGCGCGCACAAGCGATTCATCCACCATCGTCTTCGTCTCGCCGTAGGCCATGCGCTTCATCTGGTCCAAGACCGCGGCGTTCACCTCCCCCGCGCCGGAGAAATCGCTCCAGTGCCCAGCCACGGCCGGGTTCACAAACGAGTGGTTGAACTCGTGGATGATCGTCGAGAGATAGCCTTGGTCCGGCGGATAGGTCGGGTTGCCGGCATCGTCATGCGTCCAGCAGCCGATGATGGAGAAGAGCTCGACGCTGCCGTCCTGGTGGACGAGGCGCGGTCCGTAATTGCCGCCGCCGTTGTTCATGCCCAGGATCAGGTGATAGGTCAGTTCTGGCGCCTTTCCGTAGAAGCGCGGATACCAGCCGAAATCGACCGACCCAAGAGTCGTTGCGAAACGCGTCTCCGCAAGCTGGTACATGGTCCGATGTGCGGCGTAGAACTCCGCAAATTTGCTGTCGCGATAGAAGTCGCGCAGCAGCGGCAGAAACTTCTCCCCGTCTGTCGCGCCCCAGCGCTTCTCCGGAACCTCCGGCGTGAAGGCGACCAGAGGCTTGAGTTCCGGCGGCGGCGACAGCGAGATCGCCATCGCCATTACGGCGTCGAAGCTGACGCCTCTCTTGTTTCGCAGATCCTGCGCCATCCGCACGGCGGGATGGTCCTTGTACGGCGCAAAGAAACGGTCGATATCGGCTGAATACGCCGGAAGCGTGTTCATGTTGTACTCGGGATTGCCCGCCAGCCGAAACACAATACTCAGCAGTTCAACGCGCTCGTCCACATGGGGGACAACCGCCGGCTTGCGATCCAGGGACTGGCCTTGCGCGCATGCCGGAGACACCAGCGCACAGATGCAAACGAGAAAAACCGGAAGACAGCGCAAATCGAAGATTCTTCGCATGAGCGGACCTCTCGACGGGGAGGAATCGTTGCCACATCGATGGCCGGAACCGCCACGTCCTTCTGCCACCTTTTACCACTTTCATCGAAAGTCGATGGTGTTGGACATCACATCGCGACGGTCGCCGGAAAATGACCGGCGCGCCGCTGTTCCGGTAGGCTTTGATTATGAGCGTATTCAACGAGAAGCGGGCGGAGTACCTTGTCCTGCCTGAACTGCCGCGGTAGCCGCGCGAAGATCAATTCGGGCCGGAAGGAGGTTCCAGCTCAGAAGGAAGCAAGGGCGGCCGATAGAGCATGGCGGGCAGGAACATGGAAGCGCAGGCGCAGGCCGTGAAGCCAAGCGCGTAACCCACGCACCACCATTCGGTTCGAAAGTTCCAGACGGCGGAGAGCGCTGCCACGAGCGTGACTCCGCCGGAAAAAAGACATGCGCGCGCGGCCAAGGCGATGGTTGGGTTTCGGACAGGCTGCCCAGCAACTCGATTGAAGCCATTGATCGAAGTGCTCTCCATCGCGGTGGACGCAGCTCTCCAATGCTGAATGGAGCGAAGCAAGCGCCGCTGAGCGGCGAGCCAGCGCACTGGATGGAGGATGAAGGCCCGGATCTGGCCGGATGCAGGGCTGCGAAAGCGCACCATGGGAACACGCCTGAACCAGCTCGCCGGCGCGGCGGCCACCAAGGCCACCTGCACGACGTCCGCCGGATTGAGGGCTATCGAGGTGCGCTCGCTTCTGTAGCAGAGCCTGTCGCCCTCGAACCAAAGCAGACCGGCATCGGAAAAACGGCGGCCACTGTAAAGGCGCGGCACGTCATCGATCGCCATGCCCACCATTTCACCGCTGACGCCTAGCCTTGACTGCAGCTTCCGCCGGAGCCTTGCATAGGCAGTTGCCATTGCGGTAGCGGCCAGGGCCTTGGTCAAGAGACATGCGAGGACGATTCCACCCGCCAGTTGAGCCACCCCTGCCCCTGCGAATCGATAGCAAAGCCACGCGACTGCCAAGCCGACGCCGCTGGAGCCAAACAGCACGGTCCACCCGTAGATCCCCGCTGTCTTCTTCTGCCATTCGGGCGTGAAGATAGGGCCGCCGGCCCCCTGAGCGGGGAGTTCGTACGATTCCCCTGAAACGCCGCCGGCGCACAACACTTCTACCTCTTGCGCTCCAAGCCCCCAGGCGGCGGCCAGCGCCCGGATTCGCTTCCGGGTGGAAGGATGCGAGGAGAACCACACCGCCGCGGCATTCATATCGAGGGATGTTTGGTTATTGCGAGAGATTCTGGCCAGGGAGCTGATCATGGCTCGCGGGTCTCCGGTGAGAGCTGCCGCGCTGGCGTCGGCGGCAAACTCGCGCTTTCGCGCTCCACGCAGAGCGGCGAAGAAGACTGTCAACGGCAGCAGCGTGGCCACAAACGCGCCACCGGGCCAGAAGAACAGCAAATCGCCATCCGGCAAGGCGAACAAGACCATCGCTATGGCCAGGGCCGTCCACTGCGCGCGGCTCGAATGACTGAAATGCGAGAGCTCGTGGGCCGCAATCGCATCCACTTCGCGCTTGCTGAGCGACCGAACCAGTGGCGCGGTCAGGTAGATGCTCTTTCCCGGCAGGGTAAATGCGGCGGAGACTTGCGAGCGCGTTGAATAGGAGACGATGACCTTGACCGGGGGGCGTCTCGCCCTGGCGCACAGCGCGGAGACGCGCTCGTACAATTCGCCGCCGCTCAACTGCCTGACGCTGGCGTGCGCCGTGGCCCGAATCCACGCTCGGAGGAGAAGGACGGCGATGGGCGCGGCTGCAAGCCAGGCGGCCGCGGCAATCCAGTTTGCGGCCATCATAGACGGCAGCGCCCCCATGGCGCAGGTTACCACAAGAGGAATGACGGCAAAGCCGCCAAGGACCTGGCCGAAGCTTCCGCCGGGCTTCCGGCCAGCCTGGTTCCTGCTTCCCAGCGCAACTCCCGCCGCGACGCAGAAGAGCGGCGGCCACAGTTCCACGAATAGCGCCGCGAGATTGGCCAGCGGATTTCCGAAGAACAGGATGCGCAGCGGGACGCCCGCCTGAAGCTGCGAGGCCGCACCCATCCAGAGGATGGTGCCCATCAGCAGGATGGAACGGCTGATGCCCGCAAGGGACGCTCGGGAGACGATCGCCGCAATGAGTGTGAGAGCCAGCGCCAGGGCAACCAGCGGAAGATAAACGCCCGCCAATTGATCGGGGCGATAGCCGAACCTGATGTGGATCGGCGGGGGCGGAGCGCCGGCTTGAAACCGGGCCGATTCAACCACCCGCTTTCGCCCTCCAAGCTCCTCCATGGATGCCGAGGACGAATCGAATCCCAGCCGCGGATAGTTCAGCCAAAGTTGAATCTCGTCTGAAGCGTCAAGTCTCTTCGCGATCGGGGCAAGGTCGATGACGCCTTCGAGTGAAAGACCGTTGCGCCGCATGGCATTCGGGCAGTGGAATTCGTCGAATCTGTCGGGTTTTTCCTGCGTCATGCCAGGGCAATGGATGACCTGGGAAACAACCGGGCCCCAAGCGAAATCCTTCTTTTGCGACCAGACCTGAACGGAGACTTCGCCGCTGGTCTCGATGTGAACTTGCACCGAGACAGCCGGCGATTCCCCGCGAGCCATGGGCAAGACCGCGAGGCAAAGAACCGCTGCGAGCGCTGCCATGGAGTTGGTCTTCATTGAAGTTGCGGCAAACCGCCTCCATTTCCCAGATTCACCCATGCCGATCCAAACCAAGCTCGACTCTCCATAGGTTCCCGCGCGTTCACCCTCGCGCTAGCTTTACGAGGATGGCCACCGCAACTCTCGCACAGCCGCTGGTAACGGGTCAAAGGCATTTGCCGGCAATCCAGCAGTTGCCGGCCTCCGGGAGCACTGCGGGCTTCTGCCGGCGTCAGGCGCTCCGGTTGGAGTCGATTCGGGGCTCATCCGAATCTGACCGGCGCGCGGGTTTTTCGGGTAGGCTTTGGTTATGAGCGTATTCGACGAGAAGCGGGTGGAGCTGGAGCGGCACGAGTTCATGATGGGTGTGGAGCGGGGCAGGCTGGCGGTGGCGCTGGACCTGCTGACCGACTCGCTGATTCTGGTGGGACAGCACGGGGTCTATTGCGCCTCCAGCCGCAACCCGGCCAAGCCGGCGCTGGATTTGCAGGCGGTTCTGGGCGGCCTGGAGGGAGCCAAGGCGCTGATCCAGAGCGTGATGGAGGAGTTGAGGAAGCAGGGGTCAGAGATCAGAGATCAGGGGTCAGAGATCAGAGATCAGGGGACTAGGGAATAGGGAATAGGGGACGGAGAACGGGGTGCGAATGGAAGCTGATTGGGCACCGAGCGGACGAGCGGGCTGGCAGCGCCGCCGGAATCCAAAGTGCGGTATGCTGGAGAAGCGCGCCCGTAGCTCAGCTGGATAGAGATCGCCGCGGCGATCCTCCGGAGCGTTAGGTCGGGAGTTCGTCCGTTGCCGGACGCGTCGAGCCTTGTTGCAATGCCATTCGCCTATGTTCTCCGCAGTCTGGCGACGGGCCGTTCCTATACCGGAGCGACCTCCGACCTTGAAATTCGGCTGGCGCAGCACAACTCCGATCAAAGCCGTTCAACGAAGCACCGCGGCCCTTGGACGCTGATTCATCGAGAAGAGTTCTCGACCATGGCTGAGGCATTGCGTCGAGAGCGCTTTCTGAAGTCCGGAAAGGGACGCGACGAACTGCGAAGGCTTCTCCAGAGCGAATCTGCTCCCGCATCCGATCCATAGGGCTTCCGTCGGAAGTGAGCCTCCGAGACGCGCCATCCAGACCGGGAAGTGCGGTATGCTGGAAATGCGCGCCCGTAGCTCAGCTGGATAGAGCGAACGCCTCCGGAGCGTTAGGTCGGGAGTTCGAATCTCTCCGGGCGCACCAAATACTTATTGGGCTTCTCAGTCCTCGGATTTTGCCAAGGACTCGATAACGGTGGATAGCTCGACTACCTCCAGATTCGACGGGCAATCCAGCCAGTTGTGACGCCAGCATACAATCACGTCGCACCCATCTGGCGGATGCCCATGGTCGCGGAAGTTCCTACTTTCGAACTCAAATTCGATCCGCACCCGTTGCCACCTACCAGGTGCAACCTGCCGCTTTGCCTCACAGTCTGGATACCCGGCCTGAACGGCCTCGACCATATAGCCCAGTTCCTTGGCAACGACTCCAAAAAGGAAAACCACCCCCTGCTCATTCACTGGCTCGTGCCGAAGGCCGCGAAAATCTATTGGATTGCCATACGTCGGCCTCCCTTCAAGGCGTGCGCCTTGCTGACGGTTCAAACGGGGAAGGGGTTCAGACACCGGCCGGTCCACACCTCGAGTATCTTGACGGGCGACGGCAGCCGTCTTCGCTGAACCTTGAGGTATCAGGGCCAATACATCCAACCATTGCGGGTCATCCTTGGCGAACTCGCGAAACTTGGCAGGAATTGTGGACCATGGCCCGAAGTGTCTCTCGAAAACGCCGGGGCTGTACCTGCCACCGCGCCTATACCCATCCCGCGTGGGAATCTGGCGCTCGCTCCTCACCAAACCTCCCCAGTCTTCAAGTAGCCGCTCGTCCTCGAGTTTCACATTCGTTGAATCGGGTTCGAGCCCCGCTGCCCTAACTGCTCCGCTCCAACTCGGGAAGTGCTGGAGAATCTGGTACTCCGAAAGCCCCGATCTTGCCTTGAATTCTGCCCGTGAAGGCGGGCGGCCAATCTTCTGGGCGACGTCTCGAATGGCGTCGAGAACGGATTTCTTGTCTACAGTCTGGCCGGGCATTCTCTTCTCGCTGGGCAACCAGCCCGCGTCAAGCATAGCACCCAGAATGAGCTTTAGGGCACGCGCGGGCGGATTTCGCCGGGATGGAAAGCCGAGATGGATATTCGCCCGCCCGCGATCTCCGGCGGCATTCTCCCTGCGGCGATTAAACTGAAAGGGGCCTGCGCGGCGTTCATCCCGTGGGCCGGACAAGTTTGGACGAGACTGGACAAGGCAAGAGATGCGCTTCAACTTTGAGTTCACCACCGTTCAGATTCTCTGGACGCTGACCTTTGCGGCGCTTCTGGTGCTGCTGGTGGTTCTGCTGGGGCGGGACAGGGCGCGGCGCTTTCCGTGGTTTACGGTGAGCATGGTGCTGGTGGCTCTGCAGATGCTGGCGAGCCGGGAGCTCTCCGGGCGGATGCCGCAGTTCACGTTGCAGACGATCTTCGTCACGCTGGCGGATGCAATGGCTCTGGTTGGCGTGCTGGTGCTGGTGGAGATGGCGCGGCGGGCGTTCAACGGGCTTGCGCGTTCGCTGTGGATCGTGAACAGCGCGGGGTTGCTGGTGGTGGCTGGAGTAGTGGCAGCCGTGCTGGGACCGTGGCCGGCATGGAAGACCCTGACCGCCGACTCGCAGGTGGCGGCGCTGCGGCTGATGCAACTGGCGGCGGAGAAGACCGATTTGCTGGTGATTCTGCTGACGGTTGGGCTGGGTCTGCTTGTGGTTCTGTTCGGGCGCAGGTACAGGGCTGGCTGGCGGAGCCATGCGCAGCGGCTTGTGATCGGGCTGTGGACGGCGGCGATTGCGCGACTGGCCTTGATGGTGGCGCTGGGGCGGATGGAAGGGGCGCTGCGGCGCCTGGCGATGGCTGCGACGCCGGAAAGCCGGGCGGCGTCCGAGCGCATTGTGGACCTCATCGAGAAGGCGATCAACGCCAATAGCGCTGTCTATTTGGCCGTGCTGGTGTGGTGGATTGCGTGCTTGTGGATGGACGAGCCGCGGGCGGAGGATGAGGCCGCTGAGCTTGCGTCGGAAGAGGAACGATAGCGCGAGCTGTCGCTGCTTCTCGCCCTTGCGCCGGGAGTACATGCCGCAGATCCTTCGAATGGGTCGCCGCGGCGACCTCGCTCAGGATGACAGCGAGGGTGGGGCACCCAACGGTCCTTTGACCCCTGATCTCTGATCTCTGATCTCTAAATGTGGCAGCTTGCCTGGCCGCGCTTTTCAAGATAGCGCTGATGGTACTCCTCGGCGCGCCAGAAGGTGAGGGCGGGCTCAACCTTGGTGACAATACGCTTAGGTTTGAAGCGTCCTTCGGCGGTGAGCCGGTCGATTTTGGCGCGGGCCTGCGCCTCCTGCTCGGGCGAGTGGAAGAAGATAGCCGAGCGGTACTGCGTGCCCCAGTCCGGGCCCTGGCGGTTGAGGGTGGTGGGGTCGTGGAGGGAGAAGAAGGCGTCCAGAAGCTGCTCGTAGGTGACCACGGCGGGGTCGAAGTCGAGTTCGACGACCTCGGCGTGGCCGGTGCGATCGGTGCAGACGTCCTTGTAGCTGGGCCGGTCGAGTTGCCCGCCCTCATAGCCGACGGCGGTGGCGGTGACGCCGGGAATGGCGGCGAAGGCGGCTTCAACGCCCCAGAAGCAGCCGGCCCCGAAGGTTGCCTTTTCGATACTCATAGCGGATGAGATGCGCGGAGGCGTGGGTCGGTGACAGATTTTGCGTCAGCCGGTCAGGTTGTAGATCAGGCCGAAGGGATCCCGGATGTAGCATCTGGGGAAATCGGGTTCATCCTTGATGACCGCGCAGCCGTTCTTCACGAGCCTGCGCCGGGCGGCTTCGACGCTGTCAACCGTGACTTCAAGGACTGGTCCCAGCGCCGGGCCGCGCTCGATGAAGAGGTTGATGCGCCTGCCATGCAGGCTGATCATCTTAGGGTCTTCGCCGGTGACCTCGAATCCGAGATGCTCGACGTAGAAGTCAGCCGCCTTCTTGGGGTCCGGGGCCTGGATGAGAATGTCGGTGCCAAAGGTGTTTGCCATAGGGGCTCCTTTGCTTGATTGAGGCTTAGCCTATGATCGCTGTCAGATGGAGGAGATTCTCTCCCAGCCCCACGTTTCCGTCAATCTCAATTTGCGATCGAGCTGAGTTGTAATCGATGCCTTTGGTAAACAGACGCCATGCCAACGCCTGGGGAATGGTCACGCGGGACGCACAGGCGCCGAACGGCTCTTTCACGAGAGCCCATTTGGCAGGGCCTTTCGACAAGAACCACTGGCCGCCGCAGTCGCTGGAGATCTCCACCAGAATGATTGTCCCGGCGGGTGCATCGATATTCCGATAGAGATGCGGAAGTCCCCTCAGGAAGCAATCGAGGACCGGGTGGTAGAACTCCGGGGTCATGAGGCCTGGACGATCTGTGGCGAGTCGAATCTGCTGTTGATGATGCCAGCGTTCTGTCAGCTCGCGGGCAGTGTCAAACCAGTTAAGCGAGGTTTCTTCGCCTGCCCAGCTTACGGCGAAAACCGCGGGGGCGAAGGGATCGAGCGACTCATGGAAATCCGCACTCTGATCGCAAACCATCTTCATCGCGTCGATCAGAACAGGGGGACTCAGGCGCCGGAAGACAGTTACGCCTTCGCGATTCAGCCGGTTCACCAGTGCAACCAAACCTTCCTGAGAACCGATATCGACAGCTTCAACGAAGCATGAGTCTCGAACCAAAGAAAGCTTGCGAAGGGCCGTATCGAGAAGGTGTGCCGCCACGTCGCGGACCTTCCACAGCGGCGCGATGGTCTGAAGATCCCATTCGCTCGGGTTAAGCGAGCGCAGGAGACGGATCAACTCCGCGTCCACTTTGCGCAGCAGATGAGCACACAGGATGGGATCGAGGCTGCCGGACTGATTTGCCATTTCAGTGTTTCAGCATAGCAAGCCGCGGCGAACTATTCGATTGTTCATTTCCAAGGGCCGGTCCACGCGGGAGCTGCGCAACCGCCGAATGCAATGGCCCTTATTCTTAGCTGCGCTTCTTTCCGCCGGGATAGCCGGTGCGCTTGGGGCCGGAGGGTTTGCCTTTGTAGCCAGACTTGGAGCTGCCGGGTTTGGGCTTGGAGCGGACGCCGGAGGCGGGCTTGCCGGGGCCACCGAAGCTGGGTTTGGGTTTCCAGCCGGGTTTCAGCCCCACGGACGAATCCGCCGCGGCGGACGTGCGGGCCCCGGGCTTCCCGCTGGGGCGCGCGCCGCCCGCGCGGGGTTTGCCGCTGCTGGTGGTGAAGGGGCGCGCCAGGCCGCCTTCGCCGCGGAATGGGCGGTTGGGACCGGGCCGGTTTGGGGTTGGCCGATCCGCATTGAAGCGGCTTGGTCCGGGCCGGCCGGAGTAGGCGCGGGGCGCGACGGGGCGGCTGGGACGCTCCTCGCGCTGAACCGCGTCGATGTGAAGGCGGGAGGGTTTGCGCGGGCTGGCATCCTTGAAGACCTCGGCATCGGGACGGCGAGCTGACGAGCGCTTCGGGAACGGCCGTTCCGCTGAAGCCGGTCTTGACCAAGCCGGCTTGCCGGCGGCGCTTCTGCTGGAGGCGGGCTTATCGTCGTAAGGCCGGCGAGCGGCGGGCTTATCGCCGTAGGGCCGTCGAGCGGCGGGCTTGCCGCCGAATGGCTTGCCGGCAGCCTGTCTCTCCCGGAAACCGCTGCCGGTGGCGGGCTTGGCCCCGTAGGCGCGACCTGTTCCGGGCTTGTCTCCGTAAGGACGTGCGGCGGGCGGCTTGGCGCCGTAGCGCTTGCCTGCGCCGGGACGGGCTTCGCCGGTTGAGCCGGCGGCAAAGCGTGCCGGCGGGCGAGTGGGCCGGTCGTCCTTTTGCCATGCGGGACGGGCAGATGGGCGGCCAACAGGCAGCGCGGCGCCGAAGTCCTTGCCGGCAGGGCGAACGGGGCGATCTGTTCCGCTGCTCCCAGCAAAGGATCTCCTGGGGCGGTAGTCCTTGGGCACTGCGGCCGGGCGTTCGCCAAAAGACTTGGCTGGGAACGGCCGGGCTGGGCGCGAGCCTGTGGCGCGGGGAGCTACGGTGGGCAACTGGGCGTCGGCGGCGTTCCGTCGGCGGAGTTCCTTGGCTTTGGGGGTGCGCAGCTTGCCTTCGGCGGCCTTGCGCAACGCTTCGAGCTCCTCGGACTCGAGTTCGCGCAGGTTTCCCGGCTCCTGATCGAGGACCAGCGGGCCGTAGCCGACGCGGCGAATCTTCTCGACGAAGTGGCCGATTTCCAAGAACATCTTGCGCAGTTCGCGGTTGCGGCCCTCGATGAGAACCACTTCGTACCAGGGATTGTCGCCCTGGCGGACCTGGCGGACGCGGGCCGGGGCGGTGCGAACCTGGGGTGAGCCAGGCTTGTCGCGCTCGATGGCGACGCCGCCGCGCAGGAGGTCGAGTTCGGCTTCGCTGGGCTGGCCGGCCACCTTGACCAGGTAGGTTTTCTCCACGCCGGAACCCGCGCGGGTGAGCCGGTTGGCCAGCTCGCCGTCGTTGGTCACCAGGAGCAGGCCTTCGGTCATGTAGTCGAGGCGGCCGACGGGGTAGAGGCGCTCGCGCATCTTGTCAAAGAACTGCATCACCGTGGGCCGGCCCTCGGGATCCTTGACGGTGGTGACGAAGCCACGCGGCTTGTTGAGCACGAAGTAACGGAGGCGCTCCGGCCCCTGGAGCAGCTTGCCGTCGACGCGGATGTGGTCGCGGCCGGCGTCGGCCTTGGTGCCGGGCTCGGTGACCACCGTGCCGTTGACCTGGACGCGGCCCTGCTCGATGAGTTCCTCGGCTTTCCGGCGGCTGGCCACACCGGCCTTGGCGAGGATCTTTTGCAGGCGCTCGAGCTTGGCGGGGGAACGAGGCTCGGGGCTGAACTCCGGCTCGGCTTCGGCTTCGATTTCGGTCTCGGACTTGGGCTCGATCTCGGGCCCGATCGCGGCCTTGGCCTCTCCGTCGGTCTCGTCTCCGATGGGGTCTGCTATCGCGGCTTGGGGAATCTCGATTTCGGGCGCTGCGGCTGGTTCGGGTTCGGAAGATTTGGGTTTAAGGTCATGGGGCTTGCCGGTCTTTTTCTTCGCCATTTGGAGAACTCTCGGTTTCTGCCTGCTCGGTGGCCAGAGGCGCGGCAGGCGCGACCTCTTCGGGGATTGGCGTTTCAGTGCTGGCCGCCGTCACGGCGGTCCCGGTGGGTTCAGGGGTTGCAGGCGTGGAGTTCCCGGATTCGTCCGGAAGCTCTTCGCCGCCGGTTTCGTCCTCTTCCAGGCTCAGATCGAGATTCGAGTCCGCTGTCTCGGATGAGGCCAGTTCCGAGCCGGATAAGAGTTCAGGCTCGTCGAGTTCGATAGCGGCCATCTTTTCGAACTCCTCCATGGAGGGCAGCTCGGAGACGTCCTTGAGGCCGAAGCGGAGCAGGAACTCGCGGGTGGTCTTGTAGAGGATGGGGCGGCCGATGACCGGCTTGCGGCCGGCGGTGGCGATGAGCTTGCGGGCCAGCAGCGAACCGAAGACGGCGGACGAATCCACGCCGCGAATCTCGTTCACTTCAGGCGCGGTGACGGGCTGCTTGTAGGCGATGACGGCCAGGGTCTCCAATGCGGGCAGGGAGAGCCTGAGCGCAGGCTTGAGGCTCTTGACGAAGGAGCGGACCGAGTCGTGGCACTCGGGCTTGGTGGCCATGCGGAAGCCGCCTGCGATCTCGCGAATCTCAATGCCGCGGTCGTCGGAGGCGTAGGAGGCGATGAGCTCGTCGAGCAGTGAGCGGAGGACGGCGCGAACCTCGCGGTCGCGCTGTCGGGCCAGGCGGCGGGCCTCCAGTTCGGCGTCGGCGGAGGCTTCGGCGGGCTCCGCGCCGGCCTCCGAGTTCGCATCGGGGGCGGGCGCCGCTTCGGGCTCCGCAGGCGCGGTGGGCGATTCAGGAGGCAACGCGACGGCCAGGGCCTCATCCAATCCCATGTAAACGATCTGCTCGTTGACCGGCGTGGGCAACAGGAAGAGAGCGTCGGAGTTCGCTGCGGCCTGGCCCGTCGACTCGGCAGCCTGCGCGGCAGACGCGGCTTCCCGCTCCGCCTTCCACTCCAGGGCATCGGCGGCAAAGTGCGCGGCGAGCTGGGCCATTGTGACCGGCTCCTCCGCGGCGTAGATGACAGCTTCCAGCTTGGCTTTCAGGCTCATTGTCGAATAGGTACTTCAAGTATGGTACCGGAAGCGGCGGAAGGCTGCGTGTGGATTGAGGCTTCCAAGTTCACGCAAAGGGCAGAAAATGTGCGGCCGGGGACGGCGGATGCATGGTTTTCGGCCAAGCTGGCCTCGGAGGGGCGGCCCCGGCGAACCCAGACGAACCGGGGAAGTCGCAATTCTGACCACTGACAACTGACAACTGATCACTGGTTCATGCGCCGATCAAGGCCGGGCCGGAAAGCGAGTAGCCGGCCAGGGCTGGCGGGCTGGCTTCCTCCGCCGGCGGCGTTTCCACCGGTATGTGTGCCAACTCCCAGGCCGAGCGGTCCTTGAGCAAGCGGGAGACCAGGGCGGTGTGCATGGCATGGCCGGCGCGCTCCGCGACTACGTGGCCCTCGATGCGTCGCCCGGCCAGGGCCAGGTCGCCGATCAGGTCCAGCACTTTGTGGCGCACATACTCGTCGCTGAAGCGCAGCGGGCCATTTTCCGGCCCCTTTGGCCCCAGAATGATGATGTTCTCCGGTCCTGCGCCGCGGATGAGGCCCATATCGCGCATCTGCTTCTCGTTCGCCTTGTAGCCGAAGGTGCGGGCCGGGGCGATTTCCGTCCCGTAGGTCTCGGCCGCCAGGTCCACGCTGGCCTTCTGGTGACCCACGGGCGCGGGAAAGTCGATGGCGTATTCAATGCTGTAGCCGGAGCCGGGATAGACGCCGATGAACTTGTCTCCCTCGCGCACCTCGATGGGGTGCAGCACGCGGACGGTCTCGCGGCGGCGGCGCTGAGCGCGGATGCCGGCGGTCCGGAAGGCCTCCACGTAGGGCAGCGCGCTGCCGTCCAAGATGGGCAGTTCCAGGTTGTCCAGCTCTACGATCACGTTGTCAACGCCCATGCCGATGAGGGCGGAGAGCAGATGCTCGGTGGTGGAGATCAGAACGCCCTGGCGCATCAAGCTGGTAGCGTAGCTGACTTTGGCCACGTAGCGGCCGATGGCGGGGATCTCGAAGTTGTCCAGGTCGGTGCGGCGGAAGACGATGCCCGAGCCGGCCGGAGCGGGCAGCAGACGCAACTTCACCGGCGCGCCGGAGTGCAGCCCCACGCCCTCGAACTCGATAGGCGCCGCAATGGTCTGTTCCAGGTGCGCGGGATTTGCCAATAATTCGCTCTCCAGGCTATGGAAAACAACTGCAAGCGTCAGATTAGACGGCAAATGACATCTCTGTCCTGTGGCATTTTAGCCACACTCTGCGCGTTGCGGGCCACCTGCAAGGCCGATCATCGGAAGCAACACTGTGCTTTAACCGTCGTAGAATCGGGGAGTCGTTTCTGTTTGCCGCCTTCGACGATCCGCTGAAAGGTTCACCGATGCCCGCTGCCGCCGACCTTCCCATCCCCATGCGCGCCCTGCTGGCCGGAGCGCGGCGTAAGCAGCCCGCGATGCTCAACCTCATCCGGCGACTGGTGCGGGCGGAGTCGCCTTCTGACGATAAGGCCGCCGTCGATGCCTGCGTTGTGCTGGCCGCCGCCTATGCAAGAGGCTTGGGCGGGCGCGTGAAACTGCATCGCTCCACCGCGGCGGACGGCTTTGGCGATGTGCTGGAGGCGCGATTCGGGCCAAAGTCCTCCGAAGTGAGTGAGGGCAAAGCCGCCAAGGGGGATCGAAGCGCGGAGCGGGGCATTCTTCTTCTCGGCCATCTGGATACGGTCTGGCCGATGGGCACGCTGAAGACCATACCCTGCCGCCTGGCCGAAGGCCGCCTGTGGGGACCGGGAGTTCTGGACATGAAGGCCGGCGTGGGGATGGGCTTCGCCGCCATTGAAATGCTCATCGAGGCGGGCGTCTTGGGCCGGGAGGTTGTGCTGCTGCTGACCGGCGACGAGGAGGCAGGCAGCCCGGTCTCGCGGCCCGTCATTGAGCGGCTGGCGTCCGAGTGCGCCGCCGTTTACGTGCTGGAGCCGGCGCAGGGCCTGGCCTGCAAGACCGCCCGCAAGGGAACCGGCAACTGGCGAATCGACGTGACGGGAGTGGCTGCCCACGCCGGCGTGGACTTTGAAAAGGGGGCGAATGCCATTCGCGAGCTTGCGCGCGTAGTGGAAACGGTGAGCGGCTGGACCGACCTCAAGCGCGGTTTGACGGTGAGTGTGGGACTGGCCGGCGGCGGCTCGAAGACCAACGTGATTCCCGCCGCAGCCTGGGCGGAGGTGGATGTTCGCATCGCCCGCAAGGGGGACGGCGAGCGCATCGCGCGCAAGTTCGCCGCGCTCAAGCCCATCGACCAGCGCTGCCGGCTCACCGTGACTGGCGGCGTCAACCGCCCGCCGATGGAGCGAACCCGCTCGACCGTGCGGCTCTACCGGCAGGCAAGGGCGCTGGCCGCGGAACTGGGCTTCGTGCTGGAGGAAGCCTCTACCGGCGGCGCCTCCGACGGCAACTTCACCTCCGCGCTGGGCATTCCCACGCTGGACGGCATGGGCGCCGTGGGCGAGGGCGCGCACGCCGGCGATGAATCGATCGTGATCGAGCACCTCGCCCCAAGGACGGCGCTGCTGGCGGGAATGATGGCGGGATGCCATCCCGTGGGTTCGCCTGATACACTTCCTTGAAGACCCAAGCTGGAGACCAATCTAACTATGAAACATGCTGCATTGATTCTGTTAATGGCGGCCAGCGCCGCTGCCGCTAGCGCCCAAGCTCCTGCCAAGCCGGCCCCGCCGTCGGCAACCACTGCCGCCAAACCTGCTGGCGCGGCAACCACAGCCGCTAATCCTGGCGCGACGACAGCTCAACCCGCTGCTGCCGCAGCCAAGCTGCCTTTCGGTGTTCCCGCTCCCGGAATTCCTGCAGTCAAGACCATCAAGAAGACCCTCTATACGGTTGCCCTGCGCTACCAGGAGATCAAGGTTGGCACGGGAGCTCCGGCTGAAGCCAAGAAGCAGCTCACATTCAACTACACCATGTGGGCGGCGGACGATGGCCACAAGATCGATTCGACCGACGACCACCGCGCCCCGATGCTCGATAAGGACAAGAAGCCCGTTCTTGGTGACGACGGCAAGCCCAAATTGGGCGATCCTCAGCCATACACGTCAGTCATGGGACAGGGCGGTCCACTGCTCGGATGGGACCTGGGATTTGAGGGCATGAAGGTCGGTGGGAAACGCCGCGTGTTTATTCCCTGGCAGTTGGGACTGGGTGAGCGGGCGCTTCCGGCGCGCGGCCCCGATCATCCGGCGATTTCCGCCAGAACCGATCTCATCATCGATCTCGACCTGCTGGATGTGAAGGAACCTCCTGCGCCGCCCCAGCGCCCTGCTATGATGCCTGGGCCGCATCCGCCGATGGGCGCTCGCCCAATGCCCGGCGGCCCGGGAATGCCGCCAACTTCGGCCCAGCCCGGCGCGCCTGCAGCGCCGCCAGCTCCAGGCGTTGCGCCAAACGCGCCCACTTCGGCAACGCCCGCGGCACCGGCAGCTCCGAACGCTGCTCCTGCCCCCGCAGCGGCGCCAAAACCCGCTGCTCCGGCGGCACCGGCAGCTCCCGCAACCCCGGCACAGCCGGCTCCAGCAGCAGCTCCGGCGCCTCCTGCTCCGGCAGCGGCCCCGGCACAGCCGCAATCGAAGTAGCGGCCGGCAGTGCCGGAGGCTCTCGGGAGCGGCTTTCAGTGGATGGAGAAGGCGCCGCCGCCGCAACCGTCCATGAACCCAAAACCGGAGATCGAAGGTCTATATTCCGCCGCGGAACGCAGTGAAAGCCGAGTTCCGTGGCGGATTTGTCTTTGCCGCGTAGGGTTCAGTTGGACGCCGCGTTCGACGGTGCAGCTTCCGACCGCTAGGCTGGAGGTGCGCCGGCCTTCGATTCCTGCAGCTTGTAGAGCAGCGATCTATAGCTGATGTTGAGCCATTTGGCCGTCTTCAGGCGGCTTTGGCCGTGGGCTTGCAGCACCTTCATTACGATCTCGCGCTCCAATTCCCGCGTAGCGGCCTTGGTAATCTCCTTGAGAGAAATGGGGTGGGCCAGATCGATCTCGGGGATCAGGGTGGCGGGTGTATAAGGAGCCAGCTCCGCCGCCAGAGCCTCCTCGTTGCCGATCAGGACGTAGCTGCTGATCATGTTTTCGAGCTGCCGGATGTTTCCCGGCCAGTTGTAGCGCTTCATCAAGCGCATGATCTCGCGCGAGAGCGGCTTGGGATTGAGACGATATCCCTTCGAGTGCAGCGCAAGAAAGTAGTCGACCAGGGCCGGTATATCCGCGGCGCGCTGGCGCAATGGCGGCAGATCGATGGTCACGGCGTTGATGCGGTAGAACAAGTCCACCCGGAAGCTGCCGTCCTCGGTCAGTTGGCGCAGGTTTCCATTGGCTGCGCAGACAATGCGAGTATTGACCCGCCGGGGCTCTTGCGCGCCGACGCGCATGAAGGTGCCATCCTGCAACACTTGCAGCAACTTGGCCTGCACCGACATCTCCAGGCTGCCCACCTCATCCAGAAACAGGGTTCCCAGATGAGCCAGTTCGACGCGACCGCGCTTGGTGGCATAGGCGCCGGTGAAAGCTCCCCGTTCATAGCCGAAGAGTTCCGACTCGATAAGCGCGTGCGGAATGGCCGGGCACGTCACTTTGACCCAGGCGGACTTCGAGCGGCTGGACCGGGCATGAAGCAGCTTGGCAAGAATGTCCTTGCCCGTCCCGCTCTCGCCCTGCAAGAGGATGGGGACGGTCGAATCGGCAGTCTTATCCAGCTTCTGCCGAGCCAGAGCCATCATCGGCGATTGCCCAAAGATCACATTCGCCGGGGGCAGATCGCGAATATCCACAAACTCAGTAGCGCGTGTGCGAGCCATTATTTGTCCAATTGAAAGCAAGTTGCTCAGTTTCTGCACGCAATTCAGGGGCCAAACTAAGAGCTGGCGAGGACGCCGGGCCAGCCGTGCTCGGAACGCGGCAGCGTCTTCTCGCGAGCGCTTGATCTTTCGGCAGAACAGCGAAGCATGATTGAGCCTCTTGGGGAGGGAAAACCGCTCGCGGCGGCACTCGCGAATCTGGCGCAAATCGCTCCAGTCTTGGATTGAGAGCCCGGCGAGGGGTTGACCGGCAATGTGCGGGCTGTTCCGTAAATGTGTAAATCTTTGCACATATTGCGAAATGATTTTCCATGTTAAAGTGGAAGATTACTTCCTATTTGGGCTAGAATTGTACGCGCCGGAGCAAAAATAGACCACGTGACGCCGCGTTAGCGGCGTGACGTGGCGGAGTAAAAGTGGACCACCCGCCAGATTGAAGTTTCACAGACAAGCAGGTTTTCTTTGGGGT
>Ga0187863_10001455_pt1 | contig 18821 bp, 13 predicted proteins | sample June2016WEW_11_1_FD_132975 | JGI IMG/M metagenome (GOLD analysis project Ga0187863, IMG submission 132975) | Peatland microbial communities from SPRUCE experiment site at the Marcell Experimental Forest, Minnesota, USA - June2016WEW_11_10 | ecosystem: Environmental > Terrestrial > Soil >... | reverse complement strand
CCCATCTGCCTCCGCCAATTACTCGCGGCGTGCCCGGAGAAAGGCTCGTGACTCGGTTGTTGAGGTACAGGACAGAGACTTACCACCTCTTTTTGAGGCTCCAATTCCACGTCATTGAGGGACTCAAGTACGCAGTTGAACTCTCGCGCTGGCAGCGGCGAGTGACAGAGACCTCCCGGTGAATCTATCTCTTCCCAATTCGATCATCGCCACCGCGCGCCGAACAGGCACCATCGCGCTCCTCGCCGGATTGTCTTGTTTGCCGGGGCTCGTTGCGATAAGCGCGGCGCAAGTTTCTGGAGCATCCAGTTCTTCTTCCGACACGCAGACGGGAGCTGCGTCCGTTTCGAGTTCGCCGACCAGCGCATCGAGTGATTTGGGGGCGAGCGATTCTTCTGACCTAACTGTAAATGGAAATGCGACATCAGCGCTGGATACCGGAGGAGCCGGTGTGGTTCTCTCTGCCACCCAGATCCTGACGATTTTGCAGGAACGTCCCGAAGTTGTCGTCGAATTGAAGTCGTATCTAGCGGATATGCTGCAACAGCAAGGAACACCCACCCAGCCAGACTCGATCACCGACGAAATGCTCTACAACCAGATTTCGTCGAATCCGCAAGTGCGCGCGGGCATAACCGTCTTTTTGCGTTCGCGCGGATTCGTGTCGGATGAGGACTTGCAGCGAGCAGCCCTGGAGAGTGAGCAAGAGTCGCTGCAGTCTGGCACAAACGCAATCCAGCCGCCGATGACTGGCTCTCCATTCGGTAGTCAGATTCAATCGACGGAAGCGGCATCTCCACTCTCCACGAGCAATCTGTCGGGGACAAGTACTACCGTCCCCATGCGTCCACCGGCTTCCATTGGCGTGCTAGGCCCGCAGAATCGAAACGTCAACGGGACACACACGACAACAGACGAGCCACGGGTACTTCGCCAACCGGCTCCGTACAACTTGATGTCGATGCGCGATCTTTACACGCAGATTCCAAGTTCGCCGGAACGTTTGAGACGCTTCGGGTCGGAAGTCTTCGTGAACCGGAGCCTGGTGAGCGCGATGAGTGTTGGCTCGGCCTCGAGTACATCGCCGCTCGATATCCCCATCGGACCGGACTACGTTCTGGGTCCGGGCGACACACTCAACATTAGCTTGTGGGGCGGCATAACGCAGACGTTTCCCCGCGTGGTCGACCGCGAAGGGCGAATCATGCTGCCAGAGTCGGGTGTTGTCCAGGTAGCCGGACTGACCCTCGGCCGCGCCGAGGGAGTGATTGGGGCTGCGCTGCAGAATCAGTTCAGGAATGCGCATGTAGCTGTGGCCGTCGCGCGGCTGCGCACCGTGCGGATTTACGTTGTCGGCGATGTGCAACGTCCGGGCGCATACGACATCAGTTCACTCGCGTCGCCGTTGAACGCACTGTATGCCGCCGGTGGTCCAACCGCAACGGGTTCGCTGCGCGTGCTGCGCCATCTTCGCAACGACAAGCTGATCGGTGAAATCGATCTTTATGATTTTCTGCTACACGGTGTGCGCAAGGAGGACGACCGCCTCGAGGGTGGCGACACGCTGCTGGTACCCGCGGCGGGCCCGCAAATCGCAGTCTACGGCGCGGTGAAGCGACCCGCGATTTATGAACTTCGCGATGAAAAGGGCCTGGCTGCGGTGCTTGACGAAGCAGGCGGCGTCACAGTAGCGGCGGCCCTGGGGCACATCACAGTGGAAAGAATTGATGCACATCAACAGCGCGAGACAGTGGGGATTGACGTTGGCTCGGCCGGAGATATAGAGTCCGCGCGGGCCGCGATCGCCGCCTTCGAAGTGAAGGATGGTGATCGCGTCCGAGTGGCGCCGATTCTGCCTTACAGCGAGCGCGTTGTTTACCTCGAAGGCCACGTCGTGCGTCCTGGGCGCGTGGCGTATCGCGATGGAATGCGGCTCGCAGACGTGCTCCATAGTTATCAGGACCTTCTTCCCGAACCGGCAGTGCAGGGCGAGATCGTACGCCTTATGCCGCCCGACCTGCACGCGGAGACGATTGAATTCAACGTGCCCGACACCTTGATCGGGAACTTCAATCTGGGGCTTCAACCATTCGACACGATTCGTCTCTTCGGCCGATACGAGCAGGACGCGCCCAATGTGACCGTACGCGGTGAGGTAATGCGGCCCGGTTCCTATGCACTTTCAGAAGGGATGACTGCGGCTCAATTGGTGCGTATGGCAGGCGGCTTCAAGCGCGATGCGCTCCTGACCAAGGCGGATCTAATCAGCTACCAGGTTGTGAATGGCGTCAAGGTCGTAGGAGAGCGGCGCGACCTGCCCATTGGCGACGCGGTGATAAAGGAAAACCGCGACGAAGATGTGCCGCTAAAGCCGGGCGATGTGCTGACGGTCCACCAGATTACGGGATGGAATGACATTGGCGCCTCGATCACGATTGAGGGAGAAGTGGGCCACCCCGGAAGCTACGGCTTCCAGCAGGGCGAGCACTTGAGCGACGTGTTACGGCGTGCCGGTGGATTCCGCGATACCGCGTATCCGGAGGGAGCGGTGCTGACGCGTCCGGAAGTCCGTTCACTCGAAGAGAAGAGCCGCGAAGAACTGATTCGCCAAATCGAGACGTCCTCCGCCGCTGCGCGGCTCTCTCCCAATGTTGGCGGCAGCGATCAATCGGCCAATCTGCAGCTGATCCAACAACAGCAGGAGCAGGTGTTGGCTCGCTTGCGCAGCCAGCCTGCGAGCGGACGCCTGGTCATTCATATCAGCCCAAATATAGACAGCTGGGCGGGAACGCCTGCCGATATTGAAGTGAGAGCCGACGATGAATTGCGCGTTCCAAAGAGGCCTGGGTTTGTGCTCATCACAGGTCAGGTTTACAACGCGGCCGCCATCACGTTTGCGCCGGGCAAGTCCGCGGAGTGGTATTTGCAACGGGCCGGCGGCGCCACTCAGATCGCAAATCGTAAGGAAATCTTCATCATTCGCGCGAATGGGTCAGTGGTTGGGCACCGGTCGGGCGATTGGTACACGCACGAAGTTTTGTCGACGAGGCTCGAACCCGGCGATGTCATCGTCGTTCCACAAAAAATCATAGGCGCCTCGCAGGTGTGGCGAAACCTGCTGAGTACCGCCCAAATTGCTGCCTCCATCGCCATCACCGCAGCAGTTGCAGGATTGTAGGTGCGCATGGCTGCCGAACGCGAACAAATCGTATTGGAACCGGAGCTGGAAGATGCGCCAGCGATTCGTATCGACGAGATACCCGCGCCGAATTGGGTCACCAACGTTGCCGTGTTGTGGGATCGCAGACTCACTCTCATCCGCGTAGCTGCGATTGCTCTCGGCCTGAGTCTGATCATCGCATTCGCTATTCCGAAGCGGTATGAATCGACGGCGCGGATCATGCCGCCGGAAAACTCCAGTTCCGGCACAGCGATGCTCGCGGCGTTGGCGGGCCGTAGTCTCGGTGGGCTCGACGGGCTCGGCACGCTGGCTGCCAGCTTTCTTGGCGCCCACGGGAGCAGCGCGCTCTTTGTCGATTTGCTGCGGAGCGGCACGGTGACCGGGGATCTGATCGATCGGTTTGATCTGCAGAAGGCGTATCGCAAGCGCTATCGGGTCGATACAGCGAAGTATCTCTCGCGCCACACTTCAATTGCAGATGACAAGAAGAGCGGCGTGATCACGCTGACCGTGACCGACACAGATCCGCGGCGGGCTCGTGACCTGGCACAAGGGTATCTCGACGAATTGAATATGCTGGTGAATCGAACCAGCACGTCATCGGCGCATCGGGAGCGCATGTTCATTGAGCGGCGGCTCGATGCAGTCAAGAACGACCTGGAAAATGCCCAGCAGGCCTTCAGCAACTTTTCTAGCACGCATTCGACCGTCGATATTCACGAGCAGACGCGCGCCATGGTGGATGCCGGCGCGAAGATTGAAGGAGAGTTGGTCGCGACGCAAGGCGAATTGGATTCCCTCCGGCAGATTTATGGCGATAGCAACATACGCGTGCGGTCGGCTGGGGCGCGCATCGCCGACCTGAAACGTGTACTCGCAAAAATGAGCGGCACTTCCGCCCAGCTGTCGCCGTCAGGTGAAACGGTAGAGGGCAGCGCTTCGGCAACGGGAACTGCCACAGACGAGTTGTATCCGCCACTCCGTCAGCTCCCACGGCTCGCAGTCCCCTACGCAGACCTTTATCGGACGGTGAAGGTGCAGGAAACTGTCTTCGAATTGCTGACACAACAATACGAGATCGCCCGGATTCAGGAGGCGAAGGACATTCCCGTTGTCAGCGTCATCGACTCGCCTGGAATCCCGGAAAAGAAATGCTTCCCTCCGCGATTGTTGCTGGCAATGCTGCTCACATTGCTTGCGATGGGTGTAACAGCCGGAGGCATGCTCTTCGAGTTCCGGTGGGTGCGTGTGGATCCCTCGGACCCGCGCCGACAACTCGCTGCAGAAATCCTGAACGATCTGCGGGCCGGGTTGCGGCGAATTGCCCGCCTCAGCAAGGTGTCTCAATGATTGCGGATCGCTTTTCGTCTCTGCTGGCTTCGCGCGCGGAAGCATATCGACCCGCGTTCATTGAGCATAGTCACGCCGGCAAGGCGGAACAATGGCTGTTCACGCCAGCGCTCGTAGGCTTTTACTTTTCTTTTCGCGCGGCCATCGTACTCATCGTTGTACGCGTGCTTCTGTTTGAACCTCAGACGGGCGCAGCGACCGCCCTGGCCGCCGATTTCGCCCTCCTCCTGATCGTTGCCTTTCAAGCGATGGGACCTGCCACACATTCGTTCCGATGGATGTTGCGGCAGCCGAGCTTTCGATGGGTCATCGCTTATCTGATCTTTGCTGGGTGCAGCCTGGTATGGAGCGCGACAGTGTCGAAGCCCGCGTCATTCCTGTACTGGTGTGGAGTTGCCGCCGATGTCGCGATCGTTGTGTTGATGCTGCGAATCGGTCAAGTTGAAGCCGTAGCGAATTCACTCATGCGTGGATTCATCTGGAGCACGTGTGTTCTCGCGCTAATCGCATGGATGATGCCTACACAGGCGGACCTTCGACTTGGCGACATGGAGTTTTTCAATACCAATCAGATTGGCAATCTCTGCGCCTTCGCCATTTTGCTAGCCCAATACCTCATCAGTCGCAAGGATGGGAAATGGGCCATACCAATCTTGTTCCTTACCGTGACCCTGGTACGCAGCCTCAGCAAAACAACGCTGGTCGCTTTTCTGCTGACTGAGGGCATTCTGCTTTTCCGAGACCGTTCGTTAAGTCGGCGAACCAAATCGCTGATTGTTGTTGCAGTGCTGCTGACAGCCGTTGCGTTTTGGGGGCTGTACGAAAGTTACTACGACGTGTACACCACCGTGGGCACTCAAGCTGAAACGCTCACCGGCCGCACCGCAATATGGGCGTTCGCGGCCAACGCAGCAATTGCAAAGCCCTGGTTCGGGAATGGATTCGACGCGCTCTGGAAGGTCATGCCGCCATTCGGAGCCGATCAATTTGAGGCGCGCCATGCAGAGAACGAGCTTCTCCAACAGTTCTTTGCCTATGGCGCAGTGGGCGTGGTCATGCTGTTCGGTCTCTACGGCAGCCTCTACTTGAGAATTCGCCAGCTTTCGCATCAACCGATGAAAATGATCCTCCTCACAATCCTGCTTTTCATCGTCATCCGCGGAACCGCTGAAGCCGAGCCCTTCGACCTGCTGCTGCCGCTTTGGGCAATCATGCTGATCAGCTCGATCGTGGCGACGTCGCTCAATGCAGAGAGCAAGGGCCAGAACGGAGCTTCGAATCTGGATGTCAGCGCCGCTTGCATAGCCTCCAGTTCCACCAGGAGATCTGTTATATGAAAGTCGTGTTAGCCGCCGTTTCCTCACCCGTACATCTGAACGGCGTATCGCGCCATGCAGCCAACGTGGCGCGCGGGCTGCTGACCCGTCCAGAAGTCTCGGAGGTGCATCTGCTGGCGGGCGCATGGCAGCAGCACACCTATGCCCAAGCAGTGGCGCGGCATGACGTCCGTCTTCATATTCACCCCGTAACGAATCGTCGAGCGACGATTCACCGCAACTGCTGGTACTACTCGGAGCTTCCTCGAATTGCCGCGCAGCTCGACGCGGATGTTGTGCATCTCACCTATCCAATGCCAGTCATCGCGAGAGGCTTCCCTTGCCCAACGGTGGTAAGCCTGCACGATTTGTATGCTTTCGACATTCCCGAGAATTTCGGATTTCTAAAGAGCATTCTGAATCGCCAGGTCGTCCGGCAGTGTCTGGAATCGGTGGACGCAATAGCCTGCGTTTCAGAGAGCACACGGCGACAACTCGGCTATTGGCTTGGCAGCAGTTTTGCCGACAAGGCCGTCACGATTTTGAATTCTGTCGAGCCTGCAGCGGCAAATTGCGCGCGCGGACCGCAGCCGCTTCACAAGGGGCAGCCATTTCTGTTCTGCGTCGCCCAGCATAGACGCAACAAAAATATCCTGCTTGCGCTGCAAATCTTCGAACAATGCCTACAGACGGGTGCCATTTCTCCGGATACTCAACTCGCGGTTGTCGGAGTTCCCGGGCCGGAGACGCGCCGGATTCAGAGGCAGATCCGGGCTGCCCGTCTCGACCGCAAGGTGGTCGTCCTCTGCGGGATCAGCGATACGGAGTTGCAATGGTGTTATCGCAATTGCGAATTACTTCTGGCGCCCTCGATCGTGGAGGGTTTTGGTCTGCCGGTTGTGGAAGCATTGCTGGCTGGATGCAGGGTGGTGTGCTCCGATATCCCCGCATTTCGCGAAGTCGGCATGGATGGATGCCACTATGTCCCCCTTGGACCTGGGGAAATCGACGCATTTACCGCTGCGATTCGCTTGGCACGCAAGGCGCCGCGCACCCTGCCATTGTCTATGCCGCAGCTATCAGCCTCTGTAATTTCGGAGAAGTATATAATGTTGTACCGGCACCTGCAGACCCGCCTTGCTAACAAGGATTGTGGTGCACTAAGGATTTCACATATCGGAAGCCACAATGGCGCGTAGTTTTGGAGCCGTTGTCACGATTAGTCCCATTTCGGTGACTTATAACCGGAAATGTCACCTCTTTGTCATTTCTGATGCCCTCTTTCTTAAGGAAGTTTCGATCCGGGGGAGAATAGATTGATGGCGAAGGAACTGGAGCTTGCAGTGGTTGAACAGGAGGAGAGCGCCTCGGCGCCTCGATTGGGCACGATCCTGATCGTTGAAGATGACCCGCGCATGCAAAAAGTACTCCAGCGTGTATTTGCCGGGGAACACTACGAGGTAGTTACCGCCGGGGATGGCCAGACCGGCCTCGACTTATTCCGGACGCAACGCCCGATTGCGGTGATCCTTGACCTGATTCTGCCTGAAATATCGGGACGCGAACTTTGCCAAACCATGAAGTCGATATCGAACGATACACCGGTGATCGTGCTGAGCGCCGTCGCTGAGGTAGTGGACAAAGTATTACTTCTGGAGCTTGGCGCCGATGACTACGTAACAAAGCCTTTCAGTCCACGTGAGTTGATGGCGCGCGTGCAGGCGGCCATCCGGCGCCGGCGTCGCCCGGCCGCGGCAATGACCTATCGATTCGCGGGCTGTGAACTCGATTTTCAAAAGATGACAGCGCGCCGCGGCGACGTCCCGGTCCCGCTCACATCTCACGAGTTTCGGCTGCTCAAGTTTTTTACGGAACATGCAGAACGGGTGCTGAGCCGTGAAGAATTGCTGAACGAGGTCTGGGGCTATAACTGCTATCCAACCACACGCACAGTTGATAACCAGATTCTGAAACTGCGGCAGAAGCTGGAACCTGACCCGTCGAACCCGCGTCATCTGCTGACGATTTACGGTGCAGGATACAAATTTGTCCCATGATCCGAACACCGCGGAAAACAGGCCTGCTCGCTCCCGTTCCGTGACGTTCCCGGGCCCGGAGAACCGGGGTCTCCGTACACGTGTGCTGCTGATCGCCGCGATGGCAGTCATCATCGTGACTACTACCTTCGCCAGCCTGTTCACCATTCGCCGTCGGCTTGAGAGCGTGCTGACGGGGAACCTGTCTGCGGACCTGATGCGTTCGATTACGACCTTTGAGAATTTGCAAGCGCAGCGGATGACCGCGCTCGATCGCGAGAATGCGCTGCTAGCTGATTTGCCCAGCCTCAAGGCCTTGATGACAACCAGCGACGATCGCACCATCGAAGATGGAGCGGTCGAGTTCTGGAAGGTTGGTGGCAATGACCTTTTTGCGCTCGCCGACCGGGATGGGCGGATTGTCGCGGCCTACGCGGGGAATTCTCCGGCAGGCACTCATCTTCGCGCCGACCTGGGGTCGGCACTCGGGCCGGCGCCACGACCGTATGTTGTCAGCGGCGGTAGCCTGTTCTTCACGTCTGTGCGGCCCTTGTTCTTTGGAAGCGAAGCAAATGGGACGATTCTGGGTTATGTCATCAGCGGCTTCGCGATCGATCGAACCACGGTTGAGCAGCTAAGCAATGCCACCAGCGTCGATGCGTTGTTCGTAAGCCGAAATCGTGCCTTGGCCGGTTCGCTCCCTGCGCCGATCGAGTCCAGTCTTGCGGCGCATCCGATCGCTGCATCGAACGAACGGCCCGATGCCGTGATGGTGAAACTTGGAAACGAACGCTATTTGGCGGTCGGTCGCGACTTATCAACACGGGCCACGGCTCCGCTCGAATTGATTGAGCTGAAATCGTTGGACGCAGAAGAAACCTCGATCCGCGAGATTGATCGCCTCGTTTTGATTGCTGGTCTGCTCGCACTGGTTATTGGAACTGGATTGATGACTGTGCTCTCCCGGGCTGTAACGCATCCGCTGGAGCAGCTTGCCACGGGCGTCCGTGCATTTGCGGGCGGAGACAGCGCGCACCTTCTGCCTTACCGCGGCACCATGGAAGTGCGCGAGTTGAGCACCGCCTTTGCCGGCATGCGCCAGGAGATCCTGACTACGCAGCAGGCGCTGCTGGAGTCCGAGCGCCTGGCAACAATCGGCAGAATGGCGAGTTCTGTCTCCCATGATTTGCGCCACTATCTCGCAGCCGTTTATGCGAATTCAGAGTTTCTTGCCTCCGGTCGTCTGACGGACGAAGAACGCACGGAAATCCTGACGGAAATCCGCACCGCTGTCGACGGCACTACGGAGTTGCTGGAGTCTCTGCTCATCTTCAGCAGAAGCGGACCAGGGATTCGACGCTCGCCTCAGTTGGTAGCCACCCTGATGGATCGCGCGGTTAGTCTGGTGCGCGCACATCCCGATGCTGCCAACGTCGAGTTGACGGTTCGAACCCAAAATCCGGCGGAGACAGCGGCCGTCGTGGACGGGAAGCAGATCGAGCGCGCCATTTACAACCTGGTTCTCAATGCATGCCAGACAGTACACACCAGTGGCGAACCTGCGCGCGTCTCAGTCAGTCTTGACGTACGACCAGCTGAAATCATCCTGGGAGTGTCGGACAATGGAGACGGCGTTCCGGAGAGTATTCGAAACACCCTTTTTGAGCCTTTTGTCAGCGAAGGAAAGCAAAAAGGATCGGGTTTGGGATTGACGCTCGCACAGTGCATCGCCGCGGAGCATGGTGGTGATGTGACCCTGGTCAGCAGTCGTCCAGGAGAAACGGTCTTTCGAATGTCGATTGCGCGCGGTCTTGCGGAACAACAAGCGCCGTCGGCGGAAGATCGAACACGAGTAAAGACTGCATAAGTCGAGGTTCCTTTATGCCCTCTGATCGTTCGTGCTGTTTAACGCGCGGGAAGAGCGCGTTGGTGCCGACGTTATTCTGTGCTCTAACCGTGTGCTTCTATCCATGCGTCGCGCCCGCGCAGGATGACGTCGCAGAAAAAGTGAAGCAATTGACTGAAGCGATGACCCGAGTCCAGACGCAACTCAATGAGTCGCAACGCCAACTCGAAGATATGCGGCAGCAGCTTGCAGCGCTGAAGGGAGAGACCGGCAAGGCAGCGGATCCGGCTCCTCCGCAGGCAGCGGAATCGGACGCGGCAAAGCTGGCGGCAGAAGTTGAGGATCTGAGGGAACGGCAGTCCGTACAGGAAGCTCAGATTTCCACGCAGGAACAGACCAAGGTCGAAAGCGAATCGAGATTTCCAGTAAAAGTGAGCGGCCTCGTACTCATGAATGGATTTGTCAACACACGGGCCGTCGACATGGCAGCAACGCCCACTCTTGCCATTCCAGGAGCAGGCAGCGCGGGCGCCTCAGTGCGCCAGACAATCATGGGCCTTGACATGCGCGGACCTCATCTTTTCGGAGCACGGAGTCATGGCGATCTGCGCGTTGATTTTGACGGCAGCGCGCCGGCGATGAACGGGTACGCTGGCGGAGATGGAATAGGCTTGGTCCGCCTGCGAACCGCGCACGCGGCTCTCGACTGGGAAAATACAGAAGCATTCTTTTCGATGGATCGGCCGATCGTCAGCCCCAATCTGCCGGATTCGCTAACCGCAGTTGCCGAGCCACCGCTTGCCTGGTCAGGCGATTTGTGGAGTTGGACTCCGCAATTCGGCGTTACGCAGGATGTCTCGATTGGCTCTGTGCCCAGGTTGCGTGCGCAGGCGGCCCTCATCGATATCGCAGACGCTCCCTATACATCGAGCCTCGCCGCGGCAAACGGTATAAGCCTCACGCAATCCACTGCGGAGGCAAGCCGTTGGCCAGGAGTGGAAACTCGTATCGCATTGCCCGGCGGGCAGTCAGAGAGCGGCTTACGGTTTGGTGTGGGCGGAGTATTCGCGCCGCATCGGAGCATCGGCGGAAGACGATTTGACACCTGGGCCGGCACTCTCGACTATCGATTTCCATTGCCGGCGCGCATGCAGCTGAGTGGAGGTCTCTATCGTGGACAAGCACTCGGCGGGCTTGGTGGCGGAGAATATAAGGATTATGTCTTTCGGATGGATGGAGACAACTACTACTTCCGCACACTCGACGATGTCGGCGGCTGGTTGCAATGGAAACAGAGGTTGAGCCAGAGACTCGAGTTCAACGAGGCTCTCGGCGCGGACAATGTACCTGCTGGCGAGTTGAGCCCGTATGCTGGAGCCACTACGGCGGCGTACCAAAACACTGCCCGCAATCGGACCGCGACAGGCAATGTCATTTTCAGCCCTAACTCTTACTTGCTTTTCTCACTCGAATACAGGCGGATTGAATCTTCCCCTGTGAATGGCCCTACGGCTGCCAGCGACGTAATTGGAGTGGCCGCGGGATACAAGTTTTGACAATGACGCAATGGCGCAACCATCTGCCGTGCTTGCTGCTTTGCGCAGCTGCGCTCCTTCCGGCCCTCGCTCGGGCGCAGATAGACAGCCGCGAAACCACTGTCGACGTGCATGTGGGTATTCGGCTAGCCAAGTTGCAACCGCACGAGCATGCGCCTCCCACTGTGCTGTGGCTGAAACCTCTTCCAGGTACACCCTCACAGAGCTTTCTCCCGAGCGGCCGTTACACGTTGCTGCAGAAGAATCGGATGTTCTCGCCTCATCTGCTGATTGTGCCCATCGGCAGCGAAGTGCATTTTCCGAATGCCGATCCGTTCTTTCACAACGTCTTTTCCCTATTCAACGGAAAGCGCTTTGATCTCGGGCTCTACGAAGCGGGAACCGATAAAGAAGTTCTGTTTTCGCGCGAGGGGGTCTCCTATATCTTCTGCAACATCCATCCCGAGATGAGTGCTGTCATTCTTGTTTTGTCGACACCGTTTTACTCAACCGCTAAGCCCGACGGGACTCTTTCGATTCACGATGTGCCGACCGGCGATTATGAGATGCATGTGTGGATCGAGGGCTTGGCGCAACCGGCGCTCGATCGATTGACGCGTCGCGTGCAGATTTCAGCGGGAGGAGGCGATCTGGGCGTTGTCGATGCTTCGGAAACTCCACTGAAGCCGGCCGGCCACTTGAACAAATTCGGTCAGCCGTACGATCGAGACTCGAAACCGACCTACTGATTCCGACTCCTCGATATGGCTTTGCGCGTCGTGCCTGCGCTTCTAAGAAGAAGCTACGGGCCAGACTGGCGTGAGAGCTTCGCTATCGCCCGCCCTACGTCTCCTGCAGACGCAGTGCGAACGTGAGAATGAGTATGAGTGCGTAGACCCGTCAATTGCAGAGTGATTTGCCAGAGGAAGGCAGGATTATTGCGGAGGTAGCGCCACCAGAGGCGCTTCGGATCCTGGACCAGGCGGTGAACCCACTGCAGGCCCGCGCGCTTGACCCATTCAGAGCAATCGCGAATGCGTCCGGTGTGAAAATCGAACGCCGCGCCCACGCCGAACATCACATGTGTGTCGAACTCCCGCATATACCGGCGCATGAATTTGTCCTGTTTCGGCGTCCCGATGCCCACCCAGATCATGTCCGGCTTGCATTCATTGATGCGCGCAATCAACCCGCTCTCTTCTGCCTGCGTGAGAGCGCGAAAGGGCGGCGTGTACGTTCCGACAATTCTGGCCCACGGTGCGAGTCGTGTGAAACGTGCCGCGAGCTCCTCGGCGACACCTTCGTTGCCGCCATAAAAGAAATGCGTGCAGTGTGCGAATTCTCTGCGGAGAAAAACTTCACGCATGAGATCGGGTCCGGCGATGCGCTCGATTCCGCGATGCCGTTGGAGACGGCCGACCCATACCGTGGGCATGCCGTCCGGGATGGCGATAGTGGCATCGGCATAGGCGGCTGCCAGCTCAACATCACGCTGTGCCTCCATGACGCCGTAGACATTGATCGCCGAGACATAACCCTTTCCCCGGGTTCGAAGGATGCGGGTAATCTTCGCCAGAATCGCTTCCATCGAGAGCGCGTCGACACGCACGCCCAAAACATTGACCGAAGGCGAAGTGCTACAGGAGGCACCGTCATTGGAGGACTTACCTGCGCACTGCGCTGCAGGCATCGTTTGCGTAGCCGATGCGGAAGATTTCACTGTGAGATCTCCTCGCAGACCGTAACAACGGCGCCGGTGCGGGATGAAACGCGCGTCTCGCGAAAGAGCATTGCGGCAAGAGGAATGTAGACGAGCAGCGTAACCGGCCCGCAGAAGAGTCGCGCCATCGCCATTCCCTGCATGCCATATTTGGGCAGCAGCCAGCGCGCAGCGAGCAGCATAGCCACGCCTCCAGCGAGGTTCAAGACTGTCACCAGGCGAACGCGTCCTAGCGCCAGCATCGTATAGGCCCCGGTCACGCTGAGTGCCTGCGCCGCCGTGCTCCACACAAGGAATGGCAAAACAGAACCTCCTGCGCGGGCGATCGTCGGTCCTCCCCAGAGAGTAAGCAATCGTGTGCCAAAGGCCACTAGCATCGCTGTGCAAGCCCCAACCAGCAGGGAATTTGCGGCAAAGGCAACCAGAACTGTTCGACGCAGCGGTTTGACGGTGCCCTCAGTGACGCGCGCCGACACGTAAGGAAAGAGAAAGTGCAGTCCTGAGGCCGCGATGCCATAGATGGGCTGAGCCATCTGCGCGCACAGAGCATAGGAGGCAACCGCGGTGGCGCCCAGGTAGACCCCTGTGATGAGCCGGTCGACCTGTCCAAAAAGAATGCCGGAGACTGCTTGAATCCAGGAAAAGAGGCCGAAACCCAGGAGGGTGTGCGTCGCTTCCCGATCGAAGGATGGCCAGAGTGAGTGGGCGCCCAACAATCGCTTGAGTTGAATAAGCTGCATGCCCAGGCTCTCCGTGATCAAAAGCGCGGTCGCAATCATCACGCTGACTACTCCCTGTTTGGCCAGTGGCAAAACTGCAGCAGTGGCCAGCGCCAGCAACCGGGCCATCACGCTGAATCGGACTGCGGCGCCATAACGCTCAAATGCCCTCTGCGTGCTGACACAAACCGTTTCGACGGCGCGAGCGAGGATCAGCAGGCTTGCAATGCGGAGAGACCAGAGGCATTCAATGCGGAGGGCAGCATTCGATAAGGCAATGTGAACAGCCGCAGCAGGGGAGAGAGCCCATGAGATCAGAGCGATCGTTACTCCAAGTGCGATGTGAATGCCCATCGTGCTATGCACCGCGTCGAGTCTCGCTTGGTGATTCCCACCGCGCGCCATGGACATGAGGCGAATATTGGCATCGCCGAAGCCGGATGCCACAATCGATCCGATGGACAGGACCGCATTCGCGATCATCCACACGCCGTATTGCGCGGTGCCTAGATTCCGGAGGGCGATCGGTGCAACAAAGAGCATCCCCGCGGGGTAAGCAACGTAATCGAGCACGCCGTAGCCGGCGTTAGAAAGATGTGCTCTCATCGTTGAATCCAATGAATTGCCCCGAAGCGGAATTGCTCCTCGACCGATTTGGAGCAAGACAGATTGGCGAGGCCTCTTGCTTCGACTCCATGTGGAGGTGCTGCGACATATGTCATCGCTTCTCACGCTACCGATTCGTGAGAGCCTACGTGTCAGTCCGCGGTCAGACGAATGTCATCCGTTTGTCATTAGAAGTGCCGGATTCTAGCGGAGATTTTGCCCGAAGGCGCGGTGGCTTCGCACGGGCGTTCAGTTCGCGGAGCCGCTGATCTGCGGTGCGGATGTTGCGATGGACATGGGCTTTCTGGTCGCGATCCCGAGAAGCGACACGAAGAGTATCGATGCGAGCAAGGCAGCACCAGCATTGCCAAACAGCACGTTGGCATAGCCGAATCGCACAATGCAGCTGCCGGTGACCGCCGCCGTTGCAGCCTGGCAAATGGCTCCCGACATGTTCTGAATCGCAGACGCTGTGCTCCGTTCCTCATCGGGAATGTGGTCCATTAGAAAGCTGTAAATCCCCGGGCCAGTCATCCATTGCACGCCGCTATAGACGAAATAGTAAGTGACGGCGAGAGGAATACTCTGCGTGAGGCCCATGCAGAAGAGAGCTGCGGCAGTCGCGGCTTGGCCAAACCCGATTCCAAGTATTCGTCCGAATCGTCGATACAGTAGCGGCGAAAGCAATACCGCGGTGAATTGCAGCAGTTGAGCAACGGAAAAGACCACGCCCACATGCTGGAGCGCAATTCCAAGATGTTGCTGCAAGTAGACCGCGGCGAACGGTGGGAACGAGCCCGTGACGATGTTCCAGATAACGAATGGCGGCAGAAACCAAAGCAGGAAGGGATGAAAGACGCGAATGCGCCGGTGTTCGGTGCGGTCCGGCGCGCCGAGGCGCAGTTTCAAGATTGGCCAGACTCCCAGGAGCGCGACGAAACAGGCAAGCTGGAGCACTGTGCGGATGTTCGCGACGAGCGAACCGGGATGCCCTGCGCGGTGCAAGATTTCTGGCAAATACCCCCCAGCGACACCGGCTAACGTTCCCAGGCCAATTCCCGTCGCAAAAGTTATGCTGAACCCCGTGACTCGATTCTTCTCATTCGTCAGCCGCGCGATGGCTGGCGAAAAGCAGATGGGCCAACTACTCATTGCAATACCCATGAGAAATGCCAGGCCAATCTGTGCGGGAGTCCATAGGACGAAGGTGCGCACAAGGCAAATGAGAGGTGCCGCGCTGAAGCAAAACAGCAGCAGCTTTTCGAGCCCGAATCGTCTTACAAGAATCGTGATGGGAATGGTCCCAACCACATTGCCAAGAGTCAACGTCCCAGTCAGAATCCCAAGAATCTTTTCGTTGAAGTGAAGGTCAGTCAAATAAAGATTAAAGAGAAAAAAGAAAAGGCCAAATCCAAAATCGAAGAAGAATGCCGCGGCAAAAAAAATCCAGAAGCCCCGGCTGAACTGTCCTGGGAATGAGCACAATTTCGACCACGGGCTTTGCGCCCTCGGTCCGGTCTCCGCCATCAGTAACTGCACTATTGTCCTTCCTTCACGAGGCGGGTAAGGCGCTCAATGGCCCAATCCAGATCCGTATAGCGCAATTCGAAGACGCCGCGATCGAGCAGGCGATCAACTGCGGCTGTCTGCAAGTCCGCAATCTCCGGAATACCGATTCCACGCTGCAGGATGAACGCCTTCGCCACCTCTTGCGGAAGAGAGACGAGTTCCGCCGAGACCCCCTCGCGGCGATCGAGGAAGACGACATGCTTGACCAACGAAGAGAACGAGGTGGAAAAATGCGCAAGCGGAGCAATGTTCCATTCGATCGAGGGCTTGCCGATTTGCGCCCGCTGCAGGATCGGCCGCGCCTGCAATTCAGGGAACAGAGCTTCTGCGGAGGGCCGAAAACGCACTTGGCGGCTATTTCCGACCACGAGGCTATCGTCGCGTCCAATCACCAGGAAGCTGGCGTCGTCTGTGATGTAGGTCCATCCGGCGCGCGCGCATCCGTAAGCAAGCGTGGACTTTCCGGCACCGGAGTCGCCGCAAATCAGGATGCCGTTTCCATCCGACTCGACGCAGGCCGCGTGGATACCTATGGAATGACGCGCCGCAAGATGAAACATCGCGCACGATTCGAGCAGGAAGTAACGAAGGTAGCCCCGATGCGCCAACGTCGATTGCGCCAGCCAGATATTAGAGAAGAACCGTGCAGCATCGGAAATTGCGAAGTTTTCGCCATCGGCGATTTGTGAACACAGATGTTCTCTAACTCGACTTATTGGCGCAGGCGGGCACTCCGCTGAACCGCCTTCGGTGACACCAACGTGAAATCGGACTGGTTCTGTGTCAAACAGCGGACGAAATCCGTGCCAGGATTCTTTCGCTGCGGCGAGCACCTCCTCAGAGTTCGTGAAAACCTGCAACGGAAACCCAAACGGGTAGAAAGTCTGTTGGAGGGGCAACTCTGTCCGGGCCATCATGGGGTCGGCGTAGGCAATCGGCTCGTGGCGCGCGTAGGCCGCCTTGATCTGCTCAACTGTCAGGATGTCCAAAGTCTGTACCGCCAGTGCTGGCAAAGCGCTTTCCATCAGAAGTGAATTCTCCCCAAGCGATGAATGTGAATCAGAATTGATATTTCAGCGCGAGTTGAATGATGCGCGGATTATTCGACGTTGCCGTGATAATGCCGAACGATGCGCCCGAACTGACAGTGTTATTGGGATTCGCGAAGTTCGACGAATTGGTCAGATTGAAAAACTCCGCGCGAAAATGCAGGCTCTGTGATTCAACGATGGGAATCGCCCGCTCGAGAGCCATATCGATGTTGCGTTGCCCCGGCCCGCGAACCAGGCCGACACCACTGTTGCCGAAATCGGTATCGGCCGGTGAAGTGCCATTCGGCGCTTCGGGTGCGGAAGTAAACGCGGCCGGATTCAGGTACTGGCCGATCACACGCGAGTAGAGCGAGCCAGATGTGGAGGGACGAGCGGTGCCGCTTAATTGCGCGCGATTCTCAAACGGGTAGTTGCCGTAGACCGCTCCGGCATTGTCGTCGAGAATCGTGATCGGCGTGCCGGACTGCGCCACGAAAATGCCGGAAGTTTGCCATCCCGCAATCGCATGGCGCACCAGTGCGGGCATGTTGGCGAATGCCGGAGTCGTGTACGTCAGGTTGAAAACCCCGCGATGGGTGCGGTCGAAGTCAGTCAGACCGTAGTCGCCGCGCGGATTCCGTTGATCGTTGGTCAACAGCCAGAGCTCGAAGACTTCGCTTCCCGACGAACCGCTAGTCTCGTCGAGGTTGCGCGACCAGGTATAACTGCCGAGGAACTGGAATCCACGGCTCAGCCGCTTGGTCACACTGCTCTGCAGCGAGTTGTAATTCGAATTGTATTCGCTCGCGCAGGTATAGGATCCGGGAGCCACGCCTTGATAAGGCGCTCGCTGCACCACGTTGCCGATTGAGTTATTCGTCGCCCCATAGACGGGGGCCGTTGGACTGGCGAGCAACGCCTGGTTGAATTCCGAGCAACCGGCTACGTGCACCGAGCGTGTCCCAACATAGCCCACTTCAAACAGGTAGTCGCGCGCAAACTGGATCTGCGTGTTCAGGTTGTACTCCTCGGTGTACGGCTCGGTGAAACGCGTGGAGATGCCCACTACCGTTGGGCCACCGCCAGGAATGCGGGGGATAAAGATGGGATAACTCGAGTCGCTGGGAAGGAGCGGGCTGAAGGGCGCCTGTAGCGTAGCCCCCGCATTCTGCGCGCCCGCGAAGAGCTGTGAGATGGAGAAAGGCGGGTTGCTCAGCAGACTTTCCGCAAGGCCCGCGGAGAGTCGATCAAAGTAGATTCCGTACCCGCCGCGCAAAACCACCATAGGATTATTCGTGAGCCGATAGGAAAATCCGAGCCGCGGAGAGAGATCGTTGTAAGTAGTGGGCCAGAGGCCGGACCTGGAGGTTTGTGTGACACCGGAAGGCACTGGCCCTTTGAAGTTCGACGAGACCGTGAATCCGCTGAACGTGCCTGTGGGCGGAGCGGGGAGCGTGGCGACGGTGGGATCGAAGTCAACAAGCCTGCCGTGAATCTCGGAGGGAGGGCTGAATATCTCATAGCGTAGACCCGCGTTCAGTGTCAGACGCGGCGTGATCTTGAGGTCGTCCTGGAAGAACGTCGCGAAGTCGGCGTAGCGCTCGTCTTTGCGGAAATCTCCGGAGCTTCCGCCGCTCGTCGTCACGTTGCTGATGCCGTTGGGGCTGCCATTCTGCGCGGCGCTCTGGCCCAGCAGAAAATCATCGAAGGTGCGAATGTCGAGAAGCCCGCTGGTCGAGAACGGCGCGTCGACCATGACTTCATGCCGCTTCACCTCGGCGCCGGTGCGAATCGATTGCCTGCCTTTAGTCAGAGAAACCGTGTCTTGCCAGATAAAGGAGTTGGTTGTCTGCTTCTGGAAAGGAGTGCCCGCATCGCCGATTGTGAAGAGACCGTCCACGGTGATCCCTGT
>Ga0187863_10001454_pt1 | contig 18823 bp, 14 predicted proteins | sample June2016WEW_11_1_FD_132975 | JGI IMG/M metagenome (GOLD analysis project Ga0187863, IMG submission 132975) | Peatland microbial communities from SPRUCE experiment site at the Marcell Experimental Forest, Minnesota, USA - June2016WEW_11_10 | ecosystem: Environmental > Terrestrial > Soil >... | reverse complement strand
CGAGGCGTTGTTACGCACGAAAGACTACACCGATGCCCGAACAGCCTATCAGGCAGCGCTGGTGCAGCGGCCCGCTTCCGGATTCGAACTCTTCGGCATCGCGCGGGCGGATGAACTCGCCGGCGACACCACCCTGGCCCAGACTGAGTACCGCGCCTTTCTGAAAGCCTGGTCCTCCGCCGACCCCAGGTTACCCCAGGTGCTGCATGCTCGCGAAGCTGTGGGAGAGACCGGCTCGATCGCGGGAAAGTAGAAAGGATTGTCGCGGCCGCCCGAGTCAGGCAATCGGCGCAACGCATGGTCTCCCCAATTCGTTCAGCAGGACGCAGCTACCTTCGCGGATTCTGATTCCCAGTCAATGCCTCATCTTCGCGGCGCAGCTTCATTAAGGGACCCCATTCTCATGCCGGCAGCATCGGCCACCGCATTCCTGGCGAACCGCGCCCAACCCCGGTTGCCGCGAAGGGAATAACGCACGCGCTGAACTGCTGGTCAGACCTGCAGGACATCGCCGTCGCGCGCAACCATCTCGTACAGAACCGGATTGACGAAGAAGCCAAGGAAGAGCCGCGAGACCAGGCCCGCAACGATCACAATGGCAAAGGGCTTCTGCGTATCCGAACCGATGCCGGTGGAAAGAGCGGCCGGCAACAGTCCCAGACAGGCGACCAGCGCGGTCATCATGATGGGCCGCAGACGCAGCAGCGAAGCTTCCCGAGTCGCGGTGCGGATGTCTTTGTTCTCGAGGCGGAGCTTATTGATGTAGGAGACGAGGATGACCGCGGTCTCGACTGAGACCCCCATCAGCGCAAGCAGGCCCAGAACGGACGAAACGCTGAACGGTACATGAGCCAGCTTGAGGGCGATCAGGGCTCCGACGGGTTCGGTCAGGATCACGCCGAGAGCAATGGTGATGGGAAACTTGAAATTGCCGTAGAGCGCGAACAGGATCATGAAAATGATCAGCAGAGCCAGCGGCCCAATGAGTTCCATCTGGCGCCGGGATTCAACCAGCTCGCTATACTCGCCACCCCACGTAATACGGTAGCCGGGTTGAAGGGATTTGGTGATGCTGGCGATGGCTCGCTGGCCGGCGAGTACGGCGCTTTGCAGGTCACGCCCTTCCACGCTGTACTGCACGCCGATATAGCGCGAATTGTCCTCGCGATAGATGAAAGAGGCGCCGCCGGCCTCGTGAATGTCCGCAAGCTCGCGCAGGGGAATCTGCTGCCCTGCCGGAGTGGGAACCAATAGATTCCCGATCTGCTGCTGACCCTCGCGGAACTCAGGCTGCATGCGGACCACGAGATCGAACAGCTTCTCCCCCTGAATCACCTGGGTTGCCGCCTGGCCGCCGATGGCCGCCTGCACAATAGCCTCGACATCGGAAACATTGATTCCATAGCGGGCGATCTTGTCGCGGTCGACGTCGATCAGCAGGCTGGGCTGGCCCAGTTCGCGGACCACGGTCAACTCCGTGAATCCTGGAATCTGTTCGAGCCGGCGCTTGATCTCCAGCGCCTGGTTTTGGAGAACGTTGAGATCGGGACCGTAGATCTTGACCGCCAGTGCGCTCTTCAGTCCGGTGAGAGCCTCGTCCACCGCGTCCTCGGCGGGCTGCGTGAAGTTAAAGATGACGCCCGGGAATGCCTGGAGATGCTTTTGAATATCGGCGGTCAGCTCGGACTTGTTATGAATCGAACCCGCTTTCCAGGAGCCATCGCTGTAAGGCTTCAGCCCCACGTAGAACTCGTCGTTGAAGAATCCGGTGGGGTCCGTGCCGTCGTCCGGGCGGCCAAGCTCCGAGCCGACATCGGTCACCATCGGGTATTTCATCAGGATGTTCCGCACCTGAGGCGAGAAGCTGCTCGCTCCCTCGTAGGAGATGGTGTAGGGCATGGTGGCGCGGATCCACAGCGCGCCTTCGTCCAGGTGCGGCATAAATTCCCCGCCGATGAAAGGAACCAGCAGAAGCGTGGCGCCGAAAATCAGCAGGCTGCCGAACATGGTCGTTTTCGGATGGTTCAGACACCATTCCAGCTGGACCGCATAAATGCTGCGTACCCACTCGAAGGGCTTATTGACGCGCTCGTGAACGCCTTTCCTGAACCAGTAAGCGCACATGACAGGCACAAAGGTGAGAGTCAGGATCAGTGCACCCACGAGCGCGATCGACACCGTGTCCGCCATCGGCCGGAACAGCCTGCCCGCGGGCCCGACGAGCGCATAGATGGGCAAGTACCCCGCGATAATCACGGCCACCGAATAGAAGATGGGGCGATCGACATCTTTAGCCGCGTCCACGAGCACCTCGTGGAAGCTGTAGGTCTGGCCCTCGCGGGCGCCCAGTTCGCGGAAGACGTTCTCCACCATGACCAGGGTGCCATCAATCAGAATTCCGAAATCGATTGCGCCGATCGAAAGCAGATTGGCGGCGACTCCCTGCGCGTGCAGAAAGATGAACGCGAAGAGCAGGGACAAAGGAATCGTCATCGCGACGATCACAGCGGCGCGAACGCTGACCAGGAAAAAGATGAGCACGACGAGAACCAGTGCCATGCCCAGCACCAGGTTATGCTCGACCGTGTCGATGGTCAGCTGCACCAGATCGCTGCGGTCGTAATAGGGGCGGAGTTTGATATCGGGCGGCAGGACATGCTGGTTGAGCTGGCTGGTCATCGCTTCCACGCCCTTCAGCACGTTTTGCGTCTGCTCGCCGCGCCGCATCATGATGACACCCTCCACGGCGTCATCCGTTTGATTGAAGCCAAATTCTCCCAGACGGGGCGCGTGTCCGATGGTCACTTCCCCAATGTCGCGTATATGCGTCGGCACGCCGTTCTGGCTGCCGACGACGATACCTCCGATATCCTGGGTATTCCGGACAAGACCGAGGCCGCGCACGTAATAGAACTGACCGCCCTGCGAATAGAATCCGCCCCCGGCATTGGCGTTATTGTTGGTGAGTTGCTGCAGTACGGTCGGGACGCTGACATGGTAGGAGTAGAGCTTGGCCGGATCGAGCAGCACCTGGTACTGCATCACCGTGCCCCCGAACCCTGAGTCGTCGGCGACGCCGGGCACCTGCTTGTAGGCGCGCTCGATCACCCAGTCTTCATAGACCTTCAGCTCCTGCGGCGTGCGGTCGGGACTCTGAATCACATAGCGATAGACCAGTCCCGAGGGACTGGCCAGCGGCGCAAGAGTCGGCGTTACTCCGGTCGGATAAGTCACCTCGCTCAGGCGCTGGAAGACTACTTCGCGGGCAAAATAGTCATCGGCAGTATCCTGGAAGGTCAGGATGACGTCCGACAATCCGTAAAGGGAGATGGAACGCATCACCGACATCTGCGGAACGCCGTTCATCTCCACTTCCGTCGGGACCGTCACCAGGCGCTCGACTTCTTCCGCGGCGTGGCCGGGCCACTGAGTAATGATCTCCACCATGGGCGGAGCAAGGTCCGGATAGGCGTCCACCGGCATGTGGTGGAACGCGATCGCGCCTCCGACGGCGATGAAGGCCACCATCAGCAGGACCAGCATGCGTTGCCGCAGCGCGAACTGGACGATGCGATTGATCATTCGGAGTCGGCTCCTCAGTGCTGCAGCGAATTGGCAAATTGAAGAAACAGGCTGCCGTCGCCTACCACCCTGTCTCCCGGGGAAAGTCCCTTCAGAACCTGAGTCAGACCATGTTCGCTTTGGCCGATGTCGATATCGCGGCGGCCGAACTGATTCGCGCCGACGGCGACATACACGTAAGGCTGGTTATTATCGTCGCGCAGCACCGATGCATCGGGCACGGAAATAGCATTCTGCAGGCTTCCCGCAGTCACCGTAACCGTGCAATACATATCTCTCTTCAGCTTTTCTCCCGGGTTATCGACCACGATGCGCGCCTGGAGAGTTCGGGTGCTCGGATCCAGCGCAGGCGCCACATAGGAGATCCTTCCGTGAAAGGCCTGGGGATACGCATCGGTTTCCACAGAGACGTCCTGTCCGCTGCGGACAAATGCCAGGTCAGCCTGATACACGTTGGCGAGGACCCAGACCGTGCTGAGATCGGAAATGGTAAAGGCCTGCGTCTGGCCGGCCTGCACCACCTGTCCCGGCGAGACCAGACGCTCCACAACTTCGCCGCCGATGGGAGCCAGCACCGGAATTTGCGCCGAAGCGGGGGACGTGGCCAGGCTGGCCGGATTCTTGATCCCGAGAATCTTCATTCCTTCCTCGGCGGCGTTCAGATCCGCGCGGGCCTGATTACGATCCGATTCCGCCTGTTCCAGATCGCGCTGGGCGATGGCGTGGTGCTGATACAGATCCTGGGCGCGGGTGTAATTTTGCTCCGCGAGCCGAGAGGAATCGGCGGCTTTGAGATAGGCGTCTAGTAACTGCGAATAATCGGGGCTGCTCACTTCCAGCATCGGCTGACCCGCTCTAACATGCTCGCCTGGGACCACCAGAATCCGTGTAACCGGGCCGCCCACCTGGGTGATGACGGGCGTGGTTTTGAAGGCGTTATAGGCTACCGCTCCGGTCAGGCGCAGTGTGCGCGTGAGCGTGGCCGGCTGCACCGTGACCACCTGGACGTGCCCCATCTGATCCTCGGGAATGGTAAAGAGCCGCGGAGTTGCGGACGCCGCGGCCTTCGCCGAAAAAGAGGTCATCTGATCCGCGCTTTCGCGATCCTTAGAACTGCACGCGGTAAGAACCAGGAGGCAGGCTAGTGCTGATGCGCCCCCATGTCTTTGCCAGCGGCTAGGGTCCGATGTGATCGTCATGGTAAGCTCCTGGTTCCCACCGCTTCGCGAAGCTGTTCCACCGCGAGTTGATACGATGCAAGCGCCTGCCGGTATGCGAGTTGTATAGCTCGATAACTGCGTTCCGCATCGAGGAAGTCCAGCAGGCTCGCCGCGCCTCGCCGATAGGCGTACTCGCTGATATCTCGTGACTGCTGCGCCTCGTTCAGATAACCGGAACGGTAGAGGCCTACGATCTGATCGTTGCTGTGCAGGTTTTCCAGAGCGTCCTTCACGTCGGTCAGCACCTGCCCATTGGCAAGTTCTTCCTGCTGCCGGGCCTGGCCGACCGCGTACCCGGAGCGCGCGATTTCGCCCTGGTTGCGATCGAAGATGGGGAGCTGAATCTGGCCGAACAGCGAAATCTCGCTGTACTGGATATGCGTGTAACTGATCTGCCCCGTAACATCCCGTTTGGCGATGGCCTTCTGCAACTGGTATTGGCTGTTGGCCGCCGTCACTCCCCGCTGGGCTGCGAGCAGGTCGGGCCGATTCCGCAGGGCAGCCGCCTCGAAATCGTCGAGGTTCCCGTTCACCGGCTCATAGGTCAGAGTTCCGGCGACGTCGTAGTTGGCGGGGACCGATTCGTACCCCAGCAGCTGGCGCAGATCGGAAAGACCCTGCACCCTGGCCAGATTCGCAGACGATACGTCGGTTTGAAACTGCAGCATCTGCAGCTGGATTTTCAGCAGGTCGTCTTCGCTGGTGTCGCCGGCGTTGTAGCGCGCCTGAGCGATGTCGACGGTGTTCTGAAAACTCTTCAGATCATCCTGCGCCAGAGCCAGGGTCGACTCCGCCAGCTCGACCGCGACGAATTGCGTAGCAACGTTGAAGGAGAGGGTCCGCTCAGCGTCGGCAACCTGCGATCGGGTCACCGCGGTCGTATCTTTTGCCGCCTGCAGGCGATGCTGCCTTTTTTTGCCCCGCTCAAACAGATAGCTCAATCCCAGGTCGAACTGCGCGGTGTCGTCGATGTACTCCGAACTGAATTGTTTGGGCTGGAAAACGGGCAGGAACTGCGCGTCGCCCAAAAGTACCGGATCGGGCCGCAAGTTGGCGGTGATTTCTTCCGCCTCGCTCTGCTGGATCGTGGAGCGCGCGGCCAGCAGGCTGTGATTATGCTGGAGCGCCAGTTGAATGGCTCGATCCAGCGAAAGAGTCGGTCCTCCCGGGTTGGCCTGCGCGGGCGGGCTCGGTGCAGGGGCAGTTTGCGCGCCGGAACCCACGGTCAGGAGTACCGGCACCAGGAGAAATGGAATACACAACAGCTTTGCAGACATAGTCTCGCAGCCTTTGGGACGGGGCACTTCATGGAAGAGCATGCCGCCGGGGCGGCACGGAACGAGCGCGGACCCTAGGCGGGCGGGGCTCGTACCGGAAGGTGAGAGACGACAAACCGGGCAGTAAATACTGGCCTGGGCGGCTCTGTCTGCCGTCCGGCAGGAACCAGAATCTGCGCGCTGGCCGCGGCCACCGGGAGCTCAACCACCTGGTGGCTCAGGTGGCAAATGGGACATGTCTCCGGAGAACAATTGACGTGACGGTGCCATAGTTCCCCTGCCGTCGTCCCGATCACAACCGCCAGGATTGCGATCAGAGCGACGAGGCGCCAGACCCGTTTCCCGTTCGACTCACTGATTGGGGACGTCATCGATGCTGGAGACACGTGCGGATAGTGTAATGCAGAGTGCCGTTTCGCGACAGCGCAGCCCGGATCAGGAGTCTTAGGCCATCCTGATCGCCTCAGGAAATCGCCGCTGTCTTGCCGTCCAGCGGTGCGCACAGCAAAGCGTGATCTGGCGGAGAGAGTGGGATTCGAACCCACGTTAGAGTTTCCCCTAAACACGCTTTCCAAGCGTGCGCCTTCAGCCACTCGGCCATCTCTCCGCGCAATTGCTTCCAGCGCCGCGCCTAACGATGAAACCAGCGCGAGCTACCTCAAATCTACCACGCAGGCTCCGCCTCGACGCCCGGCTACAATGACCCATCCCCATGTCCTCCGAAGGCCAAATGCAGGACCCTGAAACTCCGGCGAACGAAATTCGCTCGCCCGAAATCCCGGTCCCCGCTGTCGAGATCTTCGAACAGCACCAGCACCCCACGCACATCGGTGAGGAGCTCCGCGCGCTGCTCACCCTCGCCATTCCCGTCGTGCTCTCCGAGCTCGGCTGGATGACCATGACCATCGTCGACCTCATCATGGTCGGCCGTCTCGGACCGGACGCCATCGGCGCCGTCGGCCTCGGCAACGCCATCTACTACGCGCCCTCCCTCTTCGGCATCGGCCTGCTCCTCGGTCTCGACACCCTGGTCTCGCAATCCTGGGGCGCGCGCCGCTTCGACGACTGCCACCGCTCCCTCGCGCAGGCCATGTACATTGCCCTCGCCTTTACGCCGGTGCTCATGGTCTTCATGCTTGCCGCGCAATGGATCTTCACGGGCCGCGGCGTCGACGCCACCGTCGCCGTCCTCACCCGCTCTTACGTCGGCATCCTCAACTGGGGCACGTTCCCGCTGCTCGTCTACGGCGGATTCCGCCGCTATCTCCAGGGCGTCAGCCGAGTCCGCCCCGTCGCGTTCGCCCTCATCACCGCCAACCTCGTCAACCTGGCCTTCAACTGGATTCTCATTTACGGCCACTTCGGCTTCCCTGTCATGGGCGTGCGCGGCTCGGCGCTCTCCACGGTCCTCGCGCGCATCTACATGGCCGGTGTGCTCGTCTACGCGGCCTGGGCACACGAATCCGATCGCGGCCATGCTCTCTTCACCCACTGGCCCGCACCCGACTGGACCCGCATCCGCGCCCTTCTCAAGCTCGGCCTGCCCGCCGCCTCGCAAGTCGTCCTCGAAGTCGCCGCCTTCGGCGCCGTCACCGTCATGGCTGCGCACCTCACACCCATCGCGCTCGCTACCCACGAAATCGTGCTCAGCTGCGCCGCCTACACCTATATGGTTCCGCTGGGAATCTCCGCAGCCGCCGCGGTCGCCGTCGGCCATGCCATCGGAGCTGGTAATCCCGCCCGCGCTCGCCGCGCCGGAATCCTCGCCATCGCTATCGGCGCAGGCTTCATGGCCCTCATGGCGGTCCTGCTCGTCGTCATTCCGCGGCCCATCATCAGTATCTGGACGCGCGACGCCCGCGTGCTGACCCTCGGCGCGCACATCCTTGCCATCGTCGCCGGTTTCCAGATCTTCGACGGCATCCAGACCGTCTCTACCGGCGCGCTCCGCGGCCTCGGCGAAACCCGCTTCCCCATGCTGATGAACTTCGCCGGCTACTGGATCCTCGGACTCCCATTCGGAGCCCTGCTCTGCTTCCACTTCAAATGGGGGCTCTCCGGCCTCTGGACCGGCCTCACCGTCTCCCTGATTCTGATCGCGCTGGTGCTCATCATGCGGTGGCTCGCCGATTCCCGCAAGCCTCTCGCCCGACACGCCGCGGTCTGACCTACTTCTTCCCCTTCTTCCCCGCCTTCTTCGCCAGCTCGTTGAGCGTCGTCTTCTCCAGCTCCTCGCGCAGTGCCGCTTCGGCTTCCCCGAACACCTTCTTCAGTACCGATCCGAGCTTTGCCGTGTGCGCCCCCGACAGCGACGCGGTGTGGAAAAGCTCTCCGCCGTCCAGCGCGCTGTAAATATCCTTCAGCGTGATCGTTTTCGCCGAGCGCGCCAGTTTCGACCCGCCATGCGGACCCTTCTGACTCTGCAGCAGCCCCGCCTGATGCAACAGCGAGAAGACGCGACGAATAACGACAGGATTGATGCTGAGCTTGCCGGCTACATCTTCCGAGGTCTGCAGTTCATCCGGTTCGCCGGCAAGCAGGACCATGGCGTGAACGCCAGTTGCGAAGCGGGTATTTGCGGCCATTGCTTCAACCTACCACAGCTTTTTTTTGCCGTCGTATGAAAATCTGTAACAATCTCCGTGTCCTGTCTGGACGCCCGCAACGATGCCCTGGATCGTCCGCCTCCTGTCTCCCGCCCCGCGCCTCCCGTCCCCTGCGCGCTGTTCCCTAATCTCCAAATCCCCAATCTCTAATCCCTGTCTCTTGGTACCCTGAATTCCATGCGCATTCTCTTCGTCGGCGATGTCTTCGGCAGCGCCGGTCGCCGCATCGTGCGCGAGCACATCGGCCACATCATCGCCGGACGCAACGTCGACCTGGTCATCGTTAACGCTGAGAACGCCGCTGGCGGATTCGGCCTCACCCCGCCCCTTGCCGACGAGCTGTTCGACCTTGGAGCTCACGTGCTGACCACCGGCAACCACGTCTGGGACAAAAAGGAAATCATCGACTACCTCAAGTCCGTCCCTGCCGACAGCCATGAGCGCCCACGCCGCGTCCTCCGTCCTGCGAATTACGCGCCCGACACACCCGGTTACGGCGTCTACCAGGGCACGCTCCCATCCGGCCTCGCTTATGCCGTACTCTCTCTGCAGGGCCGCGTCTTTATGGCCAATAACGAAGACCCGTTCCGCACCGCCGACACGCTCCTCGCTCAGATCACGGCGAAGATCATCGTCGTCGACTTCCACGCCGAAGCCACTTCGGAGAAATGCGCCCTCGGCTGGTATCTCGACGGCCGCGTTACGGCGGTCATCGGCACCCACACCCACATCCCCACTGCCGACAACCGTGTTCTCAACCAGGGCACTGCCTACCAAACCGACGTGGGCATGAGCGGCCCTTACGACTCCATCATTGGCGTGCAGAAAGAGCTGGTTCTCGAGCGCTTTCTCACCAGCATGCCGTCGAAATTCGAAGCCGCGAAAGACGACCCCCGCATGGCTGCCCTCCTCATCGAAGCCGATCCTGACACCGGCCATGCCTTATCCACAGAACGGCTTCTCCTCGGCGAGTAACCGTAATTTGCGCGACCTGCTGTGACAAAGCATCTCTACCTGAGAAAATAGAGATAAGAGGTAGCCCGTTGTCCATCCACACCCCCGAAGAACTCGCTGCGATGCGCGAATCCGGCCGCATCGTCCGCCTCATGCTCGAGGCCATGAAAGCCGCGACCCGTTCCGGCATTACCACCGAGCAGCTCGATGACATTGGCGGCGACGTCATGCGTAAGAACGGCGCCGTCTCCGGCCCGACGACCGTTTATCAGTTTCCCGGCGTCAGCTGCATCAGCGTCAACGACGAAATCGTTCACGGCATCCCATCGAACCGCCGTCTCCGTAACGGCGACCTCCTCAAGCTTGACGTCACCATCTCAAAGGACGGTTTCATGGCTGACGCTGCCGAGACGGTCATCGTCGGACCGCCCATCACCGAGTCCGCCATCGGCGCCCGTCTGGCCGTCTGCGCGCAGCGGGCCTTCACCCAGGCCATGCAGGTCGCCCGCGCCGGCCATCGCGTCCGCGACATCGGCCGCGTGGTCGAAAGAGAAGTCAACGCCGCCGGCTTCCATGTCATTCGCGACCTCTGCGGTCACGGCATCGGCCGCACCATCCACGAGAAACCCAGCGTTCCCAACTGGCCTGACCCATCCGCGAACGATTTCCTTACCGAAGGCCTGGTCATCACCGTCGAACCCATCATTGCCAGCCGCTCCGGCAAATCCATCCTCGCCCGCGATGGATGGACGGTGCGCACCGCCGATCGCGGCCTCGCTGCCCATTACGAGCACACCCTCGTCATCACCAAAAACGAACCCCTCCTCCTCACCGCCGCCTGATCCACGCGCCTCGCGCCGTTTTTGCGCCCTGAACTTCGCTCTTTCCGTTCTCCGTGCACCCTGTGCCCTCCGTGGTGCTCTTTCCTGTTCCCTGTTCACTGCTTCCTGCTTTTCTGCAACCTTCCGGTTGCATTTCCACAGCCCCTGTGTGTAGTATGCAACCCGGAGGTTGCCTATGCCCGCTACCCACAACGCCCCGAAGATTCAGGACCGCATCGAGAAATCCGTCGAAATCAAAGCGCCCGTCTCCCGCGTCTGGCGCGCCCTCACCGACTCTCATGAGTTCGGCGAGTGGTTCCGCGTCAAGTTCGACGCCCCCTTTCAGGTCGGCGAACCCGCCGTCGGCCAGATCACCTGGCCTGGCTACGAGCACGCCACGTTTCGCGCCGTCATCCAGGCCATTGACCCCGAACAATACTTCGCCTTCACCTGGCATCCCTATTCCATTGACGTCGCCGTCGACTACACCAGAGAAATGCCCACCCTGGTCGAGTTTCGCCTCGAGAAAACGCCCACCGGCACGCTGCTCAGCGTCACAGAATCCGGCTTCAGCGATCTGCCCGACGATCGCCGCGACGAAGCCTTCGCGCGCAACGACGGCGGCTGGACGCAGCAGATGAAAAACATCGAGGAGTATGTCGGCCAGCACCCCTAAACCGGCGTCACACGCGGGCGCCTCCGCACGGCGCGGGTCCCATCATCATCGGCCTGCGCCGCTGTTTGCCGCTCTGGGCGATCCCACCCGTCTGTCGCTGCTGGCGAGGCTCAGCGGCGGCCAGGCCTGCTCGATTTCGCAGCTGACCCACGGCTCGCACCTCACGCGCCAGGCGATTACCAAACACCTGCGCGTCCTCGAGCACGCCAAAATTGTGCGCTGCGTCCGCTCCGGCCGCGAACGCCTGTACGAGCTCGATCCGCAGCCTGTTCACGATCTCCGCGACTACCTCGACCGCATCTCCGCCGAATGGGACAAGGCGCTCCTGCGCCTCAAATCCCTTGTCGAGGAATAGTCGGCGCGCCGCGCTATTTCGACCCGCTCGTCGATTTGGAACACGCGTCGTCGATCGCGTCCGCGATCCTTCCGAAGAGAGGCATGTCCGGCTCGCTCAGCCCGTCTTTCTCCGACTTCTTCCAGATCGGCGACTGCAGGCTCTCATCGCTCTGCGGCATGTACACCGCCAGCTGATCGTTCACCGGCCAAACCATTCCCACTCCCGGCCCTCCATTCGAGATCCCCACTCCGTCTGGCCCGCCGATGCCTCCAGGGTTCTGCCTCGGCCCACCCGGTGCTCCGGGCTGTCCCTGACCTCCCGGATTTTGCCCGGTCCCTGGATCGGACGGCTGCGGCATACTCACTGGCGGCATCTGCGTCGGCTGACCCGGCAGCCGGTTTCCGCCTTTGCGCTCCTTCCATACCACCCACACCAAGTCGGCGTCCTGCGGCCCGTACACCAGCGTGTACCGTCCCCATTTCTGAATCCGCTGCTGGACCCCGACTACCGCGTCGGAGTCCTGCGGATACTGTCGCGCGACATTCGGATTCAGGTCTCCCTCATACGTCTCGACGTAGACGTAGCGCGCATGGCAGAACAGCTGCGACAGCGGCGCCTCTTTTTTTGTCTTCGCCGGCGCAGTTCCCGCCGCGCATCCGAGCACCAGCAGCAAAACCACGGATTTCTTCATCGGTTCGCACCTTTCCGGACGCGTTTCGTCCACCTTCAAATCCGGTCCCAATGTATATGGTTGGACGGAATACGGGTGAATCCGGAGCCCTGGGACTTTTCTCCCGCCCACTGAATTCCACCCTGCATCGTGCCGATAGTTCTCAACAGAGGCGCCTGTTGCAGGCTGCCCATCCTGCATTGGCCGATTCGGAGGCAGAGAGTGCCGGAAATCGCAGCATCCGTGGCGTCATCCTCGGAATCGCAGAAGAACCACAGAACGGCTCTTACCGTCGAAGCCCTGGCGCGCTCCTTTCTCGACAATCTCCTGTTTGTGCAGGGGCGATCGCTCGAACGCGCGACGGTGAACGACCTCTACATGGCGCTGGCGCACACGGTGCGCGATCGGCTGGTGGAGCGCTGGATTTCCACGGTCACCAACTATCAGGCACAGGATGTGCGCGTGGTCTGTTACCTGTCGGCCGAATTTCTGACTGGACCGCATCTGGCCAACAACCTCATCAACCTTGGCATCTACGACGAAGCCGAGCAGGCGATGCGGCAACTGGGCCTCGACCTGAATGTTCTGGTGGAACAGGAAGAAGAGCCGGGTCTCGGCAATGGAGGCCTTGGACGGCTGGCCTCCTGTTTCATGGATTCGCTCGCCACCCTCGATATTCCCGCGATCGGCTACGGCATTCGCTACGAATACGGCATCTTCGATCAGCAAATCCGCGACGGCTGGCAGGTCGAATCGACGGACAAGTGGCTCAGGTTGGGAAATCCGTGGGCGCTCGAGCGTCCTGAAGACGCTTTTGAAGTGAAACTCGGGGGCCGCACAGAAACCCAGTCCGACTCGACGGGACGAGCGCACGTGACCTGGATTCCGCAGAAGGTGGTGCGCGGAATACCGCACGATACGCCCATTCTGGGCTACCGCACCAACACTGCGAACACCATGCGGTTGTGGTCGGCGCAAGCCGTCGAATCGTTCGACTTCGGAATCTTCAACAATGGCGACTTTGTGGGCGCCGTCGCCGATAAAGTTTCTTCGGAGAATATCTCGAAGATTCTGTATCCCAACGATGACGGCTTGCAGGGCAAGCAGCTGCGCCTGGCGCAGCAGTTTTTCTTCGTGTCCTGCTCGCTGCAGCACATTCTGCGCATCCAGCTCACGCAGAAACGGCCGCTGGCTGAACTGCACCGCAACTTTTCCATCCAGATGAACGACACGCACCCAGCCATTGCCGTGGCTGAGTTGATGCGCCTGCTGGTGGATGAGCACTCGCTCGAATGGGATGTGGCGTGGCATGTAACGCAGAATTGCCTGTCGTACACCAACCACACGCTTCTTCCCGAAGCGCTGGAGCAGTGGCCGCGCAGCCTGTTTGCTTCCCTGCTGCCGCGTCACCTGGAAATCATCGTCGAAATCAACCGGCGTCATCTGGAAGGCGTACGCGCGAAATTTCCCGGCGATGAGGAACGCGTGCGCCGCCTTTCCCTGGTGAATGAAAGCAGCGGCGGATTCGTGCGCATGGCGCATCTGGCCGCACTGGGCAGTCATGCCATCAACGGAGTCGCCGAGTTGCACACCGAGCTGCTGAAGACCAATGTGCTGCGCGATTTCTACGATCTGACCCCGCAGAAATTCAGTAACAAGACCAATGGCGTGACGCCGCGCCGCTGGATGGTTCTGAGCAATCCGCGGCTCACCAAACTCCTGAATGCGCGGCTGGGCTGCGGCTGGATTCGCGACCTCGACAAGCTGCGGCGTCTGGAACCGATGGTCGACGATGCGGAACTGCGCGAGGAATGGCGCGCCATCCGCCAGCACAACAAACTGCAGCTGGCCGCCTACATTCATGAACGCCTTGGCATCGCTATCGATCCTGAATCGATGTTTGACGTGCTGGTGAAGCGCCTGCATGAATACAAGCGGCAGCATCTGCAAATTCTCCATATTCTGACCCTCTACAAACGCATCCAGCTCGATCCCGACTGCGCCGTGGTTCCGCGCACGTTCCTTTTCGGCGGCAAAGCTGCGCCTAGCTATCGCATGGCCAAGCTGATCATCAAGCTGATCCATGCGGTTGGCGAAGCCATCAACTCCGATCCTCTGGTGCGCGGCAGGCTCAAGGTCGTTTTTCTACCCGACTACAGCGTGAAGCTGGGTCAGCGCGTCTATCCCGCAGCCGACTTGTCGGAACAGATTTCCCTCGCCGGCAAAGAAGCGTCCGGCACCGGCAACATGAAGTTCGCGATGAACGGCGCCATCACCATCGGAACGCTGGATGGCGCCAACATCGAAATTCGCGAAGAAGTCGGCGCGGAAAACTTCTTCCTGTTCGGACTGACCGCCGCTGAAGTGCAGCAGCGCAAAGCAGCGGGCTACAATCCGCGCACCTTCTACGACGGAAACCCCAGCCTGCGAGAAGCCGTCGACGCTCTGGCCAGCGGCGAGTTTTCCCACGGCGACCGCGGTCTCTTCGAGCCGCTGGTGCAGTCCCTGCTGACCAGCGACGACTACCTTCTCCTCGCCGATTACCAGTCTTACATCGACTGCCAGGAACGCGTGAGCGCCGCCTGGACAGACAAGGATGAATGGACGCGCATGTCGATGCTCAACGTAGCGCGGATCGGCAAATTCTCCTCCGATCGCTCCATTCGGGATTACTGCGCCGATATCTGGAAGACCTGGCCGGTGAAAATTCAGGTGTGACTCCAACTTTTTCGTGCCCTGCGAAGCGTCTTTTTGATGTGCCCGTTCGTACCTGGGTTATACTTTTTCCGCTTCGAGGAGGCACCCAACCCATGAACCGAATGCTTCTTGCGTTTACAGCGATGGTGGCGATGCTCGCACCCAGCGCGCTGGCACAGGGCGTGACCGTTTGTGTTTTCCAGGGCAAAGACGCAAAGGGCGTCAACGCCGACATTGCGAATGACGTGACGGCGCTGGCCAAGGAACTGGTCCCGCTGACTCTGCCTGGCGGCGCAACCCTGAACGTGGTTCCGGTAACCGGCGTTGACCCGAAAACGATCGACGCCGAAGCGAAGACTCGCAACTGCACTGACGTGGTTACGATTTGGCGACAGGCAGGCATTCAGGACACTCCCAATTACGGCGGCACGTTGGGCGGCACGCAGGCCAGCCAGGGCTCCGGCAACATGCTGATGCTGAAGGACACGAAACTTCAGAACGGCGATCTTCTCGAGTACTCGGTGCGCAAGCCCGATTCGAAAAAACCGATCGCGCACGGCGAATCCGACAGTACGTCGTACGGGTCGTTCGCGAACGCGATTGTGAAGAAGATCGCGAAGTAGGGCAAGTGAGGCTATAAAGCTGTTAGCGAAAGGCTTTTAGCAAAAGGCTATTCGCGGAGCCCAGGGCAGTGCCCTCCCTACCCCCTCTTTGAGATACAAGTGTTTGAAAACGGGTGAGTTATTGTGCGCCGTTGCGGAAGTGTATGAAAAGGGGTGTGTTGTGGGGCTTGTGAGGGGAAGTGATTGCAAGGACAGGGTACAGGGCACAGGGCGCAGGGCACAGGGTTCGATCGCGACGGCGTGGAGCTCGATCAGTTCGAGCGAGGCGTCGGAGGGCGAATCGGAGATTGGGTTGGCGGGCGGGTCGGAGATTGCGTCGGGGATTGGGTCGGGTGAATCGGGGGCGGCGAGGGGGAGACCCTGGTCGTCGTAGACGACGTCGGTGACGATTTCGTTGAGGGTGGGGCGGATTTCGAGCTGGTTCATCTGGCGGAGGGTTTTGAGGCAGGTCTGCAAAAGGTAGGCCATGACGCCGACCTGACGGTGGTCGATTTGATGGTTGGCGAAGGCCAGGGCGATGGCGTTGAGGTTGTGGAGGATGGAGGCGTGGTCTTCCATGTAGGCGAATTTGACCAGGGGTTCTCTGATGTCGGTGTCAGGGAGGGCCGGACGGCGGACGCGGACGAGGCGGGTGCGTTGCTCGTGGTCGAAGCAGAGGTCGCCGTTGTGGTGGGCGGGCATGGTGCAGCGGGCTCCGTTGAGGGTGACGCGGCGGCAACGACCGAAGGGGTAGGACATTGGGATCTCCTTGCGAAAAAGCGGATAGCGGAAAGCGAAGAGTCGGTTAGCGAAGAGCGTTTAGCGAGGTGCTTTTAGCGAAGTACGGTTAGCGAGAACCTAAGAGCGAGTGAGAAACGAGCGAACTGCGAGAGAAAGTCGAGTGAAAAGCGAGCGAACGATCCGAAACACAGGAGCGGAAAACAGAAAAGCCCCGCCGGGGTGGCGAGGCTTTTTCTTTTTCTATTTATAAGTTCAGAATATCATATCCAGCACTCAAACTCGCCAAAATTCTTTGAGGGTATAAGGGTGGAAGTTATATGGAATGTTAGACAACACTTTCGTACCGTGCGGGGAAAGCTTGACAAGTTTTCCACATTTGGGCGAAAAGCAGCCTGGAGCCGGGAGCCAAACCGCCGAGCCTAGAGCATCTGGTGGGTGAGGGCGCGGTGGATGCCGTTTCTGCCTTCGCCAGGCGAAAGGTAGACGACGCAGTTGCGGCCGTTGGTTTTGGCGGTGTAGAGAGCGGCGTCGGCGGTGGCGAGAGCTTCATGCTCGGAACTGACCAGGGCATCGACGACGGTGGCGCCGATGCTGGTGGAGATGCGCAGGCCGACTCCGTCGGCGAGCTTTTGCTCCTCGGCGAGGGCAGCTCGGACTCGCTCGGCGCACTCTTCGACCTGGTTTCTGGTGCAGCGCGGCAGGACCACGAGGAATTCCTCGCCTCCGTAGCGGCCCACGAGGTCGTAGGAGCGGACGGCCTGCTGCAAGCGGCGCACCGACTCTCTGAGCACGTCGTCGCCGGCGGGATGACCGTGAGAGTCGTTGACCTCCTTGAAGTGGTCGAGGTCGAGCATCATGAGGCCGGTGGATTCGCCGAGGCGGGAGGCCATTTCAAACTCGCGGTGGAGCAGATCGAAGATGGCCTTGCGGTTCCACACGCCGGTGAGACAGTCATGGGCAGCGAGGAACTGCAGCTCTTCGAGCATCTCCTTCTCACGGGTGATGTCGACCGAGACGCCACGCATGCGCGTCGCCTTGCCGTCAGCGAATTCGACGTTGGACTGGGTGCGCAGCCAGCGGATGGAACCGTTGTAGAGGACGATGCGGAATTCGGGGTGGAAGCGGGTGCTATCCGGAGAGACTTCTTTGAGCGCGGCCGCGACGCCGGGCCAATCGTCCTGGTGAATCATCTCGCGCAACTGGGTGACGGTGAGCTGATGCACGGCGTCTGCGAGGCCAGCCTGGGCGGCGAGTTCCTGGGAGAGGGTGAGAATGCCGCGGGTCAGATCCATCTCCCAGATGCCGAGGAACGCGGCCTTCTCGGCGAGCGCGATGCGTTCAGCGTTCTCCCGCTGGCGCTCGGTGGCACGCAGACGCTCGATGGCGTTAGCGGCCAGCTGCGCCGCGCCTTCGACGATGGTCAGGTCGCGCTCCCGCGGCTTGGCGGGGCGGCGATGATACATGGCAAAGGTGCCGAGTACTTTGCGGTTCAAGCCGCAGATGGGGACGCTCCAGCAGGCCATGAGGCCGAAGCTCATGACAAAGTCCCTGACCACAGCAAAGCGCGGATCGGTGGAAATGTCCTCGACCACGGTGGTCTCATCGCGGAACGCCGCCGAACCGCAGGCTCCGACATCGGGACCGATGGCGAGGCCGCTGACCGCCCGCATGTACTCTTCGGGCAATCCACCGCGCGAGCCTTCCCAGAGGCGCTTTCCCTCGTCATCGAGCAGGAGCACCGAGCAGAGACATTCTGGCGTCAACGCCTCAATGGCATGGGTGAGAATGTCGAGGACCTCAGTGAGCGAAGCGCCGGCGTTCATGCGATCGACGAGCTGGCGCTCGACCTCGAGCATGGAGGAGGATTTTTCGAGAGCCTTGCGCTCCATGGCGCTTTCGCGGAGCTGGCGGCGGCTCGCGATCCACCCAGCCGCGCAGACTGCGGCTGTGGCGATGGACACGCCCGCGGCAACTGCGAAAGTACCCGAAGCAATAGGCATCAAATGATCTCTTCGGCCCGAGCTAGCTAAGCCATCACCGGTTTATGTTATTTGTCTCCTATCGGTACTTACTTTTCGCTCGACCGTGGGGAAACGCAAAGGGTCTGGAGCGATTTGAGGCGGCCTAGCCGCAGGCTACCATTTGCGCGTCGGTTGTCCGGGGAAATCGAAGGCCATTGTGGGGCGGGCCGGCTTACCGTGGTAACTTGCCGGCTACGATTCCGGGACCCGGGGGACGGGCTTGAGCAGGGGGAAGAGGATGACGTCGCGGATGGATTTGGCGCCGGTGAGGATCATGGTGAGGCGGTCGATGCCCATGCCTTCACCAGCAGTGGGAGGCAGGCCGTAGGCGAGGGCGCGGACGTAGTCGAGGTCCATCTGATGGGCTTCTTCGTCGCCGCGGGCGTGCTGGTCAAGTTGTTCCTGGAAGCGGCGGAACTGCTCTTCGGGGTCGTTGAGCTCGGAGAAGGCGTTGCCTAGCTCGAATGCGCCGATGTAGAACTCGAAGCGCGCGACCCAGTCGGGCTCGTCGGGTTTTTGCTTGGAGAGGGGGGAGACGGCTAGGGGGAATTCGTAGATTATGGTGGGCTGGATGAGGTGTTTTTCAGCTACCGTCTCAAAGACGTCAGCGATCGCTTTG
>Ga0187863_10001452_pt1 | contig 18839 bp, 14 predicted proteins | sample June2016WEW_11_1_FD_132975 | JGI IMG/M metagenome (GOLD analysis project Ga0187863, IMG submission 132975) | Peatland microbial communities from SPRUCE experiment site at the Marcell Experimental Forest, Minnesota, USA - June2016WEW_11_10 | ecosystem: Environmental > Terrestrial > Soil >... | reverse complement strand
GGCCATCAGCGCGAGCGCCGTTAAATTCAGAAGTAAATGACGCGGGGACATTAGTGCGCCTCCTCTGGAAGAGTTTCGATATTTAGAGCCGCACGCCGCTGATAGATTAGAAGGTATGCCGCCGGGACAACGAAGATGGTGAGAATGATGGATGAAATCAATCCCCCGATGATCACGCGAGCCAGCGGCGCGTACGCTTCGCTGCCGGTTTCCAGCTTGAAGGCCATGGGAAGGAGCCCGACCACGGTTGCGAGCGAGGTCATCAGAATGGGCCGAAGCCGGATGCGGCATGCGTGCGCCACCGCTTCCACCAAAGTGTGCCCCTGGCTGCGCAGCACATTCGCAAAATCCACGATCAAGATGCTGTTGGAAACCACCATTCCCTGCAGCATCACGATTCCCATCAGCGACTGAATGTTTAGAGTCGTTCCGGTGAACGCCAGAGTGAATATCACACCCACGAGCCCGGTCGGAACAGCCAGTACGATCAGGAACGGATCTGTGAACGAAGCGAACTGCGCGACGAGAATCAGGTAAACGAGCAAGATCGCCAGCAGTAGTCCCAGACCGAAACTCTTGAACGAGGACTCCATGGTGACCACCAGGCCGCGCACATTCACACGGATGTTCGGCGGGACCTGCGTGTTCGCGATAATCTTGGAAATGGCTTTCGCCGGACCGCCGATGTCTTCTCCGGACGGCGCCACGTACACGTCGAACGTCCGTTGCAGTTGATAGTGGTCCACTTCCGTGGGCGTCTGAATTTGCGTCACATCGGCGACCTGGCTCAGGTAGGTCGGCATTTTCAGATTGGGAGAGCGCAACGGCATGGCCTTCAAGTCGTCGATGGACTTCACCTGGTTTTCCGGGTACTGCACGCTGACGAAATAGTTGTTGCCCGTTTTCGGGTCAACCCAATAACTCGGCGCGATCATCACATCCGACGTAAGCGCGGTAATCACGTTGTCCACCACTTCTTTGGGACTCAAGCCGAGCTGGCTGGCGCGCTCGCGATTTACGTTCAGCTGCAACGCCGGATAATCCATGTCCTGTGGGATATAAACGTCCGACACTCCCGGAACTTTCTGGATTTGCCGCGCCAGACTTTGGGCAATGGTGTCGGCCGTTTTCAGATCCATCCCGCTTACCTGCACGTCAATCGGCGCGGGCATGCCTTGATTCAGGACCGCATCGACCAAGCCTCCCGATTGAAAATAAGTCCGCAGCTGCGGCAACTCCTTTGCAACTTGCTCGCGAACCTCGCGCATATACACAAAACTGCTGACGCTATGATCTTCCTTGAGGCCCACATTCACCGTGGCCGTATGCATCCCCGAGTTTGGAGTGAACAAAGCCGACAGGTCGGGAAAAACGCCGATATTCGAAACGATAGTGCTCAGATCCGCAGGCTTGATTACTTTCCGAATGATGTCTTCCACCTGTTTCACATAATCGTTGGTCAGTTCGATGCGCGTTCCAGTGGGTGCTTTCACGTTGATCACAAACTGGCCCGCATCGGCGCGCGGGAAGAAGGCCACGCCGATCAATGGCGTAAACGCAAAGCACAAAAGGAAGAAAATCGCGAAGCCCCAGACAACTTCGCGGGGCCGGTCGAGGGCTTTGCGCACGCCGCGCTCGTAAACATTCAGCATCCGCTCGAATCTGGCGTTAAATCCGGCATGAAACCGCTCGCTCCAGGACTTGGGCGAATTCGCCGATTCTTCATCCAGCACGTGCACAGGTTTCAAAAAATACGCGCAGAAAAGCGGCACCACAGTCACCGCGTCGAAATACGAAGCGAATAGCGCGATCACCACCGCCAAAGCGAGCGCGGAGAATAAATATTTGCTCACGCCGAAAAGGAAAGTCACGGGGAAGAACACCACAACCGCGACCAGCATAATCGCCAGAACCGGCAAGGCAACTTCGTTCGCGCCATTTACGGCGGCAACTCCGGGATCTTCGCCAAGTTCCATATGCCGGTAAATGTTCTCCAGGACTACAACCGAATCGTCAATCAGCCGCGAGAAAGCGAGCGCCAGTCCGCTCAAAACCATGCTGTTAATCGTTCTGTTGGCGGAATGCAGCACGAAAAACGTGATCAGCACGGAAAGAGGAATCGAGAGGAAAACCGCTGCCGTGGCGCGAAAGCTTCCCAGGAAAATCCAGATCATGATGGCGGTAAGCAGCACTCCGATTCCGCCTTCGCGCAACACCGTCGAAATGGCGCCCTTGACGAAAACAGACTGATCAAACACGACATTCACTTTCAGCTGCGCGGGAATATCTCGAAGCGTCTTGATCGCCTTTCGAATTCCGTCCACGACCGCGATTGTGTTGGTATCTCCTCCCTGCTTCAGAATCGGGACGTACACGGATTTTTGCCCGTTCACGCGCACGATGTCGTATTGCAGAAACGAGCTGTCCACCGCTTTTCCGATATCGGAGACGAACACGGATTTCTGCCCTTCGGTCTTCAACGGAATCCCGTTGATAGCGTCCGCATTCGCTACTTGCGCGTTGGTATAAATGTTGTAGTCCATGGGGCCGATGCGCACGTCACCCGCCGGAAGAATCAGGTTTGACTCATCGATAGCGCGCACCACATCCATGGGACTCAATTCGTGCGCCTGCAACTTCAGCGGGTCCACATCCACCATGATTTGCCGGTAGCGTCCGCCGTAAGGAGGAGGCACGGTAGCGCCGGGAACGCCTGCAATCTGGTTGCGGATGCTGAACTGCAAATAATCATGAAGCTGTGTTTCGCTCAAACCTTGGCCCTCTACGGTCAACAGGCACACCGGAAGACTTGACGCATCCACTTTCATCACCACAGGCGGAAGCGTCCCCTGCGGCAGCCGCCGCAAATCCGCCATGGCCAGATTTGAAATTTGGGTAACGTCCGCGTTGGCATCCGATCCAGGCTGAAAATAAATTTTAATCAGGCTGACTCCGGCCATCGATCGCGATTCCATATGATCGATACCACTGCCGAGCGTGAAGAATCGCTCGAACGTATCAGTGATATCGGCTTCAATTTGCTCGGGGGGCATTCCGTTGTAAAAAGTGGCCACCAGAACCACGGGAATGTCGATGGGAGGGAACATATCCACGGGCATTTGCACCAAGGCCGTGAGTCCGAGTACACAGACTAGAAGACTCAGGACGATGATGAAGTAAGGGTGTCGTATGGAAAATGTCGGCATTGAGTTTCCTAATTCATTCCCGGAGCCGTAACGATTTGAGGCGAGACAAGCTCTCCAACTTTGAACTGATTCTGTTCGCCAAAAATGACGGTGTCGTTTTCATTCAAGCCGGACAATACCTCTGCTTCTGTGGCCGTCTGAATGCCCAGCTTGACGTCGCGTCTTTCCACTCGGTTTGAAGCGTTTACAAGAAGCACGGCGCCGGAACTGTTGCCCGTGGATTCCACTGCCTGAACGGGGATGCTCAAAACGTTCGAAGCGGAGCGCAGGGGAATCTTCACGGATGCATACATTCCGGGGACCAGGAGATAGTTCGAATTGGGGACTTGGACTTCTGTGCGCATCGTGCGCGTTTGTGTGTCGATTTGATCGGAAAATCTGACGACTTTTCCTGTGAATGAATTTTTCGCCTGCGACACCTCGATATCCACGGTGTCCCCGACGTGAACATCGGCGACAGCTCTTTCCGGCACGGGAATTACAAGCCGCAAAATATCGTTTTGCGAAAGCTGGCACAGAGCCAGGTCTCCCTTGTTCGAAGATGTTCCGGCGGGAAGCAGAGCGCCGGTGTAGGCGTAAATCTTGGTAACCACACCGTCAAAAGGCGCCGTGATTCGCGCATATGCGAACATGGCCTGATCCTTCCCCAGCGCCGCTTTTGCGGCAAGTAGTCCCTGCTCCGCGGCAGCCACGGCGTCCCTTGCAGACGAAACACCCGCGCTTGCTTCCAGATCTTTGCCTTGTGCGGTGTCAATTTCTTCCTGCGCCATCAGCTCAGGCCGCGACTTTTGCACCTCCGCGAGCCGTGTGTAGGTGAGGTGCGCGACGGTATAAGCGGACTGCGCTCGATTAAGCTCTTCGCGAGCGCGTGATAGGTCTTGGTCGCTCCGGCGAGCCCCTGCTTCGTCTTGTTGCAATTGCTGTTGCAACTCGGGAATTTCCAGCTCGGCGAGTAGTTGCCCCTTCTTGACGTGCGTGCCCCAGTCCACGTATAGCGTTTTGATGTAGCCGGAAACTTTTGCATAAACTTCAATTTCCTGCAGCGGCTCGAATTCCGAGGCGATTTCAAGAGTATTGGAAAGGTTGCGCCGCGCAACCTTCACCACCGGAGCGGTCGGGGCATGCGCTGCATCTTCGGCCTCGGCCTTGCGGGCATCGCCGCAGCCAGCTGGAATCCCGGTCAAAAATCCTGCAGAAATCAGCAGTGCAAGGTAGCCGCACCTTTTATTCGTTTTCATCTGTTCACCTGAAAATCGTTAGAACTCATCTCGTTCAGAACGTGAGAATTCAAGATTCCAGTCGTTTTAATGCATCATGGAACTTTTTCGGTGTGAAGTCGTTCGAGCGGCAACTCTCGACCAGCAGCTCAACCCAGAGAATTAAGCCGAAAATTTGACCGAGAGATGCCTGTTTTAAGACCGGGAAGAAGGAGGGGAGCGATGCTGAATAGAAACAGTGACCGCGATGGAGGGAGAAGGAAGGGAAATCTCCTCGATTCCATGATTTCTCGCAGCACATGGTTGTGGCGGAATAACCTTCGCGACCTGATAACGCGGTGCCCGCTCCAAGGCGGCCGGCGACGGAGCCACTTTCATCTTGGTTGCGTTATTGACGTAATGCGTGGGATTTGATTTCGGGAAGTACTGGCAGTTTTTTGCGAGCGTAGACAATCCTGCAACCGCGAACAGCAGCAAGACGACCGTTGCGATTTGAAGGCTGGCCTTGAATATCCGGCTTTTCATCAGCTCGCTCGTTCCTACTCTACGTATCCGTCGATTATGGCCGTCCGGCGTGATGAAAGCAAGAATGGGGATTCGGCTTGTGTCGAGTTATCGGATCGATCGGCCCAAAAAAATACGGGACGCCCGATACACTGGGCGTCCCGCAATCGTGCGATTTGATCTAAGGCAGGTAATAACGGAACGACGTGAAAAGCATATTGTCGATTCCGTGTGGCTGCGATGCAACACCTGCTGTGCCACTGGAGCCGACCCAGGTGTTGCGAGTGATGTAGGAGTACTGCGCTCCCCACTGGACACGACCCTTTTCGCCGTTGTAGACGCGATACCAGAATCCCATCGTGCCTTCGATGATAACGCGAGCATCCCCAGCGCAGTTAGACAGCGAGCCAGGGATAAACCCAGTGGATCCCAGGACGCCGGTCGTATTCGGCGGGTTACCTGGAGTAGCCACGGGAAGCGGCTCAACATTGCACCCGTCGTTTCTGATGCTGGGCGAGCCGTACCCTTCGTGGCCAGTGGCGCCGGTGACTGCATTGGTGAACGTGTACGACGCTCGGGCCGAATATTCCCCGCCAACGTACATATAAACATCCAGCTTCGGCATGGGGTGCAACTCGAGCGTGCCGAGGGCCTGATAGTTCCTGAGCAGCGCGAGTGTTCCGTCAGGACGGACCGTTGTATCCGGCAAACCGGAGGTGCCGTAGCGGCCGATACCGTTTCCTCCTAGGACGTGAACGCCAGCTTCGACTTTATTGCTGAACAGACGTACGCGTCCGTTCGCGCCGATTCCACCGCCGGTCCTTGAGTTGTTAAAGGCGCCAGAAGTTGGATTGTTTGAGCCGGTTAGCAGGCATGCTGTGGCTGGAATGTCCGGGAAATCGGGATTGGGAGTGGTACCGTTGTTGAACCCGCCGTTTGCGTAGTAGCATGGATAAGCTCGATCTCGGAATTCCGAAACCAATCCGAAAACTTCGAAATGTCCCCAGGGGCCTGGATCTACAGCAGCCTTGAAAACAAAGTCCGGCAATTTGTTGTATGCGTACGTCCCAGTTGGATTATAAAGTCCCGAGCTGAGACCCGGAGCGCCGATGAGGAAATTGTTAAAGGTTGTGGCAGTCAGAACCGGCGTCTCAACCACTCCCGGGGTTGTCAACGACTGATTCCCGTTGGTGAAGCTGAGAGTAGTGATCGTTGGATTTCCGTGAACCGTTGCGGTGGTCGCAGATTCTTCCACCGAAGCTGCCAGAGTGAATTTATCTCCGAAGCTGTAGGCCGCGCGGAAACCCTCCTGCCGCGCCCAACTGAAACCGACGTTGTACTGCGGGTCGATAGTCAGAGGCACGTTCTCCCCGATTCTTCCGGGGCCGATGAGGTTGTCAACGGCGTGTTTGTCTTCAGTGATCAAGCTCCACATCTGGCCGCCCGTAAAGCTCCAACCATTATCAAATTTGGCTTGGCCGAATGCCTCCCGGAGACGAGGAGTGTAGCTGTTGCTCTCATTGTCATTTGAAGTGATGCCTGCGCCGAGGAAATCCATCTCGGCGTAGCCGGTGAGCTTGACGGTGGCGAGCTTGCCTTCGACGGTCAAGTTGAGGCGCGACTGACGGGCGCTGGCGTTGAACTCCGTCGTCTGGCCTCCCGAGTTGCCGGGGAATGGGATGCTGTTGAACGAACTGCTGATATCCGCCGCCTCGGCCTTATTGCGGAAAACCGTTTCTGCCGCCATGAACCCGCCAGGCGAAATGGTGACTCCCTTGAAATGAATGGCCGCTGGTGATTCATTTCCCAATTGCGGCGACCTTCCGGCCCTGCTGGTTGGTATGCCATCCACCGGGGTGGAAGCGACGCCGGCCGTGTGACCGTCGGGGTCCGTACTGTTCGTGGTGGCTACGAAACCCTCACGCGCGCTGCTGGAGCTGACTTCGCTCTCCAGCACTTGCATTCTTTGCTGCTGTTCCTTTAGTTGTTCGCTTTGCGCTTGCAGCAGCTTGGATTGAGCCTCTATGAGATCCCGGAGTTGCTGAAGTTCGCTTTCCAGGCTCGCAGGTGCGGGTTTTGCCGCATCTGTCTTTGCTGCAGGCGCCGTGGTGTCTCCAGCCTTGTCCTTGTCCGCAGCGGTGGTGGTGTTGGTTGTGTTGGACGCTGTCGTATTCTTCGTGTCTCCTGCTCCGTCAGTTCCCGCCATCGCCGGCGACACAATCATGCCGAACGCTAGAAGCCAAGTTACAAAAATTCGCATTCCTTCCTCCTTGAATTTCACTTCTGAATCGCTGCTTAATTCCTGAAAGTGCACTTCCGGTGCTGAACCGAAGGCTGGGTTTCGAACGGCATCCATGGAAGTTGCGACCTTGGAATCCATCTCCCCCGGCACGGGCCATAAATTACAGAAGATTTCAATTTAGTCAGTTCATACTTTCGAGCTACCGATCGAGCAAAAGTTACAGACGGCATTTGCCCGCGGGCACGCACCCCAGACACAAGTCGCGGCGCACGAACCTTATGCGTCCTGTTTGAATCCTCTGTGACAGGAATGTGAATTGTGTGTGACTAACCCCTTCCACCGACTTTTGACATCGCGTTCGCGCGCGAGAAGATGCAAAGTGATTCGAAACGGAGCAATTCAACGAGAGAGGGCCTGCGTAAGCACAAGACTAGCGGACATCCGAGGAGTCTGTTGCGGGTACTTGCACCGATAATTCACTCATGCGAAAATTACGTTCGATCCCCACCCGTGGCGATATCGTCTAAAGGTTAGGACGGAGCCCTCTCAAGGCTCAAATCCGGGTTCGAGTCCCGGTATCGCTACCAATACGGTATGTGTTTCCTTGCGACTGTTTCTTACTGACTCTTTTTGATAAATCTTCATTCCTTCGATTATGTCGCACCAGATAGGGTGCGAGATCTCGATATCGGGAGAGTGTATTCCACCGCCCGATTGGAACTGGCAGAGATCGAGGCAGCGAGTGAGCCAGGCTGCAGCTCTATCAGACTGAGTTTATGGACGAGAATTTTACCCTGCGGGATTGCGGGAGAAGAGAAACCGGAGATCATGCGGCCACTCGGCCTTCAAGCGGCTATAACAACTCGTTTACTGGCACTGGGCGATAGCTTCTTCCCATGAATCCGAATTGCATAGTGGCAATCGGTGCGTCTCGGAATGCTTGACGATCCACAATCCTTCACTATTCGTTAGGTAGATCAAGTGTCTGCCGTCCTCGGAATATATGCTTGTGACCCCGTCAAACGACTTGACCGTACGCGGATTCTTCGGGTCGCTCAGATCCATCAGCCTTACGCTCTGTGTGGGAGCAGTGCCTTGTCCGGACTTGTCGGATTGAATCGCGATGGCGAGTCCGGCGCCCACGTCAGTCAATTTGCCTCCCGAGGCTACGCGTTCAACGATCTGTGGGTTTTTCGGATCGGTCACGTTCACTACAGTGAAGTGCACGTTCTGTTGCAGATAGAGATATTGCACTCCGTTCTCTTGTTGCAAAAAAATCTGTCTTACCGCTGATCCAGGCACTGGCAGATGCGCCAGTACGGTGGTCCTCTCCATTTTCGCGGATTTGGAGTTGTCCTGAGCTGCCGCCCGGGTGTGATTCGGCAAAAAAACCGGTGAAATCAGCGTCAATGCGGCGCCTGCAACAATTCCTAAGCTCATTTTGCGAAGCATATGGATAATTCCTCCTCGCGAGGCAGGCTCCATTCCGCTGAAATGTCCATTCTAAACCGGCGCCCGACCCGGAACATACACCCGGCCTCCCCTAAAAGCAATAGCCACGCGGTTTCGGAGCTCGAAAAATCAAAAGAAACGCTTCAGCACACTTGCCGTTTTACTGTATGTGGCAGGATTTAATTCCCTGTTTCTCGAAGTATTGCTGATGGTATTCCTCGGCGCGATAAAATTCCGAAGCCGGGACAATTTCGGTCACGATGGGTTTCTTGAAGACTCCTTCTTTAACTAACACGTCTTTTGACGCGCGAGCTGCGGCCTCCTGCTGTGCATCATGGAAAAAAATAGCCGAACGATACTGCGAGCCTACATCTGGTCCCTGGCGGTTCAACGTGGTCGGGTCGTGGCTTTTCCAGAAGACGGCGAGAAGCTCGAGGTAGGAAACTCTGCTCGGATCGAATTCCACCTGGACAGCTTCGGCGTGCCCGGTGCGTCCGCCGCAAACATCCTTGTAAGTCGGATTCTTCGTGGTGCCACCCGTGTAGCCAGAGGTTACGGACGTGACCCCTTCCACCTGCCGAAATGCGTCCTCCACACCCCAGAAACATCCTGCCGCGAATGTAGCCTTAGCCATAGCTTCAACTCCCTTCACTCGATTCTGACGAAACTCCAATACCTATGTTGCCATATTGCACGATTCCGGTCGAGTCGGGCGCGAGTCGGGCGCAAGCTTAGCGGCTGGCGGAATCCCGCCTACGTCAGTATTTCCCTAGGTAAGCCGGGCAGCGAGCACGTCGCTGTCGTTCGTCTCGTTTGCTTGGCCGGTCTGTTCGAGGATTCTTTTCAGGAAGCCCGGGATTTCGAAGACCGCTTGATTTTTCATAGCCGCGGCATTGTCGCGATAACGCGCCAGAGCTGCTGGTTCAATCAGCTGCGCAACGGCTTTTTCGATGCCGCGAAAGCTGTCCAGCACAACGCCGACTTCGTTTTCGAGAATCCAATCCGCGTTGTAACGCTCCTGCGGCAGGGTCCATGCATTTCGTTCCACGATCACGGGAAGCTGCATCGCAAGAGCTTCGCTTAAACTTCCGGGGCCGGGCTTGCCGATAAAGAAATCCGCGAGCTGCATGTAGTAATTCACACGGGTGGTAAACCCTTCGACAAAAATTGGAAACCGAAACTTCCGAGCGCGCAGAGCAGCGGCAAGCTTGTCGTTTTTTCCACAGATGACGATCAATTGAAGCGCCAGAGGAGAACCATCCAGCCGCTCCGCAATTTCCAAAATGGCCTTGGAGCCATGTCCGCCGAATAGAACCAGACCGGTCGGCAGGTCGGAGCGAAGGCCCAGCAGTTTCCGTTCTTTAATTTGATTTTCCACCGGTGCTTCATAAAAGCGCGGATGAAGAATCATCCCAGAGGCGCGAAATATACGGTCGTCTGCATAACCGTGCTCGTGCGCCTGTGCAACAGCGCGTTTCGATCCGCAAACGAAATACTGCTGCTGGTAGCGTTCGATCCAAAAATGCTCCGGAAAATCGGCAACGTCCGTAAGCACCGTGACGAACGGTCGTTCTGGGTAGGCGCGATGAAAGCTCTCATACAGCGCCCGGTTAAAATGAGGCACGAAGGAAACAACCATCCCCGGCTGAGTCTCCTTCCAATGTCGCTCGAGCAGGCGGACGGTGGAACGATGATAGCCTCGGATTACGACTTGCAGCACCCTCATAAGCTGGGTGCTGCCTAAAGTCCAGCCCGTTCGCAGCATGGTGTTATAAAAATCCTGGATGCGTATCCCGGCGTGCTTTTTCAGGATATCCAGTTCATCGAGTAACTCCTGTAGATTTGTCAGGCGCACGTCCCAGGGAAGCCCCTGCGCCCGAATGGACATTTCGAGCGCCGTGGCCGCCGCACGATGGCCCCCGCCCGCATCGAAAAAACAAAACTCTATTGGCTCCATCCGGGCAGTTTCACAGGCGATTTGCGGAAGTTTGCTACGGGAATGTTAAAGTTCCGATTTGGGTGTCCAAGTAGTTAAGTAGCTTTATTATCTTAAGATTAGCATGGGTGTCATCAGGCTGTAACGAGCATCTTCTACTCTTGTCGTTGTGAAGTGCGACCTTCATGTCCACTCGTACTTTTCTGGAGCCTGCACCACCCCCTTTGCCCGAAAATTCTGTCGCGAAAGTTATAGCGATCCTGAGCAGTTATACGCTCTGTTGCGCCAGCGCGGCATGAGCCTGTTTACGCTCACCGACCATGACTCGATCGAGGGAGCGGAAAAATTGCGGCGCCATCGGGACTTCTTCGTGAGTGAGGAGCTAACTTGCAGAATGCCGAGCGGCACGGAAGCTCACATTGGCGTGTATGACCTGAGCGAGCGGCAACATACCCAACTCCTTCGGCGGCGCGACGACCTGGTGTCGTTACTGATGTATCTCACCGAGCGCAGGCTTTTCTTCAGCATCAATCACGTTTTCTCGAGCGTCACGGGCAGGCGCGATGCCGAGGATTTTGAGTGGTTTCGAAGATATTTTCCGGCCGTAGAAACGCGCAACAGTCACATGCTCAAGAGCACCAACAGGCAAGCTGCGCAACTTGGGAAGCGCTGGAACAAGATCGCCATCGGCGGAAGCGACGCGCACGCCCTTCCGTCCGCTGGGAGCGCTTACACGATCGTTCCGGGCGCACGCGATAAAGAAGAATTCTTTGCAGGCCTGCGCGCCGGAATGGGACGAGTGGCCGGAGAATCAGGGAGCTTTAAAAAACTCACGCGCGACGTGTTTGTAATCGCCGCCGAAATGATGCGCGAAAAATCCTGGACCGCCCTGCTGTCGCCGCTCGCCGTACTGATCCCAGCTATCACCTGTTTGAACTATTACCAGGAAAAAAGATTCGGCCGCCACTGGGCAGAAGAAATTCTTGGCGAATCGAACGTCCGAAAATATCCCCGCTGGATCTCGATGCCGCAGCCTGCTGCGGAGGAGTTCATATGACGGTAGCGAAATCGGTGTGGAACCAGATTCAGTCGAACGATCATCGCTTGATGCGCCGCGTGCACCGCTGGCGCGCTCCGCGTTGGTTTCGCATTTTGATGATTGTAACGACGCGGCTCGGGGACGGCTGGTTGTGGTATGTGCTCGGCATGATTCTGCTGCTTTACGGTGGCGATCGCAGGTTCTTGGCGATTGGCGCAGGCGCGTCGGCTGCCGCTGCCGGCATCTTTCTCTTCCGCGCACTCAAGCAAACAAGCCGGCGGCAACGCCCGTGCGAGATCGAACCGCACTGCTGGGCCTCGATCCTGCCGCCCGACAAGTATTCATTTCCCTCCGGACATTCCATCACTGCTTTTGCGGTCGCGCTGTCCATCGGGCTCTTCTACCCTGACCTTCAGGGCTGCTTGCTCGCGGTCGCGTTCTTGATTGCTTCTTCACGAATCATCCTCGGAATGCATTTCCTTAGCGATGTTCTGGCAGGTTCGGCCATTGGAGCCGCACTCGGTTTCGCCAGCTTTCACATTTTCTCGGCGCTCTGATATTCCCACGTCCTGCCTATTCATTCCCGCGCCGTCCTCCATGGAGAAGACCAGGAGGCGCAGGCTTGCCTTGGCGCGCCGCCACTTTCTTCGGGGCAATCAGAGCGGGATGAGTCCGCGCCTTCAACGACGTGCTCTTGAATCACAAATCCAGAGGAAGCGGATTCTTGCCTGTGATTAAGCGCGCGGAGCGATCGAAGGTGATGTAAAGCCAAGCCCATTGCAGCAAAATTAGCAGACGGTTTTGAAATTCAACGATGTAAAGCAGGTGGATGAAGACCCAGATCAGCCAGGCGGGCCAGCCCGAAATTTGCAGCCAGTTTAGATCTGCCACAGCGGCGCCGCGCCCAATCGTCGCAAGATTTCCCTTATCGAAATAGTGAAACGGCGGCAACTGTTTGTTTCTCAGGCGCGCCTGAATTAGCTTTCCGACGTACGCACCTTGCTGAATGGCGGGTTGCGCAACGCCCGGAAGCGGCTTGCCGGTTTGATGGCTAAAATTCGCCAGATCGCCGATAACGAAAACCTCCGGATGTCCCGGAATCGTCAGGTCCGGGTGCACAACCACGCGGCCGGCATTGTCGAGCGTTGCGCCCGCTTCTTTCGAAAGGATACGGCCGAGCGGTGAAGCTAGAACTCCAGCGGCCCACAGCACCGTGCGAGTAGGAATCGATTCTGTGCGGTCGCCCTCTTTGATGGTCACCGACTCGGCCTGAATGTTTGTGACCATCGCGCCTGTGCGCACCATGACTCCGAGCTTGACGAGCATTTTGCGCGCCGCTTCAGAAAGTTTCGGCGGGTAAGAAGGCAGAGCGCGGTCCGCGCCTTCGACCAGAATGATTTGCGCTTGCGAAGGGTCGATGTCGCGAAAATCGTGCGAGAGGGTGTCGTGGGCGATTTCTCCCAGCGCGCCGGCAAGTTCCGCGCCGGTGGGGCCGCCGCCGACAATCACAAACGTCATCCACGCTTTCAGTTTCGCCGGATCGCGCTCGCGTTCAGCCGCTTCGAAGGCAAGCAGGATGCGGCCGCGCATGGCTGTGGCGTCTTCTACCGTCTTCAGGCCCGGGGCGAACTCCTCCCATTCATCGTGGCCGAAATACTGATGGGTGGCTCCGGTGGCGACTACCAGAGTGTCGTAGGAGACCGCGCCGTCACTCAAAATAACGCGCCGACTCGCGGCATCAATGTGCACGGCTTCAGCCAGCAAAACTTTCGCATTTTTCTGGCCGGCAAGGATCTGCCGCAGTGGAGCGGCAATATTGGCAGGGGAGAGCGAACCAGTCGCCACTTGATAGAGCAGCGGCTGAAATAGATGGTAGTTGCAGCGATCCAGAAGCGTGATTTCGACCGGAGCGTGCTTTAGTTTGTGGGTAGCGCTCAGGCCGCCAAAGCCGCCGCCGAGAATCACCACTTGATGCCGATCCGCCATTCTGCTGGAGCCTCCGTTATTGGATGTGCCTACGGTGCAGGAGGGTCCAAGTATTGACCGGCTGAACGGAATTTGCTTTATTTTTTGCAGGTGAGGATATCGCCAATCATCCAATCGGCGGAGCCTCGCTGAACTTCATAGCTCACGACCAATTGGCTCGGATCTTTGAGTTTGAAGACAAACCGTTCGGTGATGGGCGGGTCCGCTTTCGTGCTTTCGCCTTTCCAAATGAGCTGATCACCTGCCAGACCAACGGAAGTGAATTTGCGGACACCTCCAAAATTGTCGTAAATGAACGCTACGAAGTTTTTAGCCGCCGAATCGAAACCCCAGAGTTCCAGAGCGTGGAACTGATCAGGCGGCATGTCGTCGTGACGCACGGTGAGCCATGCTCCTTGCAGATCGGGTGCAACAACGATCTGCGAAGCGATGTGTTTACCGCTTTTCGGAAATATTCCGTCGCAAGACCATCTGCCTGTAAAAGGCGAAAAGGGTTCGACTTGTTTCTGTAACTTCCCCGGCGAATCAGCAGGAGACTGTTGAGGAGTTACCACCCCTCTGGCATCGTGGTTAACAGAGAGCGCGACCACACCGGAACAGCACGACAAGAGCAGCGTTCGCATCGACATTTGTTTCTCCGTGAACGACTGTTCTTGTTTCATAGACTGCCGGGGCATGCAATTAGTTAGCGAGAAGCACGAAAGGTTCGTTAGAGGTAAGAATTGGACGACAGAAGGGGAGCTGAAGGATAGTTGGCGCGACTAGAAAAGCAGGGCAAGCAGGAAGATTGAATGATAGCTATCGAAGCACCTTCCCGCCTGCCCCAGACCAATCTAGTTAGGCGCGTGCAGCTTTGGACTTGGGTTTATTAGCACCCGGAGCTTCCTCTTCATCGGAACCTTCGGGGTTGATGGCGTTTACGTTAATCGTGACCGCAAGTTCCGTCAGTTTCTGATCCGTTTCTTTCTCTTCCTCGAGAGTCTCCTCAAGGAGTTCGACGGCCCGATCGTTGCCGAGAAGTTCAGCATAAGTACGAACCGTGCCGTACGCCGCGATTTCGTAATGCTCGACGCGCTGGGCCGCGGAGATCAAGGCTGCGTCCAACACCTCCCCTTCGAATTCGTCCATCATTTCTTTTCCTTCTCCGATAAGCCCTTCCATTCCACCACATTTCTTGCCGGTCGGTTTTTCGCCAAGCTCGGTGCAGATTTCCTCGATTCGGCGAGCGTGCTCTTTGGTCTGTTCTAGATGGTGTTCGAATCCAGCGCGAAGATTTCCGGACGTGGCGGCCTTGGCCATCTTCGGCAAGGCCTTGATCAGTTGGTTTTCTGCGCTATACACATCCTTCAGTTCGTCGACAAATAGCTTCATAAGGTCTTTGTGTTCCATTATTAGATCTCCTTGAGAGCTTTAGGATGATTACCCGACATTCTGCCGTGACTCGCTTTGGTACAAATGACTTCTAGAGTCAAATGATACGTAGCGCCTGAATGAGGGGATATCGGGTGAAATCATTAGAACAGAAAGCAGATTCCCGTAGAACCCTTGAGGAAGTTATTGCTCGGGAAGCTTGTCCTCTAATTCGCTAGCCAGTTTGTGCACATCGGTTGCATCGGCAAAACCCTGAAGTTCTTGATTAGCAGATGCGATATCGACGCCCATGTGCTGGCACATCTTCCGCTGCATCTCGAGCATGGTGGTAAGTTCCTGTTCGGCGAGCATGCTGACCTGCAGATCGAGGTGCGAGCGCCTTTCCGCCTGACGGGTCATGCGGTTCTGGCTGATCAAGACAAGAATAGTGAGGACAACACTTTCGGATGAAACGACGGCAGCTAGTACGCCAAATGGGAATGGATCGAAGGGCTTTATTCCCGGGAGCGCGTTCAGATTGATGGCGATCCAGACGAGTACGATCAGGATCTGCAACAAAAGAAAAGTTACGGTACCGACAAATTTTGCAATCGCCTCGCTGATTCGTTCACCTGCGGTTCGTCGTTCGAGCGCGTCCTGCTCCAGTTTCGCAATCGCTTCGATGTTGTACTGGGTGGGATTTCTTTTGGCTTGATCGGGCAAAGCTTTTGGCATATTGATTCCGAAGTCCCGGCTGGAAGGGGATTCGCAGCGAAATCTACGCTATTGAGGCTCTGGAAAGGCTCGTACCGTTTGTCGCAAGACTCGAAAATTAGCCCGTTTTTCGTCCCTGCTTTCTTTCGGCCTTCGCCGCTCGAACTATGGAAGGTCTCTTTTCCGCCACAGCTGCGGGTTTCTTGGCCAGGCTTTTCTTCAATGCTTCCATCAAATCGATCACGGGAGCCTTGGCCGGCCCGTGCGGCATCGCCGTAATTTTTCGGCCGCTGCTCTTCGCTTCGATCAGATCCTGCAAACCTGCCTGATAGGTATCGTGGTACTTGTCGGGCTCAAAAGGAGCGGCCAGGCTCTCGATAAGCTGCTGAGCAAGTGTGCGCTCCTGGTCTTTTATTTGGCCCTTATCGGTGTGCCCGTAATCAGCCTCGGCGCGAATTTCATTCGAATAGAACATAGTGTGAAGAGTTAATCCATGCTCACGCGGGCGAATGACCACGATGTACTCGCGATTGTGCATGGCGATTTTCGCGATACCCGCGTACCCGGATTTCTCCATGGCTTCGGTCAGAAGTTGATAGGCCCGCTGGCCGGCTTCTTCCGGTGCGATGTAGTAAGAAGCATCAAAGTAGACCGGATCGACTTCGTCGAGCTTGACGAATTCGAGAATTTCCATGGCGTGCGCGGTTTCCGGCTCCACTTCGTCGAGCTCTTCCTGAGTGAAGAGTAGATATTGGCCCTTTTCGTACTCGTATCCTTTTTCGACTTCCGAGCGCTCCACCATGCGGTCGCAAGTGGGACAAAACAAAGGCTGTTTCAGGCGCGTATGACAGACTTTGTGGAGCTGATTGAAGCTGACTCGTTCCGTGCGCGCCGCCGGGGAAAGCCGAATAGGGATAGAGATCAATCCGAATGTCAGGTAGCCTTTCCAGGTTGAGCTGGGCATAAATCACTCCCAAGTGGGTTGTAGCTTCTTGTCAGTCTGGAGCGAGACTAACCCGAGAGCCCAAGCGCGTCAATACTCGCGTGCGCAAGCCGTCCTTTAAGGGTTATAGACGGTCTGCGAGTATTAGGACCACGAGGATGATGAGGATCAGGCCTAGGCCGCCGCTAGGGTAGTAACCCCAGCCTGCGCTGTAGGGCCAGGTAGGAAGCGCTCCCAACAGCAACAACACCACGAATATGATTAGAATGGTCCTGAGCATGGGGCTTGTCTCCTCCGTCGTACGTAGGTCTAGTTTCGATGCCAATTGGCGCAAACGGCTAAGAGCTGGCGCCGTTGTAGATGGCGGGCACTATACGGTTATCCGGTGTGGAATCACCATGAGGGGAAGGCTGTAGAGCGGAAGCTGAGTTCCTGTAGTTCAATTGTGGTTAACAGTCAGGCTTTTGCTCGTTTTACAACGTTACCCTTGGAGTTCCCACGGAGGCTCTCTCAAGCAGTTCCGAAAGCCTTTCCTATTGCGGAGGAGGAAACATGGCTCCGAAGCGGCGTGCCGACGAACTTCCCAACGGAAATGTTCAGGAACTCGGCGAACCGCGTATCGGCGGATAAGCTGTAGAATGGCCGAGTGGGCCACTACGAATGAGTGCGAAGCGCGTACTCCTTACAGCGATTGCCATACTCTTGGTGGTCTTCATAGCTGACTGGGCATGGTTCTTGCACCGCTCGAGCAACCCGGCAGTCGGCAACGCTCTGGGTTCGGTGACTTACTATTACGCGAGCGCGCTCAAGGACGGCAAGGCCGAAGTCTATTTTGATCAGCCTCAAACCGAAGTATGCGTCCATTCACTTTTTCCTCATTCCGGGCACAACCCGTGTTGGTACGCGAGCCGGCGAAGTAACGTAAGGACCGTCGACTAACACGTCTCAATCCGTGGGACCACGCAATCCGTAGTTTCATCCTCAGAAAATCGTAGTAGGCTGTGCGGTGAAAATATGACTCCGCCAATGGCCGAAAAACTCCAAGAGCTTCTGTCCCAAAGGAAATGGGAGCCCCTGTTCGAACTGATCCGAGGATTGAGCCCCAGTGCCGCCGCGGATCTAATCATGGGCATGCGGTTTGAAGAGCAGCAACTTCTGTTCCGGCAACTCCCGATTCCACTGGCGGCCACGATTATCAATCATCTGCCGTACTTCCATGCATACGTCTTATTGCATTCGCGGCCTGTTCAAGAAATGGCCTCGATTGTGGAAGCGATGAATCCAGGGGAGCGAGACCATTTTCTGGACGCGCTGCCCGAGGAAGCCTGGACGTCGTTGATGGACGAGCTTGCCGAGGCGGGTTCCGACGGCGCCCCGGGAGTGGTGGAAATATCTGAGCTGGCCCAAGAAAAACAGATTGCTGCGCAGCCCGCGGCTGACGAGAAGCCGATTATTGAAGCGAGGGGAATCGAAAAGAGTTTCAAGCAGAAGGATGGAAGCGACATTCAGGTGATCGCGCCTGTTGATTTGTCGTTGGAGTCGGGCACGATTATCGCTCTGCTGGGGCCATCCGGCTCCGGGAAATCTACTCTACTGCGAATTCTCTCCGGTTTGGCTGCGCCGACGGCGGGTGAAGTGCTTTGGCACGGAAAGCCTGTGGGGGCGTGCAGTCCCAACGTCGCGATTGTGTTTCAAAGCTTCGCGTTGTTCCCGTGGCTTACGGTACTGGAAAACGTGGAGTCGCCATTGCTCGCGCGTGGCATGGAGCATGACGAGCGGCATCGCCGCGCGTTGAAAGCTTTGGATTCCGTGGGATTGAAAAATTTTGAGACCGCGTATCCGAAAGAATTATCCGGCGGAATGAAACAGCGCGTGGGATTCGCGCGGGCCTTGGCGGTGGAGCCGGAAGTCTTATTCATGGACGAGCCGTTTTCGGCGTTGGACGTGTTGACTGCGGAAAACCTGCGCGGCGATTTGATGGAGCTCTGGCTGGCCAAAAAAATCCCTACCCGCAGCATTTTTATCGTGACTCACAACATTGAGGAAGCAGTCTTATTAGCGGACCGCGTAATCGTTCTGGGACGCAACCCCGCGCGTATCCGAGCGGATTTTCGCATTGCCTTGCCGCAGCCCAGAGACCGAAAATCCGCCGCTTTCTTTCCTTACGTCGATTACATTTACAAAGTGATGACCAAGCCGGAACTTACGCTTGCGCCGCCTTCGGCCACGGCCAAGCAACCCACTCCGATG
>Ga0187863_10001448_pt1 | contig 18873 bp, 18 predicted proteins | sample June2016WEW_11_1_FD_132975 | JGI IMG/M metagenome (GOLD analysis project Ga0187863, IMG submission 132975) | Peatland microbial communities from SPRUCE experiment site at the Marcell Experimental Forest, Minnesota, USA - June2016WEW_11_10 | ecosystem: Environmental > Terrestrial > Soil >... | reverse complement strand
CTCGGGTTCCATGGTGACCACCTCGAGGGCGCGCACGGTCTGGAAATCGCGCAGGTTTCCATTCGCCACTGATCCGATACCGCCGGAACCGCCGCCAAGAAATCCGCCGAGGGAAGACTTGACGACCGTCGAGGGATAGCAGCGCAACTCCCAGCCTTTCTTGCGCGCTTCGTTTTCCAGGACGCCGAGGCGGACGCCGGGCTCGCAGACCGCGACGCCCTCTGACTGAATTGCTTCGATCTGGTCCATGCGCGAGAGATCAAGGACGACGCCTCCTTGCAGGGGGACGGCTTGACCGTAGTTACCGGTGCCGGCGCCGCGGGCGGTGATAGGAATATTCTGGGAGTGGCAGTAGCGGAGGAGGCTTTGGATTTCGGCGCCTCTGAGTGGCAGGACGACGGCGTCGGCGACTTTGCCGTCGAGCTGCTGGCGGAGGATAGGGGAGTACCAGTAGAAGTCGCGTGAAAGCTGCTCGACCACCGTGGGCTGGGTGAGGACGCGCGATGTGTCGCCCGTGATGGAGATGAGTGCGGCGGTGTGTTGCGGGTCCATGATCGGGGCTGTCTCGCGGCTAGGCCTTTTTCTTAGAGTTGTTTTTGGCGCTGCTCCATGTGCGAAAGGCTTTCTGCATGTTGGGATGGGTGAACAGGCTGTAGCAGAGATCGCGCAGCAGAGGGCCGTCGACGATGCAATGCATATCGGAGCGGCGGACGATCTCTTTGGCGTCGATGTGAATCTGGAGGCAGTGGCGATTGGCGTCGGCGATGGTAGCGCCGTAGACGACGCGGTCAAGCCGAGCCCACAAGGCGTTGGCCATGCACATGGGGCAGGGCTCGCAAGTCGAATACATCGTATAGCCTTCAAGATGGGGGCGCTGGAGCTTCTTGCAGGCCAGGCGGACGGTGCGCGTTTCCGCATGGGAGCTGGGATCATTCTCCGGGCGGACTGCGTTAACGGCGCGCCTCAGGCGCTCGCCGGTTCGTGTGTCCACGATGAGGGCGCCAAAGGGCACCGGGGCCGGGGTATCGAGCGTGCTCGCGGTGAAGGCGTAGACCTGGCGCATGCGCTCTTCGTCGAGTGAAGCCACACTTCCGCGCAGCGTTGGCGGCAGCGCCATGGCCTGTACGCTAACACAACGGGCGAGGGGCGGAGCATACGGAAAATTGATCGAACCTATCGCGGATGCGTTTGGCACCAGGGCGGGCCCGCATGCTAGGCTAGCAGCACCGCGCTAGCGATGTTCCTGGGACGAATCATCATGCGCCAGACGGCTCTACTGACTATTTTTTGTCTGCTGACGGTTTCGGCCGGCTTGCTTGTGGCGGGCTGTCACAGTGCTTCGACCCCCACGGGGCTGACCAAGGTTGTCTTGCAGGCGGATTGGTATCCGCAGCCGGAACATGGTGGTTTCTATACGGCGCTGGTGAAAAGCTACTACCGCGACCAGGGGCTGGACCTCGAGATTCTGCCGGGCGGGCCCTATATCTCTGTGGAGAAGCAGGTAGCATCAGGGGCGGCGCAGTTTGGGATGGGTTCGTCCGACAAAACCCTGGAGTCGATTGCCAATGGACAGCCGCTGATCGCTGTGGCCGCCACCATGCAGCACGATCCGCAAGGGATCATGGTGCGCAAGGACTCGCCGGTGCGGTCGTTTGCGGATTTAAACGGGCACACCGTGGCGATCAAGGTGGGATCGACATGGTGGGAATATGTGGTGAAGCGCTACCAGCTCAATAACGTCCACGAAGTGCCGGCGATGATGAACGTAGCGAATTTCGTGGCTGATCCGGCGTACATGCAGCAGGCGTTCGCGACGTCGGAACCATTTTTTGCGCGCGAGGCCGGCGTGGAGACGCGGGTGATTCTGACAAGCGATGCGGGATACAACCCGTACCGCGTGGTGTTTACGACGCGGGATTTTCTGGCGCAGAACCCAGAGGTGGTAGGGAAGTTCGTGCGTGCTTCGCTGCGAGGGTGGCGCGAGTATTTGAACGATCCGTCGGCGGCACACGCCGCCATCGCCCGGCTGAATCCGGCACTCAATGCCAACTGGATGCAGTTTACCTGGCAGGCTTTGCGCGACGGGCATTTCGTGACGGGAGAAGACCCGAGCGGGGCGCAACTGGGGCAAATGGATCCCAAGCGATGGGAGATGATGTATCAGCAGCTTGTGGATTTGAAGGTGATCGAGAAGGCGTTCGATCCGTCGAGCGGGTATACGCTGCGATTTTTGGAGGCTAGGCAGGCAAGCTAGGCGATTTGGATTCGATTGGCGCAAAGAATCGAAGGCTCGCGGGAACACACATCGCAAAAGGAAGCTGCTTCGCGCCGGTCTTTTTATGTCGACCCACAGAAATTCTGGTGTACTCACACGCACCCGGAAGCTACTAGCCGTGAGGACTGTGAGTCGCCGCTCCCCCGTTGACCTGTGGATTTTGCTATTGCTAGGGCCGAGCTCTCCAAACGCTCCCTCACCGGGGGTGGCTTTCCCGGAGCGACCCCGCGCTCTTCGCAAGCGCAGAAATGCGGGTGTTGCCACAGGGGCGGGCGCGCGCCCGAGCGGTTCGGTTACTCGAGCATGCCGGAGGTGTTGCGCTTGGGCACGAAGCCTACCGGGATCAGGGCGATCTCTTTCATCGTGGCGAGGTCGACTGCCGAGACATCGTCGTTGATGGGATTGGCCACATAGGCGGTCTTGCTGTCGGGGGAGAGCGTTAGCCAGCCCGCGCCCTTGCCACCCAAATAGGTCGTGCCCGTCAGCTTCAAGTCGGGAATGGAAAAGGTGTACAGGGCCGTGTTCACGCGACTGCAGACGACCAGAGTTTTTTGATCCTTGGTCACCGCGATGCCGTGCGAGGCCTCGTTACCAGGAGGTACGGGCTGACGGTCAGGCGGCAGATCCGGGTTCTTGATGCGCGCGATTTCCTTGCGCGTGGCGAAATCGATGACCGCAAAACCGTTAAAGCCGGTCAATTGCGCGAATATAAACCGGGTCGAGCCATCGGGATTGGCAGAGATGGCCATCGGACGAACGCCCAGGTCCATGGGGATGGTGAAGGCGACCTCGTCGGTCTGGGTGTCGATCACACTGATCATTTTGCCCTGGATCGATCCGGCGAGGACGTACTTGCCGTCGGGCGTAACGTACGGGTTATGCACGGCGTTGTGCGTGGGAATAAACTTGGTGTCTTTTTGGGCGACCGTATCGATCACATCGACGCCGCCATCCTTGCCTACGATTGCCACATACACGCGCGCACCATCGTGGCTGATGGTGATGTTGTTGGGGTGGCCGCTCAGAGCAATTCGATTGACCACCTGGAAGGTCTTCCCGTCGGCGACATCGAGTGTTTGGTTGGTTTCGTCGCTGACATAAATAAATTTCCCATTAGGGTTGACGGCAACGCCGTGGTTGAGCTCAATCCCGGTGATATGCCCGACGACCTTATTTGTGACTGGGTCGATAATGCTGACGTTGTCGCCGGCGAAGTTGGTCTGGATGATCCGGGGCTTCAATTTCGGGGCCGCCAGAGTAGATAAGGCACATGCGCCCAGCCCGATGCCTGCGCCAATGGCCAGAGCGGCGCTAAGAACCTGCTGCTTGGTGATTTGAATCATTGTCATTCCTCCGTCCTAATCAGGCATATCAACAGGCATGTCCATCGAAACTATTTCTGAAGGGCGGCTACTGGGTCTTTTCCCCGAGAATAAAAGCTTTGAAAGTGAGCCAAGAAGGATCTGTCTGCGAGAGGAACTGCCGGCCCCCGGTGTGAAAGAAATCTCCGCCCGCCTCGGGAGCAAGGGGATGCGTCAGCAGCGGGCTCTGCAGGTCGCCAGCAATAGCGACGGCCTTCACCAGCGCGAAGTTTTGGCGCGTCTGATCCTCGTCCCATGTGGCCGCTCCGGGCGAAAGCGGCACAAGCTTTAGAGGAGCGTGAATGTTGGGATCGGCATGGCACAAGAAACAACGCGAGTGTCCAGGGCGCTTCAGCAGAAAGACGGGCTGCACTTTCGTCTTGAAGAATTGGTAATCCAGCTGCGGAGCTGCCCCGGAAGAAGCAGCCGTCTGGCTGTTTTCGGCCTGTCCCGCGGCCTTTACCAGGCCGGCAGCCGCCAGGCACAAACACACCGTAACCATCAGATAAGATAGCTTTTTGGGGTGCACTGAACTTTCCTCCCGCACAATCGAGCTAGATGAATAACGCCGCGTATTCTACGCTGAAGCACAGCAATTAGACTAGACAAAAGTGCGACGGACTGCGCCGTCGACAGGTTTCACGATCCACCGTCTCGCAATATTTACATCCGATTCAATCGACACCGATGCCACACTGCGCGGCCAGACCAAACAAACGGTCGCGATTGGCTTTCGTGACCGAGCCGTTTCCGCCAAATTCGTTGAATTCAGTGAAATAGAAGGGTAGGATAGCCCACGCTCAGGGGTATGGTGCAAATTTCTCCCGGGCCGAGGGAGCATTGGCGTGAACCGGAACTGGGCAGAAAGCCTCCTTGGTTAGCAGACTAGGCGATTGGCTGTCAGGAAAAAATCTAGGGTTGCTCGCCTCCCTGACGTTGGTTTATTTCGTCGCTGGGAGGCTTGGTCTGAACGTGGCGTTCGAGCATCCGTACGTGACGCCCATTTGGATTGCTTCGGGCGTTGCGCTGGCGGCGTTTATTCTGTTCGGCTATCGCGTGTGGCCGGCGATATTGGTGGGATCTTTTCTGGACCACGCCACCAGAGCAGGCTTGGTAGCCAACACCTTCTCTATTCCTGTCGCAAGCGTGCTGGAAGGAATCACGGGCGCTTACCTCGTTAAGAAATTTGCTTACGGCGAGAAGGCTTTTGACACCGCGAAAGGCGTATTCCTGTTTGTTTTGTTTGCCAGCATCTGCAGCCCGGTAATTAATCCGACTGTGGGCGTCGGCACGGACTATTTCGACGGAAGCCTCAGCTTGAGAGAGACCGGATTCAGATGGATCTCCTGGTGGCTCGCGCATGGTATCGGAGTCCTGCTGGTGACACCTTTTTTGGTATTGCTGTTCCGGGAATCTCACCACGGGCTGGACGGCGGTGAGCTGCGCGAGTTAACCGTCTTGCTTCTCGGATTGATTTTTGTTTGTCTGCTCGTGTTCGGGCCTCTCTCACTGTCGCTCAACAGAGATCAGGTCGTGCAGGTGTGGGTGTGTGTGCCTTTCCTGATTTGGGCGGCGTTTCGATTTTGCCCGCTGGAAGCGGCGGGAACCACGCTGATCCTGTTTGGAACCGCGATTTGGGGGACCTTGCACGGCTATGGCTCGTTTATTGCAAAGAACCTGTCGACCTCTTTAATTCTTCTTGACACCTTCATTGGCGTGATCGGTACTATGACACTGGTGGTTGCCGCCATGGTTGTGGAACGAAGACGGATTGAAGCAGAACTGCTGGGGACACAGAGCCTGTTGCAAGACGCTGTTGAGAGGAAGGAGCGCGACCTGGTTGTGACCGTTCGGGCGCTGGAAGTGGAGGTCACCGGCCACGTGCAAACCAAGAGGGCGCTGCGCGAGAGCCGGGAGCGATTTCAGCAACTGGAAGAGATTACCAACCTGCAGGAAACTCAAAATCGTACAGAGAGGCTAGAATGATTATTGGAGAACGCTTGCGGCAAATCCGGGAACAGAAAAATCTTTCTCAAGGCGACATCGAGCGGAAAACGGGATTGCTTCGCTGCTACATTTCCCGTGTGGAGAATGGGCACACGGTTCCTGCCGTCGGAACCCTAGAAAAGATGGCGAGGGCCTTGGAGGTTCCGCTCTACCAGCTTTTCTATGACGGAGACAAACCGCCCGAGATTCCCACGCTCCCCAAGCAGGAGAAAAACACCCTCGGTGAATGGGGTTCATCCGGCAAACGGGCGCAGATCTGGAATCGTTTCCACACACTGCTAAGCCGCATGGACCAGGGCGATCGAAACCTGCTTCTGTTTCTGGCGCAGAAGATGGCGTTCAAAGGCAAGAGCTGATTCGAATCGACGCTGCGCGGCGGAAGCCCCGCCCTGCCGCGTGTGTGCCCCGCAAGGCTCGATTCTTGGGCGCTGGTGCGGCTATACATTGGTATTAAACGGCCAAGCGGTCGCGGGCAAACAACCTTTCGGAGGCCACGGCGCCCAGCAGCCCCCCAAAGAGCGGCCCCACCCAGTAAACGCCATGATTGATCCAATGACGGGCGGCCAGCGCGGGCCCAAAAGTCCGTGCGGGATTCATGGAAGCGCCGGTGAACGGCTGGCTGAGAACGACTCCGGCTACGATGGTAAGACCCACGGCGAACGCTCCGGAATTGCGAAAAGCACCTTCGGCATCCAGGGCTGCGGTGAAGTAAACGAAGACCAGGAAGAAAGTCGCCACGCCTTCGAACAGCATTCCGTGCATACGCGTAAAGTCGGGCGCGAGGTCGGTCGCGCCGAGCGACACAGGACGCCACGCGGACTCGGGAAGAATAGCGATTAGCAAGTATGCGGCCGCAGCAGCGCCAGCAAGCTGCGCCAGGCAGTAAAACAGTGCCGGAAACGTGCCTAGCCGCTTGGTAACCCAGGAGCCGATCGTGATCGCCGGGTTCAGATGCGCTCCGGAAACATGCCCGAGCGCGCTCACCATCCCCGCGGTAACCAGCCCATATGCGAACCCGTACCCGAGCACACCCGGACCAGCTTGTCCCGCCGCGCGAAGATATTGGTCGGCGCAAACCGCACCGGCAGCAACAAAGGTCACGGCAAAGGCGCCGATGAATTCGGCAAGTAGTTTCTGAGGCAGGCTGTACAAACGTCCTCCACCGCAACCGCGGCCGCGCGCAAAGCCCCGAAACAGACTCCGGGAGTTTACTGGATTAGAAAAGGTGAGTCAAAAAGCCAGCCAAGCTGCCGGGAGCCGATGTCCCCCTCGGAATGGCAATCGTTAGCGCAGTGCCGGGGCGATGGCTGGAGCGCCGACCGGCGAGAGCCAGTTGTGACGATCAGGCTTCTTGCCGCTGGTAATCGCGAAGAATTCGTCCTGAATGCGCTTGGTGACAGGCCCACGCGCGCCAGCGCCAACCTTGATCCGGTCGACAGAGCGAACCGGAGTGATCTCGGCGGCTGTCCCGCACAGGAAGACCTCGTCGGCGATGTAGAGCGCTTCGCGCGGGATCATCCCTTCGGCGACGGGAATGCCCAGGTCGTTGCAAAGCGTGGTGATCGACTGGCGCGTGATGCCAGGCAGCGCGGAGTTAGCAAGCGGCGGCGTGGTGACCGAGCCATTCATCACGACGAAGACGTTCTCACCGGACCCTTCGCTCACATAGCCGTTCACGTCGAGCGCGATACCTTCCGCGTACCCATTGATTTTCGCTTCCATGCGAATGAGCTGCGAGTTCATATAGTTGGCGGCGGCCTTGGCCATTTGCGGCAGTGTATTGGGGGCCGGGCGGTTCCACGAGCTGACGCAAACATCCACACCGCCCTGAAGCGCCTCGTGTCCCAGATATTTCCCCCACTCCCAGCAAGCCATATAGACCTCCACAGGACAGCTCGACGGATCCACGCCCACGTCGCCGTAGCCGCGGAAGACGATGGGGCGAATGTAGCAAGCCCCCAGCTTGTTCGCCTGCACCAGATCAACAGCGGCCTTGCAGAGTTCTTCGAGGCTATAGGGCGTCTCCATGCGATAGATATGCCCGGAGTTCAGCAGGCGCTGCATATGCTCGCGCAGACGAAAAATGCCCGCGCCCTGCTCGGTCTGATAGCAGCGAATTCCTTCAAATACTCCCGAGCCGTAATGAATCACATGAGAGAGCACGTGAATCTTCGCGTCATCCCAACGGATGAATTTTCCGTTATGCCAGATCTTTTCCGTCTTCGGCAGACTCATGGGAGCTCTCCGCGCCGCATAAAAAGATTGAATCGCTAGAACAATGTGAAATTATAGCACACGCCGTTTCGGGCCCTTGGGAAGCAGGTCGCGTGGTAAACAGATCGGAGAAATCCAAGTGGGACCGGCCGTCTCACACACCGGCACACGGTCGGTGCCCGATTGAAAAGAACGGGGAGAAAGAGATCTCTCTGTTCGCATCGCTCGCTCGATGAGAACGAAACACCGGAAGGCTGGCAGTTTCCCGGCAGTTACGGGGAGTTCGTCTTGGGTGCCGCCAGGTATGCGACAAGTTACGTGCCGTCAGACGGCTCACTTAGAACCTCGGGGCTTGAAACGACTGAGGCGTCCTGCCCGGACGAGTCCCATCCATGAGATGGCTTCCAGTTGCCGGCAGTAACCGCGCCGTCGCCTAGCTTCCATCACCTTCGATCTTACCTTCTTGTACTTTGGGCAAGTTGAGTGTCTAATACCTTCGGAGGTTACATGAACATCGTAGAAGCATTGCACAAGGAAGCAGGGAAGTTGGATCGACAGTTGGCAGCAGTCAAGGGAGCCATCGAAGCTCTCAACGGCGGCCACAGGTCTGCAGGAGCGCGGACCAAAACCAGCGCCGTGGCTCATTCCAACGGCAGAAGAACGATGTCTGCCGCAGTTCGGGCCAGAATTTCGCAGAAGGCCAAGGCGCGATGGGCGAAGATCAGAGCTGAGCAGAGCAAGAGCAAGGCAGGGAAGTAGCTACCCCTCCGCTTGTCAGCAAGGTCCCCTACTGATGCTTTCCCTTACATGACGATGCCGTGTGGGGGGGAATCATTGACGTCACTGACCACAGGGGCCGGGATACACATATCCGCGGCTGGCGACCTGGTGTCCTCACTGAGGTGAACTATCGCTGCCGGCCGAATGCCGCTTAAGGACCGGCCGATTGGGATCGGCATCTTCGGTGTTTTGCACCTCGGGATTGCTGCTGTTGTCGGAGTCTTGCTTGAGCACTGGCTGGTCCGAATCGGCGTCCGGGCCGTTCTGCGCGCCCGAGCTAGCGCTATCGTCGGAGTGTTTCTTGAGTATCGGCCGGTCCGGGTCGGCTCCCTGAAGGCCGCTTTGTACGTCCGCCGTCGCGACGTCGTAGACATATCGAATGACCAGCGGCGATTTTTTCCCGTGGCCGATGCTCAGGGTTTCATACAGCCGGCGGCCGTCGCCGGATAGTTCGAACGTCCGGCTCATCTTTCCGCTTAGCGGACTTTTCTCGTCCGATACAAGCTGGCTTCCGTTCCAGTGCGCCGCTATTTCCGGATGGTCCTCGTCGACCTTCTTCGGCAACTGCCGCCCGTCGGTGTAGAAGATCAGCTTCTTGAACCGGTCGTCGGTCACATCTACTTCTGGATTTTTGAGGTCGATGCTGAGGGAGTCCGAGGGGTGAATCAGCGGCTGCATCTTCGGATTGCCGGCGATATCTTCGCCGCCGCTCCCCATGCGAGGGCCGCCGCTCCCCGGATATCCACCCCACGGTCCCCCGCCAGGATATCCACCAGGGTAGCCGCCCGGATAGCCTCCCGGATAACCTCCGCCAGTGGGGCGTCTGCCGGCATTGGGATTTACAGTTGAGCTCTCCGCAGCACGGACCTTCTGCTGCGGGTCATCGCTTGCATCCAGGTTCAGCTTCCAGGGTCCGGCAATCGTCGTTCTTGGTGGAAGCGCCGGAGGTTTAGGTTTCGCAGCCGGACGGGCAACCGGCGCAACTCTTGGTTGCGATTGCGAATCAGACGGCGGCGGCCCGAGCGGACCCGGCGCGGCCTGTGCCATCACTTGGCCAGGATTGAGAAGCAATGTGGCCCCCAGCAATCCCCCGCCGATGTATTTGGCAATGTCCGTTGGTCTCACGTTACCCCCGCTTTTGCAGCTGCCCGGCACCGCTTCGGCACGACCGGTCGCTTGCGATAGAGACGTAAACGCCCATGGTTTCCGTTACAGTTGTCGATGCGGTCCGCTATAGGTTCGTTGCTTTCCTCGCGTGAGCCACGGCGGACGGGCGCAGGCGTTCTCCCTAGATTCCCTTCCAGCCAGGCTTGCGCTTATTTAGAAACGCATCCATCCCTTCGCGGAAATCCTCGCTCATATAGCACATCCGAAGCAGGTGAGGATCATCGTCCGGCGTCATCTTCTCTCTGACGCGGCGCAATGCCTCCTTGGTCACGCGCAAGGTGAGCGGCGCATGGGCGGCTACGGTTTGCGCCAACTCGCCGGCTCGTTTGTCCAAGCGGGCCTGATCGGGCAGTACTTCACTGAGCAGGCCGATGGCACGCGCTTCTTCGGCTTCGATCAGCCGAGCCGTGAAGATGATGTCCATCACGCGCGCCGGACCGAGCAGCGCCGCCATCCTCGCGTAGTTGGACATCGACAGGCAGTTGCCAAGCGTCCGGGCCATTGGAAGGCCGAACCGGAAATTCGCGGCGGCGATACGAAGATCGCAGCAGGCCGCAATCGCCGCGCCTCCGCCGGTACAGACGCCTGCCATGGCGGCAATGGTTGGAATGGTCGAGCGCTCCAAAGCCGTGAGCACTCCCTCCATTCGCGCTTCGTAGTTCAGAGCGTCATCGGCGGTGGAGAATGTCTTGAACTCCGAGATGTCGGTTCCCGCTGCAAACGCCTTGTCTCCGGCGCCCGTCAGCACCAGCGCGCGTAGGTTGGGGCGATCCTGCGCTTGCTGGACAATTTCCTCTAACCGCCCGTACATCGCCAGCGTGAAGGCGTTGCGCGCCTCCGGCCGATTGAACGTCACACAGCCAATGCCGTTTTTGATCTCAAATCGTATGTTTTCGGTCATGGGTTAGGGGTTAGGGTCCAAGGTTCATGAGCACAGCGCCAGGGACTCGGCAATACGGTCATGAATGAGATGAAGGTCCGACTCCGAGATGACATAGGGCGGTAGGACGTAAATCACATTTCCGAGAGGCCGAAGAAGCACCCCCGCTTCGATGAAGAATTTGTATAGCTTCGGGCGAAGCTTCGAAAAATAGCCGGCGTCGTCGGAGCGCAATTCCACGGCTGCGACAACTCCGATGGATCGCGTATCGCCCACCACAGGATGCGCCGTGATCGCGGCAAGCCGCTCCCGATGAATCTGCTCAATCTTCTTGATTCGTGCCAAGACGGGCTCGGTCTCAAAGATCCTTAGACTCGCCACGCCGGCCGCGGCAGCCAAGGGATTCCCGGTGTAGGAATGCCCGTGGTGGAAGGTGCGCGTGCGATCCTGGCTAACGAATGCCTCATGGATCTGGCTCGTGCACACCGTCGCGCCCATGGGCAAGACTCCCCCGGTCAGTCCCTTCGACAAGCACATCAAATCGGGCGTCACACCTGCCAGTTCGCACGCGAACATGCTGCCGCAGCGTCCAAACCCCGTGAGGACCTCATCGGCGATCAGCAGCGTGCCGTGCTCGGCGCACAACTGCTGAACCCTCTGCAGAAATTCGACGGGATGAACGATCATGCCGCCCGCGCCCTGCAGCAACGGCTCCACAAGTACGGCCGCTATCTCATCGCGCCTGTCTTCAAGCAGTCGCGCCAACTGGTCGACACAGTCGATATGGCAGCTCGAGCGCCTCTTGCCGACCGGGCACTGGTAGCAGTACGCGGAGTGAACCCGGTGGACGGGAAAGAGCAAATCCCGGAACGGATCAGTGAAGCCGGAATCGGCGCTCACCGACATCGCCCCCACCGTGTCCCCGTGATAGGCGTGCTCGAGAGCGACGGTGGCTCGCTTACCCGGCCGCCCCATATTCTTCCAATATTGCACCGCTAGCTTGAGTGCGACCTCCACTGCGGTCGAACCGTTATCGGAGAAGAAAATGTGCTCCAGGCCGCCGGGCAGGATCCTCCGCAGGTGCACACACAGCTGCTCGACGGGCTCATGACTGAAACCAGCCAGCAAGACATGGTCGAGCTTCGCGGCCTGTTCCGCGATGGCCGAGACAATTGCGGGATGGCAATGGCCGTGAAGGTTCACCCACCAGGAGGAAATGCCGTCGATCAGCCGCCGCCCGTCGTCGGTGTAGAGGTATGCGCCCTGCGACCAGACGATGCGAACCGGCGGAGGGTCCAGGGCCTCTTGCGTGAACGGGTGCCAAATCTTCAGACCAGATGTCATGCCGCAAACACCTTCGCGTCGAATTCGTTCTCGAAAACCCGCAGAAGCGCCGCGCGGTCGATCTTGTTGAGAAACGGAATCCAGCCCACCACCTGCACGTCGCCATAATGCTCGATCGCTCTGCGATTGTCGCGGTTCTCCTTACCCGACAGGATTACGCCTCGCACCTTAAGCTTGCCAGCCCGCAGTGCGGCGAGCGACAGCAACGTGTGATTGATCGTTCCCAGAGAGGTGCGCGAAACCAGCAGCACCGGCAGCCGAAGCTGCTTCATAAGATCAATCATCTTCTGCCTGCCATTTATCGGCACCAGCACGCCGCCGGCGCCCTCGACAATCAAGGTGTGCGGAGAGGCGACCGGTGGCAGATGAATCTTGCGAAAGCCGATGCGAACTCCCGCGCGCTGCGCTGCCAGATGTGGCGAAACCGGAGGGGCAAACCGATATGCTTCCGGGATTGTCCGATTACGCGGAATGCCCGCCAGCCGGATCACCGCGTTGGTGTCGGTGCCCTCGCGAGTCCCCGTCTGAATGGGTTTCCAGTACATTGCGTCGAGGGCGGCGCAAAGCAGCGCCGATGCCACGGTTTTTCCCACACCCGTGTCGGTGCCCGTGATGAAGACCTTAGGCATGCATGGGGCTAGAAACATTTGCTTGCGGAAAAGACTGGCTCGCGGCGGCGATGATGGCAACAATGCGCTGCACATCTTCCGTGGTAATTTGGATGGTCAAGCAGAGCCGGATGCGCGAGGTTCCCGCCGGCACTGTCGGCGGCCGGATGGCCTTGGCGGCAAAACCGCTCGCTTGCAGCTGTGCTGCGACATAGAGCGCTTTCTCGTTGGTGCCCAGAATGACCGGGACAATATGCGTGGCGCTGGCGCCCAACTGTAAACCGCGCGCGGCCAACGCCGCGCGCAGCAACGAGGCAATTTCGCGAAGCTGAGCGCGCTGGGCGTCCGCCTGTCGAACCAGTTCCAGTGCTGCTCCAATCTGGCCCGCGAGGTAGGGAGGCATCGCGGTGCTAAAGATGAACGTGCGCGCCCGATTCACCAGAAATTGCCTCAACACATTTTCGCCGCACACGAAAGCCCCGGCGCTCGCCAGGGCCTTGCCGCACGTATGAACGCTCGCGAGGAGATCGCGCTCGCATTTATATTCCGCCGCAATCCCCCGCCCCTGCGGCCCGCAAACTCCCGTCGCGTGGGCCTCATCAACCACCACGTCGGCGCCATATTCGCGCGCCAGACTCAAAAGTTCGCCCAGCGGCGCGATGTCACCCTCCATGCTGAAGACGCTTTCGGTTACGATCACCTTCGCGCCCGGCGCGTCTTTCTCCTCACGCAGCGACTTTTCGAGAAACCCCAGATCAAGGTGAGGATACATCATCTTCCGAGCACCCGACAGACGCATGCCGTCGATCAGACTGGCATGATTGAGGGCATCGGAGAAAACCGTGTCGCCCGGCTGTAGAATCGAGCTCAGCAAGCCGACATTGGCGGCGTAACCGGCCCCAAAATAGAGCGCGGCTTCGGTACCCGCAAAACGCGCGAATTCCGACTCCAACTGCTCCCAGGGCCTGCTATTTCCGGAAAGCAGACGAGAGCCGGTGGCCCCCATCGCACCGCCGCGGGCGACCTCATCCATCACCGCCTGCTGGAGCCTCGGATCGGTGGCGAGCCCGAGATAGTCATTGGAGCAGAGGCTGATGCCCTCGGGATTTTCCAGGGCACGAAACTGCGACTGCGCGCGCAGATGTTCCAGCTCGTCGCGCATGCGTTCAGCGATGCCGCTTGGTTCTCGTTCAAGCACGCTGCATCGCCTTCATGCCAAGGGTTTCGAGAAGTTCTTGATCGTCATCGGCGGCCGGATTCGGCGTAGTGAGAAGCTTTTCGCCCGTAAAAATCGAATTAGCGCCCGCCAGAAAGCAAAGCGCCACAGCCTCCTGCGACATCTGGCGCCGCCCCGCCGCTAGCCGTACTTTCGACGACGGCATCAGAATGCGCGCCGCGGCGATCATGCGCACCATGGGGAACGCGTCGATCTGCGGGGCGTCCGCAAGCGGCGTTCCTTCGGCTCGCACCAGCATATTGATGGGGACGCTTTCCGGGTGGGGATCGAGGTTCGCCAATTGGTGCAGCAGCCCCACGCGGTCTTCTTCCGATTCGCCCATTCCCAGGATTCCACCACAGCACACCGTGATCCCGGCCTTCCGCACGTGAGAAACAGTCTCTAACCGCTCCTGGTAACCGCGCGTCGTGACGATCTTCCCGTAGAATTCCGGCGAAGTATCCAGATTGTGGTTGTATGCCGTCAATCCGGCCTGCTTCAACTGCCGCGCCTGCTCTTCGGTCAACATCCCCAGCGTGCAACAGACCTCCAGGTCGAGCGCTGCGACGCCGCGAACCATCTCGAGAACGCTTTCGAATTCCCTGCCCTGCGGTGCCTGCCGCCACGCCGCGCCCATGCAGAAGCGCGTGGCACCCTCCTGTTTGGCCCGCGTGGCGGCCTCGAGCACTTCGTGTGGATCGAGCAGGCCCTGCCGCGTTACCCCTGTTTCGTAGTGCGCGCTTTGCGGACAGTAAGCGCAATCTTCGGGGCATCCGCCGGTCTTGATGGAGAGCAACCGGCACAGTTGCACTTGGTCAGATGGATGAAATTCGCGGTGCGCGAGCTGCGCCTGAAAAATCAGCTCCGGTACAGGAAGGTTATAAAGACGCCGAATCTCGTCGCGCGTCCAATCGTGGCGAAGCTGCATCGCGATCAAAAGCCCCTTTTCGTCAAAAAATATCGGATCCGCAGCGCAACAACCGACGGCCGAAGTTCGCGCGACACGACGCTCCGGCTCACAGAAAATCCTGCGGGCGCTCCCATTTCCCCGACTCGGCGGAGCGGAAGACCGCTTCGATCACCGCGATATTCCCAATGGAATCCTCTATCGGAACCGGCACCTCGCCATGGTCGCGGATCGCCTTGGAAAACAAGTCACCTTGCACCGTGAATTGGTCCGCGTGCTTGAAGACTTCCGTGGTGACTCCGGGCCCGGATGGTCCTTTTCCATCGTCGATCAAAATTCGAGAAGGCTGGCCGACTGGCGGGTTAATGGGAGAGTGAATCTCCATGCGCCCGAGCGTGCCGAGCAACTGCATGCGCTGGAAGTGTACAAGCTGGGTGCTGCAAGTGAAAGTGGATTGCCCGGATGGGAACTCGAGTATCGCGGATGTAATCCGGTCGATTTTCGTCTGCGGGTCCCGCTCGATGCTGCCCCAGGCGCGGACGGGCTCTTCCCCGTAGATGAACCTCGACAAGGTGATCGGATAGCAGCCCATATCGAGCAGCGCACCTCCACCTGCTTCCCGAATGTTGCGAATGTCCGCGGGATGGCGATTGAAGTAGGTAAACTGTCCGGAAATCAAGCGGAGTTGCCCGATGCGGCCGGCGCGAATCAGCTCGCGCGCGCGAAGCCACCGCGGATGCGTCCGGACCATGAACGCCTCGCCAATCTTCACGCCCGTGCGATCGCGCACGGCGAGCAACTTTCGGGCGTCCGCCACCGCGGTGCTCAGCGGCTTTTCGCAGAGAACGTGCTTGCCCGCCTCGGCGGCCTGGATCGACCAGGGCGTGTGAAGATCATTGGGAAGCGGATTGTAGACTGCCTCGATGTCAGGATCGGCCAGCAGGGCCTCGTATGACCCATACGCTTTCGCCACGCCCAGCTTTCGCGCCGCATCCTCGGCTTTGCGCAAATCGCGCGACGCGATTGCCGCCACTTCGCTCCACTGGCCCTCTTGCATCCCAGGGATCGCCCGGCGCACGGCGATCGACGCCACCCCGAGTACTCCCCATCGAACCCTGTTGTGCGTCGAGCCCATTCTTGGTTACCCTAGACACCCCCGCCCGCCCCCCCAAGCGGCGACACCAGGCAGACCTCTGTTGATGGCAGCCCGGTCGGTCCCCTTCCCGCCGCGTTTCGGCACGTTCGGCCCTCCCAGTCCAGAAACAAAGTGGCACTTGATGGAACGCTTTGCAACCGGTAGTTGTCGTGTTGTTGGGGATGCGCGCCAAGCGATCGGGGCGATTTGAGAAGCCATGGAGGGAAACCCAAAATCATGCACGCCGCACCGAGTGTGACGCGCGCAGGCGACACTCCGACCGGCCTGAGAGCGGCCATCGGGAGGTGGGCCTTCCCCGTGGTTCTACTGTGCCGCGGTAGGCACGGCTTGCTTCGACGCCCGTGCATTCGCGACGTGCTCGAGTCCTTCGAGCAGGTCCTCGACAAGGTCCTCGGAGCTCTCGCAGCCCGGCGAGAGACGGAGTAGCGAGTCTGAAAGACCCAGTTCGGCCCGCGCCTCGGCGGGAATGGAGGCATGCGTCATGGTCGCCGGATGGCAGATCAGCGCCTTCACGCCGCCCAGGCTCTCGCCCAGCGCAAAAAAGCGACGCGATGAGGCAAACGCGACAACCTCGGCCATGCTTCCCTTGAGCTCAAACGACACCATTCCTCCAAACCCGCTCATCTGTTTCCGCGCGATGTCGTGCCCCGGATGCGAAGCCAGTCCGGGGAAATACACGCGCCTCACCAGCGGATGCCCCTCCAGCGCGTTCGCTATGGCGATGGCGTTTTCCTCGTGCCGTTGCATTCTCAGCTCGAGGGTCTTGATGCCCCGAAGCGTCAGCCAGCAATCGAAAGGCGAGGGAACCGCGCCGGTCGCGTTCTGCAAGAATTTAATCGGTTCGAACACAGCCGCATCTTTCGCCAGAGCCGCCCCTTGAATCGTGTCCGAGTGACCCGCGAGGTACTTGGTCACGCTATGGACGACAATGTCGGCGCCCAGCTCAAACGGCTGCTGGAAATAAGGCGTGGCGAACGTGTTGTCCGCTACCACAAGCGACCCGTTCGCGTGCGCGAGCTTGCTGATGGCCGCAATGTCGTTCACCAACAGCCGCGGGTTGGTAGGCGACTCGAGCCAAACCAGCCGCGTCTTGTTCCCGATGGCTGCTTCGACCGCCTTCAGATCGCCCGTCTCAATCTGCCGAATCACGATCCCGAAGGGCTGATAGACCTTGTTCAGGATGCGGTAGGTGCCGCCGTACACGTCGAGCGGAATGATGATCTCGTCGCCTGGCCGCAAGTACGCCTGCAATATCGCGTTTTCCGCCGCCAGCCCGGAAGCGAAAGCAGCCGCATGCTCCACACCCTCGAGCGCGGCCAGCACCTCTTCGAGCCGCTGCCGCGTGGGGTTGTTCGTGCGTGAATAGCTGAAACCCTTGTCCTGTCCGGGAGCGTCCTGCTCGTAGGTGGACGTCTGGAAAATGGGGGCCACGAGCGCGCCGGTTTCGGGTTCCGAAGGCTGCCCCGCATGGATGGTCTTGGTTGCGAATTTCATGGTGTTACTCCCTTTTTGCGCTCGACGCACGCAAGACCCGCGAATGCGGCAGGGGCTCCACGCCGGATGCGCTAAATTGACGACCAGCATCCGGCGCACGCAGCTCCGGTTGCAGGAGGCCTCTTGACTTCAGTTTGGGAGTTGAATCTTCAACGACCGGGGTCCCGGTCAATTGAGGATCTTATCTCTCCCCACTGGGCAGGAATTAGCACCTTGGCAGTTGCAGCCAGGTTGCTGTGGCGTCAGCGGGCCTGTCCCCTCAGCCACTCTGGATAAGCGCTGCCGTGGGGCAGCATCGAAAAGCTATCAAAAAGGCGTGTTAGAAGTCAAGAAAATCGCTGGGGAGTACTGGGCAGTGGCCTGCCTGGTGAAGGAAATTCAGCAGGCAGGTACTTGGTCCGCTTGTCTGAGCTGTCGTCTACGGGACCTAAGCTCTGCTTATGCGTGGGCGGCGTTGCCGCGGAAACTCGCGAGTGCAATGGCCTCGTCGGTGAAAACAGGAAGGCACTTGACCAAACCCGTCAGCTCCAGGACTTCGCGGACGTAACCGGTGGCATTGAGGATTTTCAGGCTGCCGCCGTCGCGCTTTAGGGTGACAAACGATTGCACAAGCGCACTGATTCCGGAGCTATCCACCTGCGTGACCCCAGCGAGATTGACCAGAACATGGCAGGGCGCGCGCTCGGCAAGCTTGCGCAGCTCAGCCCTGAAGGAATCGCTGTTGGCGCCAATCACGATGCGACCGCACACATCGAAGATCGTAACATCCCCGGATTTCCGCGTCAGAATCTGCAGGCCCATGTCCGCCTCCTTGAGCCTGTCGCGCACCCTCACACAGGACACTCTACCAGGCCGTCAAGTAGACGCATTATAATGCCGCGACGGCCTGTATTCCCTATTATAAAATGTAGCAGACGCGTTTGACGCGCCTTATGCCGTCTGCGTAGAGCGCGGTCGTTTGGCATCGGCCGACTCCGAAGGATTGGCACTCCCCATCGGGGTCTTAAAACAGTGGAACTTTTCCCTCCATAGGGGGAACCTCTTACTTGAACAGGGAAAGACCTGGGACCAGCTGTTGCGCACCGCTTACCGCTGCGGCAAGAATACCAATGCCCCCGAATTCGACGAAAACGGGCTCGTGCAACAATGCCGTAGGCGGAAATGCACCGATCCTGGTCCTTAGACCCGCGACCTTACTCTGGCTAACCCTAGGTCTCCTGCTGTGCGGATATCCAGCTCTGGCTCAGTCTCAACAAAGCCCCGATGTCCCAGCAACGGCGGCGGCGGCCAGCGCGCAGCCGCCCGATCCGCAATCGCCGGGAAGCATCAGCGGGACAGTCGTCGATCAAACCGGAGACCTGGTCGCCGGAGCCCGCGTAACCCTTACGCGTGAGGAGCAATCCCCAAACCAGGAGGTGCTATCAGGCGACGACGGGGAATTCTCCTTTGTTCAGATCGCTCCCG
>Ga0187863_10001443_pt1 | contig 18919 bp, 13 predicted proteins | sample June2016WEW_11_1_FD_132975 | JGI IMG/M metagenome (GOLD analysis project Ga0187863, IMG submission 132975) | Peatland microbial communities from SPRUCE experiment site at the Marcell Experimental Forest, Minnesota, USA - June2016WEW_11_10 | ecosystem: Environmental > Terrestrial > Soil >... | reverse complement strand
GAACGTATATAGCATTCCTCTTACCAGAAACGACCAGTTCGACAGCACGTTCTCGACTGCAGCCGACCTGCCGCCGCGGACGCCGATGCTCCGCAACGTGAACACGATCGGATTCACGCAGGAGTTGATGCCCACTCAATAGTTGGTTTTCTCCCAGGCAGCATATCAGCATAGCAAGCGGCTCCCTTGGCCCCCGGGGAGCCGTTGGCATTATGTGGTAACCCGGGTGGCCCAAAAACTGTCGAGTCGCGCGAGAAAGTCGTCTTCTTCGCCGCTTTTGCGACGTTCTTTAACAAGAAATTAAACTCGCCACGAGCAAATGCCGACCGCTTGGGCATTACAGGGAACGCACCGACCAAGCTGTCTCCCCCATGCTCTGTGATGGGGTATCTTCACAAATATTTAAATTGTGTGATATAGGTTTCTGCTTTGAAGGACTCTCCCCCAAAGCTAGGGGAGCTCACGCACGGAGGCAGCATGGAGTCGCTGAGGGTGGGGAAGGTTGTAGCCGTTGCGGTTGTGGCCTGTTTTGTTACGCTCAAGATGTTTGGCGCGAGTGACAAGGACAGCCGCCGCGCGGAAGAGGCGTGGCGGGAGGGCCTTCCGCACGCTGATTTGGGCAGTGGCTATTTTCGCAATCCTGTTCTGGGCCCTGGAAGCGACAACACGGTTGTTAAGGTTGGAAGCGATTATTACTTGATGGCCGGCGGCGGGTGGCCGGATCAGTTGATCTGGCATTCACGAGATTTGGTCAATTGGGCGCCGGTCGTACGCACACTCCACAAATTTGACGGTGGGGCTTGGGCCTCTGAGCTGACCTATTACAAGGGCAAGTTCTACATCTATACGACGCAGATGGACCCTTCACGCGGCAACGTGGGACACCACGGCTCGCTGACCGTTCCGATTAAGGCTCAAGGAGACAAGGCTTGGAAGAACATCGTGATGTGGGCCGATCACGTGGAAGGCCCCTGGAGCGACCCTATCGATCTCGGTGTGTATGGGTTATTCGATCCAGGTCACATCGTGGACCAGCAAGGCAATCGCTATCTCTACTTCAACAAAGGCATGCTGATTCGTCTCGCTCCCGATGGCCTTAGCACTGTGGGAGAGCTCAAGAAAGCCTATGACGGCTGGGATTATCCAAAGAGCTGGGCGGTGTCCTGCAAATGCCTGGAAGCACCCAAGCTGATGTATCGCGACGGCTACTACTACATAACGGCCGCCGAAGGGGGCACCGATGGGCCGACGACGGCGCATATGTCCGTGGTAGCTCGCTCCCGGTCAGTGGAGGGTCCCTGGGAGAATTCTCCCTACAATCCCCTGGTTCACAACGCAAGCTCAAGCAACAAATGGTGGCGCCAGGGCCATGGAACCTTCGTGCAGGACGACGCCGGGAAGTGGTGGTTCCTGTATACCGGCTACGAAAATGGCTACGACGCGGTGTACGGGAAGCAGAGCCTTCTGCTGCCTATCGAGTGGACCGACGATGGCTGGCCTCGTGTGCCATTTGGTGTCTCACCCACCGACGTGTTGAGCAAACCGACCGGAGAGAACGTAGGGCACGGCATGCCGCTGTCCGATGATTTCTCAAGCAGCACTTTGGGAATTCAATGGCTGTACTCCCCATCGACAAAGCCAGACGAGGCCTTCAAGACCGGAGATGGAAAGCTGGTTATGAGAGCCTCGGGTGGCTCGCCTGGCAGAACATCCATTCCATCGGATGCAATGATGCTTGGCGTGATGCCCGTCAATCACTCCTACGAGGCGGAAGTGGAAGTTTCCATCCCAGAAACAGCCGAGGCAGGTCTCCTGCTTTCCTCCGGACGCGGGGACACCGGGTCGTGGGCCTCCGTGGGCTTGCGAAAAGGAGAGTTATTCCGCAACGGGGAGCACAGGGCCTCTGTTGACTCCCAAGAGACGCATTTCTTCCTGCGTCTTCTCAATATGAATTACGACATCTCCGGCTTCTACAGCCTGGATGGAACAACATGGACTCGCTTTGAGAGTTCCAGCTACGTAACCGACGGGCGGCGGCTGTCCCTGTATGCCACCGGAACCGGTGAGGTTGTGTTTCGGAACTTCAAATACCACGGGCTGGAGTAAGGCCATCGGACGGATCGCTTAAAAATAGCGGTCTCCTGAGAAGACCGACAGGGGGAATGCTCATGTCGAAAGAAACTTCTGATTGCTTGCACGGCGCCATTTTCGTGGTGAGCTGCTGGGTGTCGGTTCTTTGCTCAATGACGTTGGCTCCGTCGTTCTTTAGCCAGTCGGCTGCCACCGGCGCGTTGGCAGGAAGCAAGCACGACTGTCGGCACGGTTGTAAACTCTCAAACGATGACCCAAATGCCTTTGACCTCTCGCAACTACACCAACCTGTTGGGCCTGTCGGCCGGCGCTAATTCGAGCGTGTTCAACGCGGGCAACATCGGCAGGGGTTCAACAGAAATCTCGGTGAATGGCGGCAGCACTGAGCAGAACAGCAACCAGCAAGATGGCGCGGAAATTGTGAACTAGTCCAGTTTCTGGAAAGGAGCGGTACACCATGGTTCTTTCGAGGCGCAACTTTTTTAAGGCAGCGCTGGCGATGCCGGTCGGTGCATCGATGGCCGGCTACGAAGCTCTGGCGGCCCCCGTCCAAGGCCTGGTAAAGATCACCGCCATCAAGTCGATCCGCTTGAAGCGGGGAAGGGGTTCGAGGGGCTTTATTAAGATTGAGACCGACGCCGGTCTGGTTGGGTACGGCCCGGGTGAGGGCGGTCCGGAAACCCGCGAAACGATTGCGATGCTCGAAGACAGTCCTGCCGGAGGGAAGACGGGTTTGATCGGCAAAGACCCGTTGGCAATCCGCGTTCACTTTCAGAATATGTTTTATGCCATTGCCCAGAGGCCGGGGGATGTCAGGGCTTACAGCTGCATCGACATGGCGTTATGGGACCTTGCCGGGAAGATTCTCAACCAGCCCGTTTCCAAACTACTTGGCGGGAACTTCCGCGAGGAAATCGATACCTATTCCCATATGGTGCCACCTCGCGGCAAGACTCCTCTCGAGAGGCAGAACGATTACTTGAGCAAAGATGCGTGGCAGGAGAGGGCTCAGATAGTGAAATCGTTCAAAGGCGGCTTCAAAGCCTTCAAGATCGACATCAACCATGCGCTCGCCGTCCCGGGCGGAGAATTTACGCCGGATCTTGGTCCGCGGGAAGTCGACACAGTCCGCCGCGTGTACGAACTGGCTCGCGAGGCGCTGGGGTCTGACTACGACATAGACGTTCACTGCCACAACGAACTTGATCTTCCCAGCGCAATCAAGGTTGCGAGGGCGGTGGAAGGGATCAAGCCTTTGTTTTTCGAAGATCCCATCTTTCCCCGGTTCTCGGAATCCTGGGCGGCTATCAGGAGATCGACGAGTGTCCCTATCATCACGGGAGAAAGCCTGGCGCTAATCGAGGATACCCTGCCCTTTATGCAGAATCAGTCCGTCGACATCCTGCAAATCGATTTGAGCCACGGGGGCGGGATCACGGGAACCAAGATCATTGCCGACGTGGCCGCTTCTTATCGCATGCCGATTGCATTGCACAACGTGGGGGGATATGCGCTCAATAACGCCTCCCAACAATTCGCGGCCAGCGTCTTCAATTGCCCGAGGATCGAGTGCGCATCGTCGTATGACAAGGCGCCGGATGCGACCGGGAACATTCCCGTGGTCAAGGACGGGCGCATGCAGGTGGCCTCGCTGCCCGGCTTAGGCATACTGCCCAATGAGGACTATCTGAAGGCCAATCTCGAGGATGGCGAACCATGGTGGGGTTGATGCTATAGTGCTGCGGCTGTCAACATCTTGCGTGCGCCACGCAGCACAGGGCATGCCGCGTTATCGCGAGGGAGGAAGCTGCATGACATTCTTAAGGGATAGAGTTTTTGGAATAGGCACGTTTTTGGCGGTTCTGATCGTGCTCGGTATGGCGTCCTCGGTGCTTGAGAAGAAGGCCGCCGTGCAAGCCTCGGGATTGCAGGCACCCAGGTTTGAGGTCGATCCACTGTGGCCCAAGCCCCTACCAAACCACTGGCTGTTGGGCATGACCATCGGGGTGTCGGTCGATTCGCAGGACCATGTTTGGATCGTTCACCGGCAAGACACCCTCGATCCCAAAGAGGCATACATGCGGGCCAACCCACCCGCCTCCGACTGCTGCCAGCCGGCGCCTCCGGTGCTTGCGTTTGACCAGGCGGGCAATCTGATCGCCCACTGGGGCGGAAAGGGGCCAGGATACGATTGGCCGAATTCAAATCACGGAATCACCGTGGACTACAAGGGGAACGTCTGGATTGCCGGCAACGGAACCGGCGACGCTCAGGTGCTGGAATTCACCCAAGACGGAAAGCTCATTAAGCAGATCGGCAAACCCGGTGCGAGCAAAGGCAGCAACGACACTGCAAATTTTAAGCAGGCTGCCAAGACGTTTTTCGACAAGGACGCAAACGAAGTGTATGTGGCCGATGGCTATGGCAATCGCCGCGTTGTGGTGATGGATGCCGACACCGGCGTTTTCAAGCGCTACTGGGGCGCCTATGGCCACAAGCCGGATGACACCGATCTCGGCCCCTACAAGCCCGATGCACCGCCGGCCCAGCAGTTTCGCACCCCCGTGCACTGTGCCGAGCTCGCCCACGACGGGCTGGTATACGTTTGCGACCGCCACAACGACCGCATTCAGGTGTTCCAGAAGGACGGCACGTTTGTGAAGGAAATGTTCATCGAAAAGAACACTTTGGGCGACGGGGCCGTGTGGGACATAGCCTTCTCCAAGGATCCGAAACAGACATACATCTATCTGAGCGATGGCGCCAACGAAAAGGTCCATATTCTGCTCCGCGACACCTTGCAGGAACTGACCAGCTTCGGGGATGGCGGCAGGCAACCCGGCGAGTTTTACGCCGTACATAGCATCGCCACCGATTCAAAGGGCAATATCTACACGACGGAAACCTACCACGGCCAGCGCGTGCAGAGGTTCGTGTACAAGGGGCTGGCCCCGGTGACCGCGAAAGATCAGGGCGCCGTGTGGCCGAAGAGTGGCAAATAAAAACTCCTCGGCAGCCAGAGACTCTACAACGTTCACGGGGGTTTCCTCAGGGGAGGAAGGCATAAGCCGGATGGATCTCGGTCGGCGTAGAGCGTCTAGAGCTCGCCGTTGGTTGATGAGGTGGCCGGAGAAATGAAAATTCCAATTCTAATTCTGGCACTCTGCACTACCTCCCTCTCGGTTGCATCCGCGGCCCAACGCTACACTGCTGAGAAAACGTCTGATCATGGTGTCGATATCGTGCGCCTTACCGACTCAACCGGAGGAGTCGAGGTCGCGATTGCGCCATCGGTCGGGAACCGGTTATACGAGATGAAGGTTCACGGGAAAAACGTGTTGAATTCCGCCTCGGACGACGTCGTTGATTTTCAGAAGCGGATTGAAACCGGCGGTATTCCCTTCCTGGCTCCTTGGGCGAACCGGCTAGGAGAGCAGGATTTCTGGGCAAACGGGAAGAAATATATCTTCAATATGACGCTCGGCAATGTCCGGGCGCCCCTCCCCATTCACGGTCTGGTTAGAACCTCTCCGTTCTGGGAGGTCACCGAGGTCAAGGCCGATAAGCAGTCGGCACACATAACAAGCCGGCTGCGGTTCTGGCGGTATCCCGACCTGATGGCCCAATGGCCGTTCGCCCAGGAATACGAGATGACTTACCAACTCTCAAAAGGCGTTTTGGAAACACGGCTGGTCGTGACCAATCTGAGCGCCGATCCGATGCCCATTGTGCTCGGGTTTCATCCCTGTTTCCGCATACAGGACGTCGATCGAGATGAATGGACCGCCACACTCGCCGCCCGCCAAATAGCGGTCGGAGACAACCGTGTAGTCGCAACCGGTGAACTCAAGCCTCTTGACCTCCCGAATCCATTTCCGCTCAAGGGGCAAGCGCTGGACACGGGCTTGACCGATCTGGAGCGCGATGCCGACGGTCGCGCACATTTTTCGATCGAGTCGGGTGGGAAAAAGGTCGAGGTGCTCTTCGGACCCAGGTACCCGGCCGCCGAGTTCTTTGTCCCGCGGCTCAGAAATCAGTCCAATGCCGTTTCCGACTCCGGAGCACAAACCGTCTGCTTTGAACCGATGACAGGCATCACCAACGCCGTAAACCTGTATCACGAGGGAAAATACTCCGGCCTGCAGATCCTGGCTCCCGGCGCGAATTGGACCGAGAGCTTCTGGATTCGGGCTAGCGGTATCTGAACAAGGGGCTTTGTGACTCGGGTGGTACGCCGGTACGAACCGAAAGAAACACCACAAAAAGGCTCGGAAGCAGTCATGCGTTCTAGACCGGGAGGAAGCAGTGATGCTCAAGAAAGCAATGCCCTTAAACCGACAAGGAAGCGCCAACCGTCGCGCTGTGAAACTGTCTGCCGGAGTGCAGCGTAGAATTTCGGTTGGAGTCGCAACCGCGGGCAGTCGATCGTCTCTTTGGATTGCTTCCACTCGCAAGGCAGAGTGAGTTCCTTAGCAGGATTCGAGGGGGTTGCGGCATTTAGACTAGCGCCAAGTTGCACGCAGGGATGGAAGCACGAACTCCTCACCGTCCTGCTCGATGCCGCGTTTCGATCTTTGAGATAAGCCACCGCGCTAACTAAGCGCAGCTCCTCAATGAGGTTTGGATCTTGACGTAACGTTTCGGATCGAATAACAGAATTCAATTTTGCTTCACGTCAGGATCAGCCTGGGTGATGCTGCCTTCGGGAAGTTTTGTTTCGAGCATGAATTTTTGATTGGGAAGCAGATGCACGTCCGTCGTGAACTCCCGGTACCCCGGCAGCGCTATCTTGATCTGGTGCTCCCCAGGGCTAATCAACATCGCCCGCCCTGCTCCCCCGAACTCATGCACGTATCCGGCGAAACTTCCATCGACGAAAACCGCGGCACGGTCAGGATCGACGTGTAGCTTGATTTCCGAGGTCATCTTGGGAAACTGAACTTTTGGGTCCTTTTCCAGCTGAATCGTCAGAGCCAGCGCTTTACTTGGTTCGACGGTCACCTTGTGCTCGAATTCTTTGTAACCGCCAGCCCGAGCGACAACGTCGTGGTCCCCGGGCAAAAGCAGTATCTTCTTGCCGCCCTTGAGCTCGCTCACGTGGCCTACATATTGCCCATCAATCCAAACTCCCGCGCCCTTTTCCACCTTCGTGGCCGGAACAAAATTCACCTGCCCCATTACTTTGTTTTCCTTCGCGTGCGTTGCGCACGGGGGCGCCAGCAGTATCACACCTGCCAAAATCGGAACAGCAAGTTTCTGGTAGTCACGCATTCTATTGCCTCGCATTCTACAAACCTCTTGGACAAATCCTATTCCTCTCCGCCGGGGACAGAGCGAGGGGTTCTGAATTTTTCGCAGTCGCGTGTGATGTTTCCGTAACTGCGTGGTACCGGTACCTCTGACATTTCCCGGGGCCGCACCAGCCCAAGGACTGCGCCTCGCAAACGTTCGATTCCGGCCGTATGTGCGAGTATGGCGACACGGCTTGCCGCACCTGAGTAAATCGCTGTATGGATGTGCCTAGATATTTGATCCGGAAACTGGGCGGGCTGCCGAGGAAAAAACCAAGGCGAATCGAGAGGTTCGTAATCCCATGCATACTGCAAAGAACAAAACTGTACTCGAGCGACGTTTTGCCGCGGCCTTCGTGATTGCTTCGATGGTATGGGGGGCTCTATCATCTTCGGGCCAGGAAAACGGACGCGGTGCCATCAAGGGAACAGTCACCGCCGATCAAGGCAAACTACACGAGTTCCGCGTTGCCGCTCACAATTTAGACCGGGGTCTGTCTTACACTGTTCTCAACCGCCAAGGGCCAGTACGTAGTTCCGCAGGCGCTGCCTGGCCGATATGAGCCGATGGCCTATAAGCCCGACTACGGCTCCCTCAAATCACCCGTGCAACTGGGGCTTGCAGGAGGAGATGACCCCAGCCGATTGCGATTTCCCCTAAAGAAACCTGGCAGTAACTTTTTCTCGCCATCGCGTAACCGACTAAGGCTGTGAGGCGTTCCATACGGGTGCGGATAGTTGCTACCGACGAAATCCGCCTGATGCCGATGTCTATGAGCACGTCAGGCTTTTGTCGCTACCCCTATCGAATTTTAGTGGCAACTGAGTGCCCACTTGTGCGCCGGGGACTTCGTGGGCTTCTTAGTTCAGAGCCGGACCTGGAACTCTGCGGAGAAGCCTCAAACGGGCGCGACGTATTGAGCCGGCAATAAAAGGCGTCGCTCAAAACCCACAGCTGGATGAGACGAGCGAGCCAGTGCTTACGAAACGAGAGATCGAGGTTATTTCGTCTCCTGACGAATGGAAATAGCAATAAGGAGGTAGCTGTAGAACTCAACATTTCCACTCGGACAGTCGAAGGGCAAGTTCATGCGAAAAATGGGCTTTGCCAGCTTCAGTGAGCTTGTTCGGTTCGCGATTCGCCAAAGGCTCGTCACTGATTAATTGTCAAGCTGTTCCGATCGTTTCGAACAATTCGTTTCGCATGGCCGAAATGGAGGTTTCAAATGCAGGGTAGCAAAGGCATCGAGGCGGTCGCATCGATGAAGGCCGCGGCGAACGCTTCCTCGCACCCACGGAGGGGATTTATAACTCGATGCGCATCGCTCAGGCTCATTGTGCTGCTCTGGCTCACGACGGGAGCTGCATTTGCCCAGGATGCGAACGTCGCGATCCGCCATGCTGTGAAAGCAATGGGTGACGCGAGGTCGATTCGATATTCCGGCACGGGGAAATGGGGTGTGGTAGGGATGAATTGGAATCCCACCGCTCCCTGGCACACGTCTGACGTCTCAAGCTATATCCGGACGATCGACTATCCAAGCAGTTCCTCGACAGAGGAAATAACGCGTTCCCAGCAGAATCCCCCGATGCTCGGCGGCGAAGCTCCATTTGTTGATGAGATAAAGGAAGGTCTTAGAGTTAGTGGGCGGTATGCATGGGACCAGCCCGTATACGGGCACCCGACGCCTTCCCCCAACCTGATTCATGCAGCTCCCTCGGAGGCATATGAACGCGGGTTGAAAATCTGGCTAACGCCGCTCGGTTTCCTGAAAGCCGCCGCCGCCAATCATGCCACTGCCCAGGGAGGCGAGGATGCGGGAAATAAGGTCACGGTTCTGACCTTCCTGCAGGGGAAGAACAAAATTGTTGGCACGATCGACCGTCAAAACATGGTGACCAAGGTCGAGACTTGGGTGGCAAATCCGGTTCTGGGCGACATGCCCGTCGAGACAGCCTACACGGATTACAAAGACTTCGATGGCCTGAAGTTCCCCACACATATTATCGAGAAGCAGGGCGGTCTTACGACGCTCGACCTCCATGTCACGAATGCGCAAGCGAACGTTGAAAATGCCGTTCTTCAAGTGCCTGAAGGGGTGCTGCACGCGACTATTCCGCCGGAGCGGGTGACCTCGGAAAAGATGGCCGATGGCGTTTGGTTCCTGCACGGAGGGCACAATAGCGTGCTGGTCGAATTCAAGGACTTTCTGACCGTGGTGGATGCTCCCATGAGTGAGGCTCGTTCCCTCGCGGTGATTGCAGAAGTAAAAAACCTCGTGCCGAATAAGCCGATCCGATATGTGATCAATACGCACCATCACTTCGATCATTCCGGAGGTCTTCGCACCTACGTCGCCGAGGGCGCCACTGTCATCACCAACGAAGGCAACAAGGCTTTCTACCAATGGGCATGGAAGCAGCCCCGAACGTTGGAACCAGACAAGCTGGCGGAAAATCCAAGGGACGCCACCTTTATCACGTTTAAGAATGATTATGTCCTGACCGACGGAGCCCGCTCCATGGAGGTGCACCTCACCGTCGGAGATAATCACGACGAGTTCTTGTCGTTTGCCTATTTGCCCAAGGAGAGGATTCTTATCGAGGCCGATGACTTCTCTGATCGGTATATAACGAAGATGTCGTTGGGGCTGTGGAACAATCTCTACGGAAACCTACAACGTTTGAATCTTGATGTGGTGACGATTGCTCCGCTCCATGGTCCTATTACGCCGATGTCGGAGTGGCTGAAGATGCTGCGGGAAGGCACCGAAGGTGAAACGGCACCACCTGATTTTGATAAGCCCGTTGCCTCACGACCCGGCGGGTGAACTCTGTTCTAGTATCTACTCATGTCGGCGCAATCTGCCACCAGACGGTAGCAGTGCAGACGGGGTACTATGGGAGCGGAAATCTGAGTCAGCACGCTTGGGCGATATTGGCTGCTCGCTGTGGTTTTTTTTGCTATGCTGCCCCCCGAAGTTGCGCCATTCGAGTGTCTTTGCATTCGCGGCGTAACTCATGGCGCATGCCGACATCGGGAAGGAAGAAGGCGATTTAAGGCGAGGCAGAAAATGAAGACATGGAAGACATGGATGTCGAGTTTCTGCTGGTGCTTGCTGGCAGTTCTAGCCGTGAGCGCGTGCGGGGCCGACGCAGCGCTCCGGGGCGTCGTCACCGATACTGCGGGGAAACCCTGGCGGGGCGCGATCGTCAACGCGACCCTAAGTCCCGCTGTTTTCAAGACTCTGCGAACAGCATAGGTTATACGTATGGACAAAGTCTGCGTTCAAACGTCTACCCCTTCGGCGAACAGGCCCACTGGAGCACGGATGGCGATTGGCAACTTGAGGTTGATCCTGGCACTCACGGTCACGATTCTTTTGGCCCCGCTAGGAATGGCTGAAACGGGAAATCGCGCTGCAGTTGATTCTGAAGCAGATACCAAGAACGTTCATGTTCTAAATGTGCGCGGCAACGTGTACATGCTGGTGGGCGCGGGCTGCAACATTACGGTGCAAGTTGGCGAGGCGTTTGTGGTCGTGGTGGACGCTGGACTTCCCCAGTTCTCCGATGAAGTGCTTGCGACAATCCGAAAGTTGTCGAGCCTTCCGATCATGTTTCTCGGAAATACGAGTTCGGATGCAAACCACACCGGAGGGAATGCCAAGCTTGTCCTGGCGGGAGGGGCATTGCCGAATGCCACGATGGGCTTTTCGCGTGAGGAGGAAAAGGATGCCAGCCGATTGAAGCTGTTCCCGGGGGCCACGATCGTAGCGACTCTCAACACAGTGAACCGCACCGAAGAGCAGGTGGGGAAGACAACTGCGATCGGCTTTGAGAGTGAGGGTTTTAAGCTGTATAACAATGAGCCGGTTGTCTTCTACGAAATGGCGAAGGCCCACACCGACGGAGACTCGATCGTATTTTTTCGGTCAACCGACGTTGTCAGCGCTGGGGATATTTTTACGACGACGAGCTACCCCGATATCGAACCCGAGAACGGTGGAACCGTCAGCGGATTTCTTGATGCCCTCAATGACCTGATCGACATACTGGTTCCAAAGTACGGAGAGGAAGGCGGCACCTACGTGATACCAGGGCACGGACACTTGTCGGATAGGGCCGATGTTGTGAATTACAGGGATATGGTGACCATGATTTGCGGCCGGATACAAGATATGGTGAAAAACAGAATGACTCTGGATCAGGTAGAGGCGGCCAAGCCGACTCTGGATTTCGACGGCATCTACGGAGCCGATGGCGGCCGGAAATTTACCGAGATCGTCTATCACGAACTGACAAAGAAGCCAGGGCCGAAGTAGCCCGAGCAGGAACATGATGATGAGAAGTCGGATTCTTATAAGTCGCAAAAAGGCCTGTGCTCTGGGAGCCCAGTCGTTGCTCCTTCTGCTGCTTTTGGTCGGGACGGTTGCTTCCCAGCCCCAGAGTGCGTCAGTCGCGCCGTCTCCGGCCTCCGCGAAGGCCAGAGCGGTGACTGATATGACGGGTTACTGGGTCTCCCTTGTGGACGAAGATTGGGTATGGCGCATGATGACGCCGGCCAAAGGTGATTATACGAGTGTTCCACTCAACGGCGAGGGTAAGCGAGTAACGAATGCATGGGATCCCGCAAAGGACGAAGCGGACGGGAATGAATGCAGGGCTTACGGTGCGGGCGGGATCATGCGCATACCGGAGCGGCTGCATATCACCTGGCTCGACGATAACACGCTCGAGATGGACATCGACGCTGGCATGCAGAAGCGCCTATTCCACTTTGACGGATCGAAGTGGCGCGACGGCGAACCCCAGTGGCAGGGCGATTCTGTGGCCACCTGGGAAAAGCAAATCCAGAGGCGATCGAATGGATCTCCGTTTGGGGGGCCAGAGCCGGGCAAAGGCGGCAACCTGCACGTGATCACCACGCACATGCGGCCCGGATATATAGAGAAGAATGGAATTCCATACAGTGGAAACGCAGTGCTCAACGAACACTTTAGAGTTATCGAGATGGACGGCGCTCCCACGTACTTGGTTCTGACATCGGTTATTCAAGATCCGACTTATTTGACTGACACTTTCGCTTTGAGTAGCCAGTTCAAACGCGAGCCTGATGGATCCAGGTGGGATCCCACTCCCTGTCGCCCCTTGTGGCCGCTTTCACTTCACACGGTCTTGGGTCGCAATAGAAGCACTGGGGAGATTCAATAGCGTGCAATGTGCGCGTCGGGAGGAGCCGTCATGCAAATGATGACGATGTGCAGGTCGATTGGAATAGGATCTGCCGCATTCGGCATGATCGCTGCGGCCGCCATCGTCCCAATGGGGGCTGGCACCAGGCCCAGCGGAGCGGCGGCGCAGACGCAAATACGCCAGACGGGGGGCGCTGCCGACGAAATTGCCGGAGTGGTGACGAGCTCAAACGGTCCAGAAGCCGGTGTTTGGGTGATCGCAGAAACCAGCGAACTCCCTACCCAGTTCCGCAAGATAGTGGTAACCGACGATCAAGGCCGGTATCTCATTCCCCAGCTGCCCCAAAAGAACTATAAGGTCTGGGTTCGAGGATACGGACTGGTGGATTCACAACCCGCAGAAGCCATGCCGGGAGCGACCCTGGACCTGCGGGCCGTTGTTGCCCCCGACGCGCGGGCGGCCGCTCAATATTACCCCGCCGATTATTGGTACTCGCTCATGCAACTACCGCTGAAGACAGCTTTTCCTATGACGATTGGTAGCAAGACTCTGACCGAAGCCGCGTGGATCTATAGATTGAAGAGGGGTTGCGCGTCCTGCCATCAACTCGGGAACAAGTTCACCCGCGAAATTCCCTCGGAGCTGGGGCATTTTGATTCCGGCGTGCAGGCTTGGCAACGGCGGATTGAGTCAGGACAAATGGGGGCTTCGATGGTGGGTGGTGTCTCACAACTCGGGTACGACAGCGCTATCGCAATGTTTGCCGATTGGACCGACCGGGTGGCGGCCGGTGAGTTGCCGCCCGCGCCGGCACGGCCTCAGGGCCTGGAACGCAATGTTGTGATTACGCTGTGGGACGTGGGCACGCCTAAGTCATTCGTGCACGACGCGATGAGCACCGACAAGCATCATCCTACGGCGAATGCCTACGGGCCAGTTTATGCGACCGAGTGGTCGTCGGGCATGCTGGAGGGAATCGATCCAGTGGAGGACACAAAGTTCGCGATTCCAGTTCCCGTGCCGGAGGTTGCTGCAGAGTTCAGGCGCACGCACCCTCAGACCTTTTTAAAGCCTTCTCCCTATTGGGGGCGCGAGGTGGTATTTGACGACACGCTTGAGGAGGAGGCCGGGCAGCTCGACAGCAAGGGCCGTGTATGGTTCATTCTGGAAGATCACAGGGAAGCGATTCCTCCCTTTTGTAATGGAGGAACAAGCAATCCTTTCGGAAAGAATTTTCCGATAGGGGCGAACGGCCGGCAAATCGCCTTCTACGATCCGAAGACGGGTAAATTTGGATTGGTCGACACCTGCTTCGGCGGCTCCCATGAAATCATCGATAATGACAAGGACGAAACCCTCTATGTGACGGCCGGTGATAACGGGGGCCCGACATCGCGTTTTGGAATTGGCTGGGTGAAAACCAGAGTCTGGGACCAGACGCACGACGGAGAAAAATCGCAGGGCTGGTGCCCCGCGGTTGTAGATTATAACGGCGATGGAAAAACGGGTGCGTTCACAAAACTGATGGAGCCGCCAGATCCGACGCTAGATCGAGAGGTTCCCGGCGGCGGCTATGGAATCAGCGTCAATCCGGTCGATCACAGCGTGTGGTATGCGTCGCAGGACCCGGTGCCTGGAAGGATCGTTCGCATGACGCTTGGCTCGAATCCCCCGGCCACATGTCTCACGGAGGCTTTCGAACCTCCCTTTCACAATCCCGCGGTTCCTGACGTCGAGGCGTATTCCCCCGAAGGAATCGATGTGGATACCGATGGAGTGGTGTGGACTGCTCTTGCCGGCACAAACCAACTTGCCAGCTTCGACCGGCGCAAGTGCAAAGTATTTAAAGGGCCCGCGGCAACGGGCCAGCAGTGCCCCGAAGGCTGGACTCTATACCCTGTGCCCGGTCCGACATTCAAGGGAAGCACTGTCGCGGCAGACTTTTTTTATTACAACTGGGTGGACCGCTTCAATACATTCGGCCTTGGCGACAATGTTCCGGTGATCACCGGAACCGACTCCGATTCGCTGATTGTCTTCGATCCCAGAAGCAAAAAACTCATAACCCTGCGCGTGCCGTATCCACTCGGATTCTATACACGCTATGTGGACGGTCGGATTGATGACCCCAAGGCTGGCTGGAAAGGGCGAGGGCTGTGGTCGTCCGACGATACCAGGGTGAGTTTCCATAACGAAGGCGGCAAGGGCACTACGAGCTACATCGCGCACTTCCAGCTTCGTCCCGACCCGCTGGCCCACTAAGTCTGCGAGCGCGTGCAGTGATTTGCTTCTGCGATTGGTTCTAACGGAAGGAATGGGGACGCCGGGATGTGGCAATCTCGCCGGTCAGTTCAGGGGGTACACGGATGAAGCGACCAGACGAATCGGAGCGCCAAATGATATTGGTTGCTGGCAGCATTGTGGACGCGCTAGATCACTGCAGAATTATTTTCTTACCACTGCTGCTGGCATTGATCTCGGCACCTACCACTGCGCCACTACGGGCCCAAGTCGATTTCGCGGGTACATGGGGTCAAAAGTTTCAGGAAGACATTGCAGAACGAGGGGATGCGGCTATTGGTGATTACGTGAGTCTGCCGATCAACGATGCGACGCGAATGAGGGCTGATGCGTGGGATGCGGAGCAATGGACGATGGTGGAACATCTGTGTCACGCACATCCAATGGACTATGCGCCCCGCGGGCCCTCCCAGATGCGCATCTGGTCAGACATTGATCCTATGACGCAGGGTGTTGTGGCCTGGCACACCATACTCAGTTATATGCTTCCGCAGCGGACGATCTACATGGACGGGCGTCCTCATCCGCCGGAGTGGGCCGCTCATACCTGGCAGGGGTTTTCTACCGGCGAGTGGGTGGGAGACATGTTGAAGGTAACAACGACCCACTTGAAAGAGGGCTACTTCAGGCGGAATGGTCTTGCACGTAGCGAAAAGGCGACCATCACCGAATACTTGTTCCTTGATGAAAACAACCTCACCGATGTTGCGATCATAGCGGACCCGGTCTATTTGACCGAGCCCTTCGTCTTAAGTACCGATTGGGTCCGGGATGTAGGCAAACAGCTTTCACCCAACTTCTGTATTTCCACAGTGGAAATCACCCATCCGAAGGGATGGGTGGCCTACCACTTGCCAGGGCATAACCCCTGGTTGCACGAATACTCCGACAAAACGGGAATACCGTACGAAGCGATCCGTGGCGGGTCGGAGACGATGTATCCGGAGTATCAGAAGAAGCTGGCAACGATGTCTGTGCCGGTCAAGCCGGAGAGCAACTCATCGGAAAAAGGCAAATGAGTGATTCACACTGTGACGACATTGAACCGAAGGTGAGAACCGCGGGCTGAAGTGGCGAATCGGTTTCAAAGAGCCGTCGTAGAAAAAGGGAGACCAGCATGAATTCCAAGCGCAGCAGAGTGTTCGGCGTAGCTGTTGTAGTCACTGCAGTGCTTTGGTGCGTTTCTCCGTTAGCCTTCGCCCAGGAAAGTGGGCGCGGCACGATCAGCGGAAAGGTTACCGCAGACCAGGGGCAGGTAGTTGCTTTCCGTGTTCAGGCTCACAATTTAGACCGTAGACTGTGGTACACGGTATTCACCAACAAGGGTCAGTACACAGTCCCGCAAGCCCTGCCGGGCCAGTACGAATTGAAGGTAGACATGCGGGGCTACGATTCCCAGAAATTGTTCGTGCAGCTGGGCCCCGGTGAAAGCAAGACGGGAGACCTCGCGCTGAAGAAGCACATGCAGGCAGGGGGATCAGATACCGGAGGTGATGACGAAGGAGGACCGGTCCGCCGAAGCACCGGGAAGGTCGAGTATGTCAACAGCATGGAGGAGATTTTTCCGCCGGGACCAGGACTTGATCTAATGAGGGAGAACTGCACCGGCTGCCATGCCACCGGATGGCGCCCCATGACCAAGGAAGGTTTTCTGCAGGGCATTGAAAAGATGACCGAAACTGGTCCCGGATACAATCCCTATGTTTTAGCCCTAGGCAGAACACGGTTTAATAAAGAGCAGAAGGATATGCTGGCAGAGTACATGGTTAAGAACTTCGGGCCGGGAACAACGACAAGGAGACTCCGCATCGATCCGGCGCCGATCGATGAAGAACTTGCCTCCAAGTCAATCTATGTCTCCTACGATCTTCCCGCGGACCTTCCGATTGCCCCCGGAGGGCCTAAAGTAGGCGCTGACTTGGTGGACGGGGTCATTTCCGCTCAAGACCCGTCCCCACCACCAGGAAATTTCCACCATCTGGGGTCCACGTTTATCTCGCCGCTGGATGGCAGCATATGGCACAGCGATCGCGGGTCGAGCTCCATCCTCAGACTTGACCCAAGGGAACTGGATGCCGGCACGCGGTGGAAGGTCTTTCCCATCAAGGGAGACCCTTATGTTCATCCCGATGGTGTTGGAGTCAATAAGCAAGGCCATGTGTTTTGGGCAGAACTGAAAACCGGGATGCTGGGTGAGTTGGACCCTGTGACTCGAAGGCAGATTCGGCATGCGCTGCCCCAGCAGGTAGGGGCCTTGCATGAGGTCGTCGTCGACAAGGACGGCAACGTTTGCTTCGACCTTATCTATGGCGCAGAGTTTGGCAGGCTGGAAGCGAGCACGGGCAAAATCCACATGTATCCAACCGTAACGCCGGACAACGGCCTCTACGGCATGGCGGTCGACCAGCATGGCAACATGTGGGCAGCCGGCTGGCAGAAAGGCACCATAAACAAGTGGGACGCGGACACCGAGGACGTAAAAGAATATAAAGTGCCGCACTCGTGGGGCCAGATCCGCCGCATCGGTGTAGATTCGAAGGGCACTGTCTGGGTCTCCGAGTATAGCACCGGAATTCTAGGCAGCTTGGATCCTGAGACCGGTGAGCTGACCGAATACAAGATCCCGTTCAATGGGGCCACACCGTACGACGCATGGCCGGACAAAACCGACAATGTATGGATGGGCGATGAGGCTCAAAATGTGCTGATCAAGTTCGATCAGAAGAGCCGCAAATTCAGCTACTACCCGATGCCGCAACCGGGCCAAAGCATCAATAAATTCCAGATGGAGAACAACAACACGATTTGGTTTGGAACTCGAGGGAACTTACCGATCAAAGCCAGCGTGCACTTCTACCCGAATGGCTATACGGCCGATGCTCCACCGCTGCCGTAGAAATCTTTCACAGGGAAACGCTTGCACAGGAAGCGGCGATCCCGGCGGCCCCCAGGTACTTGGATGGGAAGGGGGGCAGCGGCATCAGGCAAGTGCCAAAGCCCTAGGGAACGATAGCAGGGAAAGGCCGTGGAAGAAAACACTCCGCGTGATTTTTGCGCCCGTCGTGAGCAGCGACGCACTCATGGGTCCCTTTCTATTGGCGGCGCCTCTGTTCATGACCGGCATCTTCGTCTTCTATGTCTTGAGCGAAATCGCCAAGGCACCTTCGCGCAGTCTCCTCATTGATCTGGCTGTGGCGATCCAAGTTGTTGGAGTGATTCCGCGAGTGACGACGTTTATTGCACCCGGAGTAAGCACGGTTTCAAGTTTGGTTTTTTAGGAAACCGATTCGACCAAGCTGAGACGTAGTTTGTTTAGCGTGTTCCGGGGCCCCAAGACGGGCTTTTCACGGAGAAGCGGCGCTATGCTGACATCGGGGGCACGGATTACAGGAAGCCTTGACCCACAGCGAATTGCCGGATGCCCCACAGTTTCCATCTCCCCCTATTTCCGGATTCCTATCTCAGAGCAGCAAAGATTGGAGTAGTATGGCGCTGCCAAGTTTCCACATATGCAGTCAATTAGAGCTAAAGTTCCGGGCTGCCCATCGTTGGGTGCACTTCCCGGGGGAGAAGAGGCAAATGCCAAGATGTTTCCGGTCGTTTCTTGCGATCGTTTTGATTTTTTGCGCGGCGGGGATTATTCCCGCAGCCTACTCGCAGTCCGGCACGAAGGACGGGGAGTGGCGCAGCTATGGGGGAGACCTCGGGTACACGCGATACGCGCCACTCGATCAGATCAACGCTTCCAACTTTAACCGGCTGGAAGTTGCCTGGCGCTTCAAGACGGACATATTTGGCCCGCGGCCGGAATATCAATATGAAGGCACACCGTTGATGGTGAAAGGGAAGCTCTATGTCACGGCCGGATCGCGCCGCGCAGTCGTCTGTCTCGACGCCGCGACGGGTGAGCTGGTCTGGATGCACAGCGAAAACGAAGGCGTGCGCGCCGAAAACGCTCCGCGGCAGTTTTCCGGTCATGGCGTGTCGTACTGGACCGACGGCAAGGACGAGAGAATTCTCTACGTCACCATTGGCTACCG
>Ga0187863_10001442_pt1 | contig 18922 bp, 10 predicted proteins | sample June2016WEW_11_1_FD_132975 | JGI IMG/M metagenome (GOLD analysis project Ga0187863, IMG submission 132975) | Peatland microbial communities from SPRUCE experiment site at the Marcell Experimental Forest, Minnesota, USA - June2016WEW_11_10 | ecosystem: Environmental > Terrestrial > Soil >... | reverse complement strand
TTACTTCGGAGTCACGACCTTGGCGAGTCCAATCTCAAAATCGTCCAAGCTCACCGAGGGATTCCGGAAAGCATTCGGCACCCCGCAAGAAAGCTTGCCTACGGTGGTCCTTTCGAATACACGCCCTGCTCCTCCAGCAACATCGAAGGACGAAGCGGGGACTCCGCAACGGCCATCCAAGATCTAACGAAGACCGATCTGTCCCGCTACTAGTCGTTTTCCACTATTGTCGTAACCGCCCCTGATACGTAAACTATTGAAAGTCAGTTTCAGGGAGGCATTTACTTTTTCATGCGAAAATTCGCCTGGCTATTCGTGTGTCTATACACAATGGTGAGGGCCCAGACGCCCATCGGAACGCTGGAAGGACAAATTACCGATCCGGCCGCGGCGCTGGTATCGAACGCCGAAGTCAGCGTCCATAATGCTCAAACCGGTCTCACGCGCACCGTCCACTCCTCGCGCCAGGGAGCGTACCATTTCTCCGACCTTCCAATCGGTTCGTATCTCCTGGAAGTAAAAGCCCAGGGATTCGCGCCCTATTCAGCTTCCTCTATTCGCATCGACATCGGCCAAGTGGTTTCCTGGCCCGTGCAATTGCAAATCGCCAGCGAGCACAGCGTAGTGAACGTGTCGGGCGAAGCCGTCACCGTGGACACCAGCCCAACAATTGGCAACGTGGTTTCCGAAAAACAAGTGGTTGACCTTCCCTTGAATGGACGCGACCTAACGCAACTCGGCCTGCTGCAGCCGGGAGTGGCTCCCATGACTGCGGGTCTTGCTGAAGCGGGTGGCATTGCGCGTAGCGGCCAGGCTTACGCGGTGAATGGTCAGCGTCCGGAATCGAATAACTACTTGCTGGATGGCGCCTCGAACGTGGACAGCGTGAATGGCGGGTACGCGTTGCGCACGCCGGTGGACGCCGTGAATGAATTCCGCATCCTCTCGCTGAACGCGCCGGCCGAGTATGGCAATACCAGCGGCGCGACGACATCGGTAGTCACCAAGTCCGGAGGCAACAACTTTCACGGCGATCTGTACGAGTTCCTCCGGAACGATGCCATGGACTCGCGTAATTTCTTCGCCGCCCAAACCGAACCACTGCACCGCAATCAGTACGGCGCGACATTGGGCGGGCCGATCCGTAAAGATAAAGATTTCTTTTTCCTCTACTACGAAGGCCAGCGCGATTCGGAAGGCAAAACTCAAGCAGCCATCGTGCCCACCGCCGCCGAACGGGCAGGCGATTTCTCCGGTCTCGTCAACCCATCCACAGGGCAGCCTGCCCCTCTCATCAATGAGTTCACCGGCCAGCCGTTCCCGGGAAATCAGATTCCATTGGCCCTGCAGAATCCAATCGCTCTGAAGGCGGAACAACTTTATCCGCTGCCCAATATCGGCACCAACGTTTTTGAATCCACCCAGCTTGGATCGACGAACTACGATCAGGGCGGGTTCCGTCTGGATCACTACTTCGGCCCGAGCGACCAACTCTTTGCGCGATTCTCTACATCGTCGCTGCACCAGTTAGACCCGCTGCCCATCGCCGGCGCGGGCGTCCCCGGTTTCCCGGTGGTCGATGACATTCGCACCAACTCCGCCACTGCGTCCTGGGTGCACCTGATTTCGCCGCAGATCGTGCAAACCGCGCAGGTATCTTTTCTTCGCAACGTGTTCCTGAATGGACAGGCCACCAATCACACACCCGGCAGCGATCTTGGTTTTCAATATCAGCCCACGCTCGGGCTGAACGACGGCGCTCCGTATCTGATCGTGAGCGGCTACGCATCGTTAGGGAATCCGATTACCGGCCCGCAGAACACGTATCAGAACGACTACCAGGGATCTTATTCCATCGCTATGACGCGCGGCCGGCACAATCTGAAGTTCGGCGCCGAGCTCACTCGCGAACAGATCAACGTTCTTTTCGGAATCGCCACCAACGGCTTCTTCGTATTCGCGCCTTTTCCCGCCAGCGATTCCTTCGCCAGTTTCCTGCTGGGACAATCGGTACAGTTCTTCCAGGGCGGCGGCCAGTTTGACCGTGGGCTTCGCAAGTGGGTCACCGCCGGATACGCGCAGGATGAGTTCCGCATCACTCCGCGTCTGACACTCAATCTCGGTCTGCGATACGAAGTGAATACGCCCTACACCGATATCCGGAATCGGATGAATGCGTGGGAGCCTGGCAAGCAATCCGTGATTTACCCGCAGGCGCCGGAAGGTTTGCTGTTCCCCGGCGATCCGGGCGTGCCGCCGGGCATCGCCCCAGTGGACTATCACCAGTTCATGCCGCGCGTGGGCCTGGCCTGGGATCCATTCGGCGACAACAAGACCACTGTGCGTGCAGGCTACGGCATTTTCTACGACGGTTTTACGAATGGAACGGGAGGGCCGCTGCAGGGGGCCGTCAGCGCGCTGCCGTGGACTCAGGCGTACCAGTTGCCCGGCCCGGGATTCAACCTGGCCAATCCCTATGGAAGTTCCCCAACACCGTTTGGAGGCAATAACTTTGTTGCGCCCGCCACTGTGCTCACCGTGCAATCGGGAGCGCTGCCGCCCTATTCGCAAAACTGGAATCTTTCGATTGAGCACGCGATCGCGAAGGACTACCTCCTCGACGTTCGCTACGTCGGAAACAAGGGCACGCATCTGCCGCGCTTTATAGAAGCCAATCCTTCTATCTATGGCCCGGGCGTGAATGCGAACAACAATAACGAGATCCGTCAGTACACCACCTGCAATGCCGCGGGCGTCTGCAATTACGGATCTGTTGGATTGATCGCCGACGATTCAAGCTCCACCTACCATGCGCTCGAGATCGCTTTTTCGCAGCAGTATTCGCATGGCTTGAGCTTCCTGGCTTCTTACTGGTTCTCGAAGAGCCTGGACTATATCTCCACGCTGAACGTCGCCGGTTCGGCTCCCACACTGGTGGCCGGCGAAAACGACCTGGCGCAAAACCCATTCGATTTGCGCGCCGAGCACGGACCGTCGCTGTTCGACGCCCGGAACCGGTTCGTATTCAGCGGGACCTGGGCGCTACCAAAGTGGGGCAGTGCGCCGAAGGCCGCTGCGTTACTAACCAACGGCTGGCAGCTCAACACCATCACCAGTATTTCCAGCGGCACGCCGTTTACCGTTTACGACAGCGCCGACGTTTCCCTGCAGGGCAGCGCGCCCGAGATTTCCGGCTTCTACTCCAGCCGGCCGGACCTGATTTCCGATCCAAATTCGGGGCAGCCGCACACGCCGAACGAATGGGTGAGCCGCGCGCCGTTTCTACAACTGAACCCGGTAACGCAGGCCGGCCAGTTCGGCAATGAAGGCCGCAACGTAGTGCGCGGTCCGGGGATCGCGGATGTCGACCTTTCATTGTTCAAGTACTTCAACATCGACGAGACCAGGCGCATACAATTCCGTGCCGAATGCTTCAATCTGCTGAACCACCCGAATTTCGGGCTGCCCGAGAACGACCTGGAATCGCCTGCTTTCGGTCAGATCCTGCAGGCGGGTCCTCCACGCCTGCTGCAGCTAGCGCTGAAGTTCGTCTTTTAGCAGCGGATACACCCGCACTACCGTTTTGGATAGCAGCCGGAATACACTAGACACTGTACCGGCTGCACACATGGACCAAACTGAATCGAATTTCCTCGCGAAGCCCGCTCCCAGATTTACGTTTCCAAAGACGGGAATTGACCGCGCGGCCGCATACCAGGTAGTGCACGATGAGTTGTTGCTGGACGGCAACTCGCGCCAGAATCTGGCTACCTTCTGCCAGACCTGGATCGAACCGGAACTTGGCCAACTCATGACTGAGTGCCTGGACAAAAACATTATCGATAAAGACGAATATCCGCAAATGGCGGAGCTCGAAGCCCGCTGCGTTCATATGCTAGCGGACCTCTGGAATTCGCCGAACGCGGCAGCTACGTTGGGGTGCTCCACCACCGGGTCGAGCGAGGCCGCTATGCTCGGAGGCCTGGCCCTGAAGTGGAAATGGCGCAAAAAACGGGAGGCTGCGGGAAAGCCTGCCGGCCAACCGAACATCGTCTGTGGGCCGGTCCAAATCTGCTGGCATAAGTTTGCGCGCTATTTTGATGTGGAGCTCCGCGAGATTCCTTGCGAGCGCGGACGCATGTTGATGTCGCCCGAGCAGGTGCTGAAGCGCTGCGATGAGAACACCATCGCCGTGGTGCCGACACTCGGTGTCACTTTCACGCTGCAGTATGAGCCGGTCCAGGCTGTGGCCGCCGCCCTCGACGACCTTGAAGAGGAATCCGGGATCGACATTCCCATTCACGTGGATGCGGCCAGCGGCGGATTTGTAGCTCCTTTCATCCACCAGTCCCTGGTCTGGGATTTTCGGCTCCCGCGGGTGAAATCGATCAATGCTTCAGGACACAAATTTGGTTTGGCGCCGCTGGGCTGCGGATGGATCGTATGGCGGGAACCCCAGGATCTCCCCGAAGACTTGATCTTTAACGTGAAATATCTGGGCGGAAGCATGCCTACGTTCGCGTTGAACTTCTCGCGGCCGGGCGGTCCGGTTGCGTCGCAATACTATAATTTCATTCGCCTCGGGCGGCAAGGCTACACCGCCATTACGCGCGGCTGCGAGGACGTGGGCGCGTGGGTGGCCGATGAAATCGCCAAGCTGGGGATGTTTCATGTTGTGTACGACGGCCGCAGTGGTGTGCCAGGATGTTGCTGGACCATCAAGGACGGCGAGGATCTGAATTTCACGCTGTACGATTTGGCGGATCGTTTGCGCGTCCGAGGCTGGCAGGTTCCAGCGTATCCCATGCCGCAGAACCTGGAACACATGGTAGTCCAACGGGTGCTGTCGCGCCTGGGCCTAAGCCGTGATCTGGCTGGAGTTCTGATGGATGATTTGTGGCGCGCGATACGCCACTTCGATGAATTTCCGTCGCCCAAGCAACTTACGCGCGGACACGCCGGGGGTTACCACCACTGCTAAGTGGCGCTGGCCGAACCGGCGGTGCCGCCGCGCACGGTAACGTACCGCGGTTGATCCGCCACGCTCGGGCAGACCCCCGGGCCAACAAAGTTTCTCGCGTAGCCGCCGCGTCGGCCTGATATTCTTTGCTAATGAGATTTCGCTCGCTTCTTTTCTGCGGATTCGCGCTCGGCGCGCCTACGTTCCTGTCCGGACAGCGGCCTCCGCAGGCGCCGCCGCCTATCGCCAATTCACTCGCGTATTTCGAACTGGGGCCGGATTCACTCCCACACGAGGGGGTCGCCAAGGGAGTGCTGCGCGGTCCATTTGTTTTGCCCAGCCAGGCTTATCCGGGAACGCAGCACACCTATTGGGTCTATGTGCCGGCTTCCTACGATCCAGCAAACCCCGCCGGCTTGATGATCATCAACGACGGGCAGGCGTACATCGCACCGGAAGGCGAGGCGCGCGCCGTAAACGTACTCGATAACCTTATCTACCGGCGCGAAATCCCGGTGCTGATCACCGTATTCATCAATCCCGGCCGCACGCCGGATCAGCAGGAGCCGACGCCGGCCAGCTGGGGCGATGGCACCACCAACCGCGCTACCGAATACAACACTCTCGACGACAAATATGCGCGCGTTATCGTGGATGAGCTGATGCCTGCGATTTACAAGGACTACAACATTTCAAAAGACCCGGAGCAGCACGCGATCGGCGGCGCCAGTTCAGGCGCGATTGCGGCGTTTACGGTGGCCTGGCAGCGGCCCGGCCAGTTCCACAAGGTCTTCAGCATGATCGGCAGCTTCACGGATATCCGCGGCGGCAACGCTTACCCGGACATCGTGCGCAAGAGCGACAAGAAACCGATTCGCATCTTTTTGCAGGACGGCAGAAACGACAACCGCGCACTAGCGGCGGACGGCAGCTATAACGAAGCGCGCGATTGGTTCTATCAGAACGTGCGCATGGTGCAGGCGCTCACTGAAAAAGGCTACGACCTGAACTTCACGTTCAGCATTGGCACCCACAGCCTCAAACAGGGCGGCCATCTGCTGCCCGAGATACTGCGCTGGCTGTGGCGCGATCAGCCGGCCTCAACCGATCCGCACGATATGACCGAACGCTCCTTCCGGGAGCGAAAGTAACGCGTTCAAGCCCTAAACCGGCAGAAACTCAAGACTTGCGGTCGTGCGAGTCTCCCGTAAGGTAGTAGGAACCCATTAAAGTCTCTTGACGATTGCGTTTCAGATTGGTATTCTCTCTAGACATATATCGCTTTGTTCCATAGGGTCTCTCGCGCTCCGTTGCGTACGGTCCAGTCAGCTTTTCCTGGGCTTGGTTAGTTGCGAGTATTGCTGGTTTTGTTCCTTGAAGCGAACGCAGCACAAACACAAGTCAGCACAAACACAAGAAGGAGTTGCTCATGATTCGAAGAATTCTTCCCGTCGCATTATTGGTGACATTGCTGGCCTCAGCATCACTCATCGCGCAGACTTTCCGAGGCGGCATTAGCGGTACCGTAGCGGACGCCACAGGCGCAGCCGTCGCCGGCGCCCCCGTTAAACTCGTGAGTCCGGATACGAACTTGACACGTGAAGGCGTTACTTCTTCCACGGGTGAGTTCGTTTTTCAGGATCTCCCACTCGGTAAGTACGACATTACAGTCACCCAGGCGGGCTTCGATACGGTTCACGTGTCCGGCGTCGTGGTGGATGCGGGCAGGATTGCCACCGTCGCACTGAAGCTGGAAGTGGCCAAGCAAGCCACCACGGTCGAGGTTGCTGCGTCGGTGGTAGCCATTGAGACTGCTTCGTCGGCGGAAACCAGCTTGATCGGCACTCAGCAGATCCTGGACATTCCCCTGAATGGCCGCGACTTCACCCAATTGCTGAAGTTCAATCCCGGAGCCAACGCCAACGGCTCCCTCAACGGCTCCCGCTTCAACGGCATCGACTGGAAGATCGATGGAGCCGACAACAATGACCTCTGGCACAACATCAACTCCGTCAATCAAGGCGGCGTGTCGGGTATTGCCGGCGTCGTACTTCCCATTGACGCCATCGACGAATTCTCCTTGCAGAGCAGCAGCAGCGCGGAAGAAAACCGCAACTCGGGAGGCGTCTTGAATGTTGTGATCAAGTCCGGAACCAACACTCTCCACGGTTCCGCGTACTACTTCAATCGAAACGAAGCCCTGGCCGCGTCTGACTGGTTCACGCCCCCCGGTTCGCCCACGTCGGAACTCCGCAACAACCAATGGGGTGGCTCCATAGGTGGCCCCATCTGGAAGAACCACACCTTCTTTTTCATGAACTATGAGCAGCAGAACTACCGGCAAGCTCTGACCGCCCCGGGAACCACCCCGTCTGCCGATTGGGTTTCCGAGGCCACGGCGGTTATGAACAAAGATGGAGTGCAAGTGAACCCGCTTGCTCTGACCCTAATCAACACTCTTTGGCCGGCCAACAGTCTGACCGGGCCCGCCGCCGTGCACAACTTTGCGGGCGCCGGCATTAACCTGTCCAACAGCTACAATGGCGTGGTCAAGCTGGATCATCAGTTCAATGAGAGGAATAGCCTGGCAATCCGTTATTTCGGTGGGACCGGGAATCAGGTGGAATATGTCGGCTCCGCATTGCCCTCCTACTTCCAGGCTGCTCCCAGCCGGATGCACAATTTCTCGGTGGTCTACAACACCGTAATTACGCCTCGTTTCGTCGCGCAAACGCTGCTAGGGGTGAACTACTTCCTGCAAATTTTCGGTGACGCCAACCATGGCTTTAATATGCCCGGTCTCGGATTCAACGACGGCGTAACGAATCCCACTGATTTTGGCTCCCCGAACATCAACATTTCCGGATTCGATTCAACCGGCTTGACCCCGCAGCTCGGGCGCATTGATACCACCGGCCACATCGATCAGACCTTCACCTATACAGTGGGCTCCCACGAATTCCGTTTCGGTGGCGATTACCGCTACTCCCGCCTGGATGTGTTTTATGATTCGGACGCGCCTGGCTCGTTCACGTTCAATGGCTCGCAAGGGCCGTTTGCCAACACAAATGCGGCAGACAGCTGGGGCTTTGGCAGTAACCCCCTCGCTAGTTCGCTCAATGCGCTCTCCGATTTCCTCGCTCTCCGCGTCGCTCAGGGCAATGCCAGCGTCGCTTACGGTAACCAGCAGCGTATTTACAATCTCCATGGAGGCGACGTTTTCGCGCAGGACAGTTGGAAGGTAACTCCTAAGCTGACCCTGAACTATGGATTGAACTGGGTGTATCAGGGCCCCATCGATAATCCGAAGAACCTCATTTCCACCTTCATCCCCGCGGACGGCGGCATCACCTATACCGGCACACATGGTCTCAATAGCTTGTGGCCCCCCGATCATCATGATTTCGCTCCGCGCTTCGGGTTCGCTTTCCAACCCAAAGCCGGAGGCAAGTTGGTGATCCGCGGCGGCTGGGGCATGTTTTATCAAGTCCCCAATATCGCCTACTTCGGCGACAGCGGAGCGTCCAACGGCGCCGGCTCAGGAATCAATGGGAACCCCGGCGGACCGGACCCGGTTTTGCACCTGGTGAATCAAGCGCCCATCTCCATCGTGGCCGGCGCTCCCATCTTTGCGACCAATGAAGCAATCGGCCCGTTCGGCGGTTTCTCAGTGAGCCAGCACTTCATCACCGGCTACAGCATGAATACCAACATCAACCTTCAGTACCAGGCCGCCAAGGATGCGGTGGTCGAGGTTGGCTATTCGGGCAGCTTGAGCCACCACTTGCCGGACACGTTGGATATCAACCAGATCCCTCAGGGTGCGCCGGAATTGAACAGCTCGCGGCCCTACTACAGCCAGTTCCCCAATCTCGCCGCCATCGACGAAGTACAGTCCGTAGGTAACGCCAATTACAACAGCCTGATCGCGTCCGTTCGGACCACCAGTTTCCACGGATTCACTACCAAGCTCAGCTACACCTACGGGCACTCGCTCGACGACCTGTCCTACGCCCGCCACATCATTCCGCAGAACAGCTATTGCCTGCAGTGCGATTACGGCAATTCGGATTACGACATCCGCCATTCGTTTTCCATGTTCCTGACTTATGCCGTCCCGCAGCCCAGTAAGTACAAGGTCCTCTTAGGCGGCTGGCAGCTGAACACGTTATTCTCGTTCTTCACGGGCACGCCGTTTACTGTGTTTTCGGGCATTGATTCCAGCGGCACTCAAGAGTACGACGACCGGGCCGAAGTGATCGGCAACCCCTTTGCGAATGTCCCTGCTTCGAGTCGAGCCGCCAGTACCTATTACTACTTCAATCCAGCGGCCTTCGCTGTGCCGGCTCAGGGCACCTATTCCAACGAGGGACGTAACGAATTTTACGGTCCTGGAACTAAGCAGATCGACTTCTCGGTGTTTAAGAATTTCGCAATCACCGAGCACGCCAGGCTTCAGTTTCGGGCTGAAATCTTCAACATTTTCAATTTTGTGGACTACGCCAACGGGGTCGGGGGCAACAATGTCCAAGGCAGCAATTTAGGACAAATCGGCTCGACCTACGACGTGAACTTCGGGGCGCCGGGCATCGGCCCGGGTGCTCCCCGCAACGTGCAGTTGGCTTTGAAGTTCCTTTTCTAGATTCGCAAAAAGCCAAACACCAATCGGGCTGAGCACTCTTCGCGGGTGCTCAGCCCTGATCTTTTGGAAACCTTCCTACACCTCCTCCTCAAACTCCTCATCCTGATCCGGTAGCACGTCACGCTGACCAGCCATCCAAACGTAAAGCGTGGGGAGCAAGAAAATGCTCATCACCAGGTCGGAGATCAGCCCTCCCACGATCACGATCGCGAACGGCCGCTGCGAGTCCGATCCGATGCCGTGCGACATGGCGGCCGGCAGCAGCCCCAGGGTTGCCACCAACATCGTCATCATGATCGGGCGAAGCCGCAGCACGGCGCCCTCCACCGCGGAATCTACGATACTGTGCCCGCGCGCCCGCAGTTGGTTGATGTACTCCAGCATAATCACTCCGGTTTGTACCGAGACGCCAAACAAGGCCAGGAATCCCACGCCCGACGACACGCTGAAGTTGGTGTGCGTAATCAGCAGAGCAAGCAGCCCACCGATACGCGCCAGCATCACGTTGACCAGAATCAGAAGCGCCCATTTGAAGGAGCGGAACATGGTGTAGAGAATAATGAAGATCAAAAGTATCGTCAGCGGCACGATAACCAGCAGCCGCGCTTCGGCGCGCTTTTCACTCTCGTATTCACCTTCCCAGTCAATGTGATAGCCGCGCGGCAGTTGAACGCTGGCGCCCACGTTCTTGATTGCCTCCTCCACCGCGCCGCCCAAGTCACGGCCGCGCACACTGTATTTGATGGCCACGTACCGCTGGTTTCCTTCACGATAGATTTCAGAACCTTCGTCCCGTTCCTCTATCTTGCAGAGTTGAGCGAGGGAAACTCGTTCGCCGGTGGGAGCCAATAATCGGATGTTCTCAATCGCCTCCTTGGTGTTGCGATACTCCGGGAGATAACGCATCACCAGGTCATAGCGCGCTTCGCCTTGCAATACCTGCGTGAGAGCATTTCCTCCCGCGGCGGTATTTACGGCATCCTGAACATCCGCTACGTTGATCTGATATCGCGCGGCTTGTTGCCGATCCACGATAAAGTTGTCGTTGGGCTGCCCCAGAACCTGAAACACTCCCAGATCCTGAATGCCTTTTACCTTCCCCATGACTTTGCCGATCTGTTCGGCCTTGTCTTCCAAAACTCGCAAGTCGTCCCCGTAAACTTTCGTCGCAAGCTGTCCCTTCACTCCGCTGACCGCTTCTTCCATGTTGTCGGCGATCGGTTGTGAGAAGCCCCACACCACTCCCGGAATCTTCGAAAGCTCGCGGTTCATGGACGCTATCACCTCTTCCTTGTTCTGATGAAAGGCCGGCCGCCATTGCTCCTTGGGCTTCAGATCGACAAAATATTCGGTGTTGAAGAAGCCGGTGGTATCGGTGCCATCATCCGGGCGCCCGGTCTGGCTGGTGCACTGCGTAACTTCAGGCCAGGAACACAGGATGAGCCGCGCTTGATTCGACAGCCGAATGCCTTCCGTAGGACCGGTGCTCGGAGCCAATGTGCCGCGCACCCACAGCGCGCCTTCATCCAGATGGGGCAGGAACTCGGAACCGATCACTCCGCCCAGCCAAAGATACATCGCCACAGCCAGGCCGGCCACTCCTCCGGCGACGGTGAGGAATCGCAGCCGGATGGCCACTCTGAGAACGCGTCTATATATGTTAGTGGCCCACGTCATCACCGGATTGCGCCATTCGCGCGTGCCTTTAGGAAAGAAAATGCTGGCCAGCGCCGGCGCGATCAGCAGCGAAAAAATGATGGCGCCAAGCAGTGCGAATGCCACGGTCCAGGCCATGGGTTTGAACAATCGCCCTTCCACGCGCTGCAGCGTGAAAATCGGCAAGTACGCGGTAATAATGATGGCGACAGCGTAGAAAACCGGCCGCTGCACCTCGTGCGCGGCGTCTGAGATCTTCTGTTTTGCAGTTCTGGTATCGTCGCGGCGGCTCAGGTGCCGCACTATGTTCTCCACCATCACCACCGCTCCGTCCACCACCATTCCGAAGTCCAGCGCGCCCAGCGATAGCAAATTCGCCGGAATCCCTCTCAGGTTCAAACACGTCGCGGCGAACAGCAGCGAAAATGGGATGGTCAGCGCTACAATGATGGCCCCTCGAACATTTCCGAGAAACAGAAACAGGATCACCACCACCAGGATCATTCCATCCCTGAGATTGTCCAGGACAGTGTGCGTGGTGTATCGCACCAGGTCGCTGCGATCGATGAGCGGAACAACTTTCACGCCCTTCGGAAGAATAGTATTGTTGAGCTCCTCTACCTTCTTGTGAATTCCCTGCAGCGCCGTGTCGGCATCGGCGCCTTTGCGCAGTAGCGCAATCCCGGAAACTACATCGTCGTTATCGATCAGCTTTCCATCCTAGTGCCGGATCGCGCGCGCGAATTGGCCCAGCCGGATCTTCGGACCCTGCGCCACCACGGCGATATCTCTCACCCGGACCGGTGTGCCGTTCTTGGCCGTGATCACGGTGCTCTCAATGTCCCGTACGTTCCGGACCAATCCCACTTCCCGAATATTGATCTGCTGCAAGCCGGCTTCGATGAAGCTGCCGCCGGCGTTGGCATTGTTGTTGGTGAGCTGTTGCTCAACCTGGCCGAGGCTCAGTCCATACGAGATGAGTTTATTGGGATCCACGCGAACCTGATATTCACGCGTCGGGCCGCCGAAGCTGGCCACATCCACGATATTCGGAACTGCCTTTAGGTTCTTCTCCACCACCCAGTCTTCGATGGACTTCAGCTCCATCACGTCGTACGCCGGATTGATGCTGTGCAGCGTGAAGAAGTAGATCTGGCCGGCTGGACTCCAGTCTGTTTGCATCTGCGGCGATACGCCGGCGGCCACCGCGGCAGGCGGAAGACTCACTTGCGTCAGCCGCTCGAGCGCTCTTTCGCGATCTTTGAAATTATCTTCTTCGTCGTCAAAAATGAGCTTGATGTCGGAAAGACCGAACAACGAGAACGACCGCAGATGGGTTACGTGCGGCATGCCGTTCATCACGATCTCGAGCGGAATGGTGATTTGCTGCTCGATTTGCTCCGCCGAGATTCCCGGCCACTGCGTGACAATCTCAACGTAGTTGTCGGCAACATCTGGGTAAGCTTCCACAGGAAGCTGATGAAAGGAAATCGCGCCCCATCCGAACAGCAGCAGCGCCGCGGCCAACACCAGAAAGCGGCTCTGTAGCGCGAAATCAACCAGCTTGCGAATCATCTACTGTTCCACCGTGCTTTGGAAAACCAGTGCGTTCGCCACCACCTTATCGCCCGACTGGATGCCCGAGGACACTTCCTGCGTGTTGCCCGGAAGCATGCTCCCCCCGGCCACTTCCACTCGCCGGAAGCGCCCATTTCCTAGCGGATTGTAGACCCATTCCCGGTCGTGCAGATGCAGAATAGCCGTGGCCGGAACTGTCGCGTGTTTTTCCTTGGTCAGGCCGTGAAACGTCGCGGTGACAAACATCCCCACCCGCATCAGGCCAGGATTCTCCACTTGCAACCGCACCTTGGCGGTACGAATGTTCGGATCAATGATCGGCAGAATGTTGCTAATCTTCGCCTTCAGTACCCGGTCCGGATAGGCCACCAGGTGGATGTCCGCATACTCGCCGATATGCACCTGCGCCATGTTGTTCTCCCACACATCGCAGATAATCCAAACCTGCGACAAGTCGGAAATGGTGAAGGGATTCGGTGGCGTCAGCGCCTGAACGCCCGATTGCTCCGTGATTTGTTGGTCCGTGATGGTTCCCGCTACCGGAGCAAACACCTCGACGATGCCTGTGGGATGCTCCGGATCAACTCCAAGCAGCCCGAGCTGCTCCTTCGCGGTCTCGAGAACGACAATGTTATCGTCCTCGGCGTTCTGTGCGATTTCCTGCGCACTCTTGGGAATCGCCCCATGCTCCAACAGCGTGTTGGCACGATCCAGTTGAAGCTTCGTCAATTGCTCGTTTTTTATAGCTTGGCGGTAGTTGGAAAACGCGCCTGCAATGTCCGAGCTTCTCACTTTGAAGAGGAGCTGGCCTTTTTTCACTTCATCGCCCAGCCGCGCGTCGATTTCCACCACACGTCCAGTGGCGAGCGATGGCACCGGCACCTGCCGCGAGACGTCCGGACTCACTACGCCAGTGACGTTCAATTCCGGCGCGCCCACGTACTCGCCCGCCGTCACCAAAGGAAAACGTTCCGGATGGTCCACTTTGAAATTGTTGGCATCCATGTCGGGCTCGACGGCAGTGGGCGTCGGCCCTATTGCGGCGGCCGCACTCTCTTGTGCCGTGACCTTTTTCTCGCAGCTGGTCAGCAGAAGGCTCGCAGCCAGTACTGCGGCAATAACAAATAATCGGTTCATTGGAGCACCTCACTTCCCGCAGCCATATTCATCTGAGCCGCGGCCGTCAAGTATGAGCCAATCAGATTCAAGTAGGCCAATCGAGTGTCGCGATAAGCCTTCTCCGCATCCAGATAATCCAGCAAAGATGAGCCGCCATTCTGGTAGGCGAATGACACTCTGTCGCGCGTGTCCGTGGCCAGCTTCAAATACCTGGTCTTGTATGGTTTCAGCAGATTTACGTTTTGGATCAGCGTCCAATAGGCGGAATCTACATCGCTGAAGACCAACGCCTCATTGGCATCCCGCAATCGCTCGTTCCGGCCGATGTCGATCTTTGTCAACTCTTTCTGGCCCTGATTCCGGTCGAAGATGCGCAGCGGAATGCTCACGCTTCCACCCACGGTCTCGTTGGCGAACGAATTGCTAAACGAGGGATTATTCGAGTACCAAATACTGAACGTCGGATCAGTCGAGCCGTTGGAAACCGCGAGCTGGTAGGTGATCTTTGCCAGATCTATGTTCTGCACGGCAGCCTTCAAGTCCGGCCGCGCATCCAAAGCGATTTTCCGAAATTCCTCCAGCGGCCTCAGCTCCTCAACAAAATCAAACGGCCCGGTGACGTCGAACCGTTCGATCGCTGTCCGGTCGTTTATGAGCATCAGAAGCTGGATCTTCGCCGTCCGAAGATTCACCAGCGCGGTTTCGAAGTCGGATTCAAACTGCACGCGCTGCAGCTCCAGGCGGTCCAGATCCACCTGAGCCATATCGCCGGCTCTGAAACGCGTGCGGTTGACCTCGAGCTCCCGGTCCCAGTACTCAAGGTTTTCTTTAGCGTTCTCGAGCACCGCTTTGGCTTGCAAGGTTTGTACGAACGCGCTTTTCAGATTGAACACCAGGCTGCGCTCCTGGTCGAGATACGTCGATTCCGCAATCGCCGTGGATTCCTTGGCTTGGTCGCGCCGTAACTCGCGCTTGTGCTCCCGTTCGTGCAGGTAACTGATGCCGGGTGTTTCCACCACGCCGCTGAACGGACGCCAGACACCCATATTCCGGCTGATTTGAAAGCCATCCGCGGATATCGTGAAATCCGGATTGGGACGAAGGTAAGCAGTGATCTCGGCTGCTCGCGACTCATCGATATTCAGTTGAGCGGCCTTCAAGGTCGGGTTTTGAGCCTCGAACTTTTCTTTTATTTGTTGCCATGTAAGCCCGGTCTGTGCGGAGAGATGCTGCAGCAGGAGCCCCGCAATGAAAGCTCCGTTACGGACAAGGTGGCACCGAAATGAGGGCGATCCGGCCAGCAAGCTTCAAATTTAACCGCAGCCCGCGCGGGAAGCCAGTGATCTTGCATCCAAACAGAATGTCATTCGATTATCTGTTGTCGCCATCCCCTATCCATCGATTACCGGTCCGGTTTTACAGCCAAACATCCTGATCTTTCGGTCGAAGGGCTTGGCAGAATCCGAGATCCGCCCTACCATTTACAACATGGTTCAAGGTAAAACGACGCGGCTTCTCGGTGAGGCGGCGAACCATCAGCCAATACGGCTGCTTTTACTGGATCATCACGTGCTGTTCCGGGAAAGCTTAGCTCGCCTGCTCGCTTCAGAACAGGGTTTTGAGCTCGTGGCGGAATGCACCACGCCGGCCGAAGCATTGAAAAGCTTGAAAGACCGGGAAGCCGACGTCATCCTGGTGGATGCGCAACTTGCCAAGGAATTCATTCCCAGCGCCCGCAAGGCTCGGTACCACGGTAAAACCCTGGTCATCGCGAGCGAAATAGACGCGGCCAGTTCGGCCATCGTCCTGAGGTACGGCGCCTCCGGAATTTTCCTGGCGTCCGACTCCTCCTCGCGCCTTCTTCAAGCCATCCGGCTGGTCGCGCATGGCGAAACCTGGCTGGATCAGAAGGTCATCCAGCTCCTAGCCGAACGCTACCCGGATTATGACGATCGCATGATTGGGAACGGATGGTACGGCACGCTACCTGAACGCGAGCGCTCTGTCCTGCAAGGGATCGTGGACGGCCTATCGAACCGAAAGATCGGCGACCAGATTGGCGTCTCAGAATCCACCCTCAAGGCGATATTGCAGAATTTGTTCAGCAAAGCCGGCGTCCGAACCCGAAGTCAGCTCGTTAGGATTGCGCTCGAGCGCGAGCCGCACAACGTTGCCGAGGTCGAGATGGGAGCATCTCAAGGTTAGTTAAGCGCGGAATCTTACGGCTAATCTTTCGAGTCCCGGCGCCGTATCATAAGAGATCCCGATACTGTTCCAGCGCTTCGCGAACCAGCCGCGCTCGGGTGCGCACATTGGTTTTGGCAAATAGCTGCTGTAACGTGTTCTTAACGGTGCTTTCCGAAACATCCATCCGGGTTGCGATTTCTTTGTTGGCCAAACCCTGCACCACAAATCGAAGCACGCTCAACTCCCGATCAGCCAGTGGCGCCCGCTCCTGATGTTCGCTGTGGGATGCATCCGGGCCGGCGGTGGCCGTTTCTTCGGTGACATCGGCGATAATCGCGGCTAGCTTCGGACTCGGACCTTCTTTATATGTTGAGAACCAAACATCCGCTGTGAAAGATTCACCATTTCCGCGATGCCCACGACATTGCATAGTCGCTCGAAACTGCGGCGCTTCCTCCCACCGCAAAGCATGATGCAGCTCCGGCAGGAATGCCGCAATTGGAGTTCCAGCCAGATTTCCATCTCTCGGAGCCATCAGTTCAGCTGCGGCGCGATTGGCAAGTTCAATGAAGCCGCGCTCATCCACTGTCACAATCGCCGCCGGACTGGTCTCCACCAGCGCCTTCAATCTCTCCTGGCCCTCCAAGGTTAGACGCCGGTTGCGCACCAGCTCCGCGACAAACAATCCACAGCCCGCGAATGCCAGTGTCTCAAAGGCTAATCGAACGGGTGACCGGTCGAGTGAACTGAAAAGTTCGCTAAGTACGGCACAACTGGCGCCAAGCAGAGCGATCACCCATCTGGGAAGAAACCCCGCTGCCAGCATGATGGGGAACAAATAGAGAACACCAAATGCCACGAACGGTTTCGTCCACCAGTCCGCGATAGCGACGATCAGAATGATAGCCCCGCTGACCGCCAGGACTGCCGTTCGATTGCGCTCCTCCCAGACTCGCTCCAAGTGCCACATGGGTTTCGAGTTGAACCACTCATTATCCCACCGCCGTTCGCCTTCGCCCTACAATCAAATGATTAACCGCACGGTTACAAGGATTCTAGAGGCGATCAGGAGGCGTGCTTTTATCTCTGCCTGCGCCAGAGGAGAAATTATTCTTCACTTAGGTTGGGCGGATTCGGGGTTAGCGGAAGCTGCTTCGAGTTGCCGGAGTACGAACGGATTGTTGGGAAGTTTGCGATTCCAGTACCGCCAAAGCTCCAGCCGGTCGGCCTCAAGTGGTCCAGCCTGGGCTCCCCTGCCCGTGCGGCGGAGCAGCATGGCGAGTGAAGTATGGAGCCCCGAAACATAAACGGCATTCAGCAGGTCGTTTTGCGGGTCGGGATTCGAAGCGATGAGTTTTTGGAACAGTTCCTGGTAAATTTCCAAGGCCTGCTCGGGCTGGCCGGTCTCAGCATAATGATCCGCGAGAGCTCGCATGGCAGTGTCGGCTTCACTGCCCGCAGGGATGCTATCGGCGGGGTAATCTTTCGTTTCACTCAAGAGCCGAAAAGCGGCGTCGATTCTGACTTTCGCGTCTTTCTCGTGATGCATCAAGCGCGCGGCGTAAGAGGAACCGGCGAGCAGGAGCGTTTCTGCGCGGCGTGCAGCGACATCGTTCGGGACCTCTCGGATCCTTACTAATGAGTGGTCATAGACCTCCAGCGCCTGCTTCGGATTGCTGTGCCGCAAGACATCCCCCAGGTAATGCCCGGCCTGGGCTATCACGGAACGGCCCTGAAAAAAGTCGGGATCCTTCTGCGCGAATGGTTCCAGAGCGTCGAAGGCTTCTTGAAGTGGAACGGCAGCTTCTAGCGGGTGGTTCAGATTGACACCGCCGTCCTCTCCCAGGATGAGTCCTTCCCGGGAGCGGGTTTGGGAGAGGATCAGCGCGTTATAACCGGGATAGGGGTTCTCGCGTTGTAGTTTTTCCAATTGCTCTTTCGATTCGTGGATTGCATCCAGCGCCCCCTGGAAGTCTCCCAAATACATCAGCGCGCCCGCCAGCATATTGAACGCTTGCGCGCGCGGCCCCGGCACCGTTGGAGTTTCCTTGGAGATTTCGATCCCCAGCCGGGCATAATGAGCTGCGTCCGAAAATCGATGGAGACCCAAGTGAACCTCAGCTAGGTCTCCGTACATAAAGGTGGCGCCGTTGATCTCGCGCCTAGTCAGATTCCCGAGCCGCGCCAGGCGGCCGAAAGCATCTACAACTTGAGGAGAATATGCGAGCACGTGCTCGAAGTCGCGTTCAGCGTAGGCAGTGACTGCGCGATCGTGCGCAACATTCGCCGATAACCAAAGCGCTTGGCGGTTGTTGGGATCCGCTCCGAGAACGGAATCAGCAAATGCATTCGCCTTGATCAGGCTCTTTTCCGCCTCCCCATACTGGCCCTGTTGGTTCCATTCGGGAACTCCCTGATTGCGGGCGATGCGAAGATATGCATTACTGATTTCCAGGGCCAACGCTCTATCATGGAAAGCCTCCGGACCCAGACCTTCCAGGTACTGGATCGAGAGAGACATGAGTTTGTTCCGGAGCTTGAGGTCGGCAACGCCGAGTTCCGCTTCAAGATCGAGGAGTCTCTTCGACAGTTCATGCAATTGGCCAAAGCGTCGTTCTGCGATTATGCGCTGCCGATTTGCAACGTACAAGCCGACTGAGAGACTGCCCACCACGATCGCAGCCGCAATCACGGGAACCCAGTACCTCCGTAGAAACTTGCGCACTCGGTACCACGCGTTGCCCGAACGCGCCTTTACCGTACGCGACTCGAGAAACGCA
>Ga0187863_10001439_pt1 | contig 18950 bp, 10 predicted proteins | sample June2016WEW_11_1_FD_132975 | JGI IMG/M metagenome (GOLD analysis project Ga0187863, IMG submission 132975) | Peatland microbial communities from SPRUCE experiment site at the Marcell Experimental Forest, Minnesota, USA - June2016WEW_11_10 | ecosystem: Environmental > Terrestrial > Soil >... | reverse complement strand
TCGGCGTGGCCGGAATCGGGCAGATTAAACCACATGGGCACGGTGGCCAGCACGCTGGCTTCGTCGGATCGTTGGTTGTTTTGCGTGAGGGCGAACGCATAAATCTTTTTCTCGGGCGACCAGAAAGACTCGTCGAGCAGCACGCGCTTTTGGTCGAACTCCGTGGCCAGTTGTTTTTCCAGATCATCTTTGCCGGCGAACGCGGCCAGGCTGGAAAGGGCGCGTAGAGCCTCAACTCCCAGCCCAGCCTGATAAAACTCGTTCTTGACCGGCAACAGCGGACCGCCCTCAACCCAGCCGTGGCCTACCCCGGCATTTTGCGCGAAGCCCTGCGCATCGTAGGTGGAGCGGAGGAATTGGTATGCCCTCCAGGCGTTGTCCCAGTGGTCGCGAAGAAAAGCGAGGTCGCCGCTCTGCGCCACGTAATCATTCATGGCGATGATGAACAGCGGAGTCGCATCCGCGGACACGTAGGGATAGGGATAATCTTTGAACCACGGCACCAGTGTCGCGCTCTGCGAAATTTCGTGCGGAACTTTGCCGTCCTCGCGCTGGTATTTGCTGATGAAGTCGAGGGCGGTGCGCGCGGTGGCGTAGTCTCCTTCGGCGTTTAACGCGAACGAGGTCCATAAGGAATCGCGGCCGAAGAACCAGGCGAATCCTGGACGCTGGCTGGTGCCCGAAGTTCTGTAGCCTGCAACCAGGCCGGTGCCGAGGTAAGGATTGTTCGCCAAACCCTGGATGGTGCTGATGCGCGCCCAGTCGTAGGCCTGCAGCAAGGTTGTGTCTGGAAGGTCGAGGCTGACGGTTTGTGCGAGATAGCTTCGATAGTAGTCGGCGGAATCGCGCAGCAGGTCTGCGTAGGAAGACGACAGGCGCTGATACGTTTTGCTCGCATCTTCCATTCCTGCGACCGATCCCGCAATTACCAGCAGGCGGGTTTCGTGTCCCTTCGGCGTGACGCCCAGGCGAAACGAGTTCTCATTTGAAGATGAATAATTTGTTTCGTAGGCCTGGTGCGCGTCCTGCGCGGTGGGAGAGCCCACGAGCGCGGCAAACTTTCCGGTTTCTTCGCCGAAGACGAAGGCGTGGCGGTTCGCGTCCCAATCGACGTCGGTGCCGCCGATGGCCGCTGGCCATTCCAGTGCGAAGTCGGCGACGAAGGCCGCTTCGATTTCCAGCGGTTGTTCGGTTTCTATGTCGAACAGTATTACGGCTCCTTGTTCGTGCACCGGTACGAAGAGCGTTTCTCGCACGCGAAATGAATCGCCTGCATATAGCAGGGTCGCTGATTCGGGGCGCACCACCAGAGTGCGCGACAGACTTTCCGCGGGCAAGGCGCGGTCGCCGGAGCGGAAGGTCAGATGCAGATCGCGAAAAATCTTCAGCGGATAGACCCAGGCTTCCATGCGTCCGGACTCGTCGCCGAACAAGGCCGCGCGGGTGCCGACTACGGGAAGAAACTCCCAGGGGCGAACGGTTCGCGACAATTGCGGAGTCGGTTCCGTCTGCTGCGCGGGTAGAGAGGCGGGGGACACAAGAAGTAAGACGAGTAGAAGCGCGAGGCCTACAAAACCGAATCGGGCGGTAGGCCATGATGAAAGCGAATCACGGAGGGCGTTGAACGAAACGGTTGCGGCGGGTGGATGGAACCGTCGCAGGCTTGCGCCGGCGCTTGCTGAATGAAGGCTCACGACAAGAATGAGAAGCAGCGGCGAATTCTAGCACGACCTGCAACGCAGATTCGGCGATCGCGCCGATTTAAATCAGAAACACGACAAGATTCGCCGGTGGTCACTGAATCACAGGCGCTTCCGCTACACCCACGTAGGTGTCGGCTCCGCCATAGTAGAAAAGTTCGCGGCCTTTAAAAAGCGCGTGGCCTTCCACAAAAATAACGTTGGGAACTTGCCCAACTTTTTCCCATTCTTTTTCTGGAAAGAACACCGGCTTATCGGTGCGCCAGATCAAGCGCCGAGGGTCGTCGCGGTCGAAAACGGCAATGCCGGTGCGGTAGATGAGCTTGTCATCGGCGCCGTTGTAGACCAGATAAATTCCGTGCGGGGTCACGATGGGAGACGGCCCCGGTTCCACGACGCGCGAATCAAATTGACCCGCCCGCACCGGCAGCACGGGGGAAGTTGTGGCCTCAGTCCAGTGGATGAGGTCGGTGGAATAGGCCAGTCCCGTCTGATCTTTGTTATCGGCGGTCGTGCCGAGGAAATACATCCAGTATTTCCCGCCGATTTTTTCCGGTATGATCGCGCCGGACTTGGTCCAGCGGACGTTCCAGTTTCCTCGATAGGCGGGGAGGATGACGCCCTGGCGTTGCCAGCGAATCAGGTCGCGTGAAGTTGCGAGACAGAGCTGTGCGTCTTTCTTGTTGTAGGCGGTGTAGGTGAGGTAATAGACGTCGCCGAACAGAACCAGGCGCGGGTCTTCCACGCCGCCGTCTTTTTCGTAAGGCTCTGTGGGCGAAAACACTGGCTGGGCGCGCCGCGTGAAGTGCAGGCCGTCGCTGCTCTCGGCATAGCCGAGTCGCGAAGTGCCGTGCTTGTCCTGCGCGCGGTAGAGCATGATGACCTTGCCGGCGCGCACGACGACCGCAGGGTTGAAGGTGCCCGCCGATTCCCAGCCGTCGCCTTGCGGCGAGGCTTGTGGCGAGATCAGCGGCGAGATGACTGGCGTTTGAGACACGCGATGCCAGGCTTCCGACGGCCAATTTGCGCTATGCTGAAGATTCAGCGCCAGGAGCAGCGCCAGGAAACCGGTCCAGCTGGCGTGATGATTGGAACGGATCATTTTGTTGTGAGAACCGAACTGGTGCGACCGTCCGAACTGTTTAACTGATGCTAGCTGGAGCGCTGGTGCGAACGCTGACGCCGGTCGAACGCAGTCCCTAAGCGCCGTATCAAGTACGATGAGTGCTCTCCGATTCTCGCGCACCCTGCTGGTTCTGGCAACGACTTCGGGCACATTCTTTGTCGGGCATTCTTTCGTGCAGGCCACCCCGCTCGCGGCGCAGACGAAACCAGCGGGAAGCGCGGCTGCGACGGCGTATGAGACTGGTCGCGCCGCCTGGGAGCGCGGGGACGTTGCCGCCGCGCACGACGCTTTTGAAAAAGCTGTGCGGCTCAACCCGCGCAGCGCGGACGCGCAGAACATGCTCGGCCAGGTTCTGCTGCAGCAGGGGCGAGTCGATGACGCGATCGCGCATTTTCGAGCGGTGGTGAAGCTTCGTCCGACTGTGGCCGTCGCACACGCCTATTTGGGTCAGGCTCTTCAAACCCAGTCTCCTCAGACCCAGGGATCGCTGGATGAAGCGGTGACCGAATTTCGGCTCGCCGTGCAGTTGGCCCCGAAAACTCCACAGGCCCACGAGTCGCTGGGACGCGTGCTGAGCCTGCAGCAGAAGACCGACGAGGCCACTGCGGAAATCAAGGAGGCGGTGCGACTGGCGCCCGAGCGCCCGGAGTATCACGATGAACTGGGCGCGCTCTGGGCGCAACAATTGAAATTCGCGGATGCGGAAAAAGAATTCCACGAAGCGCTGCGGCTGGATCCAAAGTATGAGCCGGCTTATTTACATCTGGGGGTGGCGCTCGCGAGTGAGGGCGCAACGAAGCAGGCGCTAGAATCGCTGGATCAGGCCATCAAGCTGGACTCTAACGACGGCATTGCATGGTACCAGCGCGGACTTCTGGAGCAGGCATCCGACCCCGACAAAGCTCTACGCTCTTTTGAACGCGCGGCTGCGCTGAAGCCTGATCTCGCGGCCGTGCAAACGAGCTTCGGGCTATTGCTGCAGCGGCGGGGCGATGTGGAACGGGCGGTGACTGCGTTCTCGAAAGCCGTGGAACTCTCGCCGTCCGACCCGGAAGCGCACAATAATCTGGCGCTGGCGCTGGTGCAACAAGGCGGAGCGGACGCGGCGATCAAGGAATTTCAGCGAGCTCTCCAGTTGCGTCCCGCCGATTCGGGATTTCTGCAAAATCTGGGCACCGCTTATTTGCAGAAGACGGATTTTGATGCGGCGGCGAGCCAGTTTCGCGCCGCGTTGATTCTTGATCCGGAGCGCGCCAGCTTGCACTACGATCTGGCGCTGGCGCTTAAACTCAAAGACGACTTGCCCGCCGCCATCGCCGAGTGGAAGGAAGCCATTCGCCTGGATCCCAAGCTGGTGGATGCTCATTACAGTTTGGGAATTACTCTGTGGCAGTCGGGAGATTTTCCGGCAGCGGTGGAGCAGATGCGGCAAGCGATTCAGATTCAACCCGATTATGCCGAAGCTTATTACATGCTGGGAACGGTTTTGAAGCAGATGGGCAAGTTGCCCGAAGCCGCAGATGCGCTGCGGGAGGCAACGCGGCTGCAGCCGGACTTCGCGGGTGCGCATACTACATTGGCGTCGATCCTGCGCCAGCTCGGGGATTCCGCTGGAGCGGCCGCTGAAAGCAAGCTCGGCGCGGAAATTACCAAGGAGAAAAATAATCTGCAGGCGGCTACGTTCGCGACGAATTCAGGACGCCGCTTGCTGAATGCGGGCGACCTCGACGGGGCGATTTCGCAGTTCCACTCCGCCATTGATGCCATGCCCACCTACGCTGCGGCCCACTACCAACTGGGGTTGGCGCTGCGACAAAAAGGGGATGCCGACGGAGCCAAGCAGGAGCTACAAAAAGCTGCCGAGCTAGGTGCGCATGCGACGGCGCCGTCGAATTAGCGCAGGAGTGTTTAAGACTTGTTCCGGTTGCCGAAAGTCGTTGGCGTGGCTTGTTCGCTTCTCGCGCTGGCGAACCTCGCATCTCAGAAGTATCCGGCGTTTCAATCGGCGAAACCTGTTGCGGCCTCCGGTGAAAACGGATTCGTCGGCAACGAGGCCTGTGCGCGCTGCCACGCGGCAATCTTTGAATCCTACCAGCGGACGGCTATGGCCCACGCCAGCGGCCCTGCGATCGAAACTGTGGCGAGCGATACTGTGGCAGGCGAGGCAGTGGCGAGCGACGCGGTGGCTCCCGCGGAGTTCGATCACAAGCCTTCCGGCGTTCATTACCGTATTTACCGGGAGGGGGGACGCGCCTGGCTCAGTTACGATCGCCCGGGCAACGGGCGGCCGGGCGATACTTCGCTTCACGGGAAAAAAGAACTACTCTACTACATTGGTTCGGGACGGCGCGGCCGCAGCTATCTTTTCGAGACGGATGGTTTCCTCTTCGAGTCTCCGGTGAACTGGTACGCGAATAAACAGACCTGGGATATGGCGCCCGCCTACCAGTCTGCACGGGAGATTCCGCTGAATCTTCCGGCCTATACGAGTTGCCTGCACTGCCACGTGAGCGGGATGCAACCGCCGCTGAAGGGCACCGCGAACCGCTATCCGACTCCTGCGTTCACGCACAACGGAGTGTCGTGCGAACGCTGTCACGGGCCCGGCGCCGCACATATAAACGCAGGCGCACACATAAACGCTGGGGCGCAGGCAAACGGCGGCGCGATCGTGAATCCCGCGAAGTTGAGCGCGGCGCGGCGCGACGAAGTCTGCATGCAGTGCCATCTCGAGGGCAAGGTAGCGATTGAGCGGGCGGGGCGTCACGTTTATGAGTTTCGTCCCGGAGCAGCGCTCGCGGATTATATCCGTTATTTTGTGCTGGTTGGTGGGCAGAGTGGTGGGCAAGATGCAGGGCAAGGCGCGGGACTGGGCGCGGTCAGCCAGGTGGAGGCGTTGGCGCAAAGCGGGTGCAAGAAAAAAGCTGGCGATGCTATGTGGTGCGTTAGCTGTCACGATCCGCATCGGTCTCCTGCGCCGGAAGAGCGGGTTGCGTACTATCGCGGCAAATGTCTGGCATGTCATGGCGAATCTTTCGCGGCCAAGCATCATGCCGATCATCCGGATTGCACCGCATGCCACATGCCTGCTTCGCCCAGCACCGATGTGGCGCACACGCAGGTGACAGACCATCGCATTCCGCGGAGAACGCAGGTTTCGCCGCGATTTTTGCAGGATGCGGACGTGCGTGGATCGTCGCCGAAATTGGTTCCTTTCCCGGATTCGCAGGAGGTTGATCCCCGGGACCTGGCGCTGGCGTGGGAATCGCTGGTGGAGAGCGGAATGACTGCGGCGGAACCGCAGACGCAAAAATTACTGGCGGCGGCGCTTAAGGAATCTCCAAACGATCCTGCGCTTCTGGCCGCTCTGGGATACATCGAACAGAAGCGCGGCGCAACGGAAAATGCGCGGGAACTCTACCAGCAAGCGCTTCGCGCCGATCCTGATTTAATTGACGCTGCAACTAATTTGGGTGTGATCGAGGCGCAGAAGGGACATCTGCAGGATGCGGTCAAGCTTTGGCAGGATGCGTTTCGGCGCGCGCCCGACCGCAGCAGCATCGGCATGAACATCGCCCGCGTTTATTGCCAGGCAGAGAAATACGACGAGGCGAGAAAAATTGTGGTTCGAGTGCTGGAGTTCAATCCGGATCTGGACTCAGCGAAGAAAATACTGCAGGGGCTCAGTGGCACGCCCGCGAGTTGCCGTCCTTGAAGGCTTCGGGAATCAGCGTGGTCGCGCAGGATCGGGCGCGCGAGGCTCCGAGGCAGAGGCAGAGATAGACAGCTCTTCCCCGCCACTCGTAGAATTTAGCGGGCGCTACGCTTGCGGCGTTTCTATGCGTGATAGAAGTTTCGCTTGGTCCACGGGTCGCTGCTTACGCTGGGCGCTGACTGCTGTGTGCCTCGCCTCGGTCGCACTGGCGCAGCATGGAGCGGTCGATCTTGACGGCAATACGGTTGATCCCTTCGCTGCGTCGTCGGGCAAAATTTTGGTTCTGATTTTTCTTCGCAGAGACTGTCCCGTCTCCAGCCGCTATGCGCCGACCATTCAGCAGATCAGCGCGCGGTATGGGCACGACGCCAGTTTTTGGCTGGTGTATCCCGACAAGGCTGAGACCGGGCGAACCATTCATCAATACCTTTCCGACTACGGGTACCGGCTACCGGCGCTGAGAGATCCGGATCACACACTGGTGAAGCTGGCGCACGTGCAGATCACGCCCGAGGTTGCAGTGTTTGATCGCAAACATCAGTTAATTTATGACGGACGAATTGACGACTGGTATGTCAAGCCGGGTCAGTCACATCCGGCGGCAACGACGCACGAGTTGAGTGATGCGATCCGGGCTGCGCTGGCCGGTCAATCGGTGGAGAACAGTGAAGTCAGGGGAGTGGGATGTTACATCTCGGACCTCGACTGAAGCGCGGGACACGAGGGCCGGGGTGGTCTCCCGCGTCATGTTTGCTCAGTTCGTGGTTGCGCGCTTCGTGGCCGCAGTGGCCACTCGCTCTTCTGACTATTTTCGGCGCGGTTGCGGCGCTGTTTGGCTGGCCTGCGGCCCGCGCCGCGTCCGATCAAAAACTTGAGGGGCGCGAAGTTACTTTCAATCGTGACATTGCTCCGATTGTGTTTCGCTCCTGCGCCACGTGTCACCAACCGGGTGAAGCGGCTCCGTTTTCTTTGCTGACTTATTCTGATGTGAAGAAGCATGCGCGGCAGATTGCCGAGGTGACCGAGGCGCGGACTATGCCTCCGTGGCTTCCGGAACCACAGAAGTTGAAACTTGCCGATGAGCTGCGATTGTCGGAGATGCAGATCAAACTTTTCCGGGAGTGGTTCGATCAGGGAGCAATCGAGGGCGACTCTCGTGATCTGCCGCCGGCGCCGAAAATCGCTGAGGGTTGGAGGCTGGGCACTCCCGACCTGATTCTTACAGCGGAGAAGGCTTTGACTCTGCCGCCGCAAGGATCGGACACTTACTGGAATTTTATTTTTCACCTTCCCATCCAGCAGACGCGCTGGGCAAAGGCGATCGAGATTCGTCCCGGGGACAAACGCTACGTGCACCACGCCAACATTCTCGTGGATCGCGCCGGATCGCTGCGTTCGCGCGAGGCCGCACCGGGAGGCGGATTCGGAGGAATGGAGATTCAGATTGAGTCGCAAACATTCGATCCCGACAGCCACTTGCTTTTCTGGAAGCCGGGAACCGTTCCTTACGTGGAACCGGAGGGGATGGCATTGCGTCTGGACAAGGGCACGGACCTGGTTTTGAATACGCACTTGCAGCCGTCGGGAAAAACGGAAGTGATCCAGCCCAGCATTGGCATTTACTTCACGGACCATCCCGCAACGAAGTTGCCCATGCTTCTGCAGTTGGAAAACGACGCCAAGCTCGACATTCCTGCGGGACAAAAAGATTTCCTGGTGACAGATGAATTCAAGCTGCCCGTCGATGTCGAGTTGCTGGCGATCTATCCGCACGCGCACTATCTGGGAAAAGACATCCAGGCGTACGCCACGTTCCCGGACGGCAAGAAAGAAACGCTCATTCACATTCCGCAGTGGAACTTGAACTGGCAAGCGGTATACCGATATCAGCAGCCGGTTTTGCTGCCCAAGGGCACGACGGTGAGTCTGCGGTATGTGTATGACAATTCGGAAGAGAATCCGTTGAACCCGAATCGTCCTCCGGCGCACGTGATGGGCGGCAACCGTTCGAGCGATGAGATGTGCCACCTGTGGCTGCAGGTTTTGCCGGTGCATTACGATGTGGCGCGTGGTGATCCGCGGATGGTGCTGCAGGAGGCTTTAGCCCGCCACAACCTGGAGAAAAATCCTGCCGACTTTGAGGCGCATTACAATCTCGCGGCGATGTTGCAAGCCAGAGGCCAGCTCGCTGACGCAACGGGCGAATACGAGACCGCGCTGCATCTTCGTCCCGAGGACGCAGCCGCGAACAATGCGCTGGGCGCGGTGTTGCTGGCCGCCGCAAAACCTGGCGAGGCGGTACAGTATCTCGCACGAGCGTTGCAAATCCGGCCGGGTTACTTTGACGCTCACTACAATCTTGGGCAGGCCCTGGCTTCCCAGGATAACTTTGAGGACGCAGCACAGCAGTTTCGTCAGGCTTTGCAGGCGCAGCCGGACGATGCGAACGCGGAGGCGAACCTGGGATCGGCTCTGGCGGAGATGGGGCAATTCACCGAGGCAAAAACACATTTCGAGCGGGCGCTGCAGATTGATCCGCACCATTCGCTGGCAAAACAGAATTTGGAGGAACTGCTGCGACTCATGAACCAGCATTAGATTCGCTCAGCAGTCAGTGCAGTGCTCACCGAGGAATATGCGTCTGCGGCTCGAACTCCTTCTCAGCACGGCAGGATTATCATGAAATCAACACCTAACGGAGTAGACGGAGACCGATTGGCTCGATGGACTTGGGTCGCATTCCTTCTATGGAGTTGCTCGTCTATTGGGATCGCTCAACAGGCGGGGCAGTCCGATGCATCGCAGACCGCTTCCGGTGCGCCCGCTCAAGTTGCGCCTGAGATCGTCGCTGCACGCAAGCTCACAGAGCAAGGAAAATTCGACGAAGCGATTGCCGATCTGGAAGGGCTCGAAACCGGCGCTCCCAATACGAAAGGATTGGACCTGGAACTGGGCACGGCGTATTACAAGAAGGGCGATTTTCCCAAGGCGATTGAACATTTGAAAAAAGCGTCGGCCGCTGATCTGGCGAATGGCGAAGCGGCGCAACTTCTCGGACTTTCCTACTACCTGGGCGGTCATCCGGCGGATGCGATCCCTTTGCTCGAAAAAGTTCAGGGATGGTTTCCGCGCGCGAATGTGGATGCGGCTTACATTCTCGGAATCTGCTATATCCAAACTAAGGACTATCCGCAGGCGCGCAAAGCGTTCGCCAGAATGTTTGAAGTGCCGCCAGACTCCGCTGCCAGCTATTTGTTTGCGGCGCGCATGCTGTTCCGCCAGGAGTTTGACCCGGTGGCGGAAGAATACGCGCAGAAGGCCGCGGCTCTCGATCCCAAGCTTCCGCTGGCGCATTTTCTGCTGGGCGAGTTGTATCTCTACAAATCGCGAGTGCCCGAGGCGATTGCGGAATTTGAAAAAGAAATCGCAATCAATCCCGGACACGCCCCCGCCTATTACAAGCTGGCCGACGCTTATTCGCGAATCCAGAAATTTGAAGATGCGGAACGGCTTCTGCAGCGCTCGATCTGGCTGGATGCCACCTCGACCGGACCGTACATCCTGATGGGAAAAGTTCTGGAGAAGAAAGGTGAATTCGAGCTGTCCATCCGCGCGCTGCAGCGGGCGGCCAACATGGACCCTAACAACCCGACAACGCATCATCTGCTTGGACAAGCTTACCGCGATATGGGCAAGAAAGACGAAGCCGAGAACGAACTGAAGCTCGCGGAGGAGTTGCAGATGCGGCAGAATTCGCATCCCTAGTCAGCGGATGCGGCGGGGCTGTAGCTTAGCTCGTCGGTGCGGCGGGACGAATCGTCTTGTCGCCGGGAGGCGGCGCACTCTTCGGGGGGTTGGCCTTTTCCTCGGAGTCGACGGAAAACAGCATGTAGCGATTAAAGCTGTGGCGGCGATAGTAGCGGTGCTTGCGGAAATCGAAATAGATCTCAGCGCTTTTCGGCAGCCAGAGTGAAGTATTTTTTTTCGCGAATGGAATCGGTCCATACTCCACGACCTGATGTTCACTCAGCAGCTGGATTTCCGGCATCGGCTTCACCATCTCTGACTCAATGCGAACAATCTGAAAATTGTCGGCGGTGATCCAGGCACGGCCTTTAAGTTTCACGGGATGCATCTGATCCCCCACCTTGTAGCTGTGCATCCGCACGGGGCGGTCGTCGCGCTGGCGGAAATACAACACCCACGTTGCCTGCCCGTGCCAATCGCCCAGGCCTTCGCACGAGATCTGGAAATTGTCGCGCATGTGGGGATGAAAAACGAGAGCCAGCCCCACGAAGCCGGTGCTGGCAATCTGATCGGGGTAACCGCCCAGATCCAGCCGTTCGGCGCGATCTTCATCAACCGAAAGGAACCCGGGCTCAGACTCGGTGATAGACGCGACGTAATTGAATTTTCTGGTCTCGGTCCGCGTGGGAGTGCCGAACTCATCCAGTCGCTGGTGCAACAAATCCTCGACTGCCGCAAAGCGAGTCACATCCTGCGAGAGTTCCAGCACTCGCTTGCCCGATTCCTCGATGACTCGCTCCGAAGGGCAAGCGACGCCAGCGGCGAGCGCGGGTTTTATCTCGTCGACCCCGGCGGGTTGCCACGACCTAAAGGACAGTCCGGGGCCGGGAAGAGCCAGCAACGGATCGACGCCTGACAACTTCGCTTCGGGGTTAGCCGGGCTTTGCGCTGGTGCGGGAGTTGAAGCGCGTTCCTTGATCTCGGCGATCAAACTGCGCACCTGCCCCGCCATGGGATGCCGCGGCGAGGCCTGCAGAAACGCATTCAGCGCCTGGATGGCTTCTTCGTCGCGTCCCAATCCCACCAGAGCCTGACCAAGGACGAGCTGAGCGGCACTCGCGGCGGCCTTTCCCTTTTCGATTGCGGATTGTGCCTCGTCGCGCGCTTTGCCGTAGTCTTTTTGTCGCAGATAGGCGTCGGCCAGCAAGTCATGCGGCAACCAGCTTTCCGCATCGGCCGCGATCGCCGACTCCAGAGCGGACCGAGCTGCCGGATAGTTCTGCTGTTCAAGACCAGATCTTCCCAGCAGCGTGAGGGTCTGAACATTGTTGGGCTTTAAGGCTGCGGCGGTGCTCAAGTAATTCCCAGCTTGTGCGTAGTCTTTCTTCTGGAAGTACAAATACCCGAGAAGGAAATCCAAGTCCGGGCTGGCGGGAGCCGATTTGATTGCATCGTCCAATTGTCGCTCCGCTTCTTTGAGATTCCCAGACTTGAGCGCTGAAATCGCATGCTTCGTTTGTTTGCGTGCCTTGGGAGACATCACGCCGGCCGCCACGTCCAGATTGAGGGCTGAGGGGTCGCGGCGCAGAACAATGTCCATCTCCAGCGGCCGCAGCGAACTCATCACCTGCAACTCTTTGTGCGCGCTGAAATATCCGACCGCACTCACTTCCACGTCATAACTCCCATACGGAACGTTCGCGAAGATGCTCTTGGAGGTGTCCTCTGTGGTCTGCCAGATCGCCGTTTGTGCGCCCAGGTTCACCAGCTTCAGCAGCGCTTGCCGATCGAGACGGGTCCGGCTGTCCTCCGCAAACACGCTGAGGACGAGCACGCCGGTCCCAGGAGCGGTGTTGTAGGCCGTGGAAAAATCTGCCAGGGAGCCGGGATCATTGAGAATGCCCGAGCGTTGGGCAGATGCGGTCCCTGCCAGCAAGCTGAACAGGGACACTCCGCAGACCAAGGCCAGAGAAAAGTTCGCTCGTACGCTACAGCTGCGCGACATAAGATCGACGAAGTGTTCCACAGTGGAGCAGCGGGGTCAAACGGATTCGTGAACGGACACCGAGCTGCGCTGCGAAAAACTTAAGACCGCTCGCTCCCTCATCCCGGGACATCAGTGAGCTCGGCTGCGCACTGCCACCAGATCTTCCTTCACCGGCACGCCGTGAGCTACTTTTATTCGCAAGAGAGCTTCGAACGGCTTGAGATCGCCGGGCTTCGAGACGCCGAGACGCTGCAACAACTCGGCCAGCGAATCTTCCCGGCAAACATACTCCACGGCCGCTTGAGTGCCGAAGGTCGAATTTCCGGCCAGGATCAGGATGGAACGCTCCGGGTCAAGTCCGGGCAGCAGTCCGATCACGGCATAATCTTCGGTGGTCGCCTGGTTTGCGGGAGTGGCAAAGTACATTGTCGACTCGCCGGATTGAGGATGAACGTTAAACACCCCGAGATCGCCTTTGCGGGGACCGGAGTCCACGCGGCGGAACACGAACTCTCGCGTTCCCGGAACATCCAGCAGCGTGAGGTTCTCCGAGGGCGACCCCACAAAGATGAGGTCGTTGTTCTTCGCATCGTCGAGTGAGAACAGGGCTCCGCGCTTCACGCGAAGCTGTCGATTGAGGAGACCGAAGACGTTGTCAAGCTGGTGAACCGCCAGCACTTCCCCCACGCCCGTGTAGTGGTCGAGGACAAAAGCGCGGGAGTCCGAGGACGCGTTGAAGTACCGCATTCCGGTCTCCGGCCGGCCAACGAAGCTCCCGTTGCTGAAGATCACCCAAGGCTGTTGCGGACCGCTGACGAAGTTGTTCCAGAAAACCTGGTACGCCGCTGGAGCGGACGGCGGGGCTGCGGCTGGCGGCCGCGATCTGGTAACCAGCAACACTCCCACCGCCGCCAGCGAAACCAGCAACAACACGGCGAGCACAACAACAGCGATCATCCAAGGCTGTTTAGATGTTTCTTCGTCGCTTGCTGCCTGCTTCGCGAATCGCAGGCTGACTCCGGGCAGCGTCGAAGTAGGAGCGGGCGGAGTCCGCACCTGGAAGGTCAGAGCATAGGAGCCTTTCGGCACCTCTACCACGATGGGATCGTCGAGGCCCTCATGGGAGTAGTACTCCGCGAGTTTGACGCGCAACCGCCCCGCCTGCACGCGGACTGTAGAATCGCTTTGCGGGTCGAAGCCGGGGGAACGTCCCAGGACCTCGGTGGCGATCTGGTACTCCTTGAGCGCGACACCGGGTTGGTCCAGGGAGTGTTCAGCGAGGTAGCGAAGCAGCTTGCACAGCGACTCAGATCCTCGAAGGCTATGACTATTAATAAGTTTATCTATTTGCTGGAAGCATTGCTCCCGCCCAGCCGCGTACGTACGTGTCAAAGCCATTTAACAACCACGTAACAGAGGTCTGTATCTTGCTGTGACTCTAGCACTTTACACCCGTAACCGTTAAAAACCTAGTGAAACTTAGTTCAATAGTGGTTTTGTACTACCACTTGCAGGCTCCTTATTGCAAGGTCTCTCTGCAAGTCTCGTGCAATTGAACCGGGTTCATCGAAACGTGGGTATCGGAATCTGGGGCAATCGAACTTCGTTCCAGCAACGGCGATTCTAGACGGCGGTTCCAGGAGGACTTCCATGAAGAAGTCAGTTCTCGCGGCGGTGGTGACGTTGGTATTTCTCTGTGGCTTCTGTGTGCCGGGAGCATTCGGTCAAGCGGTTTTCGGCAGCATCCTGGGCACCGTGACTGACCCGTCCGGAGCGGCTGTGGCCAATGCCAAAGTTACAGTTATCGACCAAGGCAAAGGCACCACCGACCAGACCACGACTAACGAAAGTGGCAACTACACCGTCACGCACTTGATCCCGGACTCCTATACCGTTCAGGTCGAAGCCGCGGGCTTCAAGAAGCTCGAGTTCAAAGACATCCAGGTGTCAGCTGACACTGGCTCCAAGGTCGACGGCCAGTTCCAGGTCGGCTCGACCAGCGAACAGGTGGAAGTCACCGCGGAATCGCCGCAACTGAAGACCGACCGCGCCGACGTCGCGATCGAGTTCAACGAGAAATACGTGGAAGACTTGCCAGTCCTGAACCGCAACTTCACCAGCTTTGAGCTCCTATCGCCAGGCACGCAAAAGCTGGTGGGCTGGAGCCACGCCGCTACCGAGAACCCGCAGGGCGGCCAGCAGATCTTCGTCAACGGCCAGCATTTCAGCGGCACCGCCTTCGAGCTGGATGGCACCGACAACCAGGACCCAATCCTCGGGATTATCGTGGTCAACCCGAACCTGGACGCAATTGAGGAAGCCAAGGTGACGTTGGGCAACTACGATGCCGAGTTCGGCAAGGCCGTGGCTGGCGTTGTGACGGTGCAGACCAAGTCCGGCAGCAACGACGTTCACGGCAGCGCAGACTGGTTCCGTCGGACGGATGCCACGGCGGCGCGCAACCCGTTCAATCAATTCGCTGGGGACGGGGTTCCCGGGCCCGTGATTCCCTCGTCGCGTTGGCAGCAGTTTGCTGGGACCCTTGGCGGCCCGATCGTCAAAAACAAGCTATTCATCTTCGGAGACTACCAGGCTACGCGCCAGAAGGCCGGGATTAGCAATCCAGAGTCGATTCCGACCGCTCTGTTGAAGAGCACGTGCGTGACCGGCGGAACGAACTGCGACTTCAGTGATTATGCCGCGAAAATCGGCAACGGCATTGCAGGGGACCCGACCAACTTCCTGTACGATCCAGCGAGCACACCTAACGTCGATGGCACTGGGAGAATGGCGTTCTGCGGCAGCAATCCCGAGTTTCTGACGGTCGGAAAGAATACTCCGGGCTACAACGCGATCAACGAGGCGGCGTGCGCCACTCCGTTCCAGATTCCCGTAGGCAAGATGTCAGCGGCAGCCCTCAACATGCTGGCCGCTTTTCCCAACCCCACGGCCGCGGGTGTCACGAACAACTTCGTTGGATCTGGCGCCGGTCCCTACAACCAGAACAGCGTTGACACACGCGTCGATTACGCCATGAGGCCGACAATTGCCGTGTTCGGTCGATTCAGTCTTGATTATTTCAGCCTGTCGGGAGCGCCCAGCCTGGGTGCCGTCGGCGGCGTCGGTTATGGCCCGGGCGGTCTCGCCGGAAGCTCGAACGTTCACAACTACAGCTTGGCAACTGGTGTGACCAAGACTTTCAGCTCCACCTTGCTGGGTGATTTCCGCTTTGGCTATTTTCAGTACAACCCGCTCACCAACAAACCGGACGCCGGCAAGGCGGCAATGACGGCCTTCGGTATTCCAAACGCGAACTTCGGCGATAACTTTACTTCAGGCCTGGGCGAATTCGACATGGACGGAACGGAGTCGAACTTCGGCGATGGCTTGGGCGTCGCGCGTTGCAACTGCCCGCTGATCGAGCGCGAGCGGCAGTTCCAGTGGGTCGCCAACATCACGAAGATCCACGGCAACCACCAGTTCAAGTTTGGCGGCGATTTCCGTTACGCGCGAAATCTGCGTGTGCCGAGCGACTCCAACCGGACGGGCGATTACGCCTTCAGCCATTTGGCCACTTCTGGCGGCGTTTCCGATAACTCGCCTAATCAGCTCAGTGGTCTGGGCGGGATTGACATCGCCACGTTTATGCTCGGCGATGTCACGAATCTGGGCCGTTACGTCAGCACCAGCGTGGACGCTGCTGAACGTCAGCATCGCATGTTCTACTACGGCCAGGACACCTGGCGCATAACACCCAAACTCACCCTGAACTACGGGTTGCGCTGGGAAGTCTACTTCCCAGAGTACGTAAACGGGAAAGGGCAAGGCGGCTTCACCAACATCGCCATCGGCGATGGACACGACCGCGTGGCCGGCTACGGCAATATCGGGCTGAATGGAAACATCGACAATAAGTGGAGCTATTTCGCTCCGCGCCTGGGCGCTTCCTATCAGATCAATGCGAAAACCGTCGTGCGAATGGGCTATGGCCGCAGCTTCGACATGGGCGTCTTCGGTTCGAATTTCGGACACGCCGTCACGCAGAATCTGCCCGTGCTGGCCGCACAATCGGTTGCCGCTTCGAACTCCAACCCGGCGGCTACCAACAACGACGTACCCGCGTTCAAGTTAGACGCGGGGCCGCCAATCTTCACGTTCCCGACGGTTCCGGCCGATGGCTTGCTGCCGCTAAGCGGACCGGCGGGGAACCTGGCGCCGCATATCCGTCCCACTTATCAACGGCTGCCAACGCTAGACGCGTGGAACGTGACCGTGCAGCGTCAACTGAACAACACTACGTCGTTGGAAGTGGCATACATCGGCAATAAAGGCACGAACGGTTTTGCCGGAGACGGCAACACCTACAACGTCAACCAGCCTTCCATCATCGGATATGGCACTCTGACGCAGGCGGAACGCAGGCCGTTTTACAACAAGTTCATTTACCCGGACTGTTCGACCGCGAACGTGGGTACGATTGTCGCAAACACGTGCGGCAATACAGGAGTGCCTCTGGCGGATCAATTAACCTGCTGTTCGAACGATCAGGGCAACTACCTGGGCAATGACGCCAGCAGCATTTACAACGCTCTGCAGGTAAAGCTGGACAAGCGCTTTTCGCACGGTCTGCAGTTCCTGACGCATTACACCTACGCCAACGCGAACAAGTATGACAGCAACTACTACGCGATTAGCCATCCCATCTCATATGGGCCGGACGATCAGGTCCGCCATAACGCATGGGTGACCACGACGGTATACGAATTGCCTTTTGGCAAAGGCAAAACGTTCGCCGGCAACGCAGGCAAAGCTGAAGACACGATTATTGGGGGCTGGCAGATTACAGGGACCTCAAACTGGAGCAGTGGGTTGCCCTGGACGCCCAGCACCGCGGAATGCGGCGGTGAAGAAGACGTGGGTGTCTGCCGTCCGGACAGAGGTACGGGATCATTCCACTTGGGTGCCGGCTCGCTACAGCACCCGGCGGGTGGAAATCCTTATATCCAGTACTTTACGCCTCTGACGGCGCTGGGCGGTCCCTTTACCGATCCGGGCTCGGGCAATCTGGGCAACATCGGGGTTAACAGCCTCCGCGGTCCACGGGCTTTCTATGCCGATGCCTCGATCTTCAAGAACTTCAACATCGGTGAGCGCGTAAAAGCCCAGTTCCGCATGAACGCCTACAATGTGTTCAATCACCCCGTGTTGGGTTTTGACGCCAATGAAGGAAACACTTGCATCGACTGCGGCGGCAACGCGGGGCAGATCACCAACATCGAAGCTGACTCTTCGCCGGGTTCGACCACGGGCATGCGTCAGCTCGAGTTTGCTTTGAAGTTCACGTTCTAAACGGATGACGCGCCTCTTTCTCACAGGGAGTCCTTCGGGACTCCCTCTTGTTTTGCGCTTTTGCGCTGCTGTGGCTGATATTGATTGATCGGGCTATTCGGGCTCCACGCGGGCGTGCGCCGCCGTCGTCATAACCCTGGCCGGTTACGAATTGCAGGGATCATGAAGAAAACTGTGGTTGGCCTCGGCGAGATTTTGTGGGATGTCTTGCCGAACGCGACGCACCTGGGAGGCGCTCCCGCCAACTTCGCCTACATCACCAGCCTGATGGGCGATCGCGGCGTGGTCGCCAGCCGCGTGGGAGCGGACGCGCGAGGCCAGGAAGCTCGACGCCGCATGGATGCGCTCGGCCTGCCGGTAACGTTTCTGCAAACTGACAAAGATCATCCCACCGGCACGGCACAGGCTTGCGTCGACGGCAAGGGACAAGCCAGCTTTGTGATTGCGCAGCCGGCGGCGTGGGACTTTATGGAGTGGACCACGCAATGGCAAGATCTTGCCCGGGGGGCCGATGCGGTTTGTTTTGGATCGCTGGCGCAGCGCTCGGCCCAGAGCCGCGAAACTATCAGAAACTTTCTCCGCGCGACTTCGCGGGACGCACTGCGCATCTTCGACGTCAACCTCAGAGGCGATTTCTATTCCCGCGAACTGCTCGCTGAATCCATGAGCCTTGCCGATATCGTCAAGCTTAACGACGAAGAACTGCCGAGGATCATGAAACTCGGCGGCCTCGTTCATAGTAACGACCACAGCGGCGGCCACGGCGGCGAGAAATCGTCAGCCGAAAAGCTGCTCAGACTCTACGATCTGGAACTGGTCTGCATCACGCGAGGAAACCGCGGGAGTTTATTGGTCGGCAAGTCGGGGTCGAGTCAGCACGCCGGGTTTCGCGTGCAGGTGGCGGATACCATCGGCGCCGGCGACGCTTTTACCGCAGGGCTCACCCACGAGTACCTGCACGGAGCAACACTCGACGGCATGAACGAAGTCGCGAATCTGGTGGGAGCATGGGTGGCGAGCCAGCCGGGGGCCACTCCGGCGCCGAAGCAAGGAGCGCTGGAGAACTCGCTGGCCGAGATTTCCTGAGCGAATTCCTGGCCGAATTTGTTGGCCGAATTTCTTGGCGAGACTTCTTGACCGCGCTCCGCGCCTACCTGGGCGTTGTCGTCAGATCCGGCTGCGACTTCTCCAAGCGGTCAACCATTTCTTTCGGCAGTCCGTGCAGCAGTTCGAGAAACGCCGCGTTGGTCCAGCCGAACCCCACGACATTCATGTGGTAGCCGAGCTCCACGCTGGATTCCGACGATCGCGTCACCACGTTGTACT
>Ga0187863_10001437_pt1 | contig 18959 bp, 15 predicted proteins | sample June2016WEW_11_1_FD_132975 | JGI IMG/M metagenome (GOLD analysis project Ga0187863, IMG submission 132975) | Peatland microbial communities from SPRUCE experiment site at the Marcell Experimental Forest, Minnesota, USA - June2016WEW_11_10 | ecosystem: Environmental > Terrestrial > Soil >... | reverse complement strand
ATCACGGCGGGCGTTTATGTCAACGACAACGAAAGCGGGCTGATTGAGGACATCGACGAGTGGCTGGAACATCTGGCACCGTTCCGCAAGAACTATAAGCATCACGAAACCGGGGAGGACAATGGCGATTCGCACTTGAAGGCGCTATTGATTCACCACGAGGTGATCGTGCCGATTACGGCCGGCAAACTCGATTTGGGGACGTGGCAGCGAATCTTCTATGCGGAGTTCGATGGGCAGCGCGACAAGCGAGTGATTGTGAAGGTGATGGGAGAGTAAGGCAGTGGCCAGTGGTCAGTGATCAGTGATCAGTGGCCAGTGCGGATTCGCTCGGCTACGAGTGCAACTTCGCGGGCGCAACCCGGTCTTTAATGAGAAACTAAGTTGCCGGCACCCAAGTAAATGTAACTGGCCACTGACCACTGGCCACTGATCCAGGAGGATCGATGACTGACGAGCTGCAGGAACTACAGGAGCATGCGGAGAAGGCCAGAGAGGACCGTTCGCTAGCGGCGGTGTCACTGACGATGGCGGTGCTGGCCGTGTGCGTGGCGGTGGTGTCACTGCTGGGGCACCGGGCGCACACCGAGGAAGTTGTGCTGCAGGCGAAGGCTTCCGATCAGTGGGCGTATTACCAGGCCAAGAATATTCGCGAGCACGAGGACGAACTGTTCGCCGATTTCGCTGCCGTCGCAGGGAGCAGCGATGCTGGAGCGATGGCCAAGTTCCGGGAAAAGTCTGCGCAGGAGGGGGAGCGCTACAAGCACGACAAGGGGGAGATCAAAGACAAGGCGGATGACCTGGATCGAGAAGTTGTCGTGGAACGGCGGCGCGCCGACCGGTATGACCTGGCGGAAGTGTTTCTGGAGATTGGGCTCGTGATTACCTCGATCACGCTGCTCTCGGGGCGGCGAATCTTCTGGCACGTGGGGATCGTGTTGAGCGTGGTGGGCGTGGTGGTAGCGGTTATGGGCGCAGTGGTGCACTGAGCACAATCGCTAGACGGCGACTTCGTATTCGCTCTTAACCAGGCCGCTTGGATAATGCTGCGTGGCGATGTGACGGAGACGCACGTCGCGCGGCAGGGCGCCGAAAAGAGGAATACCGTCTCCGATGAGCACGGGCACGCGGGTGATGATGAGGCGTTGAATAAGGCCAGCGCGCAGGAAGTTCTGAATGGTGATCCCGCCGTCGACATAGAGGTGGTGGGCGCCAGTGGCGGCGAGTTTCGCAACAATGTCGGCCGGAGATCCGGCCATCTGCTCTACAATCCCTCCCCGCACCGCGGATAAGTCAACGGGGCGGCTGCTGAGGACGACTACGCGCTTGTCCCCATACGGCCATGCCGGGAAGGCGAGAACAGTTTCGAAGGTCTTGCGGCCGATCACCAGGGCATCGATGGTGGCGATGAATTCGTTGTAGCCGTGCGGTTCGCCGCCGCTCTCCGGTAGAAAATCGAGATCGCCGTTCGGTCGGGCGATGAAGCCGTCGAGGCTGGTGCCGATAAAAACAGAAACTGTCATCGTGGACTTCCTGCTCAGCCGAAAATCTTCTGCTGACTTCAAAAGCGGCACTATTGTACCTGCGCTGGACTGCTCGCGACCGGGTGAAACGGACCCTCCTCAGGGAACTCATCGACTAGGCTTCAACGCCATCCATCAGCGCAAAAGCCGTTTTCATGCAGAACAGGTGTCGAAAGGTCTCGCGACGCGTTGGTGGAATGGTAGTGAGGAACTACTGTGGAGGCAAGGGACGGAAGACGAAGGTTCGGCACCAATGCCGGTGGTTCGGCACGGACGGACGAGGCAACGAGAGCGGAGATTGCCATCGAAGGCAAGGATTTAGCCGGAAACATTTCCACAGGGGGGTGGCAGCTCACATGCACTGGTTTGCGGAATCTGGCTGCTGTTACAAGTCTCAGGGGGCGAACTGTGAGGGGGTACAAGTCTGAGATTGAAAGAGCAGACCGGCGGAGGGTACGATGCTCAGCCACTGCGCGAATTCACAATGCTCAAAACCGTTTCTCCGACTGCGCCAAGGCAAGCTGTTTCTGGTGGAATCGGAGTGTGTGGCCAAATCGGAAGAGTTGACGCCACCGTCGTCACGCCCTGGGCGGCAACAGTCCCGGCGCGTGGACCGGTACTGGCTGTGCGACCAATGCGCGAAGATTTGGACGTTGGTTTACGACCTGCACCAGGGGATCATGCTAGTGCCATTGCCGCGGCCACCGGCCAGCGCAAGGCCAGCCATGGCGGAGGAGTACGGTGAAGCGGTAGGCGGGAGACTCCAGGTTGCGGGCGGGTGAGTTAGCGGACCGAGCAGCAGAACGGCATTTACGCTCCTGACTGGGTGTAGTGCCGAATGATTTCGTGAGCGGAGTTGTCGGCCATAAATGGATCTTAGGCGCTGCCGGTGCGGCGATGTGGAGCACGGTATCCCATGCCCATGGAGATGTGCCGGGCCGCGTCTTTTAGCGATTCAAGGATGCGTGGCATGGTCTGCGGGCTAACCTGCTGAGCTGTGCCGCTCAAGCCCAGGCCGGCTTCAATCGTACCGCGATCGTTGAAAACCGGAGCGCCAACGCAGCGGGCGCCAAGGTTGTTCTCTTCATCGTCGACGGCGTAGCCCTGGGTACGGACTTTTTCCAGTTCCTTGAGCAGACGCGGCAAAGTAGTGATGGTCTTGGGCGTGCGCTTTTCCATGCCGCTCTGACGCAGGATCTGCTCCAGGCGATCCTGCGGAATGTGCGCGACCAGAGCCTTGCCCACGCTGGTGGCGTGGACGCGCATGCGCCGGCCCACCCAGGTATCCATCCGGATGAACCCCTCCGGCTCAACCTTCTCTATGTACACGGCGTCAGCGCCATCCAGAATCGCCAGGTGACAGGTGAGGCCGGTCTGGTGCGTGAGGTGGCGCATGATGGGCAGCGCGACGCCGCGCACATCTAACCCGCTCAGCGCTCCGCGGCTTAGGCTTAGGATCTTCAAGCCGACCCGGTACTTTCCGGACTCCGCATCGCGAGTTAAGTAGCCCTGTGTCTCCAGAGTGCGCAGGATGTAGCTGGCGGAACTCTTCGGGATGTTGAGTTTACGGCTGATTTCGGCGTTGCTCAGGCCGTCCGCTTCCAGCGCCACGGCTTCCAACATGGCGAGAGCACGCTCGACGGCGGCGGACGGAGAGTCGGAGGAAGCCGGCATGCTTACTGATGATACCAAAGTCGGACAATAAAGTGAATACATGTTCACTCCGTTGAACAACGGCCTTGACCGGCAAGGATGGCTGACATACGCTTCGCCAGTATGGTGAATCATCGTTCACTATATTGAACACATAATTCAGTCCGCAGGAGAGAACACAAGTGCCCACCAAGGAAAACGGAACGAAGAACACAACCCGGCAACCTTCCCCCTCACCATTGGCAAGCGAAGAAGAGAAGACCGCGCAGTACGCCCTGGCGCAGGAGTGTATGAACCACGAGTGGGCCAACAATCCGCGATGGAGCGGGATCGAGCGTCCGTACACGGCGGAAGATGTTCTGCGTCTACGGGGCTCGGTTCACATTGAGCACACGCTGGCGCGCCTGGGGGCGGAGCGGTTGTGGGAACTGCTGCACACCGAGCCTTACGTCAATGCGCTCGGGGCGGTGACGGGCAACCAGGCGGTGCAGCAGGTGCAGGCCGGGCTGAAGGCGATCTATGTGAGTGGATGGCAGGTGGCGGCCGACGCCAACAACGCGGGCCAGATGTATCCCGACCAGAGCCTGTATCCGGCGGACAGCGTTCCGAACCTGTGCCGGCGCATCAACAGCGCGCTGCAGCGCGCCGATCAGGTACATTACGCGGAGGGGAAAGTTGCTCCCGCACAAACCTGGTTTGCGCCTCTGGTGGCCGACGCGGAAGCCGGGTTCGGCGGAACGCTGAATGCATTTGAACTGATGAAGGGAATGATCGAAGCCGGTGCGGCTTGCGTACACTTCGAAGATCAGCTTTCGTCGGCGAAGAAGTGCGGACATTTGGGTGGCAAGGTTCTGGTTTCGACCACCGAGGCGGTGCAGAAGCTGGTTGCGGCGCGGCTTGCGGCCGATGTGATGGGCGTGCCCTCGTTGATCATGGCGCGCACGGACGCGGACAGCGCGCACCTGCTCACCAGCGACATCGATGCACGTGACCGCGCCTTCTGCACCGGCGAACGCACGCCGGAAGGCTTTTATCGCATTCGCGGAGGCATCGATTCCGCCATCGCCCGCGGCCTGGCCTATGCGCCTTACGCCGATTTGATCTGGTGCGAGACCTCGCATCCCGATCTGGAAGAAGCACGCCTTTTCGCCGAGGCCATTCACGCCCAGCATCCCGGGAAGATGCTGGCTTACAACTGCTCGCCCAGCTTCAACTGGCGCAAGAATCTGGACGAAGCGACGATCGCCCGCTTCCAGCAGGAACTGGCCCGCATGGGATATAAGTTCCAGTTTGTCACGCTGGCCGGCTTCCACGCGCTCAATCTCAGCATGTTTGAACTGGCACGCGGATACAAGCTCGCGGGCATGACTGCCTATTCTCGTCTGCAGGAAAAAGAGTTCAGCCGGGAAACCCAGTACGGATATGAAGCGGTGAAGCACCAACGGTTCGTGGGAACGGGATACTTTGACCAGGTGCAACAGGTGATCAGCGGCGGCCTGGCTTCGACCATGGCGCTGGACGGATCCACGGAAGCGGAACAGTTCAGCGAAAAGAAGGCACTGGTTCGACCGAAGCAGGGACCGGATGCGGGTTGTCAGCCCATCCTGGGCGACTGTCCGCACACGCCGGTTCACATCGACGTCAGCTCGGAGGAAATGCTGCTGCCGTCAGGGGACTAGCGTCGTGCGATGCCGCCCCACGGGAGAGTGCCGGGCTCTGCTCGGCGGGACAGCCCCTTCGACTTCGCTCCAAGCGGGCAGAGGGCGGCTGTCCCGCATCCACTGAGGCGCGCAATGCTCCAGAATACACAATGCAGCCAACCAGGGGATTGTATCGTAAGGCGAAGGTCACGACTACTGAGTGAACTCGTCCAGTAGATAGGTGACACTTTTCATTCCTTTCCTTTAGATGAGGCGCGCAGCCTGACCATGGCACACCCTCTACGTCTGGAAGGCAGAAGTGCCGCGGGGGGATGGATGTCAGCTATGTTCAGGTCCAAGTATCTCTACTGAGTTTCGATTCGAACAATGCTGCTATTCGGCCAACGCTGCGCATCGATTCCATCTCTTCGGGCAACAAATGAAGATGGAATCTCTCTTCCAGTGCCAGAACCAGATTCAGGTGAGTCATCGAATCCCACGCTTCAATCGTGTCTGGTGACGAATTCGCTTCGATGCTTTCAACGGGCACGACAAACACATCGGATGCAATCTGTCGAACCTGGTCGAAGATGGTGACCGTCAAAGCTTTCCTCCGTCCGCCACTCTGATCCTTATCCACTCTGGACAATCGACGCAGCGTTTTTGCAAGTCGAGCACCCATAACGAGCCGTTATTGTCCTGCGCTTTGCGTTCAAAGCCATTTTGCTGCAAGAAGCTGCTTGCGGGTGCGTTCTTCTTCGTCGGCAGAAACCACCCGGAAAGCCATTTGCAGCCGCGAGCCTTGGCGCTTTTTGTCAGATGCGATAGGAATGCTATCTCTATCGATCTTCCAATGACCCGGCAGCTCAGCAAGAACGTATCGATCTCGCACACGTCTGCTTTATCAAACGTAATGGCCGCACCGATAATCCCGTGATCGCCAAACCGGTCTTTTACCCGGATCGAGAGCACCTGGCACCCAGGCGTGGCGGCCATTTCGGCGATCTGCTGCTCGGTATAGCGGCGCGTCGTCACATTGAACTGATTTGTCTTCTGAGTCAGCTGCGAGATTCGACTTAACGTCTGTGGCAGGAGAGGTGCTATTTCACCTTCCTGTTGAAGGTAACGATCAAAGTCTTGCTTTGATTTAAAATCTCGCACGGCTTGCGCGCGTTCGCCTTGCTCGGCATAGAAGGCCGTACGCTTCCGGTCCTCCTCCGACAGACTAAGCCGCTCGAAGGCGGGACAATCACGTATGACCGCAGCATACTGTATCGGGTCCTCGGGAAGATCGATGGCGAGAACTTCGGGAAGCACGCTTCGAACCCGTTCTCTCTCACTAGGATTGTCATCCAAAAACGCAATGCTATCGACACCGATGTTCAATTCGGCAGCAATTTCCCGCAAATTTTGCGGCTTATCGTTCCAGTTGATGCGCATGGCTGCGAAGTCGGAGGGGCGCAATAACATGCCGGGATGCTTTTCCAAAACCTCCATAGCGTCTTCGGGGTTGTTCTTGCTGCAGATGGCCAGTAGAATTCCCTTGCGCGAGAGATCGAGCAGCGCTCTTTGCAGCGCGTGGTACGCCGCACCCGGATATTCCGATCCGAGCTTTATACCATCGATTCCATCTTCGCCAACGACTCCACCCCATAAAGTGTTATCCAGATCAACTACCAATGCTTTCCTCGTCATCCCGCTCAGCGGAATCAGTAGACGTAGCCACTCGTTGACGAGGTGAATTAACTGATGTGCGGCAATCGGAAGTCGAGCTGTGAGCAGCTTTCCCTCGTCCTGCCAGAGCAATCGTCCGTGCCGAGCCATTAGGGCGTCATAGTCGAGAATGTAGACTCCTCGGTATTGCCGGGCAATACCGCGAAGCTCCCGGTTCACGGTTTGAATCGCGTCTGACTGGCTAATCTCCAATTGAGAATCCAGGACGCCAAATGCAGGGCGAGGCGGCTGTTCCAGAGTGTGTACGATGAGGACAGCCTGACTGCGTTGGCGAAACGCCAGGATGGCCTGCTCCAGATCGCGGCAGACACGTCGGATGATTTCCTGCACAGCGGTTGGCGCCGTGCCCGAGTAATCCTGCCACAACTCGGGAGCGATATCGGCAGTGCGCACAGCCAGGATCGCGGCGTGTGGGTCAGAGCAGTACAGTGAGCTCTCGCCGTCGAGAATTTCGTGCATGTACCCGTTGAAAGCGCCGAGTGTGACCTGAACGTCCAGTCGATAGTCAAAAGCGGCAACACGCAACAGCGGAATGGCCGGTTCGAGCGTGAAAGAACGGAGAATGGCGACACGAAAAGGCAGGCAGTGTAGTCGTCCTCGAAGCTGATTGATCCGGGAATCTAGGAATGCCGCGGATGTCAGGTTAGGTTGCCGTCGCCAAAGTTCACCGATAAGAGCCGCAACCGGACGGACCGATCCACTCGCTATCAAAGAGTCGATTTCACGGCGCAGATCCTCCGTGCTAAGATCTCCAGTTTTGTTTTCGAGGATCATGTTTTCAACTTCGACACCGTAACCGTTAACCGATTTGGGCAAAAGAGATAGCCGATCCGAACGGACAGCGTTCAATACGATAGTCCTGCAAGTCTAGAGTTTCGAGAACTGCAATCGACTCACCATGCCAATCCTTCGAGTTTAGTTCGTCGAACGCGATCACTGCACCTTTAGGCATTCGCGGTAGGAAGCTCTTTAGCGCGGTGAGCGTGGGTTGGTAGATGTCGAAATCCAAGTAGAGAAGGCTAACAATAAGCTGCGGGTTCTGTTGTAGGTATTGGGGAATTGTCTTGTTCGCATCACCGCGAACCAACTCCACTTTAGGAATATGGCCGATGAATCGGTTCATATCGAAGAGATCGATGCATCGTCGCAGATGATCGAAGGATGCAACCCTAAACCCACCGGGCCGTGCTTGCTTCGATTCGCTCCCGCGATCCTGCCTCGAAAGTCGAGGGAACCCACTGAAAGTGTCAAATCCTACAATTCTGCGCTGATGGTTCGTCGGTTCCAGGATGGCACTGAACTGGGCCCACGCCATCAATCCTCCTCCACGCAGTACGCCACATTCGATGACAGAACCTTGAATTCCAATTACACGTTTGAAAATTTCGTAGCGTACCAGGAAATTGGTTAGATCTTGCCTTTGTGCGTAGAGACTAAAACTGCGAAATTTGTCGAGGTTCGAAAATGGGCTTTCTGCGATGCACAGCTCCATCTGGGCGGCATAGCTCAATTCCCTCTCTGACCGAGAGGTTCGTTTCTGGGGCTTTGCGGGCATTTTGACGGTCCCTTCGGTATTAACTCTTTTCTCTATTTAAGTCTCTCCAGAAGCCCTTCGCGCAACAGTCGCTCGATGACGGGCACGCAGGTCTCAGCCGACACGCCAATACGATCGGCAAGAGATATCAGATCGTGCTCCCCGTCGGCGTACGCCAGGATATTGATCATCGTCCGGACTTCGAGTACGCTACCGCGCGTGCTGAGCGTGGGATACAGTCCTCTCTTGCCCAACTGAGGCTCGCCTAAACAGGTTGTACGGTAGGTAGCATTCGCCTCGATCAAAGAGAGACACTTTTGCAGTGCGCCAAAAGCTCCCGCCAGCCCCTGAGGGGAAATCAAAGTCAAATTATCGAGCGAGGTATGATACTCCGGATAGGTGGCATACTTCGAGCGCATCAGGGAAACGACCGGAAGGTCGACACCTGGACTGCAATATTGCCGTTCGTCGCTGCCCCGATCCAGAAAACTGTACGTCACGCAGTCCGGATAATGATGTTTGATGACATGCCGAGTAACGGAATCGGCCAGCGTATTTCCCTTTCGCGATTCGAGAAAAGAATAGGCGCGATCATCTCCAACGCAAGTCACCACGTAACCTGCGACCGTATTGCGCTTCATAGCGTAGAGATGTTTACTCAGATACGCGATCGAACCAATAGTCTCAGGGATAAAAACTACTCGCCAGGTGTACCGCCTTTGGGACAGAGACTCAAGCCACCGCGTAAGTGCGGTCGTTACCACAGGGCCTGATAACTCGTTATTTGCCAAGGAAGGATGGCAAACGTACGTAGAAAGAAGAACTTCGCGGTCTTCAGTCCCTGGCAAAATGACTTCGCCGTAGCTTAACGATCCTGGGGCGAGCGTGCTATCGATGTAAACTCGATAATTCCCGGGACGTAATGCATCACGCCGATGCTGGCTCAGGCAAAATCCCCATCGCCGCGCATAATACGATGTGACATACGGAATTGCATCTGGCATCGAAGGCAGCGAGTGGAGGTGTCCCTGCAGTTCTTCCAGACTGATTTGCTTGTCAACCGGCTCTGAGTAACCGACGACATGAAGATTATTTTCGCGAAAATCGACGATCCGATTCCCTTCTTCGTCGGCAATAAAAGCGTCTCGAATATTCCACTCTTCCGGAACAGTCCAGTCCAGCACCTTGGTCCCTGAAGGCACTTCAAAGGTGTTCATGGATGGGAGCAAACGTTGTAGATAACGCAATGTCGTGCGAACTCCCTCACCCGTAATGCTCCGGCAAATGGGGAATAATTCGCTCGCCCAACCGTACATCTCATCTCCGATATTGAAGTTATTCATGAGAAATTTATGCGACCGTTGTAGACGGAGGCCCCCTCAGCAATCAATGAGGTCTGATCTTCGTCGAGCATTCTCCACGCTGTATCAAAAAACTTGCCGGCGGCAACCGCCATGATTCGCGATCGGCCCACATCGACGCTCTGAAGCGTTTTATCTGCGGTGAGACGTTGCTGCAACCGTCTAAGATCTGCCTCCGATTTTCGTTTCAAATCTCGAACGTTATAAACGACAGAACATTCGTACTTCTGCTTGTTGGGTAAAATCACCGTTCCTGAAAACTCTTTTTTGTATCGGTAATCAACCCCATAGGCGGTTTCAACATAGTGCACAAATGTGCCACCGCGAGTCATTGAACAGCCTAAATCCACGATGTAGGCATTCCAATGATGCAGGGCCGCAAAAACGGATTCCGGTCCGAAGCATTCCCGGATCTGGATTGCGCACAGTTCTTTCGCTCGCGGTCCCTGGCAAGCAAAACTGAAGATAGGGTCGGCCGTCCGGCAAACATCGGGCAACGCTCGGAAGTGCTCACTGATGATTCCGACTGCGCTCGGCGTACCGAGAACGTCAAACGCTTGGCCTTTCGTGAAGCTGTAGCTGAACGTGGGAATCACCAGAGTTCCCGAAGAACCGATGGCAGCCTCGATAGCCGCGATCAACAAATCAAGCCGCTGCCTCTTCGGCATGGGAGGAAACTGAGCAGCCACAATCGCGTCGGCATGAACTAATACGGTGCTTCCTTCTTTGATGCCAAGCGACAGTAGTGCATCGGTCACATCACCGCGTGTAATAGCCATCAAATCAACACTTTCCTCCCAAACTACCTGAATTCGACAGTCTCTCCGTGTGCACCCCTGGTTCGACGCACTGCACGTCACTAAATTTGTACGATCGATTGCGTTATTCTATCGCAAAGCATACTGCTCCTAGTCTGAAGGTGGCCAACTGACCGTTTTGCGAAATGCGATGAAGATACTGCTAGTACACCCTCTCGACACGGCTGACGTAGGTCCCTGGACCGACGAACGATGGGATTTGATTGTTGACCTCGGCAAAAACGGGTTGCGCACCCATGAGCAGTGGCGCAATCACTTCAACTGCGATCTTCAAGCTTTGGATTTCTTCCGGAATGGATTTAGCGATTTTTACCAAATTCGAGAACTGTTGGGACGAGGTTGCAGGAGCCTCGTCGATGAATTTGGTCTCGACTGGTGGGAAATCCTGTCGATCCTTCTACACGAGGAAGTGGAAGTGCTCGTTCTGCTGCAGCGATTAGCACGAACCTTTGGACCTTCGGACGAGGTCCATATATCGCGACCCAGCTTGCACGCCGACATCTTGTATTGCTTGCTGGCGGGGCACATAAGAATTTTCCGTCCCCGATTTATTGTGCAAAAAGGTTTGACACACTACTTCCGCGCTGTTGCCAGACTTTCGGCTTCACAAATCATCGATATTTTAGGGGATAAATACGATCCCGCATATCAATTCCGCGGTCGTCTGACGGGAAAACGCGCAGCTTCATCTCGGCCCAGCATTTTAGTTCCCACCGCATATGTCAATGGGTCACGCACTGGACTTGATTATGCGAAGACTTTTTCCGAGCAGGATTTCCTTCTGGTTACAACTCGACAAAGTGGTTGGGTGGATGCTCCTCCGCGGAACGTAAGAATGGCTCGGCTATCTTCATACGCATCCTCAGGTGACCACGGCGCCGAAGACGTCCATCTGGATCGCCGTCTCCGCCTGCTTCTAACTGAGCTCTGCCGAAGTCCAGAATTTGAGATTCTAAATCGACTGGGACATCTCAGTATGTTCCCGAGTCGGCTGCAGAACGGAATCAAAGTTCGTGATGCGTGGCGAAATGTCCTGGACCATGAACCCGTGCAGGGAGTGCTCTGCACGGATGATAGCAATCCTTACACGCGGATTCCTTTGTTACTGGCGCGGGAGCGCGGACTGCCCAGTATCGCTTGTCATCACGGTGCACTGGATGGTCGCTACGTCTTCAAGCGCAGCTACGGCAGCACTATTTGGGTTAAAGGCGAGATGGAGCGGGATTACCTCGTGAATAAGTGTAAGGTGCCTGCGGAGAGAGTGGAGATCTGCGCGCCTGCGCTGTCGCTGCCCTCTGATGCGCATGAGAGTCCGAGTCTCGGAGGACAACGCCCCTACATCGTTTTTTTCTCCGAGCAGTATGAGAATCTGGGCGGGCGCGCAGAGGGGTTCTATCAGGATACAGTGCCCGCGCTGGCTGATCTGGCTTTGGCAACAGGCCGCAAGCTTGTGGTGAAACTGCATCCTGCAGAAAGCGCGTGGGAGCGCACTCGTACGCTGATCCGGACGATTTCTGAGACTCAGTTGAAGGCCGTTCAGGTGGTCAGCGGACCCTTAACTGAAGACTTGCTGGCGAAAACCTGGTTTGGGGTTACGGTCCTATCGACGGTTTCCATGGAATGCACAGTTCGCGGAATTCCTTGCTTCCTGTGCAAATGGCTTGAGCCGGGGGGATACGAATACGTCGCGCAATTCACTCATTTCGGCGCTGGCATCGCTCTCAATGGCCCGGGCGACATTGTGACTATTCCACAGTACATGCAAACGGAAGCCGTTGCTAAGGTTTCGAAGAGACATCTTTGGCAAACCGCCGATAAGGATCGGCTGAAAACGTTACTAGCGCCGAAGGCTCTCACCTAGGATCACGGTTCGAGACAGTTCCAAACAACTTTCGACGAGTGGGTTGCCACAGCTAAAGCCGAACAAAACGGCACCGTTAAGTTTTATCAGGAGAGCTATCGGAAGCTGCTCAGTTACGCTCCTTGGGCTGATCTACCCCTCGACCAGATCGACGAAGCTCACATCGAAGCGTCCAAAACTTGGGCTTTGAAGCACGCGGGGCGACGGCGTGACGGAAAACCTACGCCGGTGGGCAAAACCACGGTTAATCGCTATTTGGCCACTTTCCGCAAGGCCCTGGGTTATGCGCATCGCAAGCTTAAGTTGATTGCCAAAGTGCCGACGGTCGAACAGTACACGAAGGACGAAGGAGCAGAGCGTGAGACGGACTACATCTTCAGCGCGGCGGAGTATGCGCAATGGACTTCGCGTTCCGCCGAACCTTTGCGATCGGCTTCAATTCTGGCGCGCCACTCCGGCATCTGTCGTAACGAGATGCTAAAGCTGATGAAGGATTGCGTTCGCCTCCACGCGGAGCAGCGTGCAGATGGGAAAATCTGCGGAGAGCTCATAAACAAGCGCGGTCTGAAACGGCGGGCGCGAAAGCGCAAGTTGGTGATCGATCACGAAATGAAGGAAGTACTCGAACGGCTTCTGAAAGACTCGAAGTGCGACTACGTCTTCACGAGTCCGCAAGATCCGACAAAGCCTCTTGGACCCTGGATGCTGGAGGAACAGATAGGCCAGGTACGGAAGAAGATCAAGACTCATCCCGATGCCGGCCTGCACGCTATGCGTCATACTTTTCTGACCGAGGCCGGAGAGTACACGGACCCCTTTACGTTGCAGTATGTCGCCGGACACGATAACATTAAGACCACGATGCGCTATGTACACCCGCGGGAGGCTGCGGTCCACAAGTTGTTTGTGCGACTGGCAGATTTGCAGCGGCCTGAGGATCGCATCGCGTGCAAGAAGTCGGTGCAAAATCCGGTGCAGTCGAAAATATCCTCACAGGGCGAACTTGCTAAGCTATTGATTACAAGAAATTTACAAAGTGCGGAAGTGGTGGAACTGGCAGACACACCATCTTGAGGGGGTGGCGCCGAAAGGCGTGGGGGTTCAAATCCCCCCTTCCGCACCAAGACTCCTTGTATAAACTCTCCTTGTAACGCTGACGCTGAGGCCGCTCTCTCAAATACGCACGCATCCAAGCGCGGTCGCCTTAGGTTAGCCGGAACCTGCGACGGGGTGAAGCGGGAGATTTGTGCGAAGACTTTTCCAGCGAGAGTGCGTATTTTCAAGGGCCTTCGATTCCCTCCATAACACTGGATATCGTTAAGATGATTTGACAGGCATGAGATTCTTGTCTGCGGGTCCCTACTTGGATCGAGAGGCGAGAATGTCGGCCGTACATACGAGACGCGATTTTCTGAGAATGTCCGCCGCAGGACTGGCTGCGGGCGCTGCGGCCGACGCACTGCCGGCTTGGGGTTCGGCCGGTTCAGGCAATTCCGGTGCCGGTGAAATCGCAGTTCGGGTGACTGATGAGACACGGCGTTGTGAGTCCGACCGAACGCTGGTGTGGCGCCAGCGCTCCAGCCAGAACCCCTCCGCAGAAAGCATCGTGCTAGATCCCGGAAAGAAACTCCAGGAGATTCTCGGCTTCGGCGCTGCTTTCACTGACGCATCCTGCTACATTTTCAGCCAACTGACCGCGGATTCCCGCCGCCAATTGTTCCACGAATTTTTTCACCCTACGCAGCTGGGACTCAATGTCTGTCGCACCTGCATCGGTGCCAGTGACTACTCGACTGAGTTGTACAGCTTCGACGAAGGCGAGCCCGATCCTGACTTGAAGCGCTTCTCGATCGATCACGACCGTGCATACATCCTGCCGTCGCTGCGGGAAGCGCGCCAGGTTAATCCGGACTTGTTTCTGCTGTCCACTCCCTGGAGTCCGCCTGGTTGGATGAAGGCGGGAGGATCCATGCTGGGCGGTTCGATGCGCAAGAAGTATTTCGCCAGTTACGCACAATACTTCCTGAAGTTCCTGCAAGCCTATGCCGCCGAAGGCGTTCCCATCCAGGCCGTCACCTCGCAGAATGAAGTGGATACCGACCAGGACGGCCGCATGCCCGCATGCCTGTGGGGACAGGAATATGAAATCGAGTTCGTGAAGCTACATTTGGGGCCGGTGCTGAAGGCCAACGGGATTTCGACCAAGATCTGGCTCCTTGATCACAACTACAACTTGTGGGGTCGGGCGATTTGCGAACTCGATGATCCAGGGGTTCGTGAATATGCCGACTCGATCGCGTGGCATGGCTATGCCGGGGGCGCGAGCATGATGTCCAAAGTTCACGACGCACACCCCGATGCGGAGATGCATTGGACGGAGGGCGGCCCGGATTACACCAGCCCTGTCTATGCCACCGATTGGGCGCAATGGGGACGAACGTTTACCGAGGTTCTCCGTAACTGGAGCCAGTCGATCACCGGCTGGAATCTCGCGCTCGATGAACAAGGCCGTCCCAACATCGGGCCATTTCCCTGCGGCGGCCTGGTCACGATTCACTCGCAGACCAAGGAAATCACCCGCAGCGGCCAATATTGGGCTCTCGCGCATTTTTCCCGCCTGATTCGTCGCGGTGCGCACCGTTTCGATTCCCAGGGTATTCTAGCCAACGTCGATCATGTGGCCTGCGAGAATCCCGACGGTCAGAAAGTCCTGGTGATCACGAACACGGCCGCAACGCGTCCTGTGGTGTTGCAAATGGGTGTGATGGCGGCAGACCTAACCCTGCCGGGTAATTCGATTACAACGCTTGCATGGAAGTGACTGCATCGGTTGGGCCATTGAATTCGTCGCTCCATGTGTTCCCTCAATTTCTTTGGTGACCCCTAAGCCGTCGGGCACAAATGCATCCCACCCATTCCTGGCATCAGAACTCTGGCGCAAATGATCTTGCCATTTCTAAAGTAACGCGCTGCTTGTGCCGGTAAGCGAGGTTGGCCATGTGCACCGCGATCGCCGAGCGGTAGCCGATCTCGACCGGCGCATTCGGGGTCTTGCGACTGCGTACGCATTCGATCCAGTTGGTCATGTGGTCTTGATCTGGAGTTTTCCCGGTGAGCGCTGTACCGTGCGGCCGATTGACCTTTTCCGGAGAGTAGCGAATGAACTCTCCCTCTTCCCCGTTCACCATATCGGACGCTCCCCATCCGTGTTCGATGGTTCCGTCACTGCCCAGAATGTGCTCGCCCAATCCAAAATGGCTATTGCTAAAGGTGGACTGCCAGGTCACAACCAGGTCGTTAGGGAAATCGAGAGTGACCGCGATTGTGTCGGGCACCTCGCGGCCGTCTTTTTCAGAAAAGGTGCCGCCCGACATGGAAGCGGCGCTCGGCAGCGGCAGATCGAGCGCAGTCATGATCCATGCAATCTGATGCACCATGTTCTCAGTCACATTCCCGCCGGAAAACTCCCAGAACAAACGCCAGTTGATCAGGCGGTAGGGATCGAATGGCCGATTGGGACGGCCATTTAGAAATGCACTCCAGTTAACGTTCTGTGCAGTGCAGTCGGAAGGAACGGGACGCAGCCATTGGCCTTGCCCGTGGGGAGTGTTGCGGCTCATCCACGACTCCACTTGCGTGACCTTGCCAACCGTTCCGTCCTTGATCCACTTTCTTGCATCCTGCAATGCGCCGGAACTCTCCCACTGCAATCCGATTTGGACGACGCGTCCGGATTGTTTCGCCGCCGCCAGGCATTGCTCGGCTTCAGGCATTGACCACGTCATGGTCTTCTCGGAATAGAGGTCCTTGCCTGCGGCAAGGGTGTCGAGAAAATGCCGAGCGTGCGTGTGCAATGGGCTGGCGACGATGATAGCGTCAATATCTTTTATGTCGAGTACGCGTCGATGATCGTCGAATGTCAAAATGCCGGGTGCCTTTTTCTTAGCCTCCTCGCGGCGTCGGCCGTAGACGTCCGCGATGGCGACCAGTTGAGTGTTTGGGGCCGCGGAGACCTCCTCGAGCAACTCCTGCCCGCGGTTTCCCACCCCAATCATGCCGACGCGGAGGCGATCATTCGCACCCAGCACACGCGCATGGGGATACGCCAGAAACGCCGCCGTGCCTACCGCCTGCCTGAGGAAACCTCGCCTCGTGCTGTTTGCCATGTTTGTCATGCCCCCCTGCGGTTACAGCGCTCCGGCTTCTTGCAGAAGCTGCTTCATTCCCGCCCAACTCCGGCGCGAAGATTTCTCCGGTGTACCACCGCCATCCCAGTGGGTTTCCAGACTAACTGCGAAGCGATAACCGTCACGCTTGAACGCCTTGAACTGTCCCAGCCAGTCGACTATCCCGGCTCCCATGGGCGCCCACTCGTAATCGTTACCTTTTTTCACGGCGTCTTTGCAATGGCAGTGACCGATCCGATCCTTCGGTAGAAGATTGTAGCCATCCGGAAAAGGTTTCTCGCCGCTCGCAGCGGCATTACCCGGATCCCAGTTCATCATGAGATAAGGAGACTTGACCGCATCCAGAACTTTGGCAGCCTCGGCCCCGGTAGCGGTGTTAAGACCGGAATCGTTTTCCAGAAGCAACGTAATTCCCTTCTTGCCAGCCTTATTGGCCGCTTGCAGGAGTTTCTCATTGATCGCCGCTCGATACGGTCTTTGGTCATCCAAGCGCCAGAAATCGAAGCAGCGGACGCGATCCGTTTGGAAGGCCTTCGCGAGTTCGATGCCACGCTCCAAAGCTTCGTCCTGCTGATCAAAGGTGAAATCGGCCTTGAAATCGCCATGCTGGCTGAACTTCGAAACTGGAGCACCCTTCCAGTCCACTTTGAAGAGTGGACTGGCGATATCTGTAACGCGCAGTTGATATTTCTCGAGAATGCGGCGTGCCTCCGCAACTTCCTTTGCGTCCAGATTGAGAATGTTCTTGTTCCACATGCCACGAAGCTCGATCCACTGCATCCCGAATTCGCGGGAGGCAACTTCGCAGGCGCGGCCAAAGTCTTGCGAGATCTCGTCGTTGATAACGGCGACTCGGAAAGGAGAACTCAGCGCCTGAGCTTGCGCAGTCTTTTGCTGATCGCCGATGAAGGCATCCACTAGTCCTCGCGGTTGCATCGCCATTGTTAGGGCGTGGCTGGGAAGCGACGCCGCCGCCGCGGCCGTTGCGACTCCGAGACCAGTCAGAAACTCGCGCCGCCCCATGTAACTATTTCTTGTCATTAGTCTCCCTCAGGCCTTTGCCGAGATATCCTAGCAGACGCAAACCGCCATCTTGCTGGTGCCCAAACGATCCTAGGAAAATCCCAGGCGCGGGGCCGAATCGATGCCGCCCGGGCGGGATGAAAGTTGACATGCCGCGGCTTGCGGCTTATGGTCTTGCTTCGCGAATGTAGTCGCCTGCATTCCCCTTTTTGCCGCTGCACCTGCTTGTCGCTGCACCTGCCAGCTGATTAGCAGCGTTTCATCGGAACTACATATGGACTCCAAAGCGCTGGCCCTGCAATTTGCGGGTTTGTTCGGGGTGCAACCTGCCATCTTCAGCGCCCCCGGTCGTGTCAATTTAATCGGAGAGCACACCGACTACAATGAGGGGTTTGTCATGCCGTGTGCGATCGGTCTTCGCACTCGCGTGGCGACTTCTCGCCGCACCGACCGTAAGCTGTCGATTCGTTCCCTGGAGTTCCCCCAGTTCTTCGAATTTGACCTGGATCACCTGCCTCAGCAAGCTACCGGAACCTGGTGTGACTATGTGCTGGGGATCGCGGTCATGTTACAGCAGACAGGATACGCTCTCGAAGGCGCAAATCTGTTGGTGCAGAGCGATATCCCGATTGGGGCGGGACTCAGCTCTTCGGCGGGCATCGAAGTGGCCAGCGCCCTGGCGCTCATCCGCCACAATAGCGCGGCCTTCCCGTTGGTCGAGGTGGCGAAGCTCTGCCGGCAAACCGAGAACGCCTTCATCGGAGCCCATGTGGGCATCATGGATCAGTTTGTCTCTTGCCTGGGTAAGGCGGAGCATGCACTCTTGCTCGATTGCCGATCTCTAGAGTTCGAGCTCATTCCTATTCCCGATAGAGTTCGTATGGTGGTTTGTAACACCATGGTCAAGCACCAGCACGCCGGCGGCGAGTACAATCGGCGGCGCGAGGAATGCGAAGAGGGTGTGAGAATCCTGGCAAAGTGGTATCCGGAGATACACGCGCTTCGCGATCTTTCGATCGATCAACTGGCCCGCCACTCGAACGATCTTCCCGAAAAAATCTACAGGCGATGCCGTCATGTGGTGGAGGAAAATGAACGGGTACAGGATGGCGCTCGGCGACTCCGGGCCGCCGATCTGAACGGTTTTGGAGAGCTGATGCGAGAATCCCACCGCAGTCTTCGCGACCTGTACGAAGTCAGTTGCCGCGAGCTGGACATCATGGTCGAGGCCGCCGAAGGCCTCCCAGGCTACTATGGCGGACGCATGACCGGAGGGGGATTTGGTGGATCCGCGATCAATTTGGTCGAGGCAACGCATGCTTCAATCTTTGCCGGTCAAATTGCAGAGCGATACCACAAGGCGACCGGAATCACGCCGGCTGTCTACATCTGTTCGGCGGCCGACGGCGCAAGGATTGAGCTCAGCGGCGTCGGATAGCGCGTAGTTCTTGTGGTGCAGCTCAAGATTCGCACCCTAAGTCGGCTCGGACTACACCTTTCTAGGTAGTGGTGCAATTTGGCTTACGCGTTGGGCCGGTTAAGCGGGAGATCCCTTCGGCTTCGCTCAGGGCAGGCTCTTCGCTACGCCTGAAAAACGGCTCTGCTCAGGATGACAGTCTTCGTGT